>Ga0265338_10007773_pt1 | contig 13192 bp, 9 predicted proteins | sample 42126metaG_FD_193579 | JGI IMG/M metagenome (GOLD analysis project Ga0265338, IMG submission 193579) | Rhizosphere microbial communities from Carex aquatilis grown in University of Washington, Seatle, WA, United States - 4-21-26 metaG | ecosystem: Host-associated > Plants > Roots > Rhizosphere >... | reverse complement strand
TTTGTGTTTGCACAACGTGCCGGTCCGCCTCATCGGGAGCGGCGGCGGGATGGTCTATGCGCCATTAGGACCGACGCACCTCGCCATTGAGGATATTGCGATTTTCCGCGCGGTGCCGAACATGACAATTGTCGCGCCCGCCGACGCCAACGAGATGCGGCGGCTGATGCCGCAGACGGTGAATCATCCCGGGCCGATCTACATTCGGCTGGGGAAGGGTGGCGACCCAATCGTCACACCCGATGACCAGCAGTTTGTCATCGGCAAAGCGTACCTGTTGCGCGAAGGCAAAGATGCATTGATCGTGACCACAGGTATCACCCTGAAAACGTCGCTGGACGCTGCTGCAGCGCTCGCGCAACAAGGCATCAACGCGGCGGTCCTCCACGTGCCGACGGTGAAACCGCTTGATGCGGACACGATTCTGTCGCAAGCGGCGAAGGTGCCGGTCGTGGTCACCATCGAAGAACATACGTTGCCAGGCGGGCTGGGCAGTGCGGTGGCGGAGTTGGTTGCGGAAGCAAACTTCCCGACAGCCAAACGCTTCAAGCGCATCGGGATACCCGATGTGTTCCCGGACCAGTACGGTTCGCAAGCTTCCCTGATGGCGCGCTATCAACTGACCGCCGAGAATCTGGCACGGACGGTCGGAAAACTTTATCGGAGATGAACTATCATGGGCCGACTCCTTAACATCGTCACGCCACTGCACAAGAGCACCAAACGTGACTACCTCGCCCGGATGGTGGACGACAAAGTTCATTGCATGCTGAAGGCGAAGGAATACGAAGCCGATTACTGGGACGGAGATCGCCGCTACGGTTATGGCGGGTACAAATACTTAGCGGGTCGGTGGAAACCTGTGGCCGAAGCACTCATTGCGACGTATGGATTAAAGCCGGGATCCAAGGTCCTCGACGTGGGCTGCGGCAAGGCCTTCCTATTGTATGAGATGCAGCTACTGATTCCCGAATTGCAGTTGACGGGTTTCGATATTTCGCAACACGGCTTGGCGAATCGCCACCCGGATTTCAAAGGCAAACTGTTTACACACAAGGCGCAGGAAGTCTATCCGTTCAAGGACAAGGAATTTGACCTGGTGATATCGCTGGGCTGTTTTCACAATTTGCGCGTGTTCGAATTGAAAACCGCCCTGGCTGAGGTCGAGCGGGTCGGCAAGAACAAATACGTCATGCTGGAGAGTTACCGCAACGAATTGGAGATGTTCAACCTTGAGTGCTGGGCGCTGACCGCGGAATCACTTTTCGATAAGGCCGAATGGATCTGGTTGTACGATCATTTCGGCTATACTGGCGATTACGAATTTATCTACTTCGAATGAAAACCCGCGCTGCCATCCTGGAGAAGTCGAATGCGCCACTGGTCGTGGACGAGATTGAGGTTCCACGTCTCGAATGCGGCCAGGTGCTCGTGCGCGTCGCCGTTAGCGGAATCTGCGGGGCGCAGCTCGGTGAGATTGCCGCCGTCAAAGGTCCGGACAAATTCCTACCGCACTTACTCGGCCACGAAGGGGGCGGTGTTGTCGAGGAAATTGGGCCGGGGGTCACGCATGTAAAACCCGGCGATCATGTCTGTCTGCATTGGCGCAAAGGTGTTGGCATCCAGGCGCAAGGCGCGAAGTATAAATGGGGCGACCGGATCATCAACGCGGGCTGGGTCACGACGTTCAGTGAGCATACAGTCGTTTCCGAGAATCGGGTTACGCCCATTCCAAAGGACATTGGCTTCGAAATCGCGGCGCTGATGGGTTGCGCGGTGACCACGGCTCTCGGCCTCATCAACAACGACGCCAAGGTCAAGATTGGTCAGTCAATTGCCGTGTTCGGCTGTGGTGGCGTCGGCCTCAACATCGTGCAGGGCGCGGCCATCGTGGCGGCCAACCCCATCATCGCGATTGATATTTACGACAGCAAACTGGAATTCGCCCGGCAATTTGGCGCGACTCACTTGCTCAATGGCAAGACGGTTGATCTTCGCACCGAGATTCGCAAGATTGTTGGACCGCAAGGCGTGGATGTGGCTGTTGAAAATACCGGCAACGTCCGTCTCATTGAGACGGCGTACGAACTCACCGCGCCGCAGGGCCGGACCATCTTGGTTGGCGTACCGCGTCACGACGAGGACATTACGATCCATTCGTTGCCGCTGCACTTTGGGAAAGTGCTAACTGGTTGTGAAGGCGGTCAATCCCATCCTACCACCGACATCCCGCGGTACCTGAGGTTGTATCGTGCGGGGAAGTTGAAATTGGATAGTCTGATCACGCATCGCCATAAACTGAATGACATCAACCTCGCGCTTGACCAGGTGCGCGCGGGCGAGGTCGGCCGATGCGTCATTGTCATGTCTTGAGTACGGCAGGCAGTGTCTCCACGCATTAATGCCGCGCCGGCCCGAGAACCATTCGGAAGGTATTCATACAGAGCCAGTTGCACGAGAGGACGGGATGTTGGAGGTTGCATGTGAAGCTCACGACCCGTATAATAACAAACCATTATTCTGTTTCATTTTAACATCACATTCGGGGCGAGCTCATGGGCCATGCGATGAAGATATCAGTAACGCGGAGGAAGACGTGCCGGCTGTGTGATGGCGACAAACTGGAGTTGGTCGTCCCATTGTTGCCGACACCTGTGGCGGAAAAGTATGTGACACGCGAGCATCTGGACGAGCCGACAGAATCCTACCCACTCGATTTGTACATGTGCCGAGGCTGTGGTCACTTGCAACTCCTCGATGTGGTGGACCCCAAATTCCTGTTTAGAGATTTTACGTATGCCAGCGCGAACACGAAGGCACTCGTCCAAAACTTTGAAGACACCGCCGAGATCACTTGTTCACGGTATCGCGTGGCGCCTCAAAGTCTTGTGGTTGATATCGGGAGCAATGATGGCTCGCTGCTCCGCTGCTTCCAAAAGCGCGGGATGCGTGTCCTCGGTGTTGACCCGGCCACGGAGATTGCGCAACGGGCGATCGATTCCGGGATTCCCACCATTGTGGATTTTCTGACGCCTGAACTGACACAGAAGATCCGGAAAGAACACGGGCCGGCAGCGGTGGTGTGCGCCTTCAATGTATTCGCCCACGCGGATGACCTCGCGGGTATGACCGACAGCATTCGCGCGCTGATGGCAGCGGGTGGGGTATTTGTCTTTGAGATTTCGTACCTGCTCGACGTGCTGGATCGGATGCTTCTGGGCACGATCTTTCACGAGCATCTCAGCTACCACTCAATCAAGCCGATGGTCGCCTTCTTGCGACGCCACGGGATGGAATTGATCGATGCCCAACGGGTGATGATTCAAGGCGGCTCCGTGGTCGGCACGGCGCAACTGGTCGGCGGTCCCCATGCGGCCTCGCCGTCAGTGAAAGAGTTGTTGGATCTTGAAGAGGCGCGCGGGCTGGACCGCCCGGCAACATTGAAGAAGTTCGCGTCCCAATTGCAGGATGTGAAGCGGCAGGTAGGGGACATGATCACGGATCTGCAGCGTCAGGGAAAAACGATCTGGGGTTACGGAGCGGCACGTAGTGGGACGACACTGATTTCGCAGATGAATCTGGGGAAGGTGATCAGTTTTATTGTCGATGATAGCCCTGACAAGCAGAACAAGTTCAGCCCCGGCGATCACATTCCGATTCTGCCTTCCAAGGCGCTGTACGAACGAAGGCCCGACTACGCGTTCATCCTCGCCTGGATCCACGCGCAGAAGATTGTCGAGAACAACCAGGCATATCTGAAACAGGGCGGCAAATTCATCGTTTGTGTTCCAGAGATTCAGATTGTCAGTGCGGAACAGGGGCTCAAGAAATGACCACGTGCTTCCTGTGCGGCCGGCGGCAATGCCACGAATTGGTTGATTTTGGGGACCAGCCCGTATGCCACCACTATTTTGACGGCGGCGAACCAGAGAGAACGAATCGCATCGCGTTGGGACAATGTGATGCCTGCGGCCTGGTGCAATTGACGAGACCCATCCCGGCGGAGAGATTGGTGCCGCGTTTTGACTGGATTGCCTATAACGAACCCGAGGGCCATCTGGACGAGTTGGTCACGGCCCTTCGCGAATTGCCGGGAATTACCCCGGCCGCGAACATTGCGGGGACGAGTTACAAGGAGGACTCAACACTGCGGCGCTTTCGTGAGTTGGGCTATGCGCATACCTGGCGCATCGATCCGATCGGCGATTTGGGAGCCAGTGATAATCGAACAGGAATGGAGACCATCCAGAGTCGCCTGCGGCCGGATGTGGTGAAGAGTCTGCAAAGAAGCCATGGGGCGCCGGATGTTGTCATCGTGCGGCACGTACTCGAGCACACGTACAATCCGCGTGAGTTCATGGAGGCCCTGCGCCAACTGGTTAAGCCCGACGGCTATGTCGTCTTTGAAGTGCCGGATTGTGCGCGGGGGTTTGACCTCCTCGATTATACGGTTCTGTGGGAGGACCACAGTCTCTATTTCGGAGAACCCACCCTGCTGATGTGCCTGAAAGGCGGTGGGTTTTCGATTGTGCGATTTCTGCGTTTTACTGCGCCGTATGAGAACAGCCTGGTCGCAATTGTCAGTCCACAGGGAACGACAGCGGCGGCTGGCCTCACAAAAGAGGAAATGGAGACGGAGAAAAACCGCGTGCGCGGATTTGCTGACGGTTTTTCAAAGCGCCGCGCGGCATTGAGGCGATTACTCACTGAGTGGCACCAGCACGGGAAGATCGCCATGTTTGGCGCGGGCCATCATGCGGCGATGTTCATCAATCTACTGGGCTTGGCGGATCTCATAGATTTTGTCGTGGATGACCACCCTCGCAAGTGCGGATTGCGCATGCCGGGATCGCGATTGCCGATTGTCAACTCCGAGGCGTTACTCCGGGAGAACGTTCGGCTATGTCTCACCAGCCTGGGGTTCGAGAGCGAAAGAAGAGTCGTCCAAAAACACCGGGACTTTGTCCGGCAGGGAGGGACATTCGCATCCATATTTCCAATAAACCCAGAGGCTCTATTGAACTTTGTTGCCGGACTGAGTAAACCCGTCGAAGCCGAAGCGCAAACCGGGGCCGTGTGACCATCCGAGGTTTCGCTAAACCGCCACATTCAAGGTTCCCAATCCATGACTCGAATGAAACGAATCAATGACGAGGTGTTCGTGGCCGAGGATCAGATTGTCCAGGTTGATCGCGCTCAGTTGGAGACGCTGAAGGCCCAGGCCCGACGTAATCCCCGGCAGCGGGCCCGGATTTGCGCGCACAAGGACGTGCAGGACAAGCTCCACGAAATGCTCATTGTCCTTGCCAAAGGCGCCTATGTCCGGCCCCATAAACATCTGCACAAGCCGGAGTCGTTCCATGTGATCGAAGGTACCGCGACGGTGATTTTCTTTGATGATGCCGGCAAAGTGGGAGAGGTTATCCGGATCGGCGATTTCGGGTCGGGTTCCCAGTTTTATTTTCGGAACGACGACCCGCGGTATCACACCCAGATCGTCACGTCTGACTTCCTGGTATTTCACGAAACGACGAATGGCCCGTTCAATCGTGCCGATACCGTCTTCGCGCCATGGTCGCCAGAAGAGAGTGACGGAGTTGCGGTGAAAGCATTCATGGACAAGTTGTCTCGCGATGCAGGCCAATCCTAACATCTCAGCGCGAACTTCAAAGGGCAAGGGTCGCCGTGTTGCCGAGAAGGGGGCCACCGCCCATAGTTCAGCCCGGCAAGGTGACGCCAGATTTCTGGTCGTGGGCGCATCGGGATTTGTTGGGCAACACATCTGGGAGCATCTGAAATCGGTTGGACTGGAGGTTGTAGGGACGCAAGCCCACGCTCGTAAGCCGGAATTCGTTCCTTTCAATATTCTGCGGAACAAGCTTACCGATTGTGTGGATCGCTCGTTTTTCGAGCGGGAAGGCCAAGTGTTCGTCATTCTATGTGCCGCCGTGAGCGACATGGACCGTTGCCTGCAAGAACGGGAACTGAGCCATCGCGTGAATGTGGAGCAGACTATCCGCGTGATCGATGAGGCCTACGCACTGCACGCCAAACCCGTTTTTATTTCGACGGGTTTTGTCTTTGATGGTACGGTGGGGTACTATCCGGAAGACGCTCCGCTGTCACCGGTTAACGAATACGGTCGGTTCAAGGCGGAGGTCGAAGTCTATCTGCGGAAGAGCGCGGCGGAGACGTTCGTGGTACGCCTGGACAAGACGGTCGGCGACCGGCCGCACCCGCAGAATTTGTTTTCAGAATGGTATGAGCGGCTGACGCAGGACATGCCAATTATTTGCATTCAGGGACAGCTGTTTTCCGTGACGTCCATGAAGGACATCGCGCGCGCCATCGTGCTGGGGTGCCAGCGTGGGTTGAGCGGGGTGTTTCACGTGGCCAACTCGGAATACTTTTATCGGGATGAACTGGCCCGGCAATTCTGCTACGCCGCGGGCAAACTGCCGAACGTGATTTGCCGCCCGCTGGATGAATTCAAGTTTGCTGATCATCGGGCTTTGAAGTCCTACCTGGATGGATCAAAGTTCGTCACCGCCACGGGTTTCCGATTCACTTCCGTGCGGCAGGTGATGCAGGAGTTTTTACGGGACGTTCAACGTGAGAAACCTTCTCGCCAGAAACAACTCCGGAAGACAGATGTGGAATCGAGTTGCCCATGAGTGACCAGAATTCCAAACCGGCGATTTCCTTCGTCGTTCCGGCGCTGAACGAAGAAAAGAATATCGAGCCGACGGTCAAGCACATCCTCGAAGCAGGGCGGCAGTCCTGTCGAGATTTTGAGATCATCCTGGTCAACGATGGCAGCACCGACCGCACCGGCGCGATCATGGATGAACTGGCGGCACGCCACAAAACCGTGAGAGTAGTCCATAATGAGCGCAATTCAGGTTATGGTGGGGCTTTCAAGAGAGGGGCCGCCGTCGCACAAAAAGAGTACGTGGTCCGCGTGTGCGCTGATGATGTCTCACCGGCCGAATGTCTGGAAAAGACCCTGAATGAAGTCGGCAAAGCCGATCTCGTACTTCCCTACCTGACGAATTCTGAAGTGCGGTCACTGGGCCGGCGATTCTGCTCGTGGGGATTCACCACGCTCATCAACGCGCTCTTTGGGCAACGGGTGCGGTATTACAATCATTGTGTCGTGTTCCGGCGAGACAATCTCAGGGCAATCAACATCGTTACGAATGGGTTCGTATATCAAGCCGAGGCGGTCGTGAAATTGCTGAAAGCCGGCTGCTCGTACGTTGAGGTAGCGGTCTATGACGTCCCTCGCGTGCACGGGAAATCGACCGCCCTGCGCCCGAAGAACGTGCTCAATTCGTTCCGTGCCGTTTACGGACTCGTGTGGGAAGTGCGACGGCCGGGTGCCATTCCCAACTTTTCGCCGAAGCCACCCACTTCGGCTGCCATCCAACAGGAGCCATGAATTACCACAAGAAAATCGTCCCCGTTGATAAACTCCGGGAGATCGTCCAGCGTGCCCAAGCTGAAGGGAAAATAGTCGTTCAATGCCACGGGTGCTTCGACATTCTGCATCCTGGCCATTTGCGCCATTTGGGATGGGCCAAGGGGCAGGGCGATTTGCTCATCGTATCCGTCAGCGCGGACAAGGTTGTCAACAAGGGGTTCTTGCGGCCATACGTACCGGAAGCGTTGCGAGCCGAAAACCTGGCGGCGTTGGAGATGGTCGACTACGTGACCATTGATGATGGCGAATGGGCGGGTCCCATCCTCGACCTTATCCGCCCCAATATTTACACCAAGGGCAAAGAGTTCCAGGATGTGTTTGACGGGCGGTTCGGTCGCGAGCGCCAACTGGTCGAGTCATATGGCGGACAGATGCGATTCAGTTCGGGCGACGTGGTCTATTCCTCCACCAAGATTATCGAGGACTTTAAGGATCGCCTTGAACCCGGCATGGAACCCGTTCTGGCGTTCTGCAAGCGGCATAACATCACCGAGGAAAGCGTCAGCAAGACACTGGAGTCAATCCGCGGCAAGAAGATCTTGGTCGTCGGGGACACGATTGTGGATCGCTATATCTACTGTGACAGCCTTGGGATGAGTGCGGAGGCGCCCGTTCTGGTCGTTCGACCCCACGCTTCCGACACGTTCGTGGGCGGGGCTGGCATCGTGGCGGAGCACGTGCAAAGCCTGGGGGCGACCGCTCATTTCTGCACGATCGTTGGCAAGGATTCTGAAGGCGAATACGTGCAGAAGCAACTCGAACGCCGGCACCTCGCGACGGAATTTGTCGTGGATACGACACGGCCAACGACCCTGAAGACCCGATACCTTTCCGGAGGCAAGAAGTTGCTCAACATCAACCAGTTCCGTGACCACAATTTGGATCCCGATGTGGCCGCCCAATTGCGCGAGCGCGTTCAGGTGGCTGGTGCCGACGCGGATGCGATCGTGATCAGCGACTTCAGCTACGGTGTGATCACGGCCGGCGTGCTTGAGGCGCTTTGCAAACTGGGCCGGGAGCGGAACGTGCCGGTCATCGGCGACGTGCAATGCAGTTCCCAAATGGGCAACGTGGCGCGCATGAAAGGGATTACCATGACAACGCCCTCGGAGCGTGAAGCACGGATTGCCTTATGCGACCGGGAGAGTGGGATTGCCGATCTGGGAGCACATTTGCTTACCGTGACCGGGAACAAATCGCTGCTGATTACATTGGCAGACCGGGGCGTAATGATTTTCGAGATCAAAGACAAGCCGCTTGATGAAGAAGCCCGTTCCATGCCGCAGCACGAACTTAAGAAGATGATGTGGACCGAATATCTGCCGTCCTTCTCGCGGTATACGGTTGACCCGATGGGGGCTGGCGACGCCATGCTCGCCACGACCGCGTGCGCACTGGCGGCGGGCTGCAGTATCATGCAGGCAACGTATCTGGGTAACTGTGGTGCCGCTGTTGAATGCAGCAAAGTCGGCAACATTCCTCTTGGCCGTGAGGAGCTACTGGCGGTGGCCCGGTCCCAGTTCCAGGAAGCGACAGTGTAAGCGGCTCGGAAGTCACGACCTAGACGCTATTGCGCTGCCCGCATCTTCTGCAACAATAGGTCGTCGTTGATGTGTCGGATGGGAGTGACTTGGTCGACTGGAACGGGTACTTTGCGGCGGATTACGAAGATGTTATTTTCCGCGAAGATGACCTGGTAGTCCGTGTTCGTACCGTAGGCCATTAATTGTTCCCGAGGTACATATTCTCCCAGGATTGGCCGCTGGTAGTTCATGTCATAGAACACCCAGTTATAGTTGAACATCTGATCGGGAAACATCGCGATCATCTTCGGGTCGGCGAGCAACTTGCGGTGTGCCAGATGGGCCAGCACCTGCCCGGGGCCGGCGACCAGTGAATCGTCCGGGGGGATCAATTTAAATGCCCGTTGTCGGGTTTCGTGGACGGCGTCATATTGGTAATCGCTCGGGTTGAACCATTGCCACCAATTGGAGACGCATAGCATTGCCACACAGCCAGCCAAGACCACCCCGTACTGGCCATTGCCGAGGATTGTGCGAAGACGGCGTTCCAGTTTGACGATCGTGAACAGGCTGGCGATGACCAGAAATGCGCCGACCTCGCAGTTATAAAGGTAGATGACAACTTTCATGCCATCGTTGCTGGACAGAAGATTGAGGAACAGCTCCGGCACAAGGAAGATGGCTTCCTTCGACAGGAACGGCAGGAAAAACGCCACGCCGCCCAACAACATTGCCAGGTAAAGTACGTTGCGCGCGGTGAATAACCGTTGGGCCACGAGGTCGGGCCGAGTGAGGAGTGTCTTGGCGAAGCCGCCGAGTGAGTCACCCATACCGGGGAAATATTGAAGGGCCGGGTAGCTCTGTCCGTGTGCAAAATACGGGCGGACGATCATCAGGTCGAACAGCAGCAACCCGATGGGTACCACAAGCGAGGTTGCGACCCAATGCCACCGGCGGCGTTGCCACAGGGCGTACGGCGCGAACATTGCCGCGGTGAGTGGGAACGATTCCTTGCCGAGGCTCACCAGCGCCAAGGTAATAACATAAGGCCAGAACTTTTGTTCGTAAAAAAAGTAGAACGAGAACATGAGGAACGGCAGGCCGAAACTTATCGTATGCACCTGGCCAACGCTCAGAGCGACGATCGACGGGAAAAACAGGAACGCCACCGCCATGCAAATGGCGCCGGCATCGTTGCGGAGAAGTTTGCGGCCAACTAAGAACACGGGAACAGCGGACACAGCAATGCAAAGCGTTTGCAGAAAGATGGACATTTCCGGACTCGGAGCGAGCGCGTACAACGGTATGTATAAGAACAACAACGGTTCGGGATGAGCTTCGAAATAGGAACTGGCGGTGGAGAATGCCCAGAACAGGTTTCCCTTCAATGTATTGTAGAATGCGCACTCGAAGACCGTAGTATCGCCCGACTGTGTCAAGCAGGCATTGTAGCGGCGCATCGCCAGCCACATGAACAGCGCGAGATACCCGGCGACCACGCAGAACATGGTCCAGCCGCCGCGCGTTTGTGGAAGGAATCGACGTAGCCCGGAACTCATAAAGGTGACGCGACAGGGTAACAACCCCGACGAGGAATGCAAGCCTTCACCCCTATGAGCCCACGAACTCTATCCGGCTGTCGAGTGGGGTTCAGCCCCCACTCTCCAAGATCAGTTTCCTGGGGAAACTTCGACCCTGTAGAACAGCGCCGTGCCGGTGATCGCGTTGGTCACCGTGATGGAGTTGCCAGTGCCGCCAATGAGGCCGCCTGAATTCGTCCAGGTCGGCGCGTGGAGATCGGTCTTGAACTCGACCTGATAGTTCTGGTGCAAGAGCGTTGGGAAGCTGAAGATGAATTGATTCCCACTGACCTTGGTATTGGTGATCTGGGGTACTCCCACCACGGTGAGCGTGCCGCCGTTATAGCTGATCGTGTAATTCGTCGCCACGGCGCCGCTGACGGTGATCGGGTAGGTGCCTACGGGACTGCTGTCGGTCGCCGTTGTGCTCAAGATTGCCTGTGTCGACAGCGCGTTCGTGTCGTCCCCGCCGACAAAGCCAACGTATGTGGCAGTCAGTATTGGATTGGGCAAGCCGGCCGTCTTGGTCTTGTTGTCGGCGTCGATCGTCAGGGCCGCCGGCGTGATATCAGCTGTCGTGCTGGCGGTGGTATTGACTGTGTAGTTGCCAGCCGCCGAGCCACTTAACGTGAGTCCGGTGGCGATGACCGACTTGCCAGTGGCGACGGTCTTGTCGTTGAAGTTGGCGGTGCCGCCGGTGAGGTGAACATCGTCGAGACCGATCACGCCGGTCAGCGAGTAGCTGCTGATGGTGGCGGCGGTTGTGCCATCGTAGACCTTATTGCTGGCTGTAATGCTGCCGGTCAGCGTCAGATTTGTAATAACACCGGTCGTGTTATTCACGAATGCCACGAAGTAGTTGGTGCCGCCATTACCGTCGAAGATCGTAGCAGTCGGTGTGAGCGTCTTGCCAATGCCCACGTTCTTGTTGTCGTAGGTTTCCGAGAAAGTGGCAGTGTCTGTATTCTGCAAGGTACCGGCGGTAATCGTGGGTGAGGCCGACGCGGTGTTCGTGCCATCGTAGAACTTGGTGTTCGTGGCCGCGGTTACCGTGATTGGATATGCCGTGATGTTGGCTGTGGTGTTCGTGGTGCTGGAGGCCAACGCATAGTTGCCGGTCGTGGTGCCGCTCAAGGCGAGCCCGGTGACCGTGACCAACTTGCCAGTGCCGACATTGGAGTCGCTGAAGTTGGCGGTGCCGCCGGTCAGCGTGACGTCGTCGGTGCCGATCACACCGCTCAGGGCGTAGCTGGCAATGGACGCGGCGGTCGTGCCGTCATAGACCTTATTGCTGGCCGTGATGCTGCCGTTCACGGTTGCCGGGGCAACGGTCAACTGGCCATTGACGAATGCGAAGTTATAGTTCGTCGCGACCAGGGTTCCATTGGTCACGGCAATCGTGTACGGGTTGCCGGCGACCGTACTGTTTGTGTCCGCGGTCGTGCTGAACGCCGGCGCGCCCGATATCACATTGGTGGTATCGCCATTGAAGAAGCCGGTGAAGGTCGCCGTAAACACCGGGTTCGTTGCGCCGTAGGGGCGCGATTTATTGTCGGCGGTGACCGTCAGGACAGCTTGGCCAACCGTGAGCGTGCCATTCGTAACCGCGAAGGTGTAGTTGGCTGCGCTGAGGGAGCCAGCGGTAATATTGATCGGGTAACTGGCCACCGGACTATTCGTGTCCGCCGTCGTGGTCAAGGAGGGCGTGCCAGACAGCACGTTGGTGTCGTCGCCGCTGCCAAAGCCGCTGTAGCTTGCTGTCAATGGCGGGTTGGGCTGGCCATAGGGACGGCTCTTATTGTCGGCACTAACCGTCAGGGCCGCGGGCGTAATGTTGGCCGTGGTGCTGGCGTTGCTGGAGGTCAGAACGTAGTCATTGGCCATGGCGCCGGTCAAGCTGAGTCCGGTGGCCGTGACCGTCTTGTTGTTGGCGACGTTCTTGTCGCTGAACGTGGCGGTGCCGCCGGTGAGGCTGACATCGTCTCCGAAGAGCCCGCCGCCCAGCGAGTAGCTGCTGATGGTCGCGGTGACCGTGCCATCGTAGACCTTATTAGTGGCGGTGATGCTGCCGGTCACTGGTGCCTGATTCACCGTCAAGACACCGTTCTGATAAGCGATCGTGTAGTTGGTCAATCCCGTGCCGACGGCGGCGCTGGGAATAATACTGTGGTTGCCCGCCGCCGCGTTGGCCACTGTGCCGTCGCTCGACAATGTCACACTGCTGACAGTGTCGCCATTCGTCAGCCCGGTGGCGGTGAATTCCGTCCCGGCGAACGACACTGTTTGCCCATACGTCTTGGTGGTGCTGTTGGCCGTGATGGTCAACGGCCCGAGATTCACTTGCTGCGACAGGCTGTTTGAGCTGGCCAGGCTGTTGGCGTCGCCACTGTACACGGCGGTGATGGCATAGGATCCGGGGAACAACCCGCTGGTAACGACGGCGGCGGTGCCTGTAGGCGAACCGCTCAGCGTCTGGGTGCCGAGGCTGTTGGCTCCGGCCATGAAGGTCACGGTGCCAGTGGGTGTGGGGCCTGTGCTCGTGACGTTCGCCGTAAAGGTCACGGATTGACCGTAAGTCGAGGGATTGCTAGAGCTGGCAATCGTAG
>Ga0265338_10007772_pt1 | contig 13193 bp, 12 predicted proteins | sample 42126metaG_FD_193579 | JGI IMG/M metagenome (GOLD analysis project Ga0265338, IMG submission 193579) | Rhizosphere microbial communities from Carex aquatilis grown in University of Washington, Seatle, WA, United States - 4-21-26 metaG | ecosystem: Host-associated > Plants > Roots > Rhizosphere... | reverse complement strand
CAGCGTGACGCCCAAGGACGCGCAATTTGAATTGCGGCTCCCCACAGGTTCCGCGCAGAAATTCGAGGAAAACGTCCAGCAGGTCCCGGAGGACAAGTGGACAAGCTGGCGATTGCACGAGGTGGAAAACGGGGAGACGCTGGCGGATATCGCGCGGCGCTATCGTGTGACAGTTGCGGCCATCGAAGCGGCCAATCATCTCGAGCCGAAAGCGTCCGTTCCCGCGGGCTTCCTGCTCGACATTCCCACCGCACCGCCTGCCGTCCATCTGGTGAGCTACCGTGTGGTGCGCGGCGACACCTTGGTGGGAATTGCCGGCCGTTTCGACGTGACCGTGCCCGAACTGAAGCGCTGGAATCACATGCAGGGCGAGCACGTTTCCCGCGGCATGCGTTTGAAAATCTATGCGGGCGGCGAACCAGGCGGAAGTTCTGCACGAGCAAAGTCGCGGGCGGCGCAGAATAACGGCCCGGCGTCTGGCGTGCAAAATGTTTCCAATCGCGATTCTGTGGCAGCTGGCGGATCGCAGCAGCACATTGTGAAGCCCGGCGAGACGCTCTATTCGATTGCCCGCAGCCTCAAGACCACCGTCCCCGCGTTGAAGCAGTCAAATCCCTTCCTAGCCGAGCGAGCGCTTGAAGCTGGAGACGTCCTCACCGTTCAACCCTAGCCGAGAGACGTCCTGCGGAGCACATTCCGCACTAATATCTTTATTATCAGTAAGATAGCCTACCCTTTACCCCATTTGCATCTCGAATCGCGACGCATCGAAGGTCCCAAACTCACAGGTATTTCCAGACCAGCACGAAAATCATTTTGTTGCGCCTTGACAAAGTTCCGAGAGTCCGTTTATAAGCGCCGGAGGGGAAATTGGCCGCCCAATAAGCCCGAGACCCACGGAGGAACAAATGTTTTACGCCAAGATGCAAGACGAAGAGGATGACGAACTCCCCCGCTACGAAGAGGAAGAAGAAGAGGGGCTGGAACACCCGCGCGAAGAGGCCGTAGAGGAAGTGGAGGAGATCATCGTTACCGCCGAACCGGGGGAGGAAGAGGAAGAAGAGGAGGCCGCAGCCGCGCCTTCCACCCGCAAGCCCGCTCCCAAGGCAAAGAAAGCGAAGAAGGCCGCGCCGAAGAAAAAGGCAAAGCCAAAGGCCAGGAAAAAAGCAAAGACGAAGAAGGCGAATCCGAAAGCAAAAGCGAAAAAAGGCGGCAAGCGCAAGAAGCGTTGAACTCCGGACGTTGGTCTCGGTGTTTTTTCGTTCGACGGTCACGGGATTGTGCGGCATCAAATATTCGCGCAATCCCGTGGCTGATTTCGTATTTTGGTTCCCCTTTCGGTTTTTCCGGTCTCTTCATGGAACTGGACCTCACTTTTATCCGGTTGAACCAGAATTTCACCGAATCCCATTCCTGCGCTATTTCCCAATTCGAAATGTTTTGCTTGCGATAACCCTGCTGCCATGGCTAGCATACGGCCTCGATGCCGCTTGCCATCCAGCAAATTCGGAGAATGAGGGGAGGGGCACAGGCGCATTTGATGCGTTGCGCGGACGAGGGTTTTTATATCGTCAAATTCCAAAACAATCCGCAAGGTGTCCGCATTCTGGTTAATGAATTGCTCGGTACCCGTCTGGCGGCCCGTTTAGGCCTGCCTACACCGGCCGTTGCGGTTGTGGAGGTGCGCGAGGAACTGATCGCGCACACCGAAGACCTGGTGATGCAGCTGGGGCGCGGGCGCGCGCCCTGCAAGCCGGGATTGCAATTCGGCTCGCGGTATCCGGGATTGCCCGCGGAACTCGCGGTGCATGATTTCCTTCCGGACGACCAGTTGCGCGCGGTCGTAAACCTCTCGGACTTTTGCGGCATGCTTGTTTTCGACAAATGGACGTGCAACACGAACGGCCGCCAGGCGATTTTTTTTCGCGCCCCCGGCGAATCCTTCTACCGGGCGCAGATGATTGATCAGGGCTTCTGCTTCAACGCAGGCGATTGGAATTTTCCGGACGCTCCGCTCCGCGCCCTGTATGCGCGGCATCGCGTCTATGAATCCGTGCGCGGGATAGAGGCCTTCGACCCGTGGCTGCGGCGCATTGAAAACGAAACGAAAATGACGGAAGACGTGCTGGATGAAATTTACCGGGAGATTCCGCCGGACTGGTACGATTTCAAACCAGATCCGCTGGAAAAAATGCTCGAACAACTTTTGCGGCGGAGAAAGCTGGTCCGCGAACTCGTGATCTCGGCCTGGAAGTCGTCGGCCCAGCCTTTTCCCAACTGGACGTGAACCGTGCCTGAAGAAAAACGAATGACTCTGCGCTACCGCGTGCTGCGCTACACGCCCAACCTCGTTCGCGACGAGTGGGTGAACATCGGCGTCCTGTTGGAAGACGTTCACGGCATTCGCCGCGAGGCTCGCCTTATCGCCGAGCCCGGCGAACTTGCGCGGGTCCGCCGCTTGCATCCCTCCGCAGACGAGGACCTGCTGCGCTCGCTGCCCGTGGAGCTCGATGCACGCCTCGCTGAGCCACCCGATGCGGTGCGCCGGTACATTGATAAATTGGAGCTGACGCTCTCCAACGTCGTCCAGTTCAGCCCGCAGCGCGCCGTTCTTGCCGAAGACTTTGACGCCGAAATGGACCGCCTCTACCGCGACCACGTGACCCCTCCCGCGCGTCTGCGCGCCGGAATCGTGGAAAGCACGCGTGCCTGGATTCGCGAGCGCCTCCGCGACGTTTTCCGCCGTCACCGCCTCTCCGCGAAACTCGAAAAAAACATCCGCGTCGAGCAGTTCACGCAGCCCGGCGATCCCCTGAAGCTCGATTACGCCTACCAGAACGGTGTGCGCGGCTACCTGCACTCGATCGTCCTGGGCCGCGATCTGGCGCAGGCAAAAGTCCTCGCCTACACCGCCGAATGCATCCGCGCGAAAATTCCCGGCGCCGAATTTACGGCTGTCACCGAAATCGATCCCGCCCGCGAAAATCCGCGGCACCAGTTCATGGCCAAGGTTTTCGCCGATCAGGACATCGCCGTCGTTTCGCTTAATCGCATCGAACGCTACGCTGACGATTTGAAGCGGCGTTTATCCTGAGATCTATTGATCGTTCGGTTGGCGAGAAGTGGAGAGGCGGCGCGGCGGCGAAACTTATTAGTCTATTGCTGCAGGAGCGGGAGACCCGCTCCTGCAAAATCTCATCCGCGCATTCGGAGTCAAATTGGACTGCGACGCTGTCTGCTCGCGGTTGCCCTCACCCATTGGAATCCATTGCGGTGCGAAATTTCGAAATATTGCAGGGGCGGGAACCCGCCCCTGCCGCAAAAGATCCAAGGCTTCCTGATTCTTAAACTCTCCCCCAAGAAGGCAAATCACGATGGCCGAGAAGCGCCTCGGCGGCCCAGGCGCCTAGATAAGAAGAGAGGGCCACACCGTGCCCTGCATAGGCGCCGAGCACAATTCCATTCTTCTTACTCGAAGAAAGCCAATCGAAGACAGGAGTCCATGAATCGCGAAACAGGATCGGACCGCCCCAGTGAAGCATGAACCGTACGCCCGCAAGTGCCGGATGCAGGGCGCGGACGCGCCTTTCCAGTGTGGCAAGCATCCGTGCGGACTCTTCGCCGTCGGTTCGAACGGTTTCAATTTCACTCTCGTCGGGCGCGCTCACCAGGCCTGCTCCCCAGACCACAGAGTTGTCTTTCATCACGCGGCCCCACAAGTAGGGGAAATCAACCGTGTAAAAAGGTTTTCCCTCCGCGAGGCCGATGGCCTCGATCTGCTCCACATGCAGCGGCTCCGTCAAAGCTGCCAGCGTTAACCTGGGATGCATCCCCTCCACGGTGCCCGACAAACCCAACGAAAACGCATTCGTCGCCAGCAATATTTTCCCGGATGAAATTTTCACACGGTCAGCCTCTTGCGCCCGGCGAACCGTCAGCAGGGAGCGTTCGCCCCACTCGATGCTCTCGACCTCGTGGCCTTCAAAAATCTCTGCTCCAAGCCCCTCGGCCGCCCGCGCAAGTCCACTCACCAGCTGCCCCGGATTGAGCGTGCCGCCCGGCACTTCTCTCACCACGCGCAGCGTTCCCAGATCTTCCCACCGTATCCGCGACTTCGCGGCGTCGCCACCTGAACGCGCAATCTCCCATGCGCCCGGCAGCGAAAGCTCGCATTCGATTCCGAATTTTTCGAGAATGCCTGTGAACCCGCCGAGAACATCTCCAAGTCCCGGAAGGTCGCCCGGCGCCGCCTCGGAAAGAACCATGCCGCCCGTGCGCCCGCTCGCGCCCGTTCCGATGGACCCGGCTTCGAGCACGACCACGGATTTCTCGGGCGCCAGCCGCCGCAGCCAGGCCGCAGCCGCCAGTCCCGTAAAGCCTCCGCCAACGATTGCAAAATCCACTTCCGATGGAATCACGCGAGGTATCGAAGGAACAAAATCAACCCGCCAAGGAGAGAAGCCCCAGCCCGGATGTATATCGCGAGAGGACACAGGAGAATTCAATCGAAGGTTAACCGCTCAAACAGGCTGAATATGGAAAACACAATGTAAAAAAGGGGCGCGGAAGAAAGCCGCCAGCATCCCTTTCAACTTTGAACTGTCAACTCTCAACCCGCAGATCAAATTGCAGCCGCGCCATCAGCCCGGCAATCTCATCCAAAGCTAAAGAATCGCTTCCGTCCAATTCTCAAGCGTATGTTTCACCTTCGCCATGAATTGGTGCGCCACGGCGCCGTCCACCACGCGATGATCGTAGGAAAGCGTCAAATACACCATGGACCGGATCGCAATCGCGTCCTCAATCACCACGGGCCGCTTCTCGATCGTGCCCAGCCCCAGAATCGCCACATTCGGCTGGTTGATTACAGGCAATCCGAACAACCCGCCAAACACGCCCGGGTTCGTGATCGCAAACGTCCCCTCGGCCACTTCCTCGGGCTTCAGCTTTTTCGACCGTGCCCGCTCGGCCAGGTCATTCATCGTCCGCGCGATGCCCAGAAAATTCTTCTCCTCGGCATTCTTGATCACCGGCACGATTAGCCCCCAATCGAGGGCCACGGCGATGCCGATGTTGCATTCCTTGTGCAGCACCACATTCGTGCCGTCCACCGAAGAATTCACCGTGGGAAACGCGCGCAGTGCCTCCACCGCCGCGCGCACGAAGAAAGGCATGAACGTCAGCTTCGTTCCCGTGTCCGCCTCGAACTTTCCCTTGAGCTTCGCGCGCAGCGCCGCTATCGGTGTCATGTCCACTTCGTCCACCGAATACACATGCGGCGAAACGCGCTTCGACAAAACCATATGCTCCGCAATGCGTTGCCGCATCACGGACATCGGCTGCACTTCATAATTTCCAAAGTACATCTTCTCGCGCGGCACGGCCGATTCGAGAACCGCCGAAGCCGCCCCGCCGCCGCTCGGTGGTGGAACAGCCCGTGGGGCCTGTGCGGCAGCAGGAGCCGCAGCGGCTGGTGCAGAGGCAGATCCCCCGCCCCGCCCACTTCCGCTCTCGACTGCACCCAAAATATCGGTCTTGCTGACGCGTCCACCGGCTCCCGTGCCCGGCACCTGCGTCAAATCAACTCCATTCTCGCGCGCGATACGCCGCACCAGCGGCGAGCTGCGCACTTTTTCTCCGCCACCAGCAGCCGCAGGCCGTTGGGGCGCTGCAGGCGCACCGGAAGCGGGCGCAGGCGCGGCAGGTTTTGCAGGAGCAACAGCAGTAGGCGCAGGCGCTGGCTTGGCAGTTTCCGCCTTGGCAGGCGCAGGAGCAGCAGCAGAAGCCGCGGCGCCCGCCGCCTCAATCACCGCGACCACTGTCTGAATGGGTACAGTCTGCCCCTCGTTAACCTTGATCTCTTTCAGCACACCCGCGGAAGGTGAAGGGATTTCCGCGTCCACTTTGTCGGTGGAAATTTCAAACAGGGGCTCGTCGCGCTCGATCTTGTCGCCCGGCTTCTTCAGCCACTTGGTAATTGTGCCCTCAAAAATGCTCTCGCCCATCTGGGGCATGATGACGTCAACGGCCATGGTGTTCTCCTCTGGTCTCGAAACTCGGGCGCACGCAAGCGCCACTCAGGCGGCACTCAAGCAGCGGTCAAACATTCCTCGTGCCAAACGCCGGGGATGCCTTCCAGCGTGTAGATCTCGTCTCCGCCGGTAAAAAATTCCACCGCCGCCACCTTCGCGGTGCGGCCCGCGAACTCGAGCTGCTCCGGCTCGAGGTCGTGGTGGTATTGCCCGGCCTCGAGAAATTCCTCGAGGAACGCGCGATCGGCGATTCGAACCTCCGCCCCTGCTTCAAACTCCGCTTTGTTCAGGCCTTTTGTTTTTCCCACTGTTCCCGTCCTGCTTTCTTCCGCGTCAGTATTTTGACAACTCGCGCGCGGCGGCGACAATCTTTTCCGTGTTGGGGAGAAATCTTTCCTCGAGCGGCGGCGAGTATGGCACGGGCGTATCGAGAGCGGTTACCCTGAGGATCGGGCCGTCCAATTCCTCGAAAGCATCTTCGCACACCAGCGCGGCAATTTCTCCCGCGATCCCACCCGTGCGTGTGTCTTCGTGCACCACCAGCAATTTGTTCGTTTTCTTCAGCGAAGTCAGAATCGCCTCGCGGTCCAGAGGCAGCAGCGTGCGCAGATCAATCACTTCCGCCTCGATGCCTTCGTTCGCCAATTGGGTGGCCGCTTCCATCGAGCTATGCGCCATCGCCGCGTAGCTCAGGATGGTTAGGTCGGTGCCCTCGCGGCGGGTCACGGCCTTGCCCAGGGGCACGAGATGGTCGCCTTCGGGAACCTCTTCCTTGATTCGCCTGTACAAAAACTTGTGCTCGAAGAACAGCACCGGATTGTTGTCGCGAATTGCGGACTTCAGCAGGCCCTTCGCATCCGACGGCGTCGAGGGATACACCACCTTCAGCCCCGGCGTGTGTACGAAATACATTTCCGGATTCGCGGAATGAAACGGGCCGCCGTGCACTCCGCCGCCTGAAGGTCCGCGCAATACGATCGGCGCCGGCGCTCCCCACAGGTAGTGCGACTTCGCGACGAAGTTCGTCACCTGGTTGAAGCAGCAGGCAATGAAATCAATGAACTGCATCTCAGCCACGGGACGCAGCCCCAGATAGCTCATCCCGCACGCCGCGCCCACAATCGCCGTCTCCGCAATCGGCGTCTCAATCACGCGCTCGCGCCCAAATCTCGCCAGCAGCCCTTCCGTCACCTTGAATGCTCCGCCGTACACGCCGATATCTTCGCCCAGAGCCACAACCGCCGGGTCGCGGTCCATCTCCTCAAAAAGCGCCTGGCGAATTGCCTCGACCATCGTAATCGGCGCCATCGTCAGCCTCTCCCCAGCTTGCCCTTGGGCCCGCGCCCAAAGGGAATGCGGTTGGGGTCAAATTTTTCGCCCGGCGCCAGCTGCGGTGGTTGCTGTTGTTTCTGTGGCCGATTTTGTGGCTGATGCTGTCTTGTCTGCGACTTGGCGAACGTTTTTGCGCCGGGCTTGCCGCCGTGTTTCCCCTGCTTCGCGCCATTGCCCCCGCCGGGCCTGAAATTTTGCTTGCCGCCTCCCTGCTGCCCACGCGGCGCGTTTGCCTGCCCGTGTGCCTGCCCGTGTGCCTGCAGCGGCGGCTGCGTACTCACCCGACGCAAGCCTTCGATCTTGTCCCCAAACCCGCCCAACCCGTCGAGCTTCCATTCCGTATCAATGCTCGACTGTGGCGGCATCACTTCCTCTTTCGGCCGCTGCCAATCCGCTTCAATCGTGTGGCAGCCATCGCAATAGACGCCCTCCAATGCCAGCTCCGGCGGTGGCATCGGCGAGTCCTCCGCAAACTGCTGCTCCACGTTCAATTCGCTCTCGATCCGCGCGTCAATTTCCTGTTTCGCCTTCGAGTCCCAAATCTTATTCTCCGTCAGAAATTTCTCGTAACGCGCAATCGGGTCGCGCGCCTTCCAATAGGCAAACATTTCCGGCGGAACGTATTCCGCGGGATCGTGCTGCGCGTGGCCCTTCATGCGCATCGTCTTCACTTCGATGACCCACGGCCCGCGCCCCGCGCGGCATTCGTCCACGGCCTTTTTCGCCGCCTCATAGACGGCCATCACATCATTGCCATCCACAATCGTGCTCTCGACCCCATATGCCGCCGCGCGATTCGCCAGATTTTTCACCGGCACCTGCCGCGACACCGGCGTCGAATAGGCCCACTGGTTGTTCTCGATGATCAACACAAACGGCGCGCGCTGCGCAGCCGCCAGCCCCAGCCCTTCATGGAACGCGCCCGTCGAGCTGCCGCCATCTCCAATCCACGTCATCGCCACAATATTTTGTCCCAGATAACGCCCCGCCATCGCCACGCCCGTCATCGCCGGAATCAAATCCCCCAGCATCGAAATCGGCGAAACGATGTGGAGCACCTTCAAATCCCCGAAGTGGCTCGTGCCGTCCTTCCCCTTCGTTGGCGACGTGTACTTCGCCATGTGCTGCGTGAAAATATCGCGCGGCGGCACGCCTTTCACCAGAAGCGCCCCGATATTGCGAATCATCGGCGCCAGCCAGTCGCGCTTTTCCAGCGCGTACGCCGTCCCCACCGAAACCGCCTCCTGCCCCAAACTCGAATACAGCCCGCCCACAATTTTGTTCTGGCGGAACAGCCGCGTCATACGCTCTTCCACTTGCCGGTTGAGCTGCATGAAATAATAGAGTTCCAGCTGCTGCTCTCGCGTCAGCGGATAGGTCATGCTTCGAGTCCCTTCACGGCTCCCACTTCCTCCGGCTGCCGAGTTTCCCCCAACGTGCGTTCCAATTCCTCGCGCGTGACGGAAATCATCATACGCTCGAATGCTTGGCCAAATCGCTCGGCCAGCCGCGCACGAACTTCTTCGCCGCTCACCGCGCGCCCCAAAGCTCGCTCCAACGACGTCGCACGCTTCCCCGCAATCCCGCACGGCACGATCAAATCAAAATAGCGCAGGTCGGTAGATACATTGTACGCGAACCCATGCGACGTAACCCATCGGCTCAAGTGCACTCCGATCGCTCCCAACTTTTCTTCACCCGCCGGACAATCCACCCACACGCCATGCCCAGCCTCCGACCATCGCGCCTCAACGCCAGAATCGGCCGAGGCCAGAATCATCACTTCTTCCAGCTGCTCCACGTACCATCGCACATCCTTCCGGTGTTCTGCCAAATCCAAAATCGGATACGCTACAATCTGCCCCGGTCCGTGATACGTAATATCGCCGCCGCGGTCCGTCTCGGCCAGTTCAACGCCTTCTTGCGCCAGCACCCGCTTCGACGCCAGCAGATTCGCCCGCTTCGCGTTCCGCCCCATCGTAATCACGTGCGGATGCTCGCAAAAGAGCAGCACATCGGGGATTTCGCCGGCTTTCCGCGCTTCCACCAGCTGCTGTTGCAACTCGCATGCCTGTGCGTAGGCGATCAACCCGGCGTCCACCATCCAGCAATTTTTGTCAGTTCGTTCCACGCGTCTCTCAGTTTAAATCAATAATTAATAGCCAACCCGCGCACGGCGTTAAACGCGTCGCCCATCGCTTCCCAAACCGTCGGGTGCGCATGGATCGTCGCAGCCATATCGTCCAGCGTAGCCTCAAGCCCCAGCGCCGCCACCGGCTCCGCGATAATTTCCGTCGCCAGCGGCCCAATCGCATGGACGCCAAGGATCTCGCCGTATTTCGCCTCGGCCACCACTTTGATGAACCCCTCATGTTGCCCCAAAATCGTCGCTTTGCTGTTCCCCAAAAACGGAAACTTCCCCGTCTTCACTTCATACCCCGCCTCGCGCGCCTGCTTCTCCGTCAGCCCAATCGAACCAATCTGCGGCTCGCAGTACGTCGCGTTCGGGCAGCGCTTCCGGTCAAACGGCTGCATCTCTTTCCCCGCCATTTTGCCCACCGCAATGATCCCTTCCATCGAAGCCGCATGCGCCAATTGCGGCATTCCCGCCACAATGTCCCCAATCGCGTAGAGCTTCGGCTCCGCCGTCTCCATAAACGCATTCGCGTGAATGTACCCGCGCTCGACTTTCGCTTTCGTCTTTTCGAGCCCGCAATTTTCCGTCAGCGGACGCCGCCCCACGGCGATCAACACTTTATCCGCCGCAATCGTCTGTGTTTTCCCAGTCTTGTCCTTGAACGTGACGGTCGCGCCCCCCGCATCCTTCTTCACCGACTCCACTTTCGCTTCCGTCTCAATCCGAATTCCCTTCTTCTTAAACGACTTCTCCAGTTCCGGCGAAATTTCCTCATCCTCCAGCGGCACAATTCTCGGCAGCGCCTCCAGAATCGTCACCTCGGTCCCAAACGTCCGGAAAATCGACGCAAACTCCACGCCCACCGCGCCCGCTCCCACCACCACCAGTGATTTTGGGATTTCCGGCAGCAGCAGAATTTCGCGGTTCGTCAGCACCGTCTTCCCGTCAATCTCCACTCCCGGCAACGACCGCGCCTCCGACCCCGTCGCCAGCATCGTGTACGTTGTCTCAATTTCAGTGGTCTTTCCGTCCTTCTCCACCGACACGCGTCCCGGCCCAGCAACTCGTCCCCAACCGGTAATCGAATCCACTTTATTTTTCTTGAAGAGCGCGCCGATTCCCCCCGCGTGCTTCTTCACAATCTTGTCTTTGCGCGCCAGAATCGCTGGCCAGTTCACCTTCACGTCCTTCACTTCAAATCCAAATTCCTCAGCGCGCTTGAAGTGATCGTAAATATCCGCATGGTGCAAAAACACCTTCGTCGGTATGCATCCCACATGCAGGCACGTGCCCCCCAAGAACGAATCCTTCTCCACCACGGCGGTCTTCAATCCCCATTGCGACGCACGTATCGCCGCCACATAGCCGCCCGGCCCACTTCCGATAATCACCAGATCGTATTTAGCCAAACCAGTCCTCCCCTGCTTATCTTTTGCTCCCGCAGTTACTTGCAGTTGCGCGCAGCCACCCGCGGTCATCAATCTCTGGCTGTTGTCCGAAGCCGGCGTTCGTGCCTCGAAGTCAATTAGATGTGCGGAAGGGTACTCCCGATTGCGGCTCCCCCAGCCACGCAAACTCAAGATTTTAGCAGCCACCCCCCGCCGCCGCAACCAAAGCCTACGCGCGGTAGTGTGTCAATCTGAAGTGAATGGGAGAGGTTTCCGAAAAGCCCACTTTGCGGGTGGTAGAATGGCATCGCTTCTGGAAGGGTAAATCAGAACGCCGATGACGAAGGTAAACAAGGCTGTTGTTGCGCTACTGGTTTTGGCCGTCGTGTCAGGAAACTCGACCTCGGCCTCTATCGCGCTTACCGAATCCTTCGACAAGCCTGTTCGCAAGACGGTCGTGAATTTAGGGCGGTCTCCCTATCTATTGCCTAACAACCCCGACCGGATTCGGCTCTACTGTTTTTACTACCAGGATTTTGTGGTCAAGGAACTGAACAACCCCGGACTCAAGGGAGTGCGCTGGGTCACGGTCACACCATTCATCAACGAAAACGCACCTGCATGTCGTCTGGCGCATGCCTCCACAGAACGATTTATGGCTAAAGAGTGGTGGAGTTTCGAAGGGGTAAAGGGATCGCTTCTGTTTTTGGAGGCAGCAGACGGTGACGACAACGCCGGGATGCCTTTCCGCGTCCTGGATTTGAAAACCGGAAAGAAGATATTCGAGGACTCAGATTGGTGGAATGATCATCTGGAGTTCATGCACAGCACTGACGAAACTTTGTCGCTGAGATATTTGCGCGTAGTTGGCGGAGATTGCTCTATACCCAAAGACGGAATGAGTTGCTGGAGCAAATTCAGAAGGCATTATGCATTGGGGAATGCAACCATGCCGAAATGCACCGGCTATCGCCGTGAAGGGGAGAAGGAATGGGTTCCGGGCGACGAGGGCGAGCCGACCGTAGAAATAGACGACGCCTCCGCCATTGCGTACCCGGTCGTGGTAAAGCTCTTCCCACAGCCCTCGATTAGGGCTGTTCCCGGTCCGATAAAATGTACTCCAGTTCAATAGTAGTTGGCTGGCGGATCCCGATTGTTGACTGTAAAGCGGGTCTTTCGGCAACTTCGTCTGCCCTCAAATTCAAACCGACCCACTACCCTCCGCGTTCGATGGCGTAGTCTTCCAAGTTTGCGAATTACACAACGGGTTGCTTTTCGCCCTACACAGTCTTAAGGTTTTCTCTGTGTCTCAGTGACTCTGTGGCAAATCCTTCTTCTTCGTCTTACCCCGCGCACATCTCGCAAAGCATCCTCACCGTATTCCAATTCCGTGTCGTGCCCCTCTGCCCCAGCACTTTCTCCAGCGAGTACAACTTCGCATCCGCAAATCCGTCCGGACAATGCAGATAAATCTCTCGCCCCGCGGAATGAAACCTCTCGTCACCAATATCCCGCGCGCCCAGCGCCGCAAGTCCCGCTTTCGACGGCGCCACCTGCAAGAAAGTAACCGCCAGCCGATCCGCATCAATCCCCTTCTCGCGTAAAAACGGATTCCCCGCCGCCACCCGCGCAAACTCCGCCGCCGTTCGCACCATCACGCTCGCAGGTAATCGTGATTCGCTCGCCAGTCTCCGCTCCAGCTTTTTCTCCCAATGCGACGCACTCCCCGCCGCCTCAAACACAACATTCCCGCTCTGCACATACGTCCGCACATTCTCCGCCCCCAGCTCCGCACACACCTCCCGCAGCCTCTCCATCTTCAGCACATTCCCGCCCACATTTATCCCGCGCAACAATGCAATGTAAATCACCATGCTCTTCCTTGTCTGTCAATCCGCGTCATGCCAGCACCGCCTTCGTCGGATTGGTTTTCTTGCCCATCGCTCTCCGTCGCCATTCCTTTCTATTTCGCATGGATTGAACATGCCCATTCTGCGCCCAGACTTGTGGTCTGCAAACCCTTGACTCTACCCGCGAACTTGCTAGCATGCCCGCTTGTCGGCACCTGTTTGCAGTCATCTCAATTAAATGAGGTAATAAGATGATCCACAAAAGTATCGCCTTCTTGTTGATTCCCTTTGTGCTATTTGCAGCGTGCAGCGTTCCCTCCGCTTCCGCCAAGACAAGCGAAGAAAAGCGCATCCTAATGACTGAAAGAGTAAAGGAAGACGTCGCTGAGCTCGGCGTGGGCCAGGACTCAGTCGTAAAAGTCCGATTGCGCGACCATCAAAATCTGACCGGTTA
>Ga0265338_10007771_pt1 | contig 13193 bp, 12 predicted proteins | sample 42126metaG_FD_193579 | JGI IMG/M metagenome (GOLD analysis project Ga0265338, IMG submission 193579) | Rhizosphere microbial communities from Carex aquatilis grown in University of Washington, Seatle, WA, United States - 4-21-26 metaG | ecosystem: Host-associated > Plants > Roots > Rhizosphere... | reverse complement strand
CTGGTTCAACAGGTGGATCCCGCCTTGGGGGACGAATTGATGGCCAGACGGCTCTTGGATCGGGGCGTTTGGGCCCTTCCCGGCGCCTTTTTTGATTTTCCAGTGGATGGCTTTTGGGTCATCAGCTTATTGGGCGAGCCGGGGACCTATGAAAAAGGCCTGGATCGGTTGATCCAGGCCTGGGGTAACGCCGGTTGAGGGTCAGGGTGGTGACCGTTTAGGAGGCTGATTTCTTCAGGAGCCGCGCGGCTTCAAGCCCGTAATTCCCTTTCGGGTCCTCTTTCGCGACCTGTTCCAGGGTCTCCTGGGACCGCGCCCGGTCCCCCGACTTGTTATAAGCGTCCGCCATGTTCATCCGGGCTTCCTCCACGAGGAAACCGTTGGGATATTGGGTCAAGTAGGCGTTATAGACCCCGATGGCTTCCGGCCATTTTTCCTGCATCACCAAGGCCATGGCCTTACCCAGCATGGAAGCCTCGCCCAGCGGGGTGCCTTTCAGGCGCTGGGACGCCTCATCGAAGGATACGTATGCCTGGGAGTTCTGGCCCATGATCAACTGGCACTTGGCCACGTAAAATTGCGCGGCCTTGGCGGCCCAGGTGCCGGCGTCCTGCTGGTAGATCTGCTCGAACTGCTGGAGGGAGTTCTTGTATTTCTCGTCGTCGGTCTTGAAGGGCCCGTTCTTGGGGTCCACCTTGGACCCGAGGTAATACTGGGCCACGTTGAGTTTTTGCAGTGCGTCCTTTTCGGTTTGGGCTTGGCTCTTAAGGTAATAGGGGATGCCCACGGAAACCAACAGGATCAGGATGGCGGCCACCGCCAGGATTTCCTGCTTGGACTTGGCCCATTCCAGCGCCTTTTCCCAGGGTTCCTTCTGCTCGATTTCAATATGAAGATTAGGCTTCCAGTTGGACATGGTTTCCTCGGGGTTGGGTTATCGGGCGGTGGATTATAGCAATGGAAAAGGGGCCTGTCAGCGTCTGGCCGAAAAGTCCAGCGTCCGGAGGGCCCGTGAGAACCCCCTAAAACAGGGCTTACCTGAAGAAAAGGGTGATCCCGCCCTGGATCAGGATGGCCGAACCACTGAGCCCATTTCCCAAGGGGATGGGCATGTAATGGATCCCCAATTCGGCCTTGTGCCATTGGCCGATCCGCCGTTCCACCCCGGCCCCCGCCATCACGCTGATACCGGAGGTGACCGAGGACCGGGTGATCATGGGGGAACTCAGGTTAAAAAAGTCGATCGGGTGGGTGGAGGTCAACTTGGTTTGGGTGAAAAGCCCACCCGCTTGGGCGAACAGGAACCAGGACTTCTTGGCGCCCATGGCCAAGGGATAACGTCCCACGACGCCCGCCTGGACCAGGGAAAGGTCGACGTTGCTGAGGAGAGACGGGTTCCGGCCGGAAAAAGCCACGGTTTGGGCCAGGACCCCAAGTTCGAAAGGGGGGCTGATGACGAATCCCGCCATGGCGCCGTACCCGAAGGAACCGCCGAGGGTGGAATTGGGAAGGTTGACCGAAGGCATCACCCATTGGGCTATCACACCCCCGAAATACTTGGGACCCACCCAAAGGCGGCTCCGGGGGTCCACCCCAGGGTCATAACCGGCCACCAGGGCCATGAAAGGATCCTTGGCGGCGATCCCATCGAACTCCACGGCGCCCAAGCCCGCCCGTTTGCGGCCGTCGAGGACCTTGCCCGCCACTTCCGAGGAATCCTGGGTTCCCCACCAAAGGACCGGGATGTGGACCGGGGTCGTGGAGGCGTTCACCACGTTCCACTCGCCGCTGGAGGCAACGCTGGAATCCACCGCCGTGAGGGTCCCCGGCGCCTTGAAATAGAGGGAGTATTTGTTGTCCCAAAGCCGCGTCCGGATCAGGGATATCTTCGCCCCGGGGTCCCAAAAGGCCAAGCCGTATTGGTTGTCGTCCAACTGGCATTGGACGAAATCGACCACCGACCCCGCGCCCGCCAGGAGCCCTTGGCTGTTCGTGATCCTGCAATTCTCGAGGGTCAACCGGGTCTGGGCCGTGACGATCCGGCCGGTCTTGACCTGGAGGTAATTCCAATCCTGGGGATCCTTGGACGCCACAAAAAGGGTGCCCCAGGTCGCGGTGGATTGGCTGGGGACGAACTTCACCGGGCGGGTCTCGCTGCCCCGGACGACCAACTTTCCTTGGATCACCCAATCCACCTGTTTGGAGATGTTCGGGATGGTTTCGTCGTTCCCCGTGGAGATCTCCACCACGGTCCCTTCCTCGATCACCAGGGTGCTGCCGGCCGGCAGGAGGGTGTCGTGGTTGATCATGTAGGGGCCCGCGGCGGCGGTCCAGGTCCGTTGCCCCAGCAGGACGGGATCCACTACGGTTTGGGCCGACAAGGGGGGGATGACGACTAGGAAACCGAGGATAAGAGCCGCTATCAGCTTCTGGGACATCCCGAACCCTCCCGGACATTCTCCGACAACTGAAAACCCCCAATCGGCCCTCACACCTGAACACAAAAGGCTGTTTTGCTCTAGCGTTCCTTTGCCTTGGGGAGGTACAACCCCGTTTCCCTGTCAGACCCGGGATTTAAATTCCGGGTCATGGAGAACGGGGCTATGAGAGTCCGCTCGGTAAGGTCCGCACTACGGTGGTACCCTCGACGTGAGTCGAACACGTGGCCTACCCTTTAGGAAAGGGTCGCTCTATCCATCTGAGCTACGAGGGCGATCAAAGGACAGCGCGGAAGTCCGAACGGAACGGACCTCAGGCTGCGGGAATTAATAGGTGATTATAGAGTGCACCGGGACGCTTTTCAATTTATCACGGCCCTTCAGGAAGCCCAATTCCATGAGAAACGAGGCCTCCTCCACCCTCGCGCCCACCCGTTCCACCAAATGGACCACGGCCTCGGCCGTCCCGCCCGTGGCCAAGACGTCGTCCAACACCAGGACCTTCGCCCCGGGGGCCAGGGCGTCCTCGTGGATTTCCAGGCTGTCCGTTCCGTATTCGAGCTGGTAGGTCTCCCGGACGGTCTTGGCGGGAAGCTTCCCGGGCTTTCGGACCGGAATAAAGGGCACCTTCAGCCGGACCGCGAGGGGCGCGGCGAAGATGAACCCCCGGGATTCCATGCCGATCACGGCGTCCAACTTTCGGGAGGCGTAGCGCGCGGCCCAGGTCTCAATCACGAAACCGAAGGCCTCGGGGGATTTCAGGAGCGGGGTGATGTCCTTGAAAACGATCCCCTTCTTCGGGAAATCGGGGATATCTCGGATGTAGGTCTTAAGGTCCAAGTCGGGCGTCTCCTCCAAGGGATCGGGAGGAGTCCCCCCCCGGGCGCTTCGCCCAGGATTATAAATCCAACCGCTGGATATCACCGTCTTTAAATCAGGGCACCCGGGGATCCGTCCCCCGGAAACAGCTAGAGGAATTCCTCCAAAAGGGCCCGATACTCCTGGGTCTTGCCCTTGACCGCGGACCGGATCTTCTTAAGGGCCCGCTCCTCGATCTGCCGGATCCGTTCCCGGGTCACGCCCAAAACTCGCCCGGTATCTTCCAGGGTCTTGGGCTCCATTTCGTCGAACCCGAACCGCATGAGGAGGACGGCCCTCTCCTTCTCGCTGAGCCGCCCCATCAGGGTCTTGAGCTTCTCGGAGCGGAGCTGCTCAAACATCTTTTCGGACGGGCTCGCGGCGTTGGTGTCCGGGATGAAATCGCCGAAGGTCTTCGACCCGCCCTCATCCCCCACGGGGACCTCCAGGGAAAGGTCCCGTTGGGCCAGCCGTTGGAGGTGCCTCACGCGTTCCAAGGGCATCCGTGCGCCCTGGGCGATCTCGGAGGCGGTCACCTCGCGCCCCAGTTTCCGCCCCAGGTCCCGTGCGGTCCGCTGGACCTTTTGGATGTCCTCGGAAACATGGACGGGGACCCGGACGGTCCGGGAATGGTTCGCGAGGGTCCGGGTGATGAATTGCCGGATCCACCAAGTCGCGTAGGTGCTGAACTTGAACCCCCGGCGCCAATTGAACTTCTCGGCGGACTTGATCAAGCCGAGGTTGCCTTCCTCAATGAGGTCCTGGAAGGCGATGCCCTGGTTCATGTACCGTTTGGCGATCTTGATGACAAGGCGGAGGTTGGCCGCCACGAGCTTTTGCTTGGCTTCCAGGTCGCCCTGCTCGATGCGTTTGGAAAGGGCCTTCTCCTCGTCGCCGTTGATGAGGGGTACCCGGGAGATTTCCTTGAAGTAGAGCTTCAGGCTGTCCGTGGTGACGTGGTGGGTGGGATAGGTCCCTTGGGGCGCCGCGGGCTTCTGGCCGCGGGCCAACACCAGGGAAGGGCCCCTGGCCTTTTTCTTGGGGGCGCCATTTTCGCGGGGAAGGGTTCGGGGTGCCATGTCAGGGCCGGATCTCGAAATGGCCGAAACCTTGGGGTGAGGGCAGCCAGTCGCCCACCATCCGGTCCACCCTTCCCGAGACGGGGCCTTGCTTCAAACGCAGCAACAGTTCTTCGACGGCGTCCTCGGGCCCTTCAACATGGAACTCCACCTGGCCGTCCGGGAGGTTCCTCACCCAACCTTGGACCTTCAGTTCCTGGGCCAAGTCCCTGGTGAAATAGCGGAAACCCACACCCTGGACCCGGCCGGAAACGACTCCGATGAAGGCCTTCCCCATGGCTTCCCCCTAGTTGCATCCCATCTGACCGCAGCCCAGATCCTCGGATTCCGCGTTGTTCACCCCTATGGACGGCCCAACCGGGGTTTCTTCCCATTCAGGCTTGGGATTCCACGTGTTCCAGGGTGTTGCCCAGGACTTCCTCCAAGAGATCCTCATGGGCATGGCGGCTTTCCAGGGGTGCCACCAGGCTGTAGAAGCATGGAACCACGAACAAAGTGAGGATGGTGGAAACCATCATCCCGAAGATCACCACCACGGCCATAGGCACTTGGGTTTCGGATCCCGCCCCATGGGCGAAAGCCTGGGGCATGGCGGCCGCGATACAGGCGACGGAAGTCATCAGGATCGGGCGGAACCGCAGGGGGCAGGCCTCCAAAAGCGCCTCCTCGACGGATTTCTTGTCCCTTTTCCGGATCTGGTTGGTGAAGTCCACCATCATGATGGAGTTCTTTTTCACGATGCCCATCAATAGGATGAGACCGATGAAACTGTAGATGTTCAAGGACTGGTTGAAGATCAACAACCCCAGGAAGGCCCCTGACACGCTGAAAGGCAACGCCATCAGGACGCTGAAGGGGTCGACGAAACTGTTGAATTGGCTCGCCAAGACCATGTAGGCCACCAGGACGCCCAGCAAGAGGGCGAACCCCAGGTCGCTGAAGGACTCGCTGAAGGTTTGGGAAGATCCCGTGAAGACCGCGAAATAGCCCGGCGGCAGGATATTCTTGGCGAGTCTCTGGACTTCGGCCATGGCGTCGGTCTGCGACTTCCCTTTTGCCACGTTGGCGAAGAGGCTGATGGTGCGTTGGCGGTCCACCCGGCTGATCTGTTGGAGGGTCGGTTTCGTCACGAGGGTGACCAGGTCGGAAAGGGGCACCAGTTCACCCCGGTTATTGCGGACATACAACCGTTGGATCTGCTCGGCCTTGGACCTCTGGTCGGGTTCCAGGCGGATCCGGATGTCGTCCCGGTGGTCTCCCCGTGGATACTCCCCCACTTTTTCGCCGCCCACCAGGAAGTCCACGGTTTGCGCGATGGCCCCGATGCTGACGCCGCGGCGGGTGGCTTTTTCCCGGTCGGGGATGACATCCACTTCGGGCATTCCCGTTTGGTAGTCGGTGTCCACGTCCGTCATGAGGGCGCTTGCGGCCATGGCCGCCCTCATCTTCTCCGCCGCCCCGGTGAGGGTATCCCAATCCGGTCCCCGGATACCTAATTCGATGGGGTATCCGCGGGAGGCGGCGAATCCGCCGGTGGAAAGGTCCCGAAACGAGATCCGGACACCGGTGAGCTTCGAAAGGTCCTTGCGAAGGGCTCCCATGGACTCGATTTGGGACAATTCATGGTGTGCCTCCGGATCGATACCTCGCTTGCCCTTATCCTTGAGGTTGACGAACAGGCTGCCGGTATTGAGCTGTCCCCCCTGGAAACCACCGACGTTGCCGAAATACCCTTCGACTTCAGGCCGTTTCAACAGCAGCTTCTCGGCCTCCACGAACTTGTCGTTGGTGGTGTCCAACGAGGAGTTGACGGCCGTCGTCAGTGAGACGAGATACATCGACTGGTCCTGGGATGGAACGAATTCCTTACGGAGGAAGAAAGTCAGGAAGATGCTGGCGATGAAGAACCCCGTGGCCAACAAGACGACGCTCCAACGGTACCGGAGGGTTTTTCCCAACATCCGCCGGTAAGCGTCCGCCATGGAGTGGAAGGCGGACTCCACGAACTTCTCGAGCCCCGAGGTGCGCGTTCCCACCGTCACGAACTGCGAGCAGCGCATCGGGGTGAGGGTCAGGGCCTCCAGCAGGGACAGCAGGACCGTGGCGGTCAGGGTCACGCCGAATTGGAAAAGGTACTTGCCGATGATGCCGCTCATGAAGGCGACCGGCAGGAAGATCGCCAGGATGGCCATGGTCGTGGCGATGGCGGCGAAGGTGACTTCCCGGGCGCCCACGGACGCGGCCAGGATGCGGTGTTTACCCATCTCCTGGTGTCGAACGATGTTCTCCAGGACCATGATGGCGTCGTCCACCACGATGCCGATGGCCAGCGACAGGCCCAAGAGGGTGAAGGTGTTCAAGGTGAAACCGGCGAAATAGAGGATGGTGAAGGCCCCCACAATGGAAGTCGGGATCGCCAACAGGATGTTGAGGGTCGAGGTCCAGGAGCCTAGGAAAAGCCAGCAGACCAGGGCCGTACCCAGGGCCGAAAGGACCAGGTTTTTGTTCAGGTCGTGGACCGAGTTCTCGATGAACTTGGTGGTGTCCACCCGGATGCCCAGCCCAAAGCCCGGAGGAAGGACTTTCCGGACCTCCTCAATCCTCTGTTTCACGTTGCGGGCCACTTCGACGGCGTTCGTGCCGCGTTGCTTGATGATTCCCAACCCCACCGCGGGAAGGCCGTTGGCCCGGCTGATACGGGTCACGTCGGCCATGCCTTCCTCGATGCGGGCCACCCGTTTGAGGGGGAAAGGCGAGTAATTGGGCTGGCCCCCCCTGGTATTGATGAGGATGTCCTCGAATTCCTTGACCTTCGTGGCTTCCCCCATCGTGCGGACGTTGGCGTTGGTGGCCCCCGACTCCAGCAGGCCGCTGGGCAGCTCGACGTGCTCATTAGTGATGGCGTTCACGAGGTCATTGGCGGTGAGCTGGTTCCTGGACATCGCGTCACCGTTGACCCAGATCCGGAGGTTCGGGTCGAGGTAGCCGCCCAAACGCACGTCGCCGACGCCCGCGACGCTGGTGAACTGCGTCCGAAGGACGTCCCGGACGTAGATCATCAGGTCCCGCGGGTGGATGGACGGGTCGTTCGCGGTCAGCGCGAGCCAAATGATGGGATTGTCCTCGGGATTGGTCTTGGTGATGATCGGCGGGTCCATTTCCTTCGGCAACAACCGCTGGGCTTGCGACACCTTTGTCTGCACCTCCTGGAGGGCCACGTCGATGTCTCGGTTCAAGTTGAATTCGATGGTGATGTTGGCGGACCCTTCCCGGCTGGTGGAGGTCACGTGGCGCACGCCCTCAACGGTCATGACGGCGTCCTCGACGATGTCCACGATCTCGGTTTCCATGACCACGGGCGCCGCGCCCTGGTTGGTGATGCTGACGTTGACCACCGGGAAGTCCACGTCGGGCATCTGGCTTACGCCCATACGGGAGAAGGAAATGGCGCCGAACAGGATCAGCGCGGCCATGAGCATCCAGGCGAAGACCGGGTTCTTGATGGAGATGTCGGAAAGGGTCATGGCTTCACCTCGGGGGAAACGGCGGGGGCAGCTTCTCCAGACGGCAAGGCGTGGGTGACCGGGAACTAGCCCGTGGCGACCCCCAGCCAAACGCGCTGGATGCGCCATTGGGTGCGCGACCTGGCCCGGGCCAATTCCGCCTGTTCCAGGTCGGAGACCGACTTCAGGTAATCCACGATGTTCATCAGATGGTGGCTGTAGTCCTGCTCCATCGCGTCATGGCTCTTTTGGGTGGCCGTCAGGGCCTTCTGGTAGGCCTCATCTTCCTTCAGGGAATTCTGGTAGGCCTGGAAGGCCTCGCGGATCTCCTCCTTGGCCGAGCGGAGCGCCTGCGTGAGGGCCAAGGCGGCCTGTCGTTTTTTTGACTGGTATTCCCGCGCCTTCCCCTCCAGGCCCGCCAGGTTGAAAATAGGTATCTGGACGCTCAGCATCGCGTCCCACTTACCGGGGTTGCTCCCGCCCGTCCGGTCGAGGTAATAATCGCCGTCGGCGGCAAGGCTCGGCAGGCGGCTTCCCTCGGCGGCCAGCAGTTGGTCCTTGGCCATCTGGTAGGCCTCATAGGACGCGCGGACATCCCAACGGATACCGGACTTATGGACGGCGTCTTCCAACGTTCCCTGATATTCCGGGAAGCCCGCCGGATCGTCCAATGCCAGTTCCCGGTCCGGCTCCATTCCGGTCAGGTTGGCCAAATTCTCCCGGGCCTGCACGAGCTGGTCCTGGAGGGTCGAGACCACGGCGTCCCCCTGGGCCAACTGGGCCTCGGTGCTTAAGAGGTCGCTCTGGCGGATACGGCCCTGGTCGCGGAAAACCCGTTCCTGGGCCAACATCTTCTTGGTGATTTCCTGGGTCGACAACTCGGTCCGGAGTGATTCCTGGGTCTGGATGACGGTGTAATAGGCCCGGGCCACGTCAAGAAGAAGGCGGCCCGCGTCATGACGGAGTAGGCTGATCCTCATCCAACGCTCATGGGAGGCGCCCTTGAGAGCCGCCACCTCGTTCAAGCCCGTGATGAGGGGTTGATGGACGTTCAAGAAAACCGTTTGGACCGGGGGCGCCACGCCCGGGACCGATTGTTGGTAGCCCTTGGACCCCTTGAGGGAAACCTGGGGCAGGTAGCTCCCGATTGCTTCCTCGGCGTGGGCACGCGACTGTTCCACATCCTCATATTCAACCGCGAGCTGTTCGGTGCGCTCCACAGCAAAAGCATAGGCGTCCCATAGGCCCACCGCGGGCTTGTCCTTGGCGCGGGCCACAGCGGCCGTATCCACTCCGGTCACTTCTTGTAACGGCGCCTCCACCACCCCGTCCCCCACCCGGACCCGGGTGCCGGAACAGCCGGCCAACAGCAATGGGACGAGCCAAAGGCATCGCGACACGATACGTCCAAGGGAATTCGGGGATGTCATGGTCAGGAAAGGTTCCTTTCAGATCGGTCCAACGACCAACGCCCGGGCCCCGCGATGAACAGGACCCCGGCCACTGCCAGGTACGCCAGGGCTGTTTCCTTTTTCTCGAAAGGGTCCTGGGCGTATTGCAGGAAAACCGCGACGGACATCGTCACTCCAATGAAGAAGGAGGCCAACCGGGTCTTCCAACCCAGGACCCAAAGGGCGCCCCCGAGGAACTCGGACCCCATGGCCGCCCAAGCCGCCTGCTCCGCCAAGGGAAACCCCAGGGCCGCGATGGTTTGGGTGAAAGCGTCCATTTGTCCCCACTTGCCCATGCCGTGACGCATGAGGCCCAACCCGAACACCAGGCGCAATAGGAACAAACCCCATCCCGGTGCGAAAGGAAGACCGCTCCGCTCGGGATCCATCGGCACCGAGTCGGCCGGAACCGACGCGAGACGGGCCCGACGGGCGCGGATCGTGGGCCGTTTTCGCTTGGGGAGGTTACGAACGTGGGTGCGGCGGCCCATGCGGTTCCAATTCTCCGGTCATGTCCCATCTTCAGCATTCGGGATTCGTCGATTGGACGTTGGGTTCCGGGACAAAGTGTCAAATGTCGGCATATATATACTGAGGGAAGGGTCGGATTACCAGCCCATCCCAAACTGCCGAAAAATCCATAAAGAAAAACCCCCCGAGGGCTCGGAGGGTTGTCATGACCGTTGCCGGTCCCCAGGTTTCCCGGGTTTAAAATGGTCGGGGCGGCAGGATTTGAACCTGCGACCTCTTGCACCCCATGCAATTGCGCTACCAGGCTGCGCCACGCCCCGAATTGTCACCGACCATTTGACGGCTTGAACGAACCGGCTTTTTCTCCCCATTAAATCTAGCTTCTGGGTCGGGGTGATCCCGCCCATCCATTTCTGGCATCTTGGTCGGGTTTGACCCAAACTTCCTACAGATCTGGCTTCTTGGTCGGGGTGAGAGGATTCGAACCTCCGACCCCTTGGTCCCGAACCAAGTGCGCTAGCCACTGCGCTACACCCCGTCCAAGAAGCCAGATCTATCGTCAAAAAGACCAGCTTTGTCCCGAACCCAATGCGCAGACGGGTTGCCATCACTTTGGGATCCGTTCCAAAGTGGACTTTCATCCGCCCCCGGGTCCACCCCGGCCCCGTCCCTCCACAAAAAGAAGCGGCCTCCCAATAGGGGGGCCGAAGGGACACCAAGTTTAGGGAAAAGGGTTCAATAGCTCAAGCGGAAACCCAACCGATCAAGGGAATTCCCGGGCTCAGGTCAGGGGTATTTCCGGAGGAGTTCCAGGCTTTCGGCGATAAGTCGGCGAAGGGCTCCTAGATCAGCCCGGGTGGCCAAACTCTCGTCTTCCCCGCTTTGGATCATGGCGGGCCGCCCCACCGGGTTTTCCTTAGCGGCCGGGGCGTTCGCCTGAACGACCGGTTCCGGGACCAAGGACTCCGAAGGGCCCGGGTTGGGGGCCGCAGCGCCGAAGATGTTCAGTTGGTCCAAGCCATCCTCCCCCAATTCCTCAAGTTTCTGCTTGGCTCCCGCGATGGTGAACTTCTCGGCATGGAGGAGCCGCTTGATCGTCAGCGCCGTCCGGAGGTCCTTGGCGCGGTAACACCTTTGACCCGTCACGGATTTCTCGGGGTTCAATCGGTGGAATTCGGTCTCCCAATAACGGAGGACATAGGGCTTCACGTCGATCAACCGTGCGGCGTCGCCGATAGTATAAATCAACTTTTCCTCAGGAACCATGACGGCCTCCTTTCGGTTACGGCGGGTCCAAGCCGGGATTGAGATCGCTTTTCAACCGTTCGCTCGGCTTGAAGCCCACTTTTCGCCTGGCCGGGACCCGACGGGGCGCCCCGGTCCGGGGATCCAAGGCGTCCTTGGCGGGTTGGGTCCGCCACTCCCACTTGCCGAAACCCACTATAGAAACGGCCCGGCCCCGGTTCAAGACATCGGCCATCTGGTCAAAGAAGGCGTCCACGGCGGCCCTCGCCCGTTCATGGTTGAGGCCCAACGGCTTGAGGCCCCGCGCTAGCCCCACGCGGTCCATCAGGGTTCCCCGGTCTCGGGCTTGGCGTCCCGGGCCATGAGGGCCCTGACGGCCTCCCGGGCCGGCACCCCTTCGAAAAGGACCCGGCAAACCTGCTCCACGATCGGTACCTCGACCCGGACACCGTGGGCGAGGTCCCGCGCGGCTCGGGCCGTCTTGACGCCCTCGGCCACCATGACCATTTGGCCCAGGGCGGCCTCCAAGGTCAAACCCTTGCCGATCTTCTCCCCGAGGAGGCGGTTACGGCTGTGACGGCTCATGCAGGTGACGAACAGGTCCCCCATGCCCGCCAACCCCGCGAAGGTTTCCGGGGCGGCGCCCAAGGCGACTCCCAACCGGGTGATCTCATGGAGGCCCCGGGTCATGAGGGCGGCCTTGGTGTTGTCCCCCAGTCCCAGGCCATCGAGGACCCCCGCGGCGAGGGCGATGACGTTTTTCAGGCTCCCCCCCCAACCCCCCCCCACAAGATCGGAGGAGGTGTAGATCCGGAGGGGATCACCATGGAAAAGATCCTGGATCCGGGCCGCTTCGGCCTTCTCACGGGCCGCCGCGACCAGCGCCGTGGGGTGGAGTTCGGCCACCTCCTCGGCGTGGCTGGGTCCCGAAAGGACCCCGAGGGAGGTTCCTTTCGGGAGTTCCTCCGCCAACACCTCATCCATGCGCCGGAGGCTTCCCTCCTCCAAACCTTTCGCGGCGTTGACCGCGAAGGCCCCCCCCGGCCAGGATAACGCGGCCCGTCGGGCTGAGGACCGCATGTGGTGCGATGGGACCACGAAAACCACGGCACCGACCCCCCCCAAAACCTGGGCGAGGTCGGACGACACCTCGATGGGAGGCGGCAAGGTCAAACCCGGCAGGATCACCCGATCCACACGTTCCGCCTGGAGGCGTCCCGCGCGGGTCGGGTCGATTTCCCATAGACGCACCCCATGACCGACCCGTTGGAGATGGACCGCCAGGGTCATCCCCCAACTTCCCGCCCCCAGGACCGCGGTATTCATGCGGGTTGGTCCTTCCCGGGAGGTTCCGGCGCGGCCGAAGGCGGCGTGGACCCGATTCTCCGTTCGGTGCCGGCCAACAGGCGAAGCAGGTTGGCGCGGTGGCCGTACCAGACCAAAAGGCAGACCAAGAGGGCCAAATGGGGCTCCACTTGGTCGGCGCCCAGGAAATAACAGGACGCGAGGGCCATGGCCGTGACGCCGGCGAGGCTCGCGGCGGACACCATCTTCCACCGCCAAATCACGAGCCCGAAAAAGGCCGTCCCAATCAGGCTGGGGATCGGCAACAGGGTATAAAAAACCCCGATGCTCGTTCCGACGCCCTTCCCGCCCTTGAACCGGAGGTAAAGGGGAAACAGGTTGCCGAGGATCACGAATAGGCCCCCGAGGACGATCGTGTCGTGGTTGGACGGGTCCGCCCATCCGGCGACCCAGACCGCCACGACCCCCTTGAGGATATCCAGGATCAGGGTGGCGATCCCCCACTTCGCCCCGGCGAACCTCCAAACGTTGGTCATGCCGATATTGCCGCTCCCTTGGCGGCGGATATCGACGTCCTTGCCGAACTTCATCAGCCAGTACCCCGTCGGGATGGAACCCCAAAGGTAGGACCAGGGGATGATGAACCAACGGAAGGTGTTGGGGTTCATCTCGGCCGGCCTCCCCGGTAGCCCGGGCGGGCGCTGCGCTTCCGGCGTTCCCTTTTCGTCTTCGGGACCCCGGACGACTCCACCCGGGGACCGCCGGGACTTTTGGGCCTCACCTCCGGGTCCGGATGGGCGGTCCGGCCGGATCTCTCGGTCTTCACGTAATGGGGTTTGCGGG
>Ga0265338_10007769_pt1 | contig 13194 bp, 6 predicted proteins | sample 42126metaG_FD_193579 | JGI IMG/M metagenome (GOLD analysis project Ga0265338, IMG submission 193579) | Rhizosphere microbial communities from Carex aquatilis grown in University of Washington, Seatle, WA, United States - 4-21-26 metaG | ecosystem: Host-associated > Plants > Roots > Rhizosphere >... | reverse complement strand
TATACAACAACGGGTTATTCAAACAATATGTATACCGATTATAATTCTGCAGATTTAATGGATCTTGTACCTCATTATCGGGGCTAAGCATACGCCCAAGAATAGGATCGTACACACGGCCATTCATATTGATAAGACCAAACTCCCGCAAATACTCGTGGGTGGTGTAGCCTCTGTCCAATCTGCCTGTTGTTACCGTGTAATCATTCCAATTACTTGGGTTACGCTCGCGTCCCCAAGCATCGTAACTATGCCTTTCAACTAAAGTGCCGTTTTCATTTACCAGAGCGGTAATACTACCCAAGTGGTCGGTACAAATATAAAACAAGCTGTCGGTGCTACCCGTGCGTATCATCACCGCTGTGAGTCCTGTTGGACTGTAAATCTCTATTTATTCTTCCTTTTTCTCTGTTTTTAAAACTTTGAGTGTTTTGTAATTATAGTATTTTATAATAGCAAAACGCTTTTTATTCTTAATCTGAAACCTTTTTTCAATAACAGTATCTCCATTAATGGTAGTTACTATTCCTATATTTCCTTTATTATCCCAAGCAGTCCATTCCCCTGTAGGTTCTCCTTTATTATAATATCGTCGTTCTTTAATCTGACCGTTTAAATAATATGATTCCCACAAACCATCTTCATAAGTATTGCCAGCACTATCTAACTTATATGTAATCATAATATTTGAAAAAATAGCATTTCTATATTGCACTTGCTTTTGAAAAATATTGTTTTTGTAATAAGTTTGTGCCACTAACTCTCCTTTTGTATTGTAAATATTAGATATACTATCTCTCTCTCCATTTTTAATAAAACCGTGTTCTCGTATTTTCCCTTTTTCGTCATAACATTCGTAAGTGCCAGAATAGATAACCCCTTTATAATAAAAAATAGAATTACGTACCTCCAAATCATTAAGACAAATTGATTGACTTAGTATTTTTGAACTTAGTAGTAAAAAGATAATAGTAATTCTTAATCTAAAAAATGCTTTCATAATTTTTATTTTCTTAAAATCAACCTAAAAAATAACGGAAAATTCCAATCTTCACCAGAAAGTTTTGGTTCAGCAATTGGATGAGATGGCAAATCATTCAAATAATAAGGACTTTGCCACCACTTATCTTGATGAAAATCAAATCCAAAAGAATAAGCAGAAGTATATTCGCCGTCTCTTTCTACAGAGAACCCTAATTTTAATTTTGGAGCAAAATCAAAATTAATATTAAGAGGTTTTAACCCTAAAGGAACTTTACATCCGTTCACAATTTCATAATCTTTTCCTGTAAAGAAACTATTCCCTTTTATACGAGAAAAAAATCCATCGGACAATCCTGTGCTAATGCCTGTTATTAATGCACCTTCTCCCATATAACCTAATAAATCCCAACCTCGTTTCCCTTTTAAATAACCATCTAATCCATATGATGTAGCACCTATTACACCACCAACTTCTAAACCACCCCAAAATCCTAATTGATTTTTAGGAAATGCGACATTTAATCCTCCTGATAATGCACCTGAAAGAAGTCCGGTTACACCTGATTTCCAAACAGCATCAATATTGCCGCTACTTGTTAATGTAGTGACTCCCATATTGATAGCACCTGTTACAAAAGCGTTACTAGTCATAGCCCATCCTAAAGTACTTTTACCCGCTACAAGCATTCCTGTAACGGCAGTTGAAGAACTGGCAGCAGCAAGCACATCAACTAAAGCCCCTCCTGCGCCTCCAAGAATTCCACCAATAATAGCTCCTTTCCACGCATTCTTATCCCAGTTCCAAAATGCAGCAGTATGAGATTCTAAAGAGGCACCTGTATATGCGCCTACTAAAGCCCCAACTATAATTGGAATTAAGAAGAAAAACTGTCCATTAGGGTCTGTAAACTTAAGGGGGTTATTTACACAATACCCATACCTATTATAATTTTGTGAGTTGAAGGGGTCTTGCACATAATTGTCGGGGCTAAGCATGCGTCCAAGGATAGGGTCGTACACACGGCCATTCATGTTGATTAAGCCAAATTCTCGTAGATGTTCGTGGCCCGTGTAACCCCTGTCCAGTAGGCCTGCTGTTACGGTATAGCTGCTCCAATTGTTTGGATCGCGCTCACGCCCCCAAGCATCATAGCTGTGTCTTTCGGCTAGGGTGCCGTTTTCATTGACCAATGCAGTAATACTACCCAAGTGGTCGGTACAGATATAATATAAGTTATCAGTGCCACCTGTGCGTATCATCACCGCTGTGAGTCCTGTTGGACTGTAAATATAGTGATATTCTTTAACAGTTGAACCTTGTATCAGTTTTTCGTAATCACCGATATATTTCTTTGTTTTTACCAGTGTCCCATTGCTGTACCATTTACCCTCTATGCGTTGTTGGTCGGTATTATAACTTATATTTAAACTATTAATATCTTCGGTAATAGTAGCTACTTTGCCAAAGGCATTGTAAGTAATTTGCTGGGTAAACGATGGTATGGTGATATTGCCTGTTACCCCTGTTACGGCATGAGGATGGGTCGCATCGTTGTATTGGTAAGTACCGGCATCATATTTTGCAAGGATATTTCCATTAGCTGAATATGTAATTAATTGATCATCATCAGCATCCGGATAAATAACTTCAAGCCTATCCAATGCATCATAATTAAAAGATTCTTGTTGACCTGTTTTTGTATCATATCTATACATTAAGTTTCCTTTCGCTTCATCAAAAGTATACCTCATATTATATATACTTCCGGTAGTTTGCTGTGTTATGAATCCATTAGGAGAGTAGGTATTGTTGGTTTGGATGTTATTTCCCCAGTTAAACTGAGTAACTTGCTCTTTGCTGTTTTTAGCAGTAAGTTGCCATATCAAGGAAGTGCCATCGGTTTTGAATATCTTGGTTAATTCACCGTTATAAGAACTATAATCATATTTATTTACATAGCCCGAAGGATATGTTTTTTGCGTTACACGGTTTACATAATCGTACTGAAAGGCGGTAGTATATGGTTCAGGTTCATTGCCATTGAGTATATCCGTTTGGGACAGTACCCGTCCGTATTCGTCGTAGGCATATTGTCGGGTACTGGTACCGCCTATCACTTGGTATGGTAAACCGTTTGGCAGGTAGGTATACGTATAATTATCGCCTGTAGTGGAGCTTTTAGCACTTATCCTACCAGAGTTATCGTAAGTCATGGTGTATATATTCCCTCGCGCATCAGTTTGGGTTTTTAATCTTCCCAAGGCATCATACGAATAGGTTGTAAGTCCTGCATCCGCATCCGTGAGGCTTAATTGTTGCCCTTTGGCATCATAGGTCATGCTGGTAGTAGCTCCTGCTGCTGTTATTTGCTTAGGCTGTCCGGAGCTGTGATATATGGTACTTACACTATTGCCTCCTGCATCCACGGCTGTAATTACATTGCCTAGAGCATTCACTGTTTTAGAGGTGGTTCGTCCATTTACTGTACTTGTCACGGTGAGTCCGTTATAATTTATAGTTGCACTGGAAGTAGGACTTACTATGGTGCTTTGTCGCCCATAGTCGTCGTATGTGTAGTAGGTCCATAAGGCTGTTGCTACTTCACTTGGATAAAAATAAGGTGCACTTTCGGCTTTGACTCTGCCCTTGCTATCATATGCCTTATCTATTGCTACTACAGAATTAAAGGCATTATAACTGCGTGTTCTAAGTTCTCGCCCCCTTGCGTCATAATAGATTATTGCAGTAGCTTTACCACTTGCCGACTGTGTTTTCATATACACCGCTTGTGCAGGTGCATAGCTATCTCCGGCACTTACCCACGAACTAGTATTTGTTGCCGATGCTCCTGTAGGAGATGTGGTCGTTAACGGTTGTCCCCAATTATCGTAGCTATACGAAATAACATTACCCAAGACATCAATCTTTTTAACCACATTGCCTGTTATATTATCATATTCAGTAGTAGCAGTTTGCCCTAAGGGGTTGATAGCCGTTATAGGTCTGCCTTTGGAGTCGTACCCCACACTATTAGAGATATTTGCTACTCCGGTTGCCGATTGCACCGTATTCAGAACTTCCCCGAAATTGTTGTAATTATAAGTGCTGGTAACAGGGCTATCGGTATTTGCAAAATCAACTTTAGTGTGTAAATTTCCCTTGTTGTCGTAAGTAAAGGTTTGTTGTTGCTCAAAAGCTGGCTGATTGGTATAGGTTTTAGTCGTGCTGCTTGAAGCTTCTTTATAGAAAATGCCTGTTGTGCCAATAGGAGTGTATGTTATATTAGTAACCACAGAGGCATCAGTTCCGTATTGTATGGTAGATTGAGTAGGGTTACCCACGGTATTATACACAAAGTCACTGGTAGCTGTTACATCTTTCAATACATCCGTTTGCACCGTGTGGCTTACATATGGTCTAAATTGCAAGCCTACCAATAGACTATTTGTTTGAGCACTTTCATAATTATTGGTATTCTCAGTAGAAGCCAGAAGTGTACCGTTGAGTGTTTTTATTTCCGTTTTCTTTAATGCCATCGTATAAAACGGAGCGCTTACCTCAAAAGTTTGTATCTGCTGTAGGTTGTTGGTTGTTGAAGTGGTAATAAATTTCTCAAAGCCAAGCAGACCTCGTCCTTTTAGATGTACCAATAGGTTTTTGTACTGGTATTGTATGGAGTCCCATATCGGGTGTTGATTGGCATCTATCAAGGCCGTTGAGTTTTTCACCTTGCTTACCACATAGATCGGTTCTTTAATCGATATAAGCGGATAGCCCGGATTTGAAGATGCTTCTTTCTCAAATACGGAGGCATCGGTCAGTGGTTTGTAAGTAATTTTGGTCTGATTATTAAGTCCATCTGTAATCTCTGTAATATGATAACCGGGCATACCCTTATTAAATATAAACCGATCGTTATTACTTACTATTTCTACGTTCCCATCCCCATCAAAGTCCCCCACCTGGAAATTATATGCTAAAGCAATCGGCGTAGTAAGCACTTGTTCTATATACCCATTATGCTTATCATTAATCAAAATCTTAGTAAGTGTAAAACAATCACCGCATTTATTATTAGGTGTTTCTATCCACAATAAATCTTGGAAACCATCGCCGTTCACATCCACCGAACGGATTATCGGCCGAGCTGTTTGTATATTATAATGTTTATTAGGCACAAAAGACCCATTGGAAACAATATCAATATCATAAGAATCGACCCATGTTAGCTTTAAATTGGCAGTGTCATTAGGAATCGGATCCCATTTGTAAATACCCGTTGCCGGAAATGGAAATATTAATACACCATACTTGTTAAAGACGAACTTATGATTACAAATTCCCGTGGCCCAATTAGGTTTTACTTTAATTATTTCCGATTGTCCGTCATTGTTTATATCTGTTACTCCGGCAAAACCACAGCCGCCAAAAGTTGAGGTGCAATTCCCATAGGTTGCGGTAAATGTACCGTTGATATTTTTGGTATATATGTTAGACCCATTAAATTCAGCATAATCAACCAAACCATCACCATTATAGTCTATGGGCGCTGCCTGATCTTCTTCTATATAAATATTTTTTCCATTATCAGTTGCTTGTTCTAAAACAAAACTACCGGCGTTGATATCGGCATTATAGAAGTATGCACTATCTAAAGAATTATAAAAATTTGGCACTCTTTTAAAATCCAATTTCCCATCTTGATTAAAATCAATACTGGCATCATTCATTTGCAAATTGGATGTTATACTTGGTATTAAATCATTATCATTATCGGTATCCGAGTTTATGGGATAAATGGAGTTATCACTTTGATTAACTTTGTAGAAATAATAAGAACAATTGGAGACCGTATATTGCGGATTGAATGTGCCACCATCATTATGGTTAGCTAAATAATCCCAAAACTGAACCGATTGATTATTTGTATTATCAATACTAAGATTCTTTACTCCCACACAAATTTCCAATTGTCCATCCCCATCAAAATCACCACTTTTAACTAGAAAAATATCCTTTAGATAGTTTTTAAGCGGGTCTAACATGGTTTCTGCATTCTCTTGATTATAAGAATATTGACCATTCGTAACATCATCCAAGAATTGGCTAAACAATTTACATCTGGGTAGTGAGACTACAGCAGGTGTATCCTCCAATCCATTGGGACCACCTTTTTTAAATAATAAGGAATAACTGTACGAGGTTGTTTGGTTATTATCATTCGGCTGCATTACCATATCATACCTGGAATGTAGTCGCGTTTTACGATAAATCACCATATCTTCATATCCATCTCCATTAAAATCGCCATGGAAAAATTGATCGACATTTTCATCATTATTATATAGTGTTACATCACTTATTACTCTTTGTATATCTACTTGAGCAGGGTTACTTAAAGGCTTACTCCATTTAAACAAAGAAGCATTGAGACTTTGCCCGTCTTTGTTGGTTTGGGTCACCTCGGTAAGTTGGGAAATGCCATTGTCTTTATTGTATTTTAAGCCATAACTACCCAATAGGTTGTTGTCCGAATAGAGTTCAATTTTCTCTAACAAAACGGTACGTGATATTTTCTTATCCAATAAGCCGCCTGTCCATGGGTCGGTTCTATTCATATATAGAAATTGCACGGTATTAGTTGGGCTTAATGATGAATTTCCGGTATAATTAATAGCACTTATATAGATTTCACCATTGCTAACATTTTTGTGGTAGGTGTAGGTCATATAATTGCCATTGGCATCGGTTACTTTTTCCAACAGCCAGCTTACGGTTTGTTGTCCGCTACCTCCGGTCACATCAAAACGGGAATTATCCGTAGTGCCATATTCCAGTATTTTACCATCGGGCGTATTAACAATAAATCCGCCTCCGCTTTGCTTGGTAATAATGGTATTATTGGCTACTTCTGTTACAAAGTTGGTTCCCCCAAGTCCTATATATCCGGCATCTTTGCTTAGCAGGCGCATACCATCCAGTGTTAAAGGGTCATCTGCCGTAAGCAGCACACCACTAACTATATTGTCGTGGTACATATCTTTTCCACTGCGGCTTATGGCAGACATGCAGGACAGGTTCCAACCCATACCCATGATACCATCGCCCACTTGGCTATTGTACACCAAGGATACCGAGGGTTGCATGCCCATTATACCTTGGGGTACCGAGATAGGTACTTGGTAAGTGGCACTACCGCTTGCCGATACATCTAAACTACCTGCCACAGAGCCTACTTGCAGGCTTTTGTCAAGCGTACGTGTTGTATCAAGCCCTTGTGTATTATCTTGCTCCACAGTTGTGATACCAGCGTAAGTTTGTGTCCCCACCACTGTTTTATCGATCATTGCTATATAGGTATTCGCTCCAGTCGCTGAATAGTTAAAGCCCGGATTCATTATTATGGCATCTCGGGCTATTTCTGTTTGAGTACCTGTGAGAGGAGCACTGAGATTAATAGTGGTTTGTGCAGAAACCGTTTGCCATGCCAATAGGCAAAACAAGACTGTGTATTTTATGATATGCATGATTTATAATTAATAATGAACAATTAATAATTAATAGTTGAAAATTAGTTACAAGTGAATTCTCTTAGATTAGTGAGGGATGATTTAGATTTATTCTCTCACTTCTTTTTTCTTTCTTGTCATCTTTTATCTCGTAACTTGTAACTAAATAACCTTATAGTGCATTTAGAGAAAGATACGATAACTTTATTTGGGCTAAAGCCCCTGTTATCAGTTGATTTTAGTCCGTTGGATAAATCCAACGGCAATGAATAAAATAAGCTTCATTGCCGTCTGGCTAACTTCGACTGCGCTCAGTTACCACGGCAATGAAACTAAACTCTAATCATTGCCGTCCGGTTTTAACCGACGGATTTGGATGTGGTTTTTTAATAAAGGCTTTAGCCAAAATTATAGAACTCTGATATATCTAAATGCACTACGGGTATATTTGTATATTTATTTCTTCGATTCAAGTTGCTCCAATTGCTCGTTTTGTGATTTAACTATCTGTCTTAGTTCTTCAATTGCTTTGTTTTGATTGATTGAATAAAGCGTAAGCTCTTCGATCTTTTGAAGTAATTTGGCATCCATATCACCTAAACTAATACCCGATTTAGCCACTTCCGCTGAACTTGGAATGTCTTTTAAATGTCCATCGGTTTGTATGTTTTGTTCTACTTCTTTCAACGAAGGTAGATTGTATCCTTTCTCAAAAACAAAATCGGACCAGGTACCGGCTTCCACTATCACTTGTCTTGCTCCTATGGTACCTTCCACCGCCAATTTGTGAGTACCGGTGTTGGTTGTGCCTATTCCGACATTACCGGTTTGAGATATCGTGAAAAATGGTGCAGTAAATGCTGCATCACTTGTAGTACCTTGTCCTATAGCAAAAGTATTATCATTGTAAACCGTACCTATTGACCACGCGTATGAGCCTGCTCTAACCAAGTTGATATATTGACCGCTAGCCGTAGGTTTGGTAAGCATTAGGCTCCCGTTGTATCCTTCATCCGATGTGGTTCCGCTTGGAGCAATAGCTACACTACCTACAACAGATAAGTGTTGTGTCGGTGTGATTGTTCCTATACCTACATTACCTGTATTTTGGAATGTTACCATTGGTATATCTCCCGGATTATTTCCATTAGAGATTTGAAGTGCATTATTCAACGTATGTGCGATATGGAAAATGGAGTTGCCATTGCCAGGTTGAAAGGAAATGGCAGGTGCGTTATTTTTGTAGAAACTAATATGGTTGTAAGTATTGTATGTAGTTGGAGTTGTATTTGGAATTGCATTTTGTATATCCAATAATGTAGCCGGTGCAGTAAAGTTATATCCAATACCTATATTACCAATGGAGTTCATAAAAAGCCTTGTAACAGCACTTGTTCTAAAAGCAAAGGTATTAACCCAACCGCCAAGTTGGGCTCTTCCGAAAGTTACAGTTGAACCATCCCAAGAAATTAGCTGTGTATAGGCTCCATTGCCATTACCTGTAGTTAAACCGGTTTTTCCAAGTATTGCATTATAAGGATTAATTGCAATTCCATCATCTTCTGGAGCTGATATGTGCAACATTTTTTCAGGAGCGGTTACTCCAATTCCTACTCTACCATTATCATCAATAGTCACTCTTTGTGTACCAAGTGGAGTATTATTATTCGCAGCAGTCCAGAAACTAATATTAGTTGCCGCATTATAGGCACTTGATCCTCCCCCAAATTTTAATGTATTGTCAGTGTTTGTCGACGAAAACAATAAATATGCAATATTTGAATAGGCAGAATAAAAGTGTGACCCAAAAATAAACCCTGCTTTAGTTGTAGCATTTGATCGATTTGACCAATCACCACTATTCGCACCTATTAGTACACCATTTCCTAAAACATCAAGTTTTGTTGTTGGGGTGGTAACTCCTATACCTACATTATTGCCGGTATCAGTAACTTGTGAAAATACGGGGCTTGAAAAAGCGAATAAAATCAATAGTCCGACTACATTTATTTTTTTCATTTTGAGCTATTTTTTAGTTATATATTTTTTACTTCTTAATTATTTTCCATTCCGTATCTTTCTTATCAATCATTATGCGTAGCACATAGGTAGCCGATGGATAAGAGGTGATATCAAGATCCGTTAAAGCACTTAAGCCACTTTTATTCATAAGGACCTGTCCTTTTAAATCCAGTACCAAGAGCGACACCTTTTGCGTTTCTTTTAAATTCTTGATATCAATGGCTAGATGTCCGGCTGTAGGGTTAGGGTAAATGGTAATCACATTATTGGTCAGGGTGGAATCTGTGACAAAGCCATTTTGTTGGTTTTGGTCTGTTATTTTAGCATTACGCTCTACTGCAGATGTTCGTGAAATCCGATTGCCGGAAGCATCGTATGTAAAGGTTAAATCATTTGACGAAAATGCTGACAATTGACAAAGGAATAGGATTAGAATTGTAAGATAGAATTTGTAACTCCTACATCCGTTTTTTATGGGCATATTTGTTTTCATTATTTTATAATTTTTAGTTTTAAATTAAGCGGCAAACATAAGAACTTACAAAGTATTTATTGCAATTCGGCTGGGTTAAAATAAGTTAATAAACACTAATCAGTTTTGTTCAGGGGGATACAGGTACTATTTAGTTGTAAACAGATGTTTAGACCTAACTTTTGCTACATAAGTTAAAAAAAGAAGAGTAGAAAATCAATGCATTAACCTGCAGAGCATTTAGAGAAAAGATTAATTATTAATCTTGTCCTCAGAGAGGACATATATTTGTAGATAGATAGAAAGGTTTATTATATGCGACCCCGGATGGGGTCGAATTAGCATGTTACAATTGCTTTCTATATATATAAAACTCCGCCGGAGTTCAAATTAAATAAAACCAGAATCTTGTCCTACTTCTTCCATAACCCGCAGAGTATTTAGAAAAACGCATTGTTTTGATTTAATCCTAAGAGTTAAGCATATTTTGTTGAATCAAAGCTTATGTATAGGAATATATGTACAATATACCTATACATGTTACGCTCATTGTCTTATATGGTAGCTTTTTGTTTTTTTTTGTTTCGAACGTGTACTTATTAATTCCTATCGTGTTCAACTTGATTCAAGGCATGTACTATTTGATTATAAACAGGTATTTTTTTACTACCGAGGGTTTACTTTTCTATTTAAAATAATAATATTCCTGATTCCATCGGAACTTTAGTGAATATCGCAGCGAAAATCTCTTTGATATCAAGCTTGATTTTCTTGATTCCGTGTGTGTTTTCTTTGATATCAAGAGACGTTTCTGTGATATCGTCCGTGATTTCTTTGATATCAAGCGTGATTTTATTGATATCTTCCGAAGTTTCTTTGATATCTTGCATGATTTCTTGGATATCTTCCGTGATTTCTTGGATATTTTTTGGATTCATCTCGATTCCAACCGTGTTTTCTTTGATTTCATTCGTGTTTTCTTTGATATTTTCCGAAGTTTCTTTGATATCGTCCACGTTTTCTTTGATATCAGGTGTGATTTTATTGATATCTTCCGAAGTTTCTTTGATATCAAGCGTGATTTCTTTGATATCGTCTAGAGTTTCTTTGATATCATGCGCGTTTTTCTTGATATCACGCGAAGTTTCTTTGATATCAAGCGTGTTCTTCTCGATTTCAACCGGGGGAATGTCGATTTCAAGTGAGGGAATATTGATTTCAAGAGAGGTTTTGTCGATTTCAACCGGGGAAATATTGATTTCGTAATTTGGATGGATATTTGGGAACATTCAATCCTGAATTATATTGGTGATAGCGACCGGATGATTCAAACTGATCTGTTCTCTTTTCATAAAGAAATAAGCCCCGATATAGTGTATCGAGGCTTATTCTTTTTGGATGGTTATCTTATGCAAACTGCTCTATATCTTCGGCCGTGATGGTTTGTCCGCCTAATATAATTAGTCGTTCTACTACATTACGTAGCTGGCGGATGTTACCTGACCATTTTCTATTTTGCAGGTTTTCCAGTGCATTTGTGTCGAATATTTTGGGAGCTATGCCTTGTTCGGAGCATATTTGAGCACAGAAGTGTTTTACCAGGAGAGGGATATCTTCTTTTCTCTGATCAAGAGGGGGTACACTAATCAAGATAACGCTTAGGCGGTGGTATAAATCCTCGCGGAAGGTTCCTTTTTCAATTTCCGCTTTGATGTTTTTGTTTGTTGCTGCTATTACGCGTACATTGATTTTAATATCTTTATCACTACCCACGGGTGAGATTACATTTTCTTGCAAACAACGCAATACCTTTGCTTGCGCCGAGAGACTCATATCACCAATTTCATCCAAAAAGATGGTGCCTCCGTTGGCTTGTTCAAACTTACCGGCACGGTCTTTAATGGCCGATGTAAAGGAACCTTTTGTATGTCCGAAGAGTTCGCTTTCAATTAATTCGGAAGGGATGGCGGCACAGTTTACTTCTATAAAGGGGTTATTGCATCTTGGACTTAGTTGATATATATGACGGGCAATTACTTCTTTGCCGGTACCATTCTCGCCGGTAATAAGTACTCTGGCTTCGGTAGGAGCTACACGAGTTATCATTTCGCGCACTTTGAGTAAAGCAGGAGATTCGCCAATCATCTCGTATTTCTTATCTACTTTCTTCTTCAACACTTTTGTTTCGGCTATCAGTGAAGTTTTGTCCAGTCCGTTGCGAACAGAAACCAACAGGCGATTGAGGTCAATCGGTTTCTCAATAAAATCGAAAGCACCTTTTTTGATACATTCCACCGCTGTTTCAATGTTTCCGTGTCCGGATATCATAATAACAGGGGTATCTACATTCAATCCCTTGATTTTGGTAAGGACTTCTATGCCGTCCATTTCCGGCATTTTGATATCGGAAAAGATAATATCGTAGGTGGTATTCTTTATTAGCTCAAGGCCTTTAATGCCGTTTTCAGCTACTTCTACTTGATGTTTTTCGAATTCAAGAATGTCTTTTAGCGTATTCCGAATATTTCGTTCATCATCAATAACAAGTATTTTAGCCATAGTGTTGGTTTTATAAAAAGTGGATGTTGTTATTTTATCAAAGAAGATACTGCGTATTTCGGATTGGAAACATTGTTGAGTATGACTTTAAGTGAGCCTACCCGTATCTTTGTTTCTACCATAATTGGTATTTTATTGGCATCATCGCTTATCCAAATGGTCATAGCATCTTCTTGTTTAAACACGTCTCCTTTTATTAAGAGAGGTTTAAATTTCAGGCAATTAAATTTTTCTCCATCACGCAGCTTCACTTGTTCTCTACCCAGAAAGCTTAACCAAAGGTTATATGGCTTATCATCATCATCAAATATGATGGAGAAAGGAATTTTATCATTCTTTTTTACCTTGCTCATATCTGTATTTCTCGCTTTGTATATAGCTGTAACTAAATCGGTAACCGAAGGATTAATACATAGGGTGTCAACATTTCGTTTTCCTTTTCTTCTCTTACAATCTGTTATAACAGATGTTTTGTTTGAATCAATAGAAGTAAAAAAGTATTCATCTTTTGCCCAATACGAATCTTCTCTAACGATTCTTCTATAGTACATCGGCAGGAAGTTTTTTTGATTTACAATGGTCACAAAAGAATCTCTAACAAGAAAAAACTTATCGAAACTTTTCGCGCTATTTCCACTTACGGAGAA
>Ga0265338_10007768_pt1 | contig 13194 bp, 11 predicted proteins | sample 42126metaG_FD_193579 | JGI IMG/M metagenome (GOLD analysis project Ga0265338, IMG submission 193579) | Rhizosphere microbial communities from Carex aquatilis grown in University of Washington, Seatle, WA, United States - 4-21-26 metaG | ecosystem: Host-associated > Plants > Roots > Rhizosphere... | reverse complement strand
ATCGGCCGTTTGCCCGGCGTGATTTATTACCAAGCAACCGTTACCTGACGAACAACGTATTCGAGGCGACCCGCGGCTGCATTCATAACTGCGATTTTTGCGTGGTGCCGACGGCTTGGGGGCGCAAGCCTTATCAGAAACCGGTTGAGCAAGTGATTGCCGACATTCGCGAGCACGGCGCGCGGAAATTGATTTTTGTGGACTTGAATCTAATTGCGGACCGGGATTACGCGATGCGTTTGTTCACGGCACTGATTCCGTTGCGTGTGCAATGGTACGGTCTCGCGACCGTTTTGCTCGCGGATGATTTGGAATTGCTCGAGCTCGCCGGACGAAGCGGATGCAAAGGGTTGCTCATGGGCCTTGAATCCATTTCGCCGCAGAATCTCCGGCAAAGCCACAAAGGTTTTAATTCACCTGAAAAATTTACCCGCGTCGTCGAACGGCTTCACGAACACGGAATCGCTTTGCAAGGTTGTTTTGTGTTCGGCCTCGACCACGATGAGTCGGATGTGTTCCTGAAAACCGCGGAATTCGCGGTCCAGGCGCGGATTGATTTGCCCCGCTTCGCGATCGTCACGCCGTTTCCGAACACCGGCCTTTACAAACGGCTTGAGGCTGAAGGCCGGATTCTCACAAAAAACTGGGAACTCTACGACGGCCAGCACGTCGTCTTTCAACCGGCAAAACTCAGCAAGGAAGAATTGCAGCAAGGCGCTGAAGCCGCGTGGAAACATGCTTACAGTTTCCGCTCCATCGTGCGACGCATCGCCCATTCACCCGCGCCTTGGCCAGTGAGGCTCGGCACGAACCTCGGCTACCGGTTTTACGCACACAACCTCAGCCGCTTTTACAACTGCGATTGGATTATCGGTCGCGCCGATAATTCTCCAAAACGTCTCCACCCGGTTCAGCCGACGGTGGGAGCGGTTTGATTCCCATGCGTCTCACGATAATCCATCCGTGCATCGGTCGAAAACCTGGCCAGAAATACATTCGTACCTGGCAAATGGAAGCCTTGCCTGCCGCGACGCTGGCGGGTCTCACGCCGAAGGATGTTGAAGTTCGTTTCTATGATGATCGGATGGAAGTGATACCTTTCGATGAGCCTACGGACCTTGTCGCGATCAGTGTAGAAACCTATACAGCCAGACGGGCGTATCAGATCGCAACGGAGTTTCGCAAACGCAAAGTGCCGGTCGTCATGGGCGGTTTTCACGCAACACTGTGTCCCGATGAAGTCGCGCAATACGCCGAAGCCGTGGTGTGTGGCGAAGCCGAACTGTTGTGGCCGCGCGTCGTTGACGACGCCCGCCATGGTCGATTGGAAAAGTTCTATCGACAATCCGGCCGTCCCTCGTTGGCCGAATTGAGACCGGACCGCACCATCTTTCGCGGGAAGAACTACCTGCCCATTGGATTGATCGAATCCGGCCGCGGCTGCCATTTCAAATGTGATTTTTGCGCCGTGCAAACGGTTTTCGGCGCCAGCCAAACCCGGCGCCCGATCGACCGGATCATCGCGGAGTTGGAATTGTTGAAGCGCGATCGGAAATTGTTTTTCTTCGTGGACGACAACATCACGTCAAACCTCGCCGAAGCGAAGGAATTTTTCCGGGCACTTATTCCGCTCGGCATTCGCTGGGTAAGCCAATCCTCCATCAACGCCGCGCACGACGAAGAATTTCTGGAGTTACTGGTCCGGAGTGGCTGCCAAGGGGTGCTTATCGGTTTTGAGACCTTGAATCCGGACAACCTCAAGGACATGAACAAGTCCTTCAACATGATGCGGGGCGGATTTGAAAAAGCACTCACCAACCTGAGCCGCAAACGCATTCGTGTTTATGGGACTTTCATCTTTGGCTATGACCGGGACACACCCGAAAGTTTTTCTCCGACGGTAAAGTTTGCTCAGGAGCACTCGCTCTACATCGCGGCCTTCAACCATCTGACACCGTTCCCCGGCACGCCGCTTTATACTCGCCTCCAAAAAGAAGGTCGCTTGCTTTACGAGCGTTGGTGGCTGGATGACCGTTACAGCTACAATCGAATTCCCTTTCAGCCGCGCGGAATGGACCCGGAAATTCTCCGGCAAAACTGCCTGGGCGCGCGCCGGGAATTTTATTCGTGGCGCAGCATTGCACAGCGTGGATTCGCCCCCGTGAATCGCAGTGATTGGTTCATGTGGCGAAACTTCTATTTGATCAACGCGCTCCATCGGAATGACGTGAGCTTGCGTGATCATTATCCACTCGGAGACGAATCATGGCAGGGACCACTCTTGAACGCGAATTGACGGGCACGCGAGCCAGTCACGTGAGCTTTGACATCGCCGGCCAGGCTCACGATGCCGACATCCGTCGTCTGCTCCGCGAAACGCCCATGGCTGGCCAAATTTCAATCTCCCTGGAACGTGAACCCAATTATTTTGCTGATGCTGGCATTGCGGGCGAAGTCAAACAGACAATCATCGCTTACGATCAGAGGCGTTTGGTTTGCCTGGGGTCCTGTGCAATCCGGCAGCGCTTCGTAAACGGCAAATCCCGTCGCGTTGGCTACCTGGGAGGCTTGCGCCTCGATAACCGGTACGCGGGGCGATTCGATATCCTTCGGCGAGGGTATGAATTCTTTCGCGCGCTTCAAACCGACGCACCCGCGGATTTTTATTTCACCAGCATCGCCGCGGACAATGAACGAGCGCGCAGGTTCCTTGAACGGGGCGTCGCGGGAATGCCGCTCTACGAATTCGCCGGCGAGTTTGTAACGGTAATCATTTCGACTAATCACGACTCCGGAAGCGGTGCGTTCCGCCAGAAGTGCGCACTTGATGTCGAAACGCCTGCGCCCGATCAGTTGATTGCTTTCTTGAATGGTTTCAATGAGAAGCACCAGTTCGCGCCCTGCTGGTCGGCAGAAGAATTGTGTTCGCTCGAACGCCTGGGGCTACAGGCTGTTGATTTTCATATGACGCGCAGAGATGGGCGAATGATTGCGTGCGGAGCATTGTGGGATCAAGGCAGTTTCAAGCAGACGGTGATTCGAGGCTATTCCCCATGGTTAAACATTGCGCGTCCAATCGCGAACACCCTCCGCCACATCATCAACGGCCCACGACTGCCAGTCATTGGGGAAACGCTGGCGAATGCATTTGCATCCCCTCTCGCTTTTGCCTCCGAAGCGCCCGCAGTATTTCTGGATTTAATCAAAGACCTTTCGCGGTCGGCACGCGAGCGCGAAATCGAATTCCTCACCTTGGGATTTGCGGCCAACGATCCGCATCTCGCGATGATTCGAAATGCGTGTTCCTGCCGCGAATATCGGAGTCGCCTCTACATTGTGCGATGGCCCGGCATTGGGGGCTCAGCTGCCGAACTCGACGGTCGCGCCGCTGCTCCGGAATTGGCATTGCTATGAAAAATTCACTCTCCATCCACTTTCAACTCGTTCCGCGCACGAAATTGTTGCCAGCACAGAAGGCGGAGATGTTTAGGTTGCTGGCCCGACATTTCAACGGCGTAACCGCTGAACAATTCGCGCGCGACCTCGCCGAAAAAAACCTCGCACTACTCCTCGAACGCGAAGACAAACTGGTTGGCTTCTCGACGCTGCTGGCATACTCAACCCACTTCGAAGGCTCCAGAGTTAACGTAATTTATTCCGGCGACACCATTGTGACACCAGAAGCCTGGGGCACCACGGCTTTGCCGCGGGCGTGGGTTACGGGCGTCGACGCTCTGCGCGCGACACTTCCTCCGGGGCGATGCTTCTGGCTGCTGCTCACTTCAGGATTCCGCACCTATCGTTTTCTGTCCGTGTTCTGGCGTGAATTCTTTCCGCGGCGCGACGCCCCTACGCCGCCCGAGTTGCAGCGCTTGCTTGAGCAGTTGGGTCGGGAGCGTTTTGGGGACCAATTTCTCGCTGACACGGGTGTTGTTCGTTTCGCGCATCCGCAGAAGTTGCGCGCTGGACTCGAGAAAATTCCCGCGGGACGCGAACACGATCCGCATGTGTCGTTTTTCCTTTCGCACAACCCAGGCCATGCCGGAGGCGACGAACTCGTCTGTTTGACGGAGCTTTGCCCGGAGAATTTAACGGCAGCAGGCCGCCGCATGATGGCTCCTCAATCCTATGCCACTCAAAGCGACCATCGCTAATACACTCTGGGCGACATCAAACCTTCCGGCATATTGGAGTTTCCGACGTGCCCTGCGAGACCCCGGCGCTACGCAACGGAGAAAGCTTCGTCAGCTGGTCGCGCAAAATGCGAACACAGCGTTCGGAAAGGCCCATGCATTCGACAAGATTACAAATTATGACGAATTTGCGCGTCGCGTACCGTTGACGGATTACTCTGGCTTGGAACCGTGGATAGAACGAATCCAATGCGGGGAGAGTGATGTGTTGACCGCCGAACCCGTCACGCATCTGATTCCAACGAGCGGCTCCACCGGCGCAAGGAAACTCATTCCGTTCACAGCCGGACTTCAGCGGGAGTTCAATGCTGCCATTGGGTCCTGGCTTGTGGATTTGAGTCATCAATGTCCAGGGATAATGGCCGGTCCAGCTTATTGGTCGGTCACGCCAGTCATGGGAGAACAGACATCGGAAAAATCCGCCGTGCCGATCGGTTTCGATACCGATGCGGCTTATCTTGGCGGCGTCCGCCGAAAATTGGCCGCGGCTGTCATGGCAGTTCCCGCCGGCGTGGGCTGTGCAAAATCACTGGATACGTTTCGTTACGAGACATTGCTTCACTTGCTTTGTTGCCGTGAATTGCGACTGATTTCCGTTTGGCACCCTTCGTTTTTGACCTTGCTCCTGGACGCGTTGCCTGGGCTGTGGGAGCATTTAATCCAGAACATAGCTTCCGGCTCGGCCTTGACGAGACCGCAGCCTCAACGGGCTGATGAATTGCGGCGTTCCAACCCAGAAAAGCCTGAAACGCTCTGGCCGAGTCTGCGCGTTATTAGCTGCTGGGGAGACGCTGCGGCGTCCCTGGCTCTGCAAAATTTGCGTCGCCGATTTTCCCGCGTTTGGATTCAGCCCAAGGGTTTGATTGCCACAGAGGCCTTCGTGACCCTTCCATTCGGGCAACATTACCCTCTGGCCATCGACTCTCACTTTTTCGAATTCATCTGTGAAGATGGAAGCGTTTTTCCAGTTGAGGCGCTTCGCGAGGGAGCGGAATACGAGATCGTAGTGACCACAGCGGGTGGTTTATGGCGTTACCGTTTGGGAGACCGCGTGAGGGTCACTGGCTTTGCGGAGAAAACGCCGTCATTGAAATTTCTGGGGCGCCGCCAGGATATCTCCGACCGCTTTGGGGAAAAATTATCCGAACCTTTCGTCATCGAAGCATTGCGCGATTTATTTGCGGGTGACATTCCTCGTTTTGCTTTGCTTGCTCCCGACGAACAGAACGGACAATGCGGCTACACACTTTATGTCGAGCGAACGGCTCTCCGGCAAAAAGCTGAAAGTCTCGACCTGATATTACGTCACAATCCGCATTACGCCTACTGCCGGGATCTGGGACAGCTCATGCCAGTTCGCATTTTCGAGATCTCCGAAAAAGCCTTCGAAACTTTCGCGAAGCGACAGGCGGCCAAAGGCACCCGAATTGGCGATATCAAACCCGCGGCCCTTTGCAATGATTCGGGATGGTCAAATTCTTTCGCGGGGGAATACGTCAGCTAAACACTCATCCTCGACTTTAGCCGTCAATCAGCCGACATGTATCGCGCATGTTAGTTCGTATTATCAAAACAATTCTGTCAGCCCTGAGCGCATCAGGGGCTGGGAGCTTATTGCGATAATCGGACGCAGCACTGCACTAAAATAGCTTTCCCCAGGCCCTGACGCGATTCGTCGGGGCTTTTTGTTTTTCCAATCAACAACGCAAACATCAACGCGGGGGAAAACTGTACCCACGCCAGACTTTTGAACCATAACAATAGAAGCACTATGAACATGAATAATAATAAGTTCCCGATGTCGCGACTGCGCAACATCGACATCGCGGCGCATATTGATGCGGGCAAGACCACGCTGACCGAGCGGATACTGTTTCACGCCGGTGCAATCCATAAAGCGGGCGAAGTTCATGATGGCACCACCACCACGGACTTCAATCCGATCGAGCAAAGCAAAGGAATCACCATCTTTGCTGCCGCAGTGTCGTGCACGTGGACGCCGAGCAGTGATCTCGCCGTTTTTTTCCTTGTAGCGGTAGATCCCGCGTTCCACTTGGACGCAACTCTGCGGGGTTTGCTCTTTAAGGGTTGGTTTGTGTTTTTCTTTTTCGTTTTGCTTTGCGCTCATAGGTCATTATGGGTCGTTTGAGCGCGTTTGCTGAAAGTCGTGGCGTGAAGAGTGGCGTGGCTGCCACTTTCCGGAAATCAGAAGTTTTGCTGGGCCTCGATAAACGCCTGTAACGACAGGCGGTAAAATGGTGCACCCAGAAGGAGTTGAACCTTCAACCTTCTGATCCGTAGTCAGACGCTCTATCCAATTGAGCTATGGGTGCGACCAAAGGCTGTGAAAGTTACGGGGCGGATGCTCGCTGTGCAAGTCATTTTCGCCGCCACTCAGTTTCAGCGTGCGTTCCTGACGCCGCCTTCCTATCTTGCCGGCTTCAATTTATGGCAACTTTGCGACCTTTTGCTGCTTTGCGCCCGAAACCGGACCTCGCCGGCCGTGTTTGTGAACTGCCTTACGATGTCATGTCGTCGGAGGAGGCCCGCGCCATGGCGGCGGGCAATCCGATCAGCTTTTTGCACGTGAGCAAACCGGAAATCGATTTGCCCGCCGGCACGGATCTCCATGCGCCGGAGGTTTACGTCAGGGGTAAAGAAAATTTCCAGGCGTTCATTGCGCAAGGCGCGCTCCGGCAGGACGCCAGGCCGTGTTTTTATTTGTACCGGCAAGTCATGGGAAATCATGCGCAGGTTGGGTTTGTTGCGGTGGCGAGTTGCGAGGAATATCTCAGCGGCATCGTCAAAAAACATGAACTAACGCGACCGGACAAGGAAGATGACCGCGTGCGCCATATCGAAACGCTCAATTCGCAAACGGGTCCGGTGTTTCTGGCTTACCGCGCCCAGGCAGCGCTGGACGAATTCATCGCAAAGAAAATAACGGAGCCGGCTGAGGTGGATTTCACGGCGAAGGATCGTGTGCGGCATACGTCCTGGGTGGTGAACGATCCGGCGCAGATCAAATTCATCGAAGGCGAATTCGCTCGCATTCCGGCGTTGTACATTGCCGACGGGCATCACCGCAGCGCGGCCGCGGCGCGCGTTTTTCAGTCGCGCAAAGGCGCCGGGCATAGCGGTTATTTCCTGAGCGTTATTTTCCCGCACAACCAGATGCAAATCCTGCCCTACAATCGGGTGTTGAAGGATTTGAACGGGCTGTCGCCGGAACAACTGCTGGAAAAATTGGATGGGATTTTCATCATCAAATCTCCGGGCGCGGCGACTCCGGCGCGCAAGCATGAGCTTGGCTTTTATTTGCAGGGACAATGGCGCACGCTGAATTTCCGGCCGCGCTTTGCGGCGACGACGGATCCCATCGAAAAGCTGGATGTGACCTTGCTGCAAAAATACGTGCTCGATCCGATCTTCGGCATCACCGATCCGCGGACGAGCACGCGGGTCAATTTTGTGGGCGGCATTCGCGGCACGGGGGAGCTGGAGAAACTCGTGAACAGCGGGGCTTACGCGTGCGCGTTTTCCATGTTCCCGACGAGCATGGAGGATTTGATGGAGATTGCCGATGCGGGGGGAATCATGCCGCCGAAGAGCACCTGGTTTGAGCCCAAGCTCCGCGACGCCATGTTTTGCCATATGATTTGAAGGCGTTCACTCCTTTCCATCTTTGCGTTTTGGCGGATTAAATCCGATGAGGCGCGGTTGCAGGAGCCAGTCGAGAGTGGCGCATTTTCCACAGCTCAGCACCTGGAAGTCCAACCGGCACAAGGCCCCTTTTTTGAAAACCATCGGCAGGCCGGGTCCGCCGGTGCAGAGGAGCGAAATGAATCCGCTCAGATAGGGTTCGTGTCCGACCAACAGGGTGTTTTTTGGCAGGGGGCGAATCGTGTTCACCTGGTGCACGAGTTCTTCCATGCTGCCGGAGGGCGCAAGGTGCTCGCTGGTGCGCATCGCGTCCTGCAGTTTCATTCCGCGGGCGATGATTTCCGCGGTCTCGCGCGCGCGGGTCAACGGGCTGGTCAGGATGGCGTCCATGGTGATTTCCATTTCGCGCAGGACGTGCGCGAGCTGCTTGGTGCGCTGGATGCCTTTGGCCGTCAGCGGGCGTTCGTTTTCCTTGTAACGCGGATCACCGGCTTCCCCGGCATCGCCATGGCGCAGGATATAAAGTTTCATTGGGAGGCGGTTCCTGTTTTCGAGGCAAAGGGTTCGGTTTGTTCCGGCTCGAAATCCTTCAGTTCGTCGATTCTTTCCATCAAGGAATTGATGGCGCGATGTTCACACCGCGACAATTCGGCGCGTAAATTTTTGACGCAGGCGGCGGTTACCTCTCCATTTTTCGTTTCCTTCTCGATTCTCGCCAGCAAAACGGCGACGTCCTGGATGTTTCCGGCGGCTGCCTGGAAATCCTTCATGCGCTCGAGCCGCTGGGGCGTGAAATGCGGCAGAAACGGTTGCAGCAGTTCGGCAGTGTAGCGAAATCGTTTAAAGGCGACGCGCATCCGGTGAATGGTGACTGGATTATCCCGCCGAATCTGGCGCCGCAAAACGATGACGCGACGATACGCGGCGCCCAGGAGGAGTTGCGATTGGTTGGCACTGCCGCCGGTGGGAGGATGGTGCGCGCATTGGCGCAGGCATTTTTCGATGTCCTTCAGTTTCCGGTTCAGCCGCCCGCTTTGGGTGGTTTTAATTTCACGGGACATTTGGCGTTCGAGCCGTTGCTCGTATTTGCAGAGGTGCTTGATGAAATCGCGAGCTTCAGGAAATTTCGGGCAGATCGGCTTGAGCAACACCTGTTGCACGTGCGTGTCGCGCAGTTCATCGAAGGCATCGAGCCGCTTCTTGAAACTTTTTCGCACTTTCGCAGGCGATTCCTGGAAGTGAAGCGCCTCCAGCAGATCGAGCAGTGCCAAGATGCGGCGGGTCTCGATACGTAAATCGTGGACTGCCTTTTCTGAGAACTTTTTCTGGCAGCGCGCGAGCCGCTTGCGATAGCGGCGGCGGGCCGTGCGGACGCTCTCGGCGAGATGGCCGGCGAGTTTGGGCGGAAAGTTCGGGTTCACAAAGATGAATAAACATTAGCGCAAGGACGGGAAGGTGCAAAGAAATTGGGGAATCTCGTACTGTGACAAAGAATTTTCGATACCTGCGCAGCAAAGGATTTTGGAGTCAGGCCAGGCGCGAGCGACGAGCATACCTGTCTATGGTCTGTGAGGAGTGAGCAACGAAGCCTGAATCCAAAAGACATGCCACCCAAAGGGTTGCGCCGGATTTGGGTTCTGGCGTCGTTGCTCCTCAGTCACAGACCCATCGGGCTGATTGCGACAATCCCTTCAGGATTTCGTAACCCGACTCACAACCCAGCAGTTTTGCTCGCCTGACGACAATAGGAAGAACCCAGCGAAGCCATCTTTGTCTTCTTCGGTCGGCGCTTCGATATCTTGCGCCCCCAAGACCGACGATTGAAAATTCCATTAAAAGATTATACCGCCAATGAATCCATCTAATTTGCCATGTTCTTGCTGATGGATATAGACTAATGGCGTTTGGGAGCAGCGTATGAAATCCTTTACCTCTTGGTTGCTGATTTTTATTTGTGTGGCGTTCACGGGCTGCGACCGGAGGTCGCGTGTGCGAGGAGGCAATTCGCGGAAATTCGTAACCATCGAACGGTTGGAAAATGGAGGCTCAGCTTACCACGAAGGCACCAATTGGTGGTATTATCACACCCGGGTAGATGACAGCGGCAATGCCGCTTATTCAGCGGACGCGAACACCTGGGTTTCTTCAGCGCGGTCTCCGGCGGATTTTGGCCTGCGGGCGGACTCAAAAAATTCCACGGTTGAGGAAGTGGAAGTGACCGAGAGTGGCCGGCCGGAAGGCGGGATTTTGTCCGAGGAAGAAGTCAGCGAAATGGAAAGCCAGGTCAATGACATGATCAGCGAGGGAAACCCCAATGACCAGGATGCCGCCGTGGAGGGTGATGCGGGAAACTCCGAATCCGATTCCGGCGGAGGCGACTCGGGCGGGAGTGATTCCGGCGGAGGCGATGGCGGAGGCGGAGGCGGAGACGGTGGCGGCGGAGACTGAGCCAAGCACAAGCCTACCGAGTTGACTGGTTAAATGCTCTTTGGTTTATTGCGACTGCAAAATGTAAAATTGCTGTTTTCCGGAAATTAGCGCGTTGGTCAGGGTGATGGATAAATTATTTGTGCCGCGCACGGTAATGGTATTGGTGCGAAGCGGTATCCACTGGTTCAAAGGCAGATTGATGTTCGTGCTGCTCAGCAAACAGAAGTTTCCGGCGAATTGGCAGTCGGCTTCGAGATGCAGATTGGTTTTGGATACTAGGACGCTCAGTGGCTGAACGATTTGTTCCGGGACGGCCGTCTGGCTGAAACTGCCATCGCCAAGCTGGCCATTCAGATTCAAACCCATTGCCCAAAGACTACCGTCGGATTTGAGAAACAGGCTGTGATATTCCCCTGCTGCAATTGCGGTGACGCCGCTGGAGACGATTTGCTCAGGCCGATTGGTGTTGTTGAAGGTGCCGTCACCAAGTTGGCCGTTGTTATTTTGACCCATGGCCCAAAGGCTGCCATCGGATTTGAGAAAGAGGGTATGGAAAGCTCCCGCCGCAATCGCAACGACGCCGCTGGAGACGATTTGCTCCGGCGTAGCGGTATTGTTTGTTGTGCCATCGCCAAGTTCGCCCAGGTGGTTGAAACCCATGGCCCAAAGGCTGCCATCCGATTTGAGAAACAGGCTGTGATCATATCCCGCCGCAATCGTTGTGACGCCGCTGGCAACGATTTGTTCAGGCCGGTTGGTGTTGTTAAAGGTGCCGTCGCCCAGTTCGCCGAATGTGTTGTGCCCCATCGCCCAGAGACTGCCGTCGGATTTGAGAAACAGACTGTGATATTGCCCTCCCGCAATGGCTGTGACTCCGCCGGAAACAATTGTTTTAGGCTGGTTGGTGGCGTTGTTGAAGGTGCCGTCGCCCAGTTCGCCAAATTGATTATCTCCCAACGCCTCAAGGCCGCCATCGGAAAAGAGAAACAGAGTGTGATAAGCCCCCGCCGCAATGGTCGTGATGCCGGTGCCGGGAAAGATTTGCACGGGTGTTTTGGAAGTGATCAAAGCGCCCTGAGCAAGCTGGCCGTAACTATTGTCACCCATCCCCCAAATGCCGTCGGATTTGAGAAACAGGCTGTGATTAAAGCCCGCCGAAATCGCTTTGACTCCATTGGTGATGATTTGTTCGGGACGATTGGTGTTGTTGAGCGTGTCGTCACCGAGTGCGCCGTGGACATTATAACCCATCCCCCACAGGCTGCCATCGGATTCGAGGAACAGGGTGTGATTGCCTCCCGGCCCGGTCGAAAGACCGGTCACAGTCAGCGCGGGCCGGATGGCCGGAGCGGCGACCAACACCGGCTGCGGCAAGGGAAAGACTTGTTCCGGTGGGGCAATACCATCATCAAAGCCGTCACCAATCTGGCCGTAAATATTGTCACCCATCGCCCAAAGGCTGCCGTCAGATTTGAGAAAGAGGCTGTGATTTTTTCCTGCCGCAATCGCCGTGACTCCACTGGCAACGATTTGTAGAGGCCGATTGGTGTCGCCTATCGTCCAAAGGCTGCCATCGGATTTTAGAAACAGGCTGTAACCAAATCCTGCCGATATAGCGATGACTCCGCTAGGCACGATTTGTTCCGGCCGATTGGTGTTGTTAAATGTGCCGTCGCCAAGCTGGCCGAATTGATTGTCACCCATGGCCCAAAGGCTGCCGTCCGTTTTGAGAAACAGGCTGAAATAGGCCCCTGCCGCAATGGCTTTCACACCGCTGGGCACAATCTGCTGCGGCTGGTTGGTTTGGTTGAAATTGCCATCGCCAAGCTGGCCGGAAGTGTTATATCCCATCGCCCAAAGGCTGCCGTCCGTTTTGAGAAACAGGCTGTGAAAGAATCCTGCCGCAATGGCCTTCACTCCGTTGGCAAGGATTTGTGCAGGCCGATTGGTTCCACCTAATGTGCCAAGCTGTCCGTAAGTACCATAACCCATCCCCCAAAGACTGCCGTCGGATTTGAGAAACAGGCTGTGGAGATCTCCCGCCGCAACCGCCGTGACGCCGCCGGCAACCACTCCGAGCGGCAAGGCGGTGCCGCCCGAAGTGCCGAGGCCAAGTTGGCCGGAACCATTCTCACCCATTCCCCAAAGGGTGCCGTTGATGACAAACAGGGTGTGAAATTCTCCCGCCGCCATGGCGGTGACTCCACCAGAAATGATTTGTTGAGGGCGGTTAGTGTTGTTGAAAGTGCCGATGCCAAGCTCGGCATCCTGATTTTTGCCCGTCCCCCAAAGGGTGCCATCGGAGGTGACAAACAGGCTGATATCGGCCTCGCTACCGGCCGCAATATTAGTCACGGTCAGCGCGGCGTGGCTGGTCAGGGCGTGCAGGAGCAGTGGGAGCAAAATGAATTTGAGCATGGATTTCATCGGCAGTCGGGATTGTTAACCTAATTTATAACTCGAAGTTAATAAAATTTCAGCCACTAAAGTTTGGGGGGCGGTGGTGAACGACTGCGATTAAACCTGAAATCCAAAGTTCGATATCGCCCGTGTCCAAAGGGTCGGAATCGGACACTTTTTGAGCTTGGCTCCCACAACTCAAACTGCGGTACACCCGGCAGACTCTAGTGTATACCGATCCTACACCTTGGGTACTTCCACCGTACACTTTTGCCGACAATTTTGCCAACAGTGTCGCCCTCTTCAAATGTGAGTAAATGCTCGTAAATTCGGCCGTTTGCGGTTCCCCAGTGATCGGAACGATTCGATAATGTGATTTTCATATTCCGTATTTAAAAGCGACGACGGGGCGCAAAATATTCATAAAAATTCTCGCAAATCGCTGAGCAAAAATGGTGAGATGTCTTTTGGTGCGTAGCGTGGGGGTTGCCGGATCCCGCCGGATTGG
>Ga0265338_10007767_pt1 | contig 13194 bp, 12 predicted proteins | sample 42126metaG_FD_193579 | JGI IMG/M metagenome (GOLD analysis project Ga0265338, IMG submission 193579) | Rhizosphere microbial communities from Carex aquatilis grown in University of Washington, Seatle, WA, United States - 4-21-26 metaG | ecosystem: Host-associated > Plants > Roots > Rhizosphere... | reverse complement strand
AAAAGCTGCAATTTGAAGCTGCACCGCGGTGTCTATCTGGGCGTCAGCGGGCCGAGTTACGAGACGCCGGCGGAAATCCGCGCGTTTGCGCGACTCGGCGCGGACGCGGTGGGCATGGGCACTGTGCCGGAGGCAATGGTGGCGCGGCAATGCGGCTTGAACGTGGCGGCGGTTTCCGGCATCACCAACCCGGCGTCGGGCATGGGCAAAGGCCACCGGTCACACGGGGAAGTGCTGGAAACTGCGGAACGGGTGAAGGTTTTGGCAGTGGAATTGCTGAAAAAATTCATGAGATATTATGGAAAAACTGATAAGGCGCGAGGGTGAGGGGCGGAAACAACCGTGCGATGGTTGCACCTCGGGAGTTCGCCGGGTGAAAATTTTGCCGTCGACGTCGTGAACGTATCTTGAAATTTTTGGCAGGAGACGTAGTCTCAGTGGTTCGCAGTGGAATGAAGCCGGAAATCATATTTGGTTTGGAGAGCGCTCCGTGGCCGGCGTTGCTGGTAGATGCCAATGGCGTGGTGATGCGCGCCAACACGGCGGCGACGGCCGCGTTTGGCGGAGCGCTATCGGGCGAAGCGCCGTTGTTATCGGCAATCTGGCCGCCGGAAAACGGGACGACAGCGGTGGATTTTCTCACGCGTTGGCAGCAATCCCCCCTGCCGGTGGTGAACTTGAAATTTCGCGTGCCGAACGGTCCGATGGCCGCCTGCAGTGTTTCCATCTGCACCTTTGCCAAGGACGGCCGGAAATGGTTTGTTTTCCAATTATTGCCGATTACCGCGCCGTCGCCATCGACGAACGCACCGACGAACGCACCGACGAACGCGTTGGCGGCCGCGCCGGTGCCGGCATCGGCTGAAAACAAGACCGAACAGAATGCGGCACTGGCGCTCAAGCAGAAGCTGGATTGCGCCCTGCAACTGGCGCGCACGATGTCACTGGATTTCAACAACGCGCTCACGAGTATTCTGGGCCACGCGTCGTTTTTGTTGAGCAAGGCCGAAGCGGGACATCCGTGGCGGCATTCATTGATGGAAGTGGAAAAGTCAGCGTCCCGGGCGGCGGAAATCGCCAATGAACTCGCGGTGTTTAGCCAGCAGGAAAAACAACAGTCACGCCGTGTGCCGCCAGGCAACTTGAATGCCGTCACACAGCGTTGCGTCGAATTTTTCCGCAACGCCAACCCCGGGCAAATCAACTGGCACACCCAATTCGAACGGGGATTGTTTGGCGTGCGTTTCGACGAGGCGAAAGTGCAGCAGGCGTTGACGAAAATTCTGGAGAATGCGGTCGAGGCCCTCGATGGCACGGGACAAATCGCCGTGCAGACGCGGAACATGGAGTTGACCGAGGCGACGCAGGATCGCAACGTGCACCTCAATGCCGGCACGTATGTGTGTGTGGAAATCGTGGATAACGGCAAAGGCATTGAAGCCGACGTGCTGCCGCGGATTTTCGAGCCGTTTTTCACGACCAAAAGCAGCAATCACCGCGGGCTGGGGCTGGCGCTGGTTTACGGTATCATCACCAACCATGGGGGTGGTGTGGCGGTGTCGAGTCAGCCGGGCACGGGCACGTCCGTGCGTGTTTATCTGCCGGCAGAAAAGCAGCTCGCCCGGGACAGCGCGGACACGGAGGAAAATCTGAATGGCACGGAGACCGTTCTGGTGGTGGATGATGAGGACATTTTGTTGGCCATGGCGGAGACGATTTTGTCGGAATACGGTTACCACGTGCTGATGGCCAACAGTGCCCAGAAGGCGCTGGCGCTGTTATCGCGCGACGACGCGCACGTGCATTTGGTGGTGACGGATTTGGTGATGCCGACGATGGGCGGCCGCGAATTGGTCGAGCGGATTCGCCAGCTCTCGCCGCAGATACGCATTTTATGCGCGAGCGGTTGCGTCTTGCCGCCGGATCAGCAAATCGGCCTGTTATTCCTGCAGAAGCCCTACACCAGCCATGATTTACTGAGCAAAGTGCGCCAGGCGCTGGCCAGCGAAACTGTTGAACATAATGTTGACTGATGTTCAGGCTTTCTGCTAATTAAACACCCCATGCAAATCGAAAGCCTCAAAGTATTCTGTGATTTGGCGGAAACCGAAAGCTTCACCAAGGCCGCCCAGATCAACGGCGTCACCCAATCGGCCGTGAGCCAGCAAATCAGCTCGCTCGAACGGACATTCAAATCCCTGCTCATCGAGCGCAGCAAAAAGAAGTTTCGCCTCACGCGCGAGGGCCAGGTGTTATACGATTACAGCAAGCAGATCATCCAGACCTACGAGTCGCTGCACAGCAAGCTGCAGGAATTGAAAGACATCATTTCCGGCACGATTCGCGTGGCGACCATTTACAGCATCGGCCTGCACGATTTGCCGCCCTACATCAAAAAGTTCATGAAGGTTTACCCGACGGTGAATGTTCACGTCGAATATCGCCGCGCCAACCAGGTTTATGAAGACGTGCTGGGCAACGTCGTGGATATGGGACTGGTCGCGTATCCGGTAAAGGATGCCAAGCTGGAAATCACCCCGCTGCGCAAGGAGCCGCTGGTGCTCATCTGCCATCCCCAGCATTCGTTTGCGAAATTGAAGAACATCAAGCTCAAGGCGCTCGCCGGTCAGAAATTCATCGGTTTCGAGCCCGACATTCCCACGCGCAAGGCATTGGATAAAATCTTGAAAGAGCATGACGTGAACGTGAACAACGTCATGGAATTCGACAACATTGAGACGGTGAAACGCGCGGTGGAAATTGACGCGGGCGTTTCCATCGTGCCGGAAGGCACCGTCACTCAGGAAGTCGCCAAACAAACCCTGGCCGCCGTGCCGGTTGAAGATGGCACTTTCTATCGTCCGCTGGCCATCCTTTACAAAAAAAACAAGGTGCTTTCGCCCGCGATGAAGCAGTTTCTGACCATTCTTAAAGACGCGATCTGAGACGCGATTTGAAAATTATTTGAGACTCGACGGATTTAGCGGCCTCAGATCCTTCGGCATAAACCAGCCGTCCTGGCGGATGAGTTCGCCGTCGAACCACACCTCGCCGCCGCCCCAGTCCTTGCGCTGAATCAACACCATGTCCCAGTGCACTGCTGAGCGATTACCGTTGTCGCACTCCTCGTAGGCCTGGCCGGGCGTGAAGTGCAGCGAGCCGGCGATTTTCTCGTCGAATAAAATGTCGCACATCGGGTTCAGAATGTAGGGATTGAAACCGAGCGAAAATTCGCCGACGTACCGCGCGCCGGCATCGGTGTCCAGAATTTCGTTCAACCGTTTCGGGTGGTTCCCCGTCGCCTGGATGATTTTGCCATCCTTGAATTCGAGCCGCACATTTTCGAATTTCGTTCCCGAATAAATCGTCGGCGTGTTGAATTGAATCACGCCGTTCACGGAATTTTTTACCGGACACGAAAACACCTCGCCGTCGGGGATGTTGCGATCGCCCCGGCACATTTTGGCCCCGATGCCCTTGATGCTGAACGTGAGGTCGGTGCCGGGCGCCTTGAGGTGAACACGGTCAGTGCGTTTCATCCGGCGTTCGAGCGGAACCATCGCGCGCGCCATTTTCGCGTAATCCATCGTGCAAACGTCGAAATACAAATTCTCGAACGCCTCGGTGCTCATGCCCGCCGCCTGCGCCATGCTCGGCGTGGGCCAGCGCAGGACGCACCAACGCGTCCGGTTGATGCGCCAATCCAGCACCGGCCGCGTGACGCGCGAGTAAAGCGCCATGCGGTCGCCGGGCACGTCGGAATTTTCGCTCGCGTTCTCGCTGCCGCGAATGGCGATATACGCCTGCATTTTCTTCATGCGGAACAATTCAAGGTCGCGGACGAGCGCGGCCTGCCGGTCGTTCATTTCCAGCAAAAGCTCACGGGACACGCGCGTGTGCCGCACTTCCACCAGCGGCGTCGCGCCCGCCGCGCGCGCGGCGCGGACGAGTTCGATGGTAAACGCATCCGGCACGTCAATCATGTCGAGCAGGATGCGGTCGCCCTTTTTGAGCTCGGTGGAATACTTCACCAACAGCCTGGCCAGTTTTCGGTAACGCGGATCGGTCATAAATTTTGGAGAGGATATAACGAACCGCTGGAAGGATCAAATCCGCGGTGGCTTTTCGCCGCGTTCGGCGAACCAGTGACGGAGAAAAACCAAATCACCGGCGTCTTTTTCCCGATGCGTGACAGCTTTCATCCGCCAAAGCAAACGGGGTGAGGCAAACGGAATCCGCACGCCGTCCACTTCACGCACTACGACCTGTTTCGCCGCCTCGGCGTAATCAATTCCGCCCGCCGAACGCATCAAGTCCACGAGTATTTCGTCGCCAACCCGGATGACATTGTGTGTTTGGAGTTCGCCCGGTTGCAATTCGCGCACGGCGTTGTCCGGCAAAGTAGCGAGCGCGGAAAAGACCTTTGCCTCATTTTCCAGATCGGCGGCAACTATCAAATCAACGTCCATTGTGGAGCGGTTGTAATTGGCCGCGCGGAGGGCAAAGCCGCCGATGACCACATATTTCGCGCCCCGTTGGTTCAGTTCGCGGCACAAATCCCGCAAATCCTCAACGGTAGGCTGGCGCGGCTCTAACTCTTCTTTGGCCGGGCAATCATCCGCCATAACCAAGCATCTGCCTCCTCAAGTGATTTGAAACGATGAATGCCGCGCGGGATACGCACGCCGCCAAAAGCTTTCCGCCAGGCAATGGAATCGGCTTTGGTGCTGCCGGCCAGTGACAACGCATCTGGCGTCTTGGTGCGACGCCCGACGAAGCGGTCAATCTTTTCCTCGACGTTGATGAACGGATGTTTCACGGCGGATTCAGGATAGGCTCTATTGCGTGTCGAATCAAGCAATTGCAAAACGGATACTATTTATCGTTATTCGATAAAAAAGACTTGACTAACGGAACTGATTGGGCTATTGCTTGCGCCATGAATGCGGATGACATTTCTCCAAAGGCCAATACCCGATTGAATCGAATCAAAGTTGCCAGCCGCATTTTCCGTTGGCTGCTGAATGGCTACGTCTTTCTCGCAGTGTTCAATGTGGTTTTATTTGTTTGCGCCGCTTTTTGGAATTTTGGCATGGCGCACGGAATTGAGGATATTTGGCACATAGAACCAGACCGTGTTTCTCATTTTTGGAGAAGCATTTCAAGAATTCCGGGGTTGGTTGTCGGGTTGGGAATCTTAAAAATCTCCGCACTCTGCGGATGCGTCTTTGTTTTGAACAAACTATTTCGCTTTTACGAGCGCGGACGGTTTTTTGCGCGTGAACAAGTACTCCAAATGCAACAACTCGGTGCCTTGATTATTGTCAATTGGGCGATTGCCATGTTATTGAAAGCCATGTCTGAAGGTTATACAGAGTATCGTTTTGATCTCGCACAACTAAATTGGATTGGTGCGCTTCAGTTGTTTATTTTGCCGATTGCCAAGGACATGAGCGGCAACAACGACATTGGCTTCATGCAGCCAGTAAGCGGAGTTCTCATTATTTTCATCGCCTGGGTCATGGACGAAGGTCGGAACATCCAGGAAGAACAGGAATTGACCGTTTAAGTTTATGCCCATCATCGTCAATCTTGACGTGGTGCTCGCGCAGCGCAAAATGCGGCTGAACGATCTGGCCGACGCCGTCGGCATCACGCCGCAAAATTTGTCCATCCTCAAAACCGGCAAGGCCAGGGCCATCCGCTTCTCCACACTCGAAGCGATTTGTGAAACGCTCGAATGCCAGCCCGGTGAAATATTGGAGTTCCGTCCTGAAACCTCCAAAAGGAAAAAGGTTTCTACCACAGATGGACACCGATGAGCAGGGATTTGGAAGACACGTATTTCACGAATCCGATTTATTGATTCTAATTCCTGTCAATTCATGAAATCCGTGTCTGTTTTTTTATCCGTGCCCATCTGTGTTTATCCGTGGTCGAATTTTTGCCGCTTTACTCGGAGGCAGGCGCGATTCATTTTGCGACCGAACCGGCAATGAATCGTGAAGCGTTGGATCGTTGGTGTGAGCGGGGCATCCTGGTGCTGGTGCTCGGCATCCTGGTTTTTGGCCCGCTGGCGCTGGGCGCGGTGGACGCTTGGGCATTTCTCGTCATTCAAGGGCTCACCATCGGCGTGTTGCTCGTATGGGCATTGCGTTTGTGGGTCAGCCCAAATCCCCGACTGCTCTGGCCGCCGGTTGGCTGGGTGGTGCTGGCGTTCACCCTTTATGCCATCGGACGTTATTTCATGGCGGACATCGAATACGTGGCGCGGCTGGAGATGATCCAGGTGTTGATGTACGCGTTTTTGTTTTTCGCCATCGTCAACAATTTGCATCGCCAGGAATCGGCGCAAATCGTGAGTTTTACGCTGGTTTTTCTGGCGGCGGGAATTTCCGGCTACGCCGTTTTTCAATTTCTAACCCACTCGAATCAGGTGTGGGGATTCATCTCGCCGTATCCGGGCCGGGCATCGGGCACTTACATTGCGCCGGACCATTTTGCCGGGTTTCTGGAACTGCTTTTGCCGATGGCGTTTGCTTATGCGCTGGTGGGACGCGTCAAGCCCCTGGTGCGCGCCCTGCTCATTTACGCGGCCGTGGGGATCATGGCCGGCCTGGCGGTGACGTTCTCTCGCGGCGGCTGGACGGCGGCCGTAGTCGGTTTGTTTGTGCTTTTGGGAATTTTAATGTGTCATCGAAATCATCAGCGGCTGGCGCTGGTGGTGTTAATCATTCTGGTAATTGGGGGAACAATCTTCGTCACAAGATATCTGTCCACGACGATAAGCTACAATGAACGGGTGAAGAAATCGGGAGCGATCGTGCAACTGAACTGGGATGTCCGGCGGGATATGTGGGGTGCCGCAATTCGAATGTGGCAGGATCATTTTCTATGGGGTGTCGGGCCGGCACATTACGATTATCGTTTCCGGGAATATCGTCCTGAAAGCATGCAGACACGTCCTCGTCGGGCACACAATGATTACCTGAATTTATTGGCCGATTGGGGCACCATCGGCGGCGTTATAGTTCTGACGGGTATGCTGGTGTTTGGCGCGGGATTGGTCAGGACCTGGAAATATGTGCGTCCTCCCGAAAATGATTTTGGCCGCGGTTTGGGCAATCGCTTCGCCTTTTTTCTCGGCGCCTCCGCCGGTTTGCTCGCCATGGCGGTTCATTTAGTGGTGGATTTCAACCTGCACATTCCGGCCAACGCGATTCTCGGAGTGACCTGGCTGGCATTGTTGAGCAGCAATCTGCGTTTTGCCGCGGAACGTCATTGGCTGGCAATGAGGGTTCCGGTCAAGGCACTGGCGGCGCTGGGGTTGATCACGGTCGTCGCTTATTTGGGTTATCAGGAATGGCGCCAGGGTTACGAACAACTTTGGTTGGCGCGTGCAGAACGGCTGCCGGATTTTTCAGCCGCGCGCGCCGCGGCGCTTAATACAGCATTTGAGTTTGAACCAATGAATCCTCAGACTGCCTATGACCTTGGTGAAATCTTCCGCGTGCAAAGTTTCAACGGCGGACAAAATTTCGAGGCTCAGGCCAAAACGGCGATGGAATGGTATGCGCGCGGCATGAAACTCGACCCGTATGATGGCTATGATTATTTGCGTTACGGAATGTGCCTCGACTGGGTGGGTCGCCATGCCGAGGCCGGGCCGTATTTCAGCCGGGCCGAAGCACTTGACCCCAACGGCTATTATACGGTTGCCAATGTGGGCTGGCATTACGTGCAGGTCGAGGATTACGCTGCCGCCCGGTCCTGGCTGGCACGATCCATGCGGCTTCACTGGCAGGAAAATGTAATCGGTCGTTCCTATTTGGAAATAACCGAGCGCCAGTTGATTGGAAATGCCTCCCGGCAAAGTCCTTCACCCGCAGGTTTTTAGAAATGACCGGCACGAAATAATGAGTTGACATTTGGAAGTCGAGATTTATAGTTTGACATAGACAGAAAGTTTTGAAAGGGTGACTTTATGAAACATATACAGACGTTGATTACCATGGCGATTGGCGCCGCCGTATTAGCGCTGGGCAGCAGCGCGGTCGCGCAATCCGTAAAATCCTGTGTGGTGACAGTCGTGCGTATCCAGGGCCAGGCCCGATATTCGTTGGGCGACAATGCCTGGCACCCATTGGTTGCCGGCAAGATCCTCGGGTCCGGTGCCATTATTCAAAGTGCCGCCAACTCAACGGTCGACATTGTGTTAAGCGGGGATCCGGTGGCAATGCCCCAGGCATCCCCGACTCCGGACGCGATTATGCTCGCACCTGATCCGAACGTCCGCGGTTTGGTTTCCTACAAACCCATGGTTCAGCAGAACGTTATTCGCTTGTTTGGCGACACCGTGCTGGCCGTTGACAAGTTGTCCGTTTCCGACACCGGAGTGGATGCCGTCAGCGACACGGAACTCGATTTACGCGCGGGTGGCATGTTCTTTAACGTCAAGAAAATGTCCGCCACGTCGCAATTCATCATCAAAATTCCAGACGGCGTGGCCGGCATTCGCGGTTCCTCCGGAATTGTGCAGTTGGATAAACTGGGTCACCTTCTTAAATTTGCCATGTACAGTGGCTCCGCGGTAATTTCTTATATCACCGGCGGCGTTCCGAACACCCAGGTCTTGAATGGCCCATCCCAATTTGATCCCCAGGATGGTCATGTCACGCCGTTGACCGCGGATCTGATGTCAATTATTGAAACGCTCAATAGTGCAGTTCCAACGTTGTATCAACTGCTGGGAGGGTTGCCTTACCCGGTTAACACGCCCAACTGCAATTTGAACGATACCACGCCCGACCGCTTCGGAGCGTAAATTTCCATCGCCGGCGTGGCGAATGGCAAAACCAGAGCAGCCTTGAGTTGCTCTGGTTTTTCGTTTAATCCGACGGGGTGCAGTTCAAGCCCATCCAGCGAACACCGGCCCTTTTGGCGGTGGCGATTCTTCTATGCGTTTGTGTCGTTCGTTTCCTGCAACTCGACTTTTGCGAACGTCTGGAGGGGATAACCTACGATTTACGCGCCCGGACGGCCCTGCATTTTGCCGCGCCGGTGGCGACGAACCTCGCCTTTATCGCCATTGAAGATTCCAGTATTGCGGCCGTACAAAGCGGCCAACTGGGGTACCAGTACGGGCTTAAATGGCCGCGTCAGGTCTATGGCCGGCTGCTGGAAGAACTCTCGGCGGAAGGCGCCAAAGCCGTTGCCTTCGACGTGCAATTCGGCGAATTACGGCCGGACCACCCCCTCGTGCGAATGGCCGACACCAACTATATTGATTCCGACGTTTTTTTTGCGTTGCAGTGCCGGCTGGCCGGTAATGTTATTCTGGCCGCTACCCCCGACTTGATGCCGCCTGAACTGTTCGCCACTAACGCGCTTGCGCTTGGAGACATCACGACCGGGAAGGATTCCGACGGTGTCCTGCGGCGGGTGAAAGCCTTCCGTTTCGTCCGCCGCTGGCATCCACTCATAGAAAGTACGGCACAGAAGTATGGTATCAGTTTGAGTGACATCGTGATAAAAAAAGACCGGGTTGTCTTGCCGTTGGAGAATAGACAAGCACTTGAAATTCCACTCGATAACAACGGTGAAATGGACATTCGAAACAAAAAAAATTCAGCGGAACCGCCTGCAAAAGCCAAACCATTCACCGACGAGCGCGTCTGGCACATGGGCATCGTCCTCGCCGCCCGGGAATTGGGACTCGATCTGGACCATGCCGAAGTGGATTTACCCAATGGCCGAATCACCCTGCATGGGACCAATGACCTGGTGCGTGAGATCCCCGTGGATGCCGACGGCTATTTTTATGTAGATTGGCGGTTGAAGCCAACCGATGCGCACCTTACCTTCGCACCCATTGAAAACCTGCTTTGGCAGGACAAGGAGCGTTTGCTGGGCGAGACCAACGACCTCAGCGACGCCTTCCGGGACAAGCTGGTCGTGGTCGGTTCCGCAGCCCAAGGCAATGACCTTACTGACCGTGGCGCAACACCGCTGGAGAGAGACACGCTGTTGGCCAGCAAGCACTGGAACGTTGCCAATTCCATCATCACTGGCCGCTTTATCCGCCGGGCTTCACTGAACACAGAATTGGCCCTCATCGTTTTTCTGGGCGCGTTGACGGCATTTCTTACCTGGCAATTGCGGGTGGATGTGGCTTCCTCGACGGTCTTCCTGTTGGTACTGGCTTATGTGGCCGCCGGTTTTTGGGTTTTCGTGGAGTCACGCGTCTGCCTGCCGCTGGTGTTTCCGGTAGCGGGCATAATGGTGGTCCATCTGAGCCTGGTCACCTATCGCGTCGCGTTCGAAGAAAGTGAACAACGCCGCGTCAAATCTGTCTTCGCCAAAATCGTCTCACCGGACGTGATGAATGAATTGTTAAACGCGGAAAAGCTTGCCCTCGGCGGCGCGCGTCGGGAGGTGACCGTGTTTTTTGCGGACATCCGTGGTTTCACCTCGATGACGGACGAAACCCAGGAGCGCGTGGCAGAATTCATCAGCAAACATCATTGGGATACCGCAACGGAAGAGGCCTATTTTGACGAGTCCGCGCATGAAATACTAAACACCGTGAATCTTTATCTCGCGGTCGTTGCTGACGCGGTGAAAAAACACGGCGGCACCCTGGACAAATACATTGGTGACTGCGTCATGGCGTTCTGGGGCGCGCCGACCCCGAATGAAAAGCATGCCTTGGCGTGTGTGCGCGCGGCCATTGACACGCAACGTGCCGTTCATGAATTGAACCAAAAACGTCAGGCCGAAAATCCCACGCGCGAAGCCGAAAACCGTGTGCGGATTTCCGCCAGCTTGCCACCCCTGCCGCAATTGACCCCGCTCCAGCTTGGCACGGGCATCAATACCGGTCTGGTCACCGTCGGTTTGATGGGTTCGGAAGCGCACCAGTATAACTACACGGTATTTGGCCGCGAGGTGAATCTGGCCGCCCGGTTGGAAAACGTTTCCGGCAGCGGCCGCATCATCATCAGCCATACCACGTACCATCATCTGCTTCGCGACGACCCCGCGCTGGCGGCCACGTGCATCGAGATGCCCCCGGTCACGGTCAAGGGCATTCGCGCCACCGTGAGGGTTTACGAGGTGCCGTGGCAAACACCAGAGACAAAGTGATTTTTTCTTTCTCGTCAATTTTGACGCGCGTGCTAAAGTGATGGTGATGCGCACGGTGATTTATCCCGGTAGTTTTGACCCGCTGACCAACGGTCATTTGGACGTGATTCAGCGCGCGGCCAAATTGAGCGACCGCGTGGTCGTGGCGGTGGCGAAAAATGAGGACAAACACCCGCTGTTCACGCTGAAGGAACGGCTGGCCCTGGTGAAACAGGCGGTACGCCATATACCGGGCGTCGAAGCCGACGCGTTCGGCGGCCTGCTCATCGAGTATGTGGTGAACCGGAAGGCGCAGGCGATTGTGCGCGGGTTGCGCGCGGTGTCGGATTTTGAATTTGAATTTCAGCTGGCGCTGATGAACCGCAAACTGAACGAAAATATCGAGACGATTTTCATGATGCCGAAGGACACTTACACGTTTTTGAGTTCGCGCATTGTGAAGGAGATCGCGCGACTGGGTGGCGACGTGGGCGCGTTCGTGCCCGCGCACGTGCGGGCCGCCCTGGCCGAAAAATTTTCCAGAACCAAAACGTGAACGGAGCCAATCATGCCGCTCGTTGTCAATCTGCGTCACTTGGAGGAGCACAACGTGTCCTTATGCGGCGAACTGCCCGTGGACGAATTGGACCTGGAGACGGGCGACGAAATGCTTCACGTCACCCAGCCGTTGCGGTATGACCTCGAGGTTCAAAAGTTGGAGGACAGCCTGCTGGTTCGAGGTTCGCTGCGGCTGGCCCTGGAATGCCATTGCGTGCGGTGCTTGAAACCCTTCACCCGCGAGCTGGAATTACCGGCTTGGACCTGTCATTTGCCGTTTGAAGGTGAGGACCGGGTGACGGTGAACAATGATTGTGTGGACTTGACGCCCTTTGTGCGTGAAGATATGCTCTTGGAATTTCCGCAGCATCCGCTGTGCAAGCCGGATTGTGGCGGACTGAAAACAAAGATCGACCGGGTCCGTGAAATCGCTGATGAAATTACTCCGTCCGCGTGGGCCGAATTGGATAAATTGAAACTGTAAATTTTTATTATGGGTGTCCCAAAACGCAAACCATCCCACAGCCGGCAGCGCATGCGCCGCGCTTACAACAGCGTGTTAACACTGCCGCAACTGAGCACCTGCCCGCAATGCGCCGCGCCTTATCTGCCGCATCGGGTTTGCCCGGCTTGCGGTTATTATAAGGGCCGTCAAGTATTGAGTGTTACGGCCGGCACTTGATTGGCCGTCCGTTTGCGGGAAATTTCCGCGTTCTTTCATCTATGCGAATAGCGGTGGATGTCATGGGCGGCGACCACGGATGCGGAGTCGTCATCGAAGGCATTAGGCGCGCATTGGAGGGCAATGAGAAAATCACCGCCCTTTATCTGGTCGGCGATCAGGCTAAAATTCATGCCGCCCTGCCTGCCCGGGGCTTTCGCGACCATCGCGTGCGCGTCGTCCACGCCAGCGAAGTCGTGGAAATGGAGGACAAACCGGCCAGTGCGCTTCGCAAGAAGCGCGACAGTTCCATTGCGCGCGCCGCCGAACTGGTTCACGAAGGCAAAGCCGATGCCCTGGTTTCGCTCGGCAACACCGGCGGCATCTTCGCCGCGGCCATGTTCAAGGTCGGCCGTATCCCCGGTGTGGAGCGCGGCTGCATTGCGACGGTCATTCCCCGTCAGGGAAATGAATTTGTCCTGCTGGACGCCGGCGCCAACATTGAGTGTAAGCCCATTCACCTGGCACAATTTGCGGTGATGGGCAGCATCTATTCGCGCGAAGTCTTGCGACGTCGAAATCCCCGGGTGGGCATTTTAAGCATCGGCCGGGAGGATTCCAAAGGCAACGAACTGACGCTCGAAGCCTTCAAACTCTGCCGGCGGCTGGATTTGAATTTCATCGGCAACGTCGAGGGACATGATTTGTTCAAAGACCATGTGGACGTGGTGGTTTGCGACGGTTTTGTTGGCAATGTCGTTTTGAAAACGTGCGAGAGCCTGGCGGTCGCCATGTTTTCGATGCTCAAACGTGAATTGACGAAGAACCCCAAACGCAAACTTGGCGCGCTG
>Ga0265338_10007766_pt1 | contig 13196 bp, 11 predicted proteins | sample 42126metaG_FD_193579 | JGI IMG/M metagenome (GOLD analysis project Ga0265338, IMG submission 193579) | Rhizosphere microbial communities from Carex aquatilis grown in University of Washington, Seatle, WA, United States - 4-21-26 metaG | ecosystem: Host-associated > Plants > Roots > Rhizosphere... | reverse complement strand
ATGTCCCAGCATTTCTTGAACGGACCGGAGGTCGGCACCGCCCTCCAGGAGGTGCGTGGCGAAGGAGTGGCGGAGGAGGTGCGGATGGACGCGGTGCGGCTCCAGTCCTGCCTTCTCGGCCAGCTTGCGGAGGATCAGGAAGGCGCCGGCGCGGGTCAGCGGGCCGCCGCGGGCGTTCAGGAACAGCTCGGGGCGGCGGCGCACGTCGAGGAACGGCCGGCCGCGTGAGAGGTAGCGGCGAAGCGCCTCGGCGGCGTGGCGGCCGATCGGGACGATCCGCTCCTTGCCGCCCTTGCCGATCACGCGCACGAGCCGCTCGTCGAGGTCGATGCCGGCTTTGTCGAGCCCGATCGCCTCGGAGACGCGCAGCCCGGCGCCGTAGAGGAGCTCGACGAGCGCCTGGTCGCGGAGCGAGCGCGGCTGCGTGCCGGCTGCGGCCTGGATCAGCCGCTCGGCCTCGCCGGGCGAGAGCGTCTTCGGCAGCGGCTTCGTGCGCCGCGGGAGGGCGACGGCCGCGGCGGGGTTGTCGCCGCGCTTGCCGAGCAGCTGCTGGTGGCGGAAGAAGCTGCGGGTGGAGGCGGTGCGGCGCGCGATCGTCGAGCTCGAGAGGCCGTCGGCCCGTAGCTGGGCGACGTAGCGCTCCAGCTCCTCGAGCGTCGCGCCGCCGATCGGCTTGCCGAGGAAACCGGCCAGGGCGGTGAGGTCGCGCCGGTAGGCGTCGACCGTGCGCGGCGAGCGCTGTGCCGCGAGCAGGGCGAGGAAGCCGTCGAGGTCGGGATCGCGATCCATCCGCGCCGGTTTCGCCGGAACGGGCGCGACCCCTGTCCCGGACGGCCGTTCAGGAGCGTGGATGGGAGTGGTCGTAGACCTTGCGCAGGCGCTTTGCGTCGACGTGGCTGTACATCTGCGTCGTCGAGAGGGATGCATGGCCGAGGAGCTCCTGGATCGTGCGCAGGTCGGCGCCGCCCTCCAAGAGGTGCGTGGCGAAGGCGTGCCGCAGCCGGTGCGGGTGAGGGACGAGCCGGCGCAGCGTCGACGTGTCGAGCCGCCGGCCGCGCGCCGAGAGGAAGAGCGCGTTCTCGGCCCCGCGCGCGAGCTGAGGACGCGCCTCGCGCAGGTAGCGCGCAACGAGATCCGCCGCCTCTTCGCCGAGCGGGACGACGCGATCCTTGCCGCCCTTGCCGAGCCGCACGTGCACGAGCTCCTGTTCGAAGTCGACGTCGCCGAGGTCGAGCCCGACCGCCTCGGCACTGCGCAGTCCTGCGGAGTAGACGAGCTCGACGAGCGCCTGGTTGCGAAGCGCGAGCGGCCCGTCGCCGGCGAGCGCGTCGACGATGTCCTCGACCTCGCCCTGCTTCGGCGCGTCGGGCAGCCGCCGCGGGCGCTTCGGCGCGAACGACCCGTCCGGCACGTGCTCGGGCCCGAGCACGTAGCGGATCAGCGAGCGCACCGCGGTCAGCTTGCGGCCGATCGTCGCCGGAGCGAGCCGCCCCGCCGGCCGGGCACGGCCGAGCTCGGTCACCCAGTCGGCGAGCACGCGTACGTCCACGTCCTCGACCGGGCTGTCCGGCCCGAACCAGCGCGCGAACTCGCGCAGGTCGGCCGCATAGACGCGGCGCGTGCCGTCGCTGATCCCTGCTGCGGCGAGGAACCGCTCGGTTGCGGCCTCGAGGGTCACCACAAGATCTTCGCGCCGGCTATAGGATCGCCTGCCGATGGACAGCCGCTGGACACGCCTCGCAGAGCTCGCGGTTCACGGCGCGAACATCCAGCCGGGCCAGATCGTGATGGTCACCGGCGAGATCGGCCAGGAGGAGATGGCGCGCGCCGTCGCCGCGGCGGCCTACGACCGCGGCGCGAAGTTCGTCGACGTCGACTACTTCGATCCGTGGATCAAGCGCGCGCGCATCCAGCACGCCGATCCCGACACGCTCGACTACGTCCCCGAGTGGTACGGGCACCGGATGGTCGCGCACGCCGAGCAGCACGGCGGCCGCGTCACGCTCGCGGGTGTCGTCGCGCCGAATGCGCTCGACGGCCTCGACATGCGGCTCGCGGGGAAGGACATGCTGCCGCGCGTCAAGGAGCTCGGCAAGATCGTCGGCGACCGCTTGACCAACTGGTGCATCGCACCGTGCCCGCACCCCGAGTGGGCCAAGCTCGTCTACCCCGATCTCCCCGCGGACGAGGCGTACGAGAAGCTGTGGCACGAGCTCGAGCACGTGCTGCGTCTCGATGAGCCCGACCCGGGCCAGGCGTGGGAAGAGCGCATGGACACGCTCAACGACTCGGCCAAGCGGCTGGCCGGCCACCGGTTCGACGCGATCGAGCTGCGCGGGCCGGGCACCGAGCTGACCGTCGGGATGCTGCCGACGCACACGTGGTGGGCCGCGGACTTCTCCACCGCCGAGGGACTGCGGCACTTCCCGAACCTGCCGACCGAAGAGGTCTTCACGACGCCCGATCCGCTGCGCACCGAGGGCCACGTCACGTCGACGAAGCCGCTCGTGCTGCGCGACGGCACGATCATCCGCGGTCTGCGCGTGCGCTTCGAAGGCGGCAAGGCGGTGCAGATCGATGCCGACGAGAACGTCGACGCCCTCCGCTCGCAGCTTGCGATCGACGAAGGAGCCCTGCGCCTCGGTGAGCTCGCGCTCGTCGATCGGCAGGGCCGCATCGGGCCGCTCGGCACCGTCTTCTTCAACACGCTGCTCGACGAGAACGCGGCCAGCCATGTTGCCTTCGGCAGCGGCTTCCCGTTCCTCGTCGAGGAGGCCGACGCCGACCGGGTCAACTCGGCCGGCACGCACGTCGACTTCATGATCGGCTCTCCGGAGCTCGAGGTCGACGGCGTCACCGCCGGCGGCGAGCGGGTGCCGGTATTGCGTGGGGGCGATTGGCAGATCTAAGTAGTTGCCCGCAGGAGGATCGGCGCCTGCGCTGATGTTCGCCGGGCGCAGTGGCGCGAACCTGCGCGAATCCCCTAGAAGGAGGCGCGGGTCATGCCCGAGATTCTCAGGTTCACGGACGAGCGCGACGGACAGAGCTTCGAGGCTCCCATCGAGGACGAGGCGATCCGCGCGACCGCGTTGAAGCCTGCGGGTCTCGTCAGCTACGACCCTGCCTTCCTCAACACCGCATCCGTCAAGAGCGCGATCACCTACATCGACGGCGACGCGGGCATCCTCCGCTACCGCGGCTATCCGATCGAACAGCTCGCAGAGCGCGCCACCTACCTCGAGGTCTCGTACCTCCTGATCCACGGTGAGCTGCCCACCCAGGAACAGCTCGCGCACTGGGCGTTCGACATCACGATGCACACGTTCCTGCACGAGAACGTGAAGCGCCTGATGGAGGGGTTCCGCTACGACGCGCACCCGATGGGGATGCTCGTCAGCGTCACCGCCGCGCTCTCGACCTTCTACCCCGAGGCGCAGAACGTCGACGACGAAGCGATTCGCATGCAGCAGGTCGTGCGCTTGATCGCGAAGGTGCCGACGATCGCCGCGTGGTCGTACCGGCATTCGAAGGGCCTTCCGTACGTCTACCCGGACAACGATCTCGGCTTCGCCGCCAACTTCCTCTCGATGATGTTCCGCATGGGCGAGTCGCACTACCACGCCGAGCCCGAGCTCGAGCGCGCGCTCGAGGTGCTCTTCATCCTCCACGCCGACCACGAGCAGAACTGCAGCGCGAACGTGATGCGCTCGATCGGCTCGTCGAAGGCCGACCCGTACGTCGCGCTTTCGGGTGCGGCCGCGGCGCTCTACGGACCGTTGCACGGCGGCGCGAACGAAGCCGTGCTCAAGATGCTCGAGGAGATCGGCACGGTCAAGAACGTTCCTGCCTTCATCAACCGCGTGAAGGACGGCGAAGGGAAGCTGATGGGCTTCGGCCATCGCGTCTACAAGAACTACGACCCGCGGGCGCGGATCATCAAGCAGACCGCCGATCAGGTCTTCGAGATCACGGGGCGCAACAAGCTGCTCGACATCGCGCTCGAGCTCGAGAAGATCGCGCTCGAGGACGAGTACTTCGTCTCGCGCAAGCTCTACCCGAACGTCGACTTCTACTCCGGCCTGATCTACCAGGCGCTCGCGTTGCCGACCGCCCTCTTCCCGGTGATGTTCGCGATCCCGCGGACCGCGGGCTGGCTCGCGCAGTGGCTCGAGGGCGTCCAGGATCCGGAACAGAAGATCGCGCGGCCGCGCCAGATCTACACCGGCGCGGCAGAACGGGACTTCGTCGAGGTCGAGAGCCGGAGGGCTCAAGCCGCGACGTCCTGAGCAGCTGCGGTTCTCCCGCACGTCGGATCCGAAAAGTCCGTACCATGCAGCCGTTCGGCGCCCCCTGCGCGGTGCCGGCGGCTTCATGACCGACCTGGCCGACACCGTAAAAGGAGGCGCCTCCGGATGACAGCGACTGAGCTCCCCGGCCGCGTGGATCTCGCCGAGCACGGGATCGACGCCGCGGGTGTCGTGTATCGGAACCCGACCACGCCGCTGCTCTATACGCACGCGCTTCGCCGCGGCGACGGCAAGCTGGCCGAGGGTGGGCCGCTGGACGTCGACACCGGCAGGTTCACGGGTCGTTCGCCGAAGGACAAGTTCCTCGTCGACGAGCCGTCGTCCACCGATCGCATCTGGTGGGGCGAGGTCAATCAGAAGCTGTCCGAGGACCATTACGACGGCTTGCGCGAGAAGGTCGTCGCGAACCTCTCGTCTGCCGAGGTGCTGTATGTCGTCGATGCCTGGGCAGGCGCCGATCGTGCGCACCGGCTCGGTGTGCGCGTGATCACCGCGCACCCGTATCACGCGCTGTTCGCGCGCACGATGTTCATCGACTTGAACCAGGAGGAGCAGGCGAGGTTCGTGCCGCAGGCCGTGGTGCTGCACACGCCGGATCTCGAGGCGGATCCCGCCGAGGACGGCACGCGCACCGGCACGTTCGTCGTGCTCCATCCGGGCCGCACCGAGCTGCTCGTCGGCGGCACCTACTACGCGGGCGAGATCAAGAAGTCGATCTTCACGGTGATGAACGACCGGCTGCCGCTGGAGGGGATCTTCCCGATGCACTGCTCGGCGAACGTCGACGACGACGGTCACGTCGCGGTTTTCTTCGGGCTCTCGGGGACGGGGAAGACGACGCTGTCCGCGGATGCAGAGCGCTCGCTGATCGGCGACGACGAGCACGGCTGGGGCGACAGCGGTGTGTTCAACATCGAGGGCGGCTGTTACGCGAAGGTGATTCGTCTCTCGCCGGTCGCGGAGCCCGAGATCTTCCGCACCACTCGCACGTTCGGGACGATTCTCGAAAACGTCACGATCGACGACTTCGGGCGGCTCGATCTCGACGACGAATCGAAGACCGAGAACACGCGCGCCGCGTACAAGCTCGAGCAGATCGGGCACGCGCTGCACGCCAAGCAGGCCGGCCATCCGAACTCCGTCGTGTTCCTGACCGCCGACGCGTTCGGGATCCTGCCGCCGATCGCCAAGCTCTCACGTGAGCAGGCGCTCTACTACTTCCTCTCCGGGTTCACCGCGAAGCTCGCCGGCACCGAGATCGGCGTCACCGAGCCGCAGCCGACCTTCTCGACCTGCTTCGCGCAACCGTTCCTGCCCCAGCCGCCGGCCGTGTACGCGCACATGCTCGGCGACAAGCTCGACGCTCACCAGGCCGACGTCTGGCTCGTCAACACCGGCTGGACCGGCGGCCCGTTCGGCGAGGGCCAGCGGATGCCGATCCAGGCCACCCGCACGATGCTCCGCGCCGCACTCTCCGGCAAGCTCGAGTACGCGGAGTACCGCACCGACGACGTCTTCGGCTTCGACGTGCCGGTCCGTGTGCCCGGCGTCGACCCGAAGCTCCTCGACCCGCGCTCCACCTGGCGTGACTCCGAGCTCTACGACCGGAAGGCGCGCGAGCTGGCTGCCATGTTCGTCGAGAACTTCGCCCGGCGGTTCGCGGACGTTGACCCGTCGATCCAAGCGGCAGGGCCGACGCACACCTGATGCCGCGGCCGGTGATCTGGAAGCCGCGCTACGCGACCCGTCGCATGCGGGAGCGGGCGTGGGCCAAGGCCGACCTCGAGCGCGAGCGCGCGGTACGGGAGAAACCCGCAGGGCCGTCGCTTCTCGCTCGGCTACTGCGGGTTCTTCGGTAGCGTCCCTCGACGTGGAAGCAACCCACGACGTCCTGGTCGTCGGAGCCGGCTGCGCCGGTATGCGCGCGGCCATCGAGGCTCACGACGCAGGCGCGAACGTCGGGGTGATCTCCAAGCTCCACCCGACGCGCAGCCACTCGGGCGCGGCGGAAGGCGGCATCAACGCAGCGCTCGGGAACGCCGCCGAGGACTCGCCGGAGATCCACGCCTTCGACACGGTCAAGGGCTCGGACTACCTGGGCGACCAGGACGCGATCGAGATCTTCACGCGCGAGGCGCCGGGCGACATCTACCAGCTCGAGCACTGGGGCGCGTTCTTCTCGCGCCGCGAGGACGGCAAGCTCGCGCAGCGCCCGTTCGGCGCCGCCGGGTCGCCGCGCACGGTCTACGCGGCCGACATCACGGGTCACGTGCTGATCCAGGTGCTCTACGAGCAGCTCGTGAAGCGCGACATCACCGTGTACGAGGAGTACTTCGCCTGGAAGCTCGTCGAGAACGACGGGCGCTGCCAGGGCGTGATCAGCTGGGACCTCCTGAACGGCGGTCTCAAGACGGTCGGCGGGAAGACCGTCGTGCTCGCGACCGGCGGCCAGGGCCGCATCTACCGCACGACGACCAACGCCTACGCGTGCACCGGTGACGGCGCGGCGATGGCGTTGCGGCTCGGCCTGCCGCTCAAGGACATGGAGTTCATGCAGTTCCACCCGACGACGCTCTACCCGACCGGCATCCTGCTCACCGAGGGCTGCCGCGGCGAGGGCGCGTACCTGATCAACAGCGAAGGCGAGCGCTTCATGAAGCGCTATGCGCCGAACGCGATGGAGCTTGCGTCGCGCGACGTCGTCTCGCGCTCCGAGCAGACCGAGATCGACGCGGGCCGCGGCATCAACGGCTCGGTGATGCTCGACATGCGCCACCTCGGCGCCGAGCGGATCATCGAGCGCCTGCCGGGGTCGCGTGAGTTGTCGATGACGTTCGCGGGCGTCGACCCGATCTACGACCCGGTGCCGGTGCGGCCGGGCGCGCATTACCACATGGGTGGCGTCGAGACCGGCAACGACGGCGAGACCGAGCTGACGGGCCTCTACGCCGCCGGCGAGGTCGCGTGTGTGTCGGTGCACGGCGCGAACCGGCTCGGCGGCAACTCACTGATGGAGACGATCACCTTCGGCCGGCGCGCAGGCCGCGCGGCCGCCGAGTGGGCGCTCTCGAACACGACGATCGACGTTCCGGCGAGCGCGGAGGCCGACGCCGAGCGCGAGTTGAAGGCGCTGCTCGACGTCTCGTCCGGCGAGCGGCCGTGGCAGATCCGCAACGACCTCGGTACCTCGATGCTCGAGAACTTCGGCGTCTTCCGCCGCGAGGAGCAGATGGTCGCGCAGGTCGGGATCATCGACGAGGTGCGCGAGCGCTACCAGCGCGGCGTCATCGTCGAGGACAAGGGCGAGATCTTCAACAGCGACCTCACGCAGGCGATCGAGCTCGGGAACATGATCGACCTGGCGGCGTGCATGCTGCAGGCCGGTGTCGCGCGCAAGGAAAGCCGCGGTGCGCACGCGCGCCCGTACGACTATCCGACCCGCGACGACGAGAACTTCATGAAGCACTCGATCTCGCGCTGGACCGGCGACGGGCCCGAGCTGTCGTGGAAGGAAGTCCGGTACACGAAGTACGACCCGATGGAAAGGAAGTACTAAGTGCAGGTCGGCCTGAAGGTCTGGCGCTTCAACTCGCGCACCGGCGAGCGGGAGCTGCAGGAGTTCGAGATCGCGGCGCCCGAGGAGGCGACGCTGCTCGACTGCCTCGACATCGTCAAGGACCAGCACGATGGGACGCTTGCCTACCGCAAGAGCTGCCGGATGATGATCTGCGGCTCGTGCGGCATGCGGATGGACGGCGCAGCGGTGCTCGCGTGCAAGATGCGCATGTACGACATCGCGCAGGCCGGGCACGTACCGGTGATCTCGGCGATGGGGAACCTGCCGATCATCAAGGACCTCGTCGTCGACATGGATCCCTTCTGGGAGAAGTTCAACTCCGTCAACCCGTACCTGCAGCCGGGCTACGACGAGCCGGCGGACGGCAAGGAGAACCTGATCACCCAGGAGCGCATGAACGTGGTGCACAAGGAAGCGCTTTGCATCAACTGCGGCTGCTGCGTGTCGGAGTGCAACGCGATGGAAGCCGACCCGCTGTTCACAGGCCCGCAGGCGCTCGCCAAGGCGATGCGGTTCGTCGGCGACCCGCGCGACGGCCAGAAGCTGGCGCGCCTCGAGAAGCTGAACGGCGAGCACGGGATCTGGGAGTGCACGCGCTGCTACTTCTGCACCGAGCGCTGCCCGAAGGGCGTCGACCCGCGCGACGCGATCGCAAAGCTCGGCGCGGAGTCGATGAAGGAAGGAATCGACCGCGACATGGGCGCGAAGCACGCGAAGTGGTTCGTCACCTCGGCGCGGACGACAGGTTGGCTCCGCGAAACCGAGCTCGTGCCGAAGACGCAGGGGATCGTGACCGCGATCAAGCAGACGCGGTTTGCGCTCGACCTCGCGCGCAAGGGGAAAGTGCCGCCGCCGTTCCCGCCGCATGTGGCGAAGAACGTGAAGGAGTCGCGCCGTCTGCACGATCTCGTGCGCGACCAGGGCGTCAACGGCTTCGCGGGCATCGTCCAGGGCGAGCACGCGCTGGCGCGGCTCGCGCACGGCCACGGCGTCGGTGACCAGACGCTCGAGGAGATCTACGACAGGCCCGGCGCGTATCACCGGCCGTTCATCGCCGACGAGGAGGCTGACGCATGAGGAAGGTCGCGTACTACAAGGGTTGCCTCGCGTCGCTGTCGGCGAAGGAGCTCGACTCGGCCACGCAGGCGCTCGCGCCGAAGGTCGGGCTGGAGCTGGTCGAGCTCGAATCGGTCACGTGCTGCGGCGCCGGCGACATCCACGAGGCCGACCCGGACTACTACCTCCACCTGAACGCGCGCATCCTCTCGTACGCGGCCGCGGAAGGCGTCGACACGCTGCTCACCGTCTGCAACGTGTGCACGCTCAACCTGCGCCAGGCGAACTTCATGCTGCTCGGCGACACGGAGCTGCGCGCGCGCGTCAACGAGAACCTCGTCTCGGTCGGCGTGCCGGCGTACGAGCGGGACGTCGACGTTCGCCACCTGCTCTGGGAGATCGCGGAGGGCGAGGGCTACGAGCTCTTGAAGAGCGCCGCGCACAAGGGGCTGAAGGGCCTGAAGATCGCCCCGTTCTACGGCTGCCAGATCCTCCGCCCGTCGAAGATCCAGGGCTTCGAGGATCCTGACCGTCCGTGGTCGCTCGAGCGGATCATCGAAGCGTGCGGCGGCGAGGCGATCGACTACCCCGCGAAGATCAAGTGCTGCGGCTTCCCGATCATCCAGGCGCGCGAGGAGACCGCGCTCGGCGAGCTGATCCAGCCGATCGAGCAGGCCTACGAGGCCGGCGCCGACGCGATCGTGACGCCCTGCCCGCTCTGCCACCTCTCGCTCGACGCGTGGCAGTCGAAGCTGAAGAAGTCGACCGGTCGTGACTTCAAGATGCCGATCCTCCACCTCTCGCAGCTCGTCGGCGTCGCCGCCGGGCTCGAGGAGTCGGAGCTGAAGTTCAAGCGGCACGTCGTCTCGGTCAAGCCGGTCCTCGAGAAGCTCGAAGCCTGACGCTCGCCATCTGGCTCGTCGCAGGGCTTGCCGCGCTTGCGGCACTCGTTGCTGCGTACGCATGGTTCGAGGCGGGGTGGGTGCGGCTGCGCGTCCGCGAGCTGCCGCTGCCCGGTCTGCCGCCCGAGCTCGACGGCCTGCGGATCGCGCATCTCAGCGACTTTCACCTCGGCGTGCCGTCGCGCGGCGTGCACGCGGTCGAGCGCGCGATCGACTGGGTCGCCGAGCGGCAGCCCGATCTCGTCTGCGTCACGGGCGACCTGCTCTCGCGCCCACGCGCCGAGCAGCAGCTGCTCGCGCTGCTCGCGAAGCTGCCGCATCCGTACGTCGTCCTCGGCAACCACGACTATTCGATCTCGCGCGATCCGTTCTCACGTCCGGTCGAGCTGGGCCGGCTCGAGCACGGGACGATGCTGTTCGACACCGCGGTCGAGGTCGAGGAACGCGGCAAGCGCGTCGAGCTCGCAGGGGTCGATCCGCGCACGTGGATCGAGAAGCAGAGCAGCGACTTCGGCGAGTCCGATGCCGACCTGCGCATCCTGCTCTGCCACTTTCCGCGAGCGCTCGACACGGTTCCGCCCGGACGCTGGCACCTGATCCTCGCCGGGCACTTGCACGCGGGGCAGATCGTGCTGCCGTACGGGTTCGGCAAGCTGCTGCTGGCGCATCCGGGGGCCCGCTACCCCGAAGGCGTCTTCGAGCGGAACGGGACGGTCATGCATGTTTCGCCGGGCCTCGGGACGACCTTCGTGCCGTTCCGTTTCTTCGCCCGCCCCGAGGCCACCGAACTCGTTCTACGATCCAGCTGATGGAAGGCCACAGCGTGATCTCGTCGGAGGTGCTCTCGCGCTACGTCGCTGACGCCGCGGCCGAGGTGCCGGGCGTGCACACGAAGCAGCGGCGCAGCGCGCGCGTGAACGGCCTCGAGGTCGAGGTGCACGTCGTGATCGACTACGGCGCGAACATCCCGGAGGTCGCAGCCGAGATCCAGAAGCGCGTGATCGAGTACCTCGGCCAGATGGCGGACGTGAGACCGACGTCGGTCGACGTGGTCGTCGACGACGTACAGCGGTAATGGCCACGCACATCGCAGGGCTGACGAAGCTGACGCTGGAGACCGCGCCGAGCGTCTGTCACGACTGCGTCTGGTGGCAGGCGCGCGGCCGGCGGACGATCGACAAGGAACGCTGGATGGAGAAGGTCGAGCTCGACTTCGGCGCCTTCGGCACCGTGTACTACGACGCCGACGGCCGCGTGCTCGGCTCGATGCAGTACGGCCCGTCGCAGGCGTTCCCGCGCGCGTTCGAGCTGCCCGGCGGCCCGCCCTCCGGCGACTCGATGCTCGTGACGTGCGCGTACCTGATCGATTCGTCGAGCCCGTGGGTGCTGCAGTCGCTCTTCCTCGCGGCGATCGGTGAGGCTCGTGACCGCGGCGCGCCGTCGCTCGAGGCATTCTCGTATCGGTACGCCGAGGGCGAGTCGGCGTACGAGCGCTTCCGCGTGCACAAGACGGTGTTCCCGGTCGACTTCCTGGCCGACTTCGGCTTCGAGGTCGTCCGCTCGGCGGGCCGCGTCGGCCTGTCGCGCCTCGAGCTGGGCGGGCTGCAGCCGGTCGCGGAAGGCACGCGTGAGAAGGTGCTGCGCGTCGTCAAGGACGCGTTCGGCGTCCCGGAGCCGTTCCCGGCTCCGCGGCAACCCTAGGAGGGCCTAGGCAGCTGCGCGGTCGCGGCGCAGCACGAGCTCCGCGATCTGGATCGCGTTCAGTGCGGCGCCCTTGCGCAGGTTGTCGCTCGCGAGGAAGAGCGCGAGCCCGCGCCCGGGCTCGACCGTCGAGTCGCGGCGGATCCGGCCGACGAGCACCTCGTCGATGCCGGCCGCCTTGCCCGGTGACGGAAACTCGTCGAGGCGGACGGACGGCGCGGCGCCGAGCAACGCCTTGGCCTGCTCGGGCGTCAAGTCGTCCTCGGTCTCGATCCACACGGCCTCGGCGTGGCCGACCAGCACCGGCACGCGCACGCACGTCGCCTGGATCGGCAGGTCGGGCAGCTCCATGATCTTCTGCGTCTCGGCGCGCAGCTTCGACTCCTCGTCGAACTCCTCGCCGTCGAAATCCCAGTCCATGCGGAGGTCGTGCTCGGCAGGCTGTTCGTTGCGGAGCCGCTCCATCGACTGCGCGCCCGCGCCCGACACCGACTGGTACGTCGCGACGCGCACGCGCGCGAGGCCGACCGCGTCGTGCAGCGGCTTGAGCACGCAGGTGAGCGGGATCGTGCAGCAGTTCGGGTTCGCGAGGATGCTGTCGTGCTCGAGCGCGCGGGCTCCGTTCACCTCCGGCACGACGAGCGGGATGCCCGGCTCGAGGCGGTAGGCGGACGACTTGTCGACCGCGACGGCGCCGCCTTCGACCGCGTGCGGAACGAGCTCCCGCGACGCGCTCGTGCCGACGGAGAAGAGGAAAATGTCGACGTCGCCGCGCGAGAGCGCCTCGGGTGTCGCTTCTTCGACGATCCAGCCGCCGAGCTCCTTGCCCACCGACCGGGCGCTCGCGAACACGCGCACGTGCTCGTAGCCGCGGGCGCGCAGTAGGTCGAGCGTCACGGTCCCGACGGCGCCGGTCGCGCCGACGACGCCGATCCGCGGCAGCTCAGCCATTGACGCGCTCCTGGGCGAATCCCTGGAAGCGGTCGTGCACCGCCCGCACGGCGAGCTCGACCTGTGATGCACGGATCACGCACGAGACGCGGATCGCGGACGTCGAGATGATCTCGATGTTGATGCCTGCCTCGGCGAGCGCGTCGAACATGTCGGCGGCGACGCCCGGGTGGCTCTTCATCCCGGCACCGATCAGCGACACCTTCGCGATGTCCGGGTCGCGGTCGACACGGTGCGCGCCGATCTCGGCCGAGAGCGCCTCGAGGATGGGCTCGGCGATCGCGATGTCGGTCTTCGGCAGCGTGAACGTGATCGTCGCTTGGCCGTCCTGCGAGACGTTCTGCACGATCATGTCGATGTTGACACCGGCGCGCGCGAGGTCGCGAAAGACCTTCGCGGCGATGCCCGGGCGGTCCGGGATGCCGATGATCGAAACCTTCGCTTCCGACGTGTCGTGCGTGACACCGGAGATGATTGCCTTCTCGAGCACTACCTCGTCCTCCTCGCCGATCCAGGTTCCTTCGCCGTCGACGAACGTCGAACGAACGCGGAGTTTCACACCGTAGCTGCGGGCGATCTCGATCGACCGCGCCATCATCACCTTCGCGCCCGAGGCCGCCATCTCGAGCATCTCGTCGTAGGTGATCGAGTTGAGCTTCATCGCCTGCGGCACGATCCGCGGATCGGCGGTGAAGATGCCGG
>Ga0265338_10007765_pt1 | contig 13199 bp, 14 predicted proteins | sample 42126metaG_FD_193579 | JGI IMG/M metagenome (GOLD analysis project Ga0265338, IMG submission 193579) | Rhizosphere microbial communities from Carex aquatilis grown in University of Washington, Seatle, WA, United States - 4-21-26 metaG | ecosystem: Host-associated > Plants > Roots > Rhizosphere... | reverse complement strand
GCTCTTCCGATCTCTGTAATATCTATAAATTTTCCCATTTATTCCTAGCCCCCATCGCCTTAAGAAACTGCCCATTTATTGTTTGTATCTCATATATACAGCATTTGTTACGGCTGTGTTTCAGAATTAAGTTAAATGATTTATGATATATTTATTTTAATACTGTAAAGAAAGTGTAAAGATATTTCGTTTTTACCGAATCAAAATTGGAACCTGTCCAACGTTTGTCGGTTATTGTGATTGTCATTCAGTTTATTAAATAACAATCATGATTTTAATCTATGAAAATAATGTTACATATTCTCTAATAAATTATTGAACTACTATGGAACTACTGGAGCAACCTTAGCTGCGAAGTACGCTGCAAGAGATGATTCTGCTCTTTGTGCGCGGTCACGAAGATTTTGCTCTGTGATAGAGTTGATAAGGTCTCTGGTCTTTTGACCATCGGCACCGATCTTCTCTTTTAATTCACAGCAACATTCAGCTGCTTGTGCAGCTGCGGCAGCTGCAATTGTTTGCGCTTGAAGTTGAAGTTGATAGTTGTTTTGAGTTGCTTGAACTGTTAAAGCATTGAAGTTTGCAGTATTTTGAATACTAAGTGCTGCGGCATTCTTTGCTGAATCAAGAAGAGCTTGACCACTTAATTGATAAGCGGTTGCTGCTGCATCTTTGAAACTTGCAACGTTTGCTGTTGCTGAATCAGAAACTTGCTTTTGAGTCTTCTCATAGTGAGTATCGCCTCTTAACATTGTTTCTTTGAATCCGTAGTCAACTGCCTTTTGAGTATTTAACTCAGAAGAAGCAATTTCACTTGAAGTAAGAGCGCCTTGAACTGTACGTGCTGCTTCGTTACGCTCTGCTTGATTAACAACTTCAATGAATTCTTTTTCTGCTTGTGTTCTGACGTGATTAAGATCTCTTTGCATTTCTGTGCTAAGATCCCAATTGTCTGGGTGTCTGCTTCCGTGTTCGTGGTTCTTTTCTGTAACTACGGCTGATGCGCCGGCTGGGATAATTTCGATAGCCATTTGATTGTCCTTTGATAATTTTTTTGTTGAACTTTAAAAAACTTTCGCTGATTATCTAACAGTTATCTATATGATCATTATGTGCCAGAAATCAGAGAAAAACGATATGTACATACATCAACAGAATATACATACATTGCACGAAATAAAATTACTTTTGATGATAATAAATAAACTGATATATTCTTGTATGCAAATTATCAAGGCAAATAAAATGGAACCAAAATACACTATCGAGCCAAATGAACCAGCGGAGCCAGGAAATAATTCTAAGATTGTTTTGGAAGATCCAAAGGAAGCTATGAAAATGATAAATCTTGAAACAGTTAGAAATCTTGAAAAAAATGCACTTGAAGCTACAATAACGCTCTTGTGTCATAGGGCTCAATCTCTAAAAAATGATAGTGTAAAGCTATCAAAGAGTCAAGAAACACTTCCTCAAGCAATACAAACACTTCAAATAGATAATGATGCCAAGCAAAAAGTAGAAGCTGTTTTATCCAACGTTATAGAAGAACAGCAAAAAACAATGGAGGCCAAAGTCGCCCCAGTAAAGCAAAAGAAAAGCGGCTTAATGGAACTTCAAAAGACTTCGAAAAAACAAAAAAGTTTGAATTTTGGTGTAGTGGGGTTTGGGCAAGCAGGTGGACGACTAGCTGATACATTTTTCAATCTAGGATATAGCGCAATCTCTATCACTTCAATAGATGAACTAGAGCTTCATCAAGAACATGCAACACAGTTGGTAAGTGAAAAACTATCAGCATCACAGGCTAATATCATCTGTCTAAGCTTGGGCGGAATCTCGAATGCCAGGGGAGCTGAAATATTAGTCAACATATTGTCTGATTTCAAGAAGCCAGTTGTAGTTTTGGGAATTTTACCATTTGATGGCGCTAGCGTTTTCATAAAGCAAAATGTATTGAGAACGCTGTCAGTGTTGAATAAATACGTGGCAAGTAAGAAGATATCTAATCTGATGATAGTGGATAACGCGAAATTAAATTTCATCCTTAAGGGTGGAACTAATGAATTGGAATTTTATAACCTAGCCAATAAAATGGTAGTTGACGTCATTGATTCATTCAATACACTCACTTCAGAAAAATCATCGATTGAATCTATGGATGTTTCTGATTGGGCAAAAATTATTACTAATGGGAATGGGATAACAGTTTATGGAAAGTTGACATTAGATAATTTCGAAGAAGAAACATCGGTTGCTGAAGGTATCATTGAAAACTTATATAATAACCTGTTCATTAGAGAATTTGATATTAGAAATGCTAAGCGGATTGGAGTTGTATTTGCGGCTAACAAAGATGTGTGGGAGAAGATGCCGAAAACTGCGATTGAATACGCGATGCATGTAATAAATGATCCGCCCAGTGATGACAAAATTGTTTCCCGTGGATTGTATGTAGTAGATGATCCTGAACCGGTGGTTAAAGTCTACAGCATATTTAGTGGATTAACTTTCCCAACAATTAGAATTGATAAGATTAAAAAGGAGATTGAAGAGATCAAAAAGTAGATAACTACTATTATTGTATCCTAGAAAAGACTAGGAGTTTAAGATGGTAGACTATATTAAAGGAATTGATGTCTCTTCTGTTCAGGGGAAGGTTGATTACGTAGCAGAATTTGCAGCCGGAATTAGATTTGTCATCGTTAAATGTGGCAATGGTAATGATGGATTTGATCCTTATTACGCCCAAAATATCAATAATGCCAAAGCTGCTGGATTGAAGGTAGCCACTTATCATTTTATTTATCCATTACCTTTTGATTCTGCCCATCCAACACGCTCTCCACAAGTTCAAGCTAAACTTCATTTTGATAAATGTTTAACTGATGTTGTATGCATCGATTGTGAGTGGCCTGCGCCTCAAGATTTTGGAAAATGGAATTGTAATCCAGCACAACTTAATCAATGGATGCTCGATTATTTAGTTGCTTACGAAGCCCTCGCCGGCAAAAAACCATTAGTCTATACCTATCCTTTTTGGGCAGCAGCTGTTAAGTTTGATCCAAAGTTTGCTGAATATAGCCTTTGGACCGCATCTTATGAGCCGACACCAGCTATACCTCATCCTTGGACTTCTTGGGTCCTTTGGCAAAATACAGGCGGCGGTGGAAAGCTTTCTAACGGCGCTCCTGTTGACACAGATTTAGCTTTAGATTTATCCCTTTGGGATGGCGCCACACCAGTTGCTCCACCTCTACCACCAATCATAATTCCTGTTATAGATGTTCCAGCGCCACCTCCACCAGTTATAGTGGCACCCGCCCCCAAACCACCAGTAACTCATACTCCAGCGAGCACTTGGGTTACTGATTTATTGAATTTTTTTGCTAATCTCTTCAGTAAGAAATAGTAGTGATATAATACCTTTAGGTATTATATGGCGACAATAATTATTAGTGGCAATTCAACAAAACTGATAGGTGAAACCAGCCCAGAGATGATCTTGGCGCTCGGTAACCACCTATCTTTTTTCGTCAAAGGTTCGGAACATACCCCAGCTTTCAAGGGCTTCATCAATGCCAAGGGACAATGGTCCAAATGGGACGGCTATAAGCATTTGTTGAGCCCCGCGCTTACTTTCCCATCAGGGCTCGTTGAACGCGTGAAAGAATTTTATAAATTGAATGGACAAGAGCTAGCAGTAAAGGATGCCCGCCCGGTGAAGTCTCCAAGCAAAGAATTTGATATTTTGCCGAATTTAAAGGAAATAAATAAAGTCCCATATGATTATCAAATAAACATATTACCTTTAATTGACAAATACGATAGAGGTATTATAAAGGTAGCAACGGGTGGTGGAAAAAGTTTAATTGCTGCTCTTATTGCTGCGAAATTGGGCAAGAAAACAATTATTTATGTCATCGGAAAAGATCTTCTCTATCAATTCCATGAGTTTTTCGAGCAAGTATTCAAGCAAAAGATTGGCATCATTGGAGATGGTAACTGCGAAATTGCCGACATAAACATCGCTAGCATCTGGACCATTGGTCAAGCTATTGGTATGGGAAAACAAGAGATTATCCTAGATTCAGAAGAGTCAGAAGAGCTTGTAAGTAAAAATAAGTATGATGATATCCTTAAGCTTATGAAGGCTGCAAAGGTTCACATCATCGATGAATGTCATATGGCTGCATGCGAGACAATTCAACAAGTCTACAAAAATCTACAGATGGAACACATCTATGGTTTAAGCGGCTCCCCTTGGAGAGATGATGGCCAAGATTTATTGATTGAATCAATCCTTGGACAATATATCGTAAACATCTCTGCCTCATATCTAATCGAGCGAGGATATCTGGCACAACCGTTAATACGATTTAGAGTTGTCCCACCTTATCACAAGCGCCTGGAAAGAAATTATAAAGTAATTTACAAACACTATATTGTCGAGAATGAAGTTCGTAATAATTTGATTTTACAAGCTGCAAAGGCGATGGTGGCGAAGGGCTACCAGACCCTAGTGTTATTTAATTCAATTAAGCACGGCAAGATACTTCACAAGTTATTTTCAGAACATATGCCGTGCGTTATATTAGATGGATCCAATGACCAAGATGAGCGCATGGAAGTCAAGAACGCAGTCGCCCAAGGCGACGTAAAATGCGTCCTAGCTTCTCGTATTTACGACATCGGAGTTGATCTTCCATCTCTATCTGGCCTGGTATTGGCTGGCGGGGGAAAATCAACAGTGAAAGCATTACAAAGGGTGGGAAGAGTTATTCGAAAGTATAAGAATAAGAAGTTTTCTGCTGTTGTTGATTTCGTTGACCAAGCACCTTATTTAATAGATCATTCAGAGATTAGACGCAGCATCTATGATTCTGAGCCAGGGTTTGATGTAAAGTGGCCAATTTAAAGGATAAATTATGGAAGATATCGGAGATTTAGGTTCGGCACCAAATGATAAGTGGGCGAAGTTCTTTACTCAATTTTCTGAAATTGAAACGCTCGAAACCTCAAAATGGAAGCCCGTTCACTTGATAGGATACTTCTGCAAAAAGTATTATCAAGTTTACAATGTAAAATATCTGTTTAAATTCAACTCGCCATCTCCAGTCAAATCATTCGAAGTGTTCCAAATCAAACGCTTAGCATTACTATTGAGTTCTAATTCTACGGTTTTGCGCGACTATATTGATTGGGCTTTCAAAGAAAAAACTGAAAAAAATAAAAGACGAGTGACATCAATTTCTTTTATAACAAACGAGGAGTTAGTAAATAATTATAAATTCAATGTATTGCTCGCGAATAACGGGGCGTTACATATTGATCGCTCCACACAACTGCCACAAGATTGTCAAAACGTAATTAAAAATCTTTATGACACGACTGTGAAAACTTATGGAGATCTAGCCTTTTTAAACGCGGCATTAACAGCTGACTCTAAATGGCAAACAGTCGTTAGTGGACTTCAGACTATTGGGTTTGACGTTTTAATTTTGGAGAAAATCGTATGATTGAAGAGGGCGCTTATGTCAAAATTGTGTTTAGAAATGGAACACAAGTTGAAGGTTATGTAGAAGAGTGGGAAGAAAATACAACAACACTAATCTCTGAAGATCAATTAAGTAGATTCGTTGTCTTGGACATCAAACAAGATGTTCTTGGAATAAAGATATGTTATGGAGAGGTAACACCAAAACAAGTCCAACGAAAATTTGAGGAAGTGGTAGAAGAGTTTAAAGCTGTGCAAGAATCACCAAATGATGATTTAAGGCTTGAGACATTAGCAGATCTAAAAATCCTAATGAACAAGCAAGAAAAGAAAATAATTATGGATCGCGTCAGAAGCCATGACGTATCCGAAGTGAGAATACCTCAATATGGAATCCCTAGCTTTCTCCAGGTCAAACGCCCTCAATAACATACCGCGCTCTAAACTCTTAATGAAACTTTCTGCCACATTTAAAGCGTGTGAAGAATGTTCTCAGAAAGAGATTAACGTAGGTGTATCTTTAGAGGTGGGTCTCTGCAAAAAATGTAGAGTCGTAACCCAGTCCTATCAAAGATACTACGAATCCAATATCCCGGTTGAATACTGGGACCTTAAGATGGAAAAGGATTTCGTTGGATACCCAGGACTATTGGATAAGTATAATCAATACATTTCAGATTTTAAAAACGTTTATTATAACGGCACGTCTATCTGTTTTGCCGGCTCACACGGTCTGGGAAAAACTATGACCATGACTGCTATCCTAAAGAGAGCAGCGTTGAAGGGTTATACTTGTGAGTATTCCACACTAAGCGATATCGTGAGTGTTTTAACGGCAGCAGATTCTGAAGAAAAGTTTATGGCTCGTAAAGAACTCATTATGGTTGACTTCTTAGCTATCGATGAGTTTGATAGTCGCTTCATATCTACAGACAACGCCGCAGATCTTTATGCTAGAACGTTGGAGGGTGTGTTTAGAACGAGAAGTCAAAATAAATTACCGACACTAATGGCAACGAATAGTCCAAACGTTATCGAAACCTTTTCTGGGGCGCTCAAACAAAGCCTAAGCAGTTTGATGACGGGGTATCTAAAGATTTTCCCTGTTATTGGAGATGACTTCAGAAAAAAGAAGGCGGAATGAATTACAGCAGTCTCGATTTAGCTATTCTTAAAACCTTAATAACAAATAAAAAACACGCTATAGATTTTGCAACAGAATGTGACGCAAAGTTATTCAGCGTAGATCTATGGAACTTTTCCAAAGTAATTGTTGACTATGTCAAGGTATTCAAGGAAGTCCCAACCTTACGCGTCATCCAAGACAGGATGGCGAAGACCGGAAACAAAACTTTCGCCGAGTATTGCGACACTGTATGGAAAGCCGTTGATGCCCATCCTTATGATGAACGTGAATTTAAGTTCGATTTAGAAAAAATCAAGCAGCGCTACGCCGAAAAGCAGCTCGCTGAAATTAAGGAGTCACTAAATAAAAGTGATTTCGAGAAGTTAGACGTCGAAAAAAGTTTGCAGGATATTCAGAAAAAAGTTCAAAACATAAAATCCCTAAAGCAAACAAAGGCTTACGAAAGACGCACACTAAAAGACAACATCGCCTTATTCAGAGATGAATTCAATGAAAAATTACAAAACCCCGACTATGGTCAAGGTATCCAAACCGGCTACTCTTTCCTAGATTCCGCTACAGGTGGTTTGAACCCTGGCGAACTTGTATTGATTGGTGGTGAATCCGGCGCTGGCAAATCCTTGCTACTAATGAACATTGCCATCCAAATGTGGTTGGGAACCAACACATTAGATATGCGTGAGAATTTTAGACCTGGAAATGATGTATTATATTTTTCATTAGAAATGCCTTACAAGCCTTGTTTCAATCGTGTTCTTTCACGATTATCGAAGGTTGGTTCAAAGCGTATTAGACAGCCATTGAAGAAAGATGGGCGCCCTAATATGTCCACTGTGGATAAGGGCAAACTTAGAAATGCTTTGCAGTTTATCGACAAATATCCTCATGAGTTTGAGATCATAGATATTCCCCGGGGAACAACTCCATCTAAGGTTGAGCTTTTATTTGAAGAGGCTAAAGAAAAGTTTAACCCTAAGATCATTGTTATCGATTACCTTGGGATTATGGATGACGATTCGGATAAAGAGCCGGAGAGTGATTGGTTGAAGTTAGGAACAATTGCTGGCAAGGTCCATGAGTTTGGGCGTGTTCACGATGTTATTGTATTGAGTGCAGTTCAGTTGAATCGTGCAAAATCCTCGGGTAAGGATGCATCGGCAGACGATAAGGTTGGAATGCACAGAATCGGACGTTCAGGACTAATAATGACCCATGCAAATATCGGCATTCAAATCGAGTCAAGAAAGAATGAAAAAGATTATCCCGAGATGTATTATCATCTAATCAAGAATAGAGATGGTGAGATGGGTAAGGGAAAGCTAATTAAGGATTTGGCTTGCGGCTCTCTAATTGACGATCCAATTAAAGAAGATAAGAATAAAGAAGAAAAAGAAATTGAAGAAGAATTTACCGACTTGGACGATCTGACGGGAGACGTAGATCTGCTTGATATATAGGGGTAATGGCGACTAAACTGTGTAAAAAATGCAATCAAAATAAAGACACCTCCATGTTTTATAAACATGGCTCGGGGCACAGACCGCAGTGCAAAGCTTGCGAAGCTGCTAAAAAAGCAAAATATCATCAAAACAATAAAGAAGTTATATTAAAAAATAAAAGAATTTATCATCGAGAAAATAAAGAAAAATTAAATTTAAAATCTAAAAAATATAGACAAAACAATCTAGAATTGTTGAAAGAAAAAGATAGAATCTATAGTAGAACACATCGGGTTGAAAGACGAAATTATTTTAATCAATTCGCCAGAGAGCAAAGAAAAAAGTTTCCGCATATTAGAATAAAGCACGCAATATCGGCAAATATTAATAATGCTTTGAAATCTTCAAACTCATCCAAAAATGGGGAATCAATAAAAAAATATTTAGCATTTAGTCCGCAAGAATTAAAGATTCATCTTGAAAATCAATTTGAATCGTGGATGAATTGGAATAATTATGGAAGATATGATAGCAAAAGTTGGGATGATAATAATCCATCAACATGGACATGGCAAATTGATCATATAATTCCACATTCCATTTTTGTATATTCAAGTATGGAAGATGAAAATTTCAAGAAATGTTGGGCGTTAGATAATCTCCGCCCGTATTCAGCAAAACAGAACTCAATAGATGGTTCTAGTAAAATCAGACATAAAAGGAAATAAAATGCCAACATATGAATTTTTGCATGATGTGGAAGAATGTAAACATGAATGGGAACAATTCCGTTCGATCAAGGATGCTGACCCAACTGTTTGCCCAAAGTGCGAAGCCGAGGGAAACATTATCCATTTAATCAGTGGTGGAAGTGGTAAGGGCATTGTTGAATTATCGGGACACGAGCTTGTAGCGAAGACAAAGGATGATATCACTAAACTAAAGAGTGATATGAGAACATCTGAAAAAGTGTACGCCAATATGTTAGGCGAGGGCAAATATCAAGAATTGCAAACTCGCATAGACGCCAATAAAAGATATCGAAGAGGATAAATGCCAACATATGTTTATGAATGCTCTCTACACGGGGAATTTGAAGAATTTCATTCTATCTCAGAAGAGTTGAAAGAATGTCCACAATGTAAAGATAAGGGGATAACTTCCGATCCACCCAAAAAGCTAATAGCTCCAGGCGGCACGTTTGTGTTGACGGGTTCTGGTTGGGCTAGAGATAGTTATAGCAAATAAATGCCCCCATCTAAAAGCGCGCAAATAAGACAAATCATTGGAATACTCAAATTTATTTTGACTATCGATGATAAGGAAATCATCCAGTCTTCGATAGAAAGTATTATAGAAATGTTGACCGAAATAATTGATTAAAATTATGTAATTATAGGGTATTTTACTATTAAACATTTGCTGTTTTTATAGTTAGTTTTGATACTAATAATAGAGTATATATTCACTTCATTCAAGAGAGAAAACTACATGTTAACCGAACAAGATGCACAAGATCTAATGACTACGTTTATTAGATTGCGAACAGAAATGAATGCTTCGAATGATCCAATCATAGTAAAGGAATTTAAAAAACACGAAAAGACTTGCGCTGAAAAATTCGATTATTTAATCACCATGAAGACTGGGCGTTATAAGGCCTTTAGTAACTACGAAGACCTTAAGCAAGAGGGACGTTTAGCTCTTGTCAATGCCATGGTAAACTACGATCCTGCAAAGGGCAGTTTCTTTTGGTGGGCTCATAAGTATATCGATACTAGGATCTCTAGAAGCGCGAACCTACACACAACAATTAGATTTCCTTTGAAAGTTGCAAAAGAAAATGCTCCACATAAGGAATCAATCCTACCTACTCTTATAGAAGAAAGATACTGTCCTGATAAAGAATTAGATCAGGCGGAACTTCTTCACTCAATTGAAACCGCAATGGCTGTTCTCTCGGATCAACAAAGGGATATCATTCATCTTGCATTTGGTTTTGATGGGGATAAGCCTCTCTCAGTTAACAAAATCTGTAAGAAGCTAGGATTATCAAGATCAACAGTGACTAAATCAATTAGCACGTCACAAGCTATAATGAAAGAAAAAATCAAAATATAATATTAATCATTAGAATTAATATAAAGTTTTATTACTTAATTTTTAAAGGGAAATTATGACGGGACTCTCTTATTCTCAAGTTTTTGAGGCATCGGTAGAATATTTTAATGGGGACGAATTTGCAGCAAAAGTATTTGTTGATAAATATGCTTTACAAACAGCGAAAGGTGAATTTTTAGAATTAACTCCTACGGATATGCATCATCGGCTTGCAAAAGAATTTGCTCGTATCGAACAAAAGTATCCCAACCCTCTTTCAGAAGATCTTATATTTTCTCTAATTGATCGTTTTAAGTTTATTGTGCCACAGGGTAGTCCTATGTCTGCAATAGGTAACCCCTATCAAATGCAGAGTTTATCCAATTGTTTCGTAATCCAAGGCGTCTACTCTGATAAGCTTGATTCCTACGGTGGCATCATGCTTGCTGATCAAGAACTTGCTCAAATCATGAAGCGTCGTGGTGGTTGCGGCTTAGATATTTCAGGAATTCGTCCAAAGAACGTTCTAACGAATAACGCAGCTAGAACCACAGATGGCATTGCCGTATTTATGGAGCGTTTTTCGAATACGTGCCGCGAAGTTGCCCAGAATGGGCGCCGTGGCGCTGAAATGCAAACTATCGATGGTAACCATCCTGAAGTCGAGACATTCATCAACATCAAACGTGATTTAAAGAAAGTTACGGGTGCCAATATCTCTCTTCGATTGAGTGATGAATTCATGACCGCAGTCAAGGATGACGCGGAATATGATTTGCGTTGGCCAGTCGATTGCCATCCTAAAGACGCTAAAGTAACCAAGCACGTTAAATTGAAATCAGTATGGGATCAAATTATTGATTCGGCTTGGACTTCAGCAGAGCCAGGATTACTATTTTGGGATACAGTTAAACGCCATACACCTTCCGATATCTATCATAAATTTGGACATAATTCAATCTGCACAAATCCATGTGGAGAAATCGTTCTGCCAGCATATGATGCTTGCCGCCTCTTAGTTCTAAATCTAACGGCATACGTAAAAAATCCGTTCACCAGCAAAGCATCATTTGATTTCAAGTTGTTTCATGATCACACCATCATCGCCCAGAGATTGATGGATGATATTATTGAGTTAGAACTAGAATGTATTGATCGCATCTTAGCTAAGATCAAATCAGATCCAGAGCCTATGGAAGCCAAGCAAGTTGAGCTTAATCTATGGAATAAGATTCGCAACATGAATGTTAGCGGGCGCCGAACAGGTCTTGGTATTACCGCATTGGGTGATACGTTGGCAATGTTAGGTATCAAATATGGTTCCGAAGAATCTATTGATATGACTTCTAAAATTTATCGTAAATTGGCTGTTGGCTCTCATAGTTCGTCCTGCATTATGGCAAAAGAACGCGGATCTTTCCCAATTTTCGATTACGAGTTGGAAAAGGATCATGAATACCTAAATAGTATTTTTAATGACTGTCCTGCCAATATAAGAAAGATGTGGAAGAAGACTGGGCGTCGTAATATTGCAAATACAACGACGGCACCAGCTGGTTCTGTCTCTGCTCTTACACAAACTACCTCGGGTATTGAGCCAGTATTCATGTTATCTTATGTCCGTCGTAAGAAGCATAATCCTTCTGACAAAAATGCCAGAGTAGATTTTACTGATGCTATGGGAGACATGTGGCAAGAATTTACAGTTTACCATCATGGCGTCAAGAAGTGGATGGATATTACTGGTGAAACTGACATCACCAAATCTCCTTACTGGGGTGCAACATCCAATGAAATTGATTGGGTAGCTTCCGTAGATATGCAGGCAGTAGCTCAGCAATCCATCGATCATAGTATTAGCAAAACTTGTAATTTGCCTGAGGGTGCCACACGTGAATTGGTATCTCAAGTCTATATGAGAGCTTGGGAGAAAGGCTGCAAAGGCTTTACGGTCTACCGTGATAAGTGCCGCGATGGTGTTCTTATAAATGCATCCGAGGCTAAAAAGAATATTGTCAATGAATTAGATGACCGCCCTACCGATATAGTAACATCGATGGCTCCGAAACGTCCCATTGAATTACCTTGCGAAATCAAAAAGGTGCGCATCAATGGAGAAAATTGGACCGTATTTGTAGGTATGTTTAATGGTAAACCTTATGAAGTATTCGGAGGTCTTTCCAAATATGTGGAAATTCCTAACAAATATAAAATGGGTAAGCTCCTTAAAAATGGTAAGGTTGATGACATAAGCACTTATAATTTGAGTGTTGGCGATGGTGAAGATCAAATGCTTCTCAAGGATATTGCAAATATATTTGAGAATACTAACTTCGGCGCCTTCACTAGAACTATTTCACTAGCTTTGCGTCATGGTGCTCCTGTTCAGTACATTGTTGAACAGTTACAAAAAGATAAGTATTCTGAAATTACCTCATTTTCTAAAGTCATTGCCAGGGTTATGAAGTCTTATATTAAAGATGGAACAAAATCAACGGCAGAACGAAAATGTCCAGAGTGTGGCAAAGAGAATTCATTTGCGTATCAAGAAAAATGTCTTAAATGTCTGAATTGTGGTTGGTCAAAGTGCTAATTTTAAATATAATATGAGCATATCCATTATTTGGTATCTACTTTAGAATGGAAAGCACTATCCTTCTCAATGCCACCACAAACACGAGAAAAGTCGAAGAAGAAGAAAAGACTCGATTTACGCGCTTTGTTTTAACAGCCATGGGTATCCCAGTCGATAATCTATGGGATGAGAATGATGAGCTTTCCACAGATAATAAATTGAAATTAAGACAATTACTTTCAGCTTTTAATATTGAAATTATTCAAAATAATGACGGCGAACTAAAAATCTATAACCGAGAAAAAGAAGAAAATATTCTTTTGGGAGAATGGAATAAGCCAACCTATATATTAAAAAAGGATCCATCACAGTTGGATCCGAGAAAACGATTATACCTTGAAATGAAAGTAAGTTACTCTTCAATTTTTGAGAGCCAAGAATAAT
>Ga0265338_10007763_pt1 | contig 13201 bp, 7 predicted proteins | sample 42126metaG_FD_193579 | JGI IMG/M metagenome (GOLD analysis project Ga0265338, IMG submission 193579) | Rhizosphere microbial communities from Carex aquatilis grown in University of Washington, Seatle, WA, United States - 4-21-26 metaG | ecosystem: Host-associated > Plants > Roots > Rhizosphere >... | reverse complement strand
CGCCGCCGAAGGGGAACGGGTCGAGCGCGATGTCGATGTCGGCGTATTGCGCGAGCCAATCGAGATGGGACGAGCCGCCCCGCAGTTCGAGGCGATCGGGGCCCACCCCGGCGGCGGCGAAGGCGTCGGCCAGGCGCTGGCGCACCTTGGGGTGAGCCAGCTCGCGCCACTTGAGCACCAGGCGCGAGCCGGGAACGGCGTCCAGCACCCTTGCCCACACCCGCACCACCTCGGGCCCGATCTTGGCCAGATTGCTGAAGCTGCCGAAAGTCACCGGCCGCTCGCCCGGCGTAGCGACCTCTGGGGCGTAGGCCGGCGCGCTGTAGCAGAAGCGGCCGTGCGGCAGGCGCACCAGCGCCTCGGTGAACCAGGCCTGCGCCCCCTCGGGCGCCGTCGAAGGGTCCATCACCGCATAGTCGATGGCCGAGAGGCCCGTGGTGCCCGGATAGCCGAGCCACGACGCCTGGACCGGCGCGGGCTTGCGGGCGAACAGCAGGGGCCGGCCGCCGTCGGTGTGGCCGGACAGGTCGACCAGGATGTCAATCTGATCGTCGCGGACCAGCGCCGCGACCTCGTCGTCCGACAGGCCAAAGATGGTGCGCCAATTGTCGCTCGACGCCTTGAGCCAGTCGGTGACGTGGTCGCTGCGCGGATCATTCGAATAGCAGAACACCTCGACCGCCGCCGGATCGCGCGCCGCCAGCGGCCCGACCAGGTAGAAGCCCACGGGGTGGGCGCGCAGGTCGCCAGACACATAACCGATGCGCAGCCTTCGCTCAGGGTCGCGATCGTTGGCGTGGGACGCCGGGGCCGGCGCCAGGCCCCGGGCCTGGCCGATGTCGAAAGAGCGGTGGGCGTTCAGCAGGTCCTCCCGGCTGAGGTCGGGCAGGTAGTTGATCGCCAGCAACAGGTTGCTGGCGGCCTGGGCGTGCCCAGGAGCCAGCTCCAGGGCGCGGCGGTAGCGGCCGGCCGCTTCCTCGACCCGGCCCGCGGCGTGCAGCACCACGCCCAGCTGGTAGTTGACGGCGACATGGCTGGGCCCGTCTTTGAGCGCCTGTTCGAAGTGGTCGATGGCTTCGTCCACCCGCCCCCGTTGCTGCAAGGCGAGGGCCAGGTTGCTGCGCGCCTCGACGAAGGCCGGATTGAGCTTCAGCGCCTCGCGGAAGGCCGCCTCGGCGCCGTCCGGGTCGCCCGTGGTGACCAGGGCGTTGCCCAGCGCGTACCAGCTGTACAGATGGTCGGGGCGCAGTTCGACGGCGCGGCGCAGGCTGGCGACAGCCTCGTCCTCCCGCGCGAGGGCCATCAGGGCGATGCCGCGATTGGCATGGGCCGCGGCGAAGTCGGATCGTTGGGCGATGGCGAGGTCCAGCAGCGTCAAGGCGTGGTCCGGATGACCGGTCTGGCCCGCGATCAGGCCCAGAAGCTGCAGGGCGTCGGCGTCACTGGGGGTCTTGGCCAGGATGTCGCGGCAGGCGCGCTCCGCCTCGTGCAGGCGTCCGGCTTCATAAAGCTTGGTGGCGTTCGCCAGCGCCGACCTCGACAAATCCAACTGCATCACTCTTCCCCCCGCGCCCGTTCCTCAGGCGACATCTATGGCTTGCGGCGGCCGGCCCTCGCACCAGCGCCGCCACATCTGGCGATAGGCCTGCTCCAGGCCCGGCGTAAAGGCCTTGGCGTCGGTGAGCGGCGAGGCCTGCATGCGGCCGCGCAGCGTCCGGCGCAGCTCGGCGCGGCGGGCTGGATCGGCGGCGAGGGCGGCGGCGATGCGCACGTAGTCGTCCGGCGAGGCGGCCGCCAGGTCCTGAAGGTCCAGCTCGGCCAGGAAGCCCAGGGTCTGGCGCGCGGCCACCCGATCGGAGGGCAGGGTCACCACCGGCACGCCCATCCACAGGGCCTCGGCGCTGGTGGCGCCGCCGCCATAGGGGAAGGAATCCAGCGCCACGTCGATATCGCCGTACTGCGCCAGCATCTCGGCGTGAGGCGAGCGTTCGCGCAGCTCCAGCCGGTCCGGGCCGACTCCGTGGGCGGCGAAGGCGGCGGCCACGCGCTGGCGCACGCCGGGCTGGTTCAGGGCCTTCCACTTCAGCACCAGCCGCGAGCCAGCAACCGCGTCCAGCACCCGCGCCCACAGGGCCACGACGTCCGGACCGATCTTGGCCAGGTTGTTGAAGCTGCCGAACACCACCGGGGCGCCGGCGCGGCCCGATACGTCTTTGGGCTCGGGCGCGAAGTCGGGCGGGCTGTAGCAGAAGCGGCTGTGCGGCAGGCGCACCAGCGCCTCGGTGAACCAGGCGTCCGCGCCGTCGGGCGCCACGGCATGGTCCATGATGGCGTAGTCGACCGACTCCAGGCCCGTCGTGCCCGGATAGCCGAGCCAGGAGACCTGGATCGGGGCGGCGCGGCGCGCCAGCGCCAGGGGGCGGTTCTTGTCGGTGTGGCCGGACAGGTCGACCAGGATGTCGATCTCGTCTTCCCGGATCAACGGCGCGGCGGTCCCGTCCGAGCGGCCGCCGATCTCGCGCCAGTGATGGGCCGAGGCGCGCAGGCGCTCGGTCATGGCGTCCGCACGGCTGCCGTTGGAATAGCAGAACACCTCCACCTGGGCCGGATCGTGGGCCGCCAGGGGTCCGGCCAGCAGGTAGCCGACCGGGTGGGTGGAGAAGTCGCCCGACAGATAGCCGATGCGCAGCCGCCGTTCGGGATCGGCCTCGTTGCGCCAGGTGGGCGCTGTCGGGCGCAAGGGCCGGGCGTGGCGGCGGTCGAAGTCGCGGTGCGCCTCGAGCAGGGATTCGGCCGAACCGGGCAGATACTGGCGCGCCAGAAGGATGTTGCTGTGGGCCTGCACATGGTCGGGCTTCAACGTCAGGGCCGTCTCGAAGGCGCCAACCGCCTCCTCCAGTCGGGCGGCATGGTGCAAGGTCACGCCGAGATTGTACTGCAGCTGCGCCGAGGGCGGGCCCATGGCGACGGCCTTCTCGAAGCCCTCGAGCGCCTCGTCCAGCCTGTCCTGCCGTTGCAGGACCATGGCCAGGTTGTTCTGCGCCTCGACGAAATTCGGCGCGATCGCCAAAGCCTGACGGAACGCCTTGGCGGCGTCGTCAAGGTCGCCCTGATTGCCCAGGGCATTGCCCAGCCCGTAGTAGGCCATGACGTGGTCGGGCTTGAGCTTGGCCGACTGCTGGAAGGATGCGACCGCCTCGGGTCCGCGTCCCAGGGCCATCAGCGCCACGCCGCGATTGGCGTGGGCCTCGGCGAAATTCGGCGAGATGGCGAGCGCCTGGTCGATCAGCTGCAGCGATTGCTCGTGAAATCCCGTCTGGCCGGCGATCACGCCCAGCAGATGCAGGGCGTCCGCGTTGTCGGGATCGATGCCCAAGGCCTGGCGGCAGGCATGATCAGCCTCGGCAAGCTGCCCGGCCTGATGGCGCCGGTAGGCTTCTTCAAACAGTGACGCGGAGAGTCCGAACTGCATCGCTTCTTTTTCCTCAGGCGACGGTGATGGCTTGCGGCGACTGGCCGCCGCACCAAGCTCGCCACATCTGGCGGTAGGCCGTTTCCAAGGTCGGCGTGAATCGCGCGCCGTCGGTCAGGGGCGAGGCGGCCATGCGCGGGCGCAGGGTCCGGCGCAGCTCGGCGCGGCGGACAGGATCGGCGGCCAGATCGGCGGCGATCCGCACATAGTCGTCCTCGGACGCGGCGGCCAGCTCGGTCAGGCCCAGTTCGGTGAGGAAGGCGAAGGTCTGGCGCGCGGCGATGCGGTCCTGGGGCCAGGTCACCACCGGAACGCACATCCACAGGGCCTCGGCGCTGGTGATGCCGCCACTGTAGGGAAAGGTGTCGAGCGCGATGTCGATGTCGCCATACTCGGCCAGCAGGTCGACGTGGTGAGAGGCGCCGCGCAGGTCCAGCCGGTCGGCCCCGACGCCCAGGGCGGCGAAGGCCGCCAGCAGCCGCTCGCGCACCGACGGCTCGCCCAGCGACTTCCACTTGAGCACCAGGCGCGAGTCCGGAACCTCGGCCAAGACCCGGGCCCATAGGCTGAGAACCTCGGGTCCGACCTTGGCCAGATGGTTGAAGCTGCCGAACGTCACCGGCCCCTCAGGGCGCAGGGCGACCGGCGGAGCGTCAAGCGGCGGCGCATAGCAGAACCGACCGTGCGGCAAGCGCACCAGGGTCTCGGAGCACCAGTCCTCCGATCCCGCCGGCACGGTGACAGCGTCCATGATCAGATAATCGATGGCGGAAAGGCCGGTGGTGGACGGATAGCCGAGCCAGGAGGCCTGAACCGGGGCGGGCCTGCGCGCGAACATCAGCAGCCGGTTGTGGGCGGTGTGGCCGGACAGATCGACCAGGATGTCGATCCCGTCCCGACGCACCAGGTCGGCGACGGCGTCGTCGCCGAGATCGACGATGGGGCGCCAGTGGTCGGCGCCGGCCTTCAGGCGCTCCGTAACCTCGTCGGCGGTGGAGTCGGCGACGTAGCAGAACACCTCGACCTGCGCCCGGTCGTGCGCGGGCAGCACATTGGCCAGCAGCCAGCCGACCGGATGCGAGCGGAAATCGCCGGAGACATAGCCGATCTTCAGCCGCCGCTCCGGATCGCGGTCAGCCGATTGGTCCGATTGGGCCGAGGAGAGCGGCGCCAAGGGCGCAGCATGGGCGGCGTCCCATGCCTCGTGCTCGACCCGAAGATCGGCGGCCGAGCCTTGACCGAAGTAGAGGCTGCTGAGCAAGGCGTTGCTGTGCGCCATGACGTAGTTCGGATCGAGTTCGAGCGCCCGAATGACGCCGGCGAGGGCCTCCTCCGTCCGGCCCTGTTCGTGGAACGCCAGGGCGAGGTTGTAGAAGATCGACGCCTCCCCGGGCAGCAGACTTACCGCCCGCTGGTAGGCGGCGATGGCGTCATCGTGCTTGCCCAGTTGCTGGAGGGCGTTGCCCATGTTGGTCCAAGCGCGGCCGTCAAGCGGATTGATCTCCAGCGCACGTAGGAACGCCTGAAAAACCGCCTCAGGCTGCTTCTGCGCGATCTTCAAGTTGCCCAGGGCGTACCAGGGCTCGGCGCGGCGCGGATCGAGTTCGATGGCCCGACGCAGGGCGCGCTCCGCCTCGTCCAGCCGCCGGAGCGACATCAAGGCGATGCCACGGTTGCCATGCGCCTCGGCCGCATTCGGCGCCAGCGCAATGACCTGATCAAGCAAGGCGACCGCCTCCGCCGGCCGGCCGGCCTCTCCCACAATCATGGCCGTGAGATAGAGGACGGAGGGGTTTCGCGGACCGATCCCGAGCGCTTGCCGGCAACAGATCTCCGCCTCGCCCAGGCGACCGGCGGCGAAATGCGCTTGGGCGGTCTGGAGCAGGTTGCCGACAAGGTTGAACTGCATGGCCTCTAGGCCGCGGCCTTCTTGACCGCGCCAGCCAGCTCCTTGACCAGCTTGCCGACCAGAACCTCGTCGTCGCCCTCGGCCATGATGCGGATCAGGGGCTCGGTGCCCGACGCTCGGATCACCAGGCGGCCTGAGCCGTTGAGCTTGGCCTCCGCATCGGCGATGGCCTTCTTCACCTCGGGATGCTCAAGCGGCTTGCCGCCCGAGAAGCGCACGTTCTCCAGCTTCTGCGGCGCCGGCTCGAACTGGCGCGCCAGGGTGCTCATCGGCTTGCCGCTCTTGACCATCACCGCCAGCACCTGCAGCGCCGCGATCATGCCGTCGCCGGTGGTGGAGAAGTCCGACAGGATCACGTGGCCCGACTGTTCGCCGCCCAGGTTGAAGCCGCCCTCGCGCATGCGCTCCATCACATAGCGGTCGCCGACCTGGGTGCGCTCGAGCTTGAGGTTCAGCTTGTGCAGGAAGCGCTCCAGGCCCAGGTTCGACATCACCGTCGCCACCACCCCGCCGCCGGTCAGGCGCTCCTGCTCGGCAAAGGCCTTGGCGATGATGGCCATGATCTGGTCGCCATCGACGATCACGCCCTTCTCGTCGCAGATCACCAAGCGGTCGGCGTCGCCGTCGAGGGCGATGCCGATATCGGCGCGGTACTCGCGCACCGCCCGGATCATGCCCTGGGGATGGGTCGAGCCGCACTCCTCGTTGATGTTGGCCCCGTCCGGGCTGACCCCGACCTCGATCACCTCGGCGCCGAGTTCATACAGCGCGGTGGGCGCGACCTTGTAGGCGGCGCCGTTGGCGCAATCGATGACCACGCGCAGGCCGTTCAAGTTCATCTGGCGCGGGAAGGTGGCCTTGATGATCTCGACGTAGCGGGCCTGGGAATCGTCGATCCGCCGCACGCGGCCGAGCTCGCGCGGGGCGGCCAGGCCCTCGGCCAGCCCCTCGTCCATCAAGGCCTCGATCTCCAGCTCGCGCTTGTCCGACAGCTTGTAGCCGTCCGGGCCGAACAGCTTGATGCCGTTGTCGCCGAAGGCGTTGTGCGAGGCCGAGATCATCACGCCGAGATCGGCGCGCATCGAGCGGGTCATCATCGCCACCGCCGGGGTCGGCAGGGGCCCGAACAGGCGTACGTCCATGCCCACGCTGGTGAAGCCGGCCACCAGAGCCGGCTCGATCATGTAGCCCGACAGCCGCGTGTCCTTGCCGATCACCACCAGATGGCGCCGGTCGGACGCCGAGCGGAACAGCTTGCCGGCGGCCAGGCCCACGCGCAGCGCCACCTCGGCGGTCATCGGATGCTTGTTGGCCGTACCGCGGATGCCGTCGGTGCCGAAATAGGCGCGCTTGCTCATGGGGACGTTTTTCCACGGGAGAACCAAGGGTCAGCGCCGTTTTAGCGCCCATTGCTCGCCAGGGCCAAGTGCATCCAACGGCCGCCATGGAACGTTCAAGCGTCGCCGCTGGCCCTTCGGCTCGGCATCCACTAAGCAAGCCCCATCCAGCCGTTGGAGACGACGCCGCATGAAGCCCGTCCGCAAAGCCGTCCTGCCCGTCGCCGGTTTCGGCACCCGCGTGCTGCCCGGCACCAAGACGGTGCCCAAGGAGCTGCTGAACGTGGTCGACCGGCCGGTGCTGTCCTATGTGGTGGCCGAGGCGCGCGCGGCGGGGATCGAGCACTTCGTGTTCATCACCGGGCGCGGCAAGGGCGCGATCGAGGACTATTTCGATCATCAGGTGGAGCTGGAAGCCGCGCTGGAGGCCAAGGGCAAGACCGCCCTGCTCGACGAGCTGCGCGCCGAGCTGCCGCGCGAGGGCCAGATGTCGTTCGTGCGCCAGATGCAGCCGCACGGCCTGGGCCACGCGGTCTGGTGCGCGCGCGACGTGATCGGCGACGAACCCTTCGCCGTGCTGCTGCCCGATGTGATCATGGCCGCCGAGCCCGGCGCCCTGGCCCAGCTGATCGGCGCCTACGACAAGGTCGGCGGCAATGTGATCCTGGTCGATCCGTGCCAGCCCGAGGATGCCCACAAGTACGGCGTCGTCGCCCTGGAAAAGCGGGACGGCCTGCTGAACAGGATGACCGGCATGGTCGAGAAGCCGCCCAAGGGGACCGAACCCTCCAACCTGGCCATCAGCGGCCGCTACATCCTGCAGCCGGAGATCTTCAAGATCCTGGAGGAGAAGGAGCGCGGCGCCGGCAACGAGATCCAGCTCACCGACGCCATGGCCAAGCTGATGAAGGTCCAGGTCTTCCACGCCCTGGAATACCAGGGCGCGATCTACGACTGTGGCGACAAGATCGGCCTGCTGCGGGCCAATGTGGCCCTGGCGCTGCGGCGCGACGACCTCGGCGCGGCGGCGCGGCAGGCGATCGAGGCGCTGCTGCGCTAAGCCGGACTACCCCTCGATCATCTCTCGTACGCGTAGGGCCAGGGAGGCCATCGGGAAGGGCTTGGTGATCACCTGCATGCCCGGCTCGAGGTGGCCGTTGCCGACCACCGCGTTCTCGGCGTAGCCGGTGACGAACAGCACCTTGAGGTCCGGCCGTGTCTGCCGCGCAGCGTCGGCGACCTGGCGGCCGTTGAAACCGCCCGGCAAGCCGACATCGGTGATCAGCAGGTCGACCCGGGTGTCCGACTGCAGGATCTTGAGCCCGGCCGCGCCATCCGCCGCTTCGAGGACGCGGTAGCCGGCTTCTTCGAGGACGTCGCTGATCAGCATCCTGATCGGCCCCTCGTCGTCGATCACCAGCACGGTCTCGCCCTGGCTCCGTTCGATGGGGTCATCGACCAGGCCGGCGTCGTCCGCCTCCAGGTCTCCGACAAACCGGGGCAGGTAGAGGCACATGGTGGTGCCCTGGCCGACCTCTGAATAGACCCGCACCTGTCCACCCGACTGGCGCACGAAGCCGTGGATCATCGACAGGCCAAGCCCGGTGCCCTGCCCCAGCGGCTTGGTGGTGTAGAAGGGGTCGAAGGCCCGCTCGATCACCTGCGGCGGCATCCCGGTCCCCGTGTCGGTGACGCAAAGTGAGATGTACTGCCCCGGCGCCAGATCGCGGTTCTTCGCCGAACGGTCGTCTATCCACCTGTTCGCCGTCTCGATGGTGATCCGTCCGCCGTCCGGCATGGCGTCGCGCGCGTTGATGACGAGATTGAGCAGCGCGCTTTCGAGCTGCGCCGCGTCGATCTTGGTCAGCCACAATCCGACGGCGCCCACGAACTCGATGGCGATACTGGGGTCGACGCTGCGCCGCAGGAGATCTTCGACGCCGCTGACCAGCCGGTTCACGTCGAGGGGCTTGGGATCCAGGGTCTGGCGGCGCGAGAACGCGAGCAGCCGCTGGGTCAGCGCCGCCGCCCGCTGAGCGGAGGCCTGGGCGATGCCGAGATGGCGTTCGAAGCCCGCCAAGCCCTGCTCGGCCATCCGCTTCTGGATCAGCTCGAGGCTGCCGGAGATGCCGGCGAGGAGATTGTTGAAATCGTGCGCGATCCCGCCGGTCAGCTGGCCGACAGCCTCCATCTTCTGGGCTTGCCGCAGCGCATCCTGGGCCTGCGCAAGTTCGGCCGCCTTGGCCAGGTCCTCGGTAATGTCACGGCCCACGGTGTAGAAGATGCCGCTATCGGATGAGGCGTCCGGCGAGGCTGACCAAGCGTATGCGATGGCCTCGCCGTCGGCTCGCAGCAGCCGAACCTGGAATTGGTGCACGGGCTGGCCGCCTTGCAGCGTCGCCACGGCCCCAGCCGCAAACGGCAGGTCGTCGGGGTGGATGATCTGGGAGAACGGCTTGGCCAGAAGCTCGGCTTCCGAGCGGCCCAGCGCCCTGGACCAGGCGGGGTTGATGGACACGAGCCTGCCGTCGAAAGTCACCACCCCGATGAGGTCGCGGGTGATCTCGAAGATCTTGTCGCGCTCGGCGGCCGCGGCGACTTCCTCGGTGATGTCTCGCCCGCTGCAGTAGACCAGCCCTTCTTCCGGAACGCCGACCCATGAGATCCAGCGGTAGCTCCCGTCCTTGCAACGATAACGGTTCGGGAAGCGGATCGCCGGCTGGCCGATCTGGGTCAGGGCGAAGCCGCCGCGGGTGCGCTCCACGTCGTCGGGATGCAGGAACTCCCAGATCGACGTATTGGCGACCTTGTCCTCGGACCAGCCCAGGACCATTTCCCAGGCCGGGTTGGAGGTCTCGAAATAGCCTTCGGAATTGAGAGCGCCCAACAGGTCTGGGCTGAGCTGCCAGGTCATTCCCCTGGCCTGGGTGCGCTGGATGACCCGTTCTTCCAGGTCCGCGTTCAGGCGCCGAAGCTTGTCCTCGGTTTGACGCCGCGCGGTGATGTCGAAGGTGACGCCGGCTAACCTCAACGGCTGGCCGTCCTCGCCCAGTTGGCAGCGGCCTTCGGCGAGGACCCAGGGCGCCGACCCGTCAGGCTGAAGAAGCCGGTATTCGGCGCTCAGCAATCCGCCGGTCCGCATGGCCTCGTCGATGCCGACCTGCAGCGCCGGAAAATCCTCGGGGTGAATGCGCTTGAAGAACTCGGCGGACGGCGCGCCGGCCGCGGCGAGATCTGGATCGACGCCGTAAAGCCGGGCGAAGCGCGCGTCGGCCACCACGCGGTCGGCCGGCACGTCCCAGTCCCAGGTGCCGACGCCACGGCCGGCCGACAAGGCCAGCTCCAACCTCTCGTCGGAAATGCGCAGCCGCTTTTCGCTCAGAACCTGCTCAGTGGTTTCGGTGCAGACCACGAGCACGCCGCCAATCCCATTGGGCGCGTCGGGGTCGTCGATCGGGCCGTAGCTATAGGTCCAGTAGACGTCCTCGAGGCGGCCGTTGCGTGTGATGGGCACCAGCGCGTTCTCGTTCCAGGTCGGGCCTCCACCGGACATGACCTGATCGACCTGGGGACCGATGATGGGCCAGATCTCCGCCCATATGGCGCGCCCGGGTTGACCCAGGGAGCCGGGATGGCGCTCGGGTCCGATCGATTGGCGGTAGGCGTCATTATAGAAGCAGAGCAACTCGGGGCCCCACCAGACGTACATGGGGTGACCGGTGTTCAGCAGCAGGCGAAGCGTGGTTCGAAGCGGCTGTGGCCAGCCGCCGGGATCGCCCAACGCCGTGGCCGACCAATCATGAGCGCGGATCAGAGCGCCCATTTCTCCACCGCCCGCAAGGAAAGCGGTGGCAGCGAGCGGGCGCGCAGGAGATGGGGACAGGGGGCTTCCCCTTGGTTGCATCAACGGACCGGGAGCGGGATAGAACGTTAACGTCCGAAGAGGGTTCAGTAAATTGCGGCTTGCTGCATCGCCGGAGACGGCCGTCCTCGCCCCCTAGCAGACCTTCGCGCCATATGATCTAGGTTTCGGGCATTGATTGCTTCGTGTCGCCCTTGGGTCGCCGGGATGAGCGGGGGTTGAGTTGAATCTGCTGATCTTCGGGTTCGGCTATACCGGCAGGACCCTGGCCTTGCGCCTGATGGCCCAGGGCTGGCGCGTCGCGGCGACGGTGCGCAAGGCCGAGGACCGGGCGGCGGCCGAGGCGATGGGCGTTCTCCCGCTCGACCCCGCCGATCCCGAGGCCATGGCCGAAGCGGCCGGCAAGGCCCGCGCTATCCTGGTCACCGCGCCGCCCGGCCAGCGGGGCTGCCCCGGCCTGGAGGCCCTGGCGCCGGCCATCGCCCGTTCGGGCGCCTTTCCCGACTGGATCGGCTATCTGTCCACCACCGGCGTCTATGGCGATCGCGGCGGGGGCTGGGTGTTCGAGACCAGCGCGCTCAACGCCCAGTCGGTGGAGGGCGCGCGGCGCGTGGCGGCCGAGCGCGACTGGCGGCAGATCGGCCGCGGCATGGGACTGACGGTGGCGGCATTCCGGCTGCCCGGCATCTATGGGCCTGGCCGCTCAGCATTCGAGCGGCTGCGCGACGGGACGGCCCGGCGATTGGTCAAGCCCGGCCATGTGTTCTCGCGCATCCATGTGCAGGACCTGGCGGCGGGCCTGGAGGCCTCGATCGCCCGCCCGAGGGCCGCGGGCGTCTACAATCTCTGCGACGACGGGCCGGCCCCGGCGTCCGACGTCACCGCCTACGCCGCCGAGCTCCTGGGCGTGGAGCCGCCGCCGGAGGAACCGATCGATCTGGAGACCCTGTCGCCCGCCGCCCGACGCTTCTATGCCGAGAGCAAGCGCGTCTCCAATGCCCGCGCCAAGGCCGAGCTCGGCTGGCGGCCGGCCTATCCGACCTATCGCGAAGGCCTGAGGGCGATCCTCGCCGAAGAACGCTGATCGTCATGACGCTGACATCTGCCGCCGCGATGTTGCGCCGCCGCAGGCGACGGGCGTAGCTGCGTGCGAAAGGTTCAGGGTCGGGTGATGGCGAACAAGGGCGTGACCGGCGTTTATGCGGCAACCTTCGCCCTGGCCCTGGCTGGAACGGCGCAGGCGGCGGACGCGGCGCCGTCCGCGTTCGTGGTCCTGGGCGACGGCGGGCGGGCGATCGCGCGGGCGATCACCACCGACGCCGCCTGCCCCGCCATCGAGGTCGACGGCGAGGCCCGCGCCATGACGGTGCGCGCGGCGGCTGCAACGGTCCCACAGCGCACCACCAAGTCCAAACCGGAGGAAACCAAGCCTTCGGCCTATCCGGTGACGGTGTGCGAGTTCGCCCTGCCGCAGGGCGCCAAGGCCGCCGCGGTGGCCGGCCATCGTCTGCCCATGCCCGTGGCCGAGCCCAAGCGCATCGTGGTGATCGGCGACACCGGCTGCCGTATCAAGAGCGCCGACAAGGCCGCCCAGGCCTGCAACGACGCCGGCGAATATCCCTTCGCGCGCGTCGCCGCCGCCGCGGCCGCCTGGAAGCCGGACATGGTGATTCATGTGGGCGACTATCTCTATCGCGAGAACCCCTGCCCCGAGGGCGTGCAGGGCTGCGAGGGCAGCGCCTGGGGCTATGGCTGGGACGCCTGGAACGCCGACTTCTTCACCCCGGGCGCCGCGCTGCTGGCCGCCGCGCCGTGGTCAGCCGCGCGCGGCAACCACGAGAGCTGCGACCGCGCCGGCCAGGGCTGGTGGCGCTTCATCGAGCCCAGGCCGCTGGTGGCCGGGCGCGACTGCAACGATCCGGCCAACGACAAGATCGGCGACTATGACGATCCCTACGCCGTGCCGCTGGGCGGCGGCGCGCAGCTGATCATGATCGACTCGTCCAAGACCTCGGCCGCCGCCATCCCGCCGGACGACTACATGGCGGCCCGGTACCGCGACCTCTACGCCAAGATGGACGGCCTGGCCCGCCTGGCGCCCTACAACATCATGGTCGACCACCACCCGGTGCTGGCCATCGCCGCGCACAAGGACAAGGCCACCGGCGAGCCCAGGCTCGACAGCGGCAACGCCGGCCTGCAGTCGGTGTTCTCGGGCCAGAACCCCTGGCTGTTCCCGCCCAGCATCAAGATGCTGCTGTCGGGCCATGTACATGTGTGGGAGCAGCTGAGCTTCTCCAGCCCCCATCCGACGCAGTTCGTGGCCGGCTTCTCGGGCACCCAGGAGGACATCGTGCCCCTGCCCAAGACCCTGCCGGGCAGCGCCTATGTCGGCCCCGGCGTGAGCCCAGACCGGTTCAGCTCCTGGGTCGACGGCTTCGGCTTCATGACCATGGTGCGCACCGGCCCCGAAAGCTGGGACATCGAGGCGCACTACGTGAACGGCAAGGTGGTCAACCGCTGCAAGGCGCAAGGGCGCCAGTCGTCATGCGAGACGCCGCAGGTGGTCGCGCCGCCCCGTCCCTGACTCTCTAGACTCCGCAACTCCACGTTGATGCGGC
>Ga0265338_10007762_pt1 | contig 13201 bp, 6 predicted proteins | sample 42126metaG_FD_193579 | JGI IMG/M metagenome (GOLD analysis project Ga0265338, IMG submission 193579) | Rhizosphere microbial communities from Carex aquatilis grown in University of Washington, Seatle, WA, United States - 4-21-26 metaG | ecosystem: Host-associated > Plants > Roots > Rhizosphere >... | reverse complement strand
GCGAAGGCGCTGAAGAATTTCGGCGCCGAGTTCGACAAGCCGAAGGTCAAATTCGGCTATCTGAACAATCAACGGCTGGAAGAGGCGGCGATCAAGGCGCTCGCCGATTTGCCGAGCCTGGACGTATTGCGCGCCACGCTGCTCGGCCTGTTGAACGCGCCGGCGACGAAGCTGGTGACCTTGATCAACACGCCCGCATCGCAACTCGCGCGCGTCATCAAGGCGAAAGCGGACAAAGGTTAAGATAATTTCCAATCCACCCTGGCCGGTGGCTTGGAGGAACAACAAAACAACAACGTAAATCGTCGGTTCACGGGCCGTGAACTGAAAACCGCCGTGGCCGTGGCGGACGACGAAACGAAAGAAAGGTAATATGGCTGACATTGGAAACCTGGTAGAGGAATTGAGCAAGTTGACGGTGATTGAAGCCGCCGACCTGGTGAAGAAACTGGAAGACAAATGGGGCGTTACTGCCGCTGCACCCGTCGCGGTTGCGGCTGCCGGCGCTCCGGCTGGCGGTGGGGCTGCTCCGGCGGCTGCAGCGAAGGACACGTTTGACGTGATTCTCGTCTCCGCCCCGGCGGACAAGAAGATTGCCACCATCAAGGCCGTGCGCGAAGTGAAGGCCGGGCTGGGCCTGGCGGAAGCCAAGGCGCTGGTCGAAGGCGCGCCCAAACCGGTGCTGGAAGGCGCCAACAAGGCGGATTCGGACGCCGCCAAGAAGAAACTGGAAGAAGCGGGCGCCAAAGTGGAAGTCAAGTAAAGTTGAATTATATTGGGCGGCGGTCCTGCCGGACGGGACGCCGCCCCTTCCCGCGATTTTGCGGGTGAAAGATTTCATAAATTACGAATCGCAGCAAAGAGCAGTTTGTTTTGGGCAGGCAGCCGTTGACCCGACAGTGGAATTGTCGGGGTTGAACGCGGCGCGCTTGCCTTGTGTCGTTGAATAAGAAATGTCGGCCTGGCGCTGTTGCCGGCCAAACAAGAAAGTCCAAATGCCATCCCGAACCACAGAACGAATCAACTTCGGCAAGATCAAAGAAATCGTGGTGCCGCCGAACATGATTGAATTGCAGACCAATTCCTACAAGGAATTCCTGCAAGCGGACGCGTCGCCCAAAAAACGCCAGAAACACGCCGGTCTCGAATCGGTTTTCCGCGAAGTGTTTCCCATCGAGAGCTACGACGGCAAGTGCATGCTCGACTACGATTCCTATGAAATCGGCGAGCCCAAGGTGGACTGGCTTGAATGTTTGCGTGAAGGTCTGACCTACGGCGCGCCGCTTTACGTCACGTTCCTGCTCAAGGAAGAAGGCAAGAGCGCCAAGGAGGAGAAGGTGTTCATGGGCGAATTGCCGCTGATGACGCCGCAGGGCACGTTCGTCATTAATGGCGCGGAACGCGTCGTGGTGAGTCAGCTCCACCGCTCGCCGGGCATTGCCTTTGAAGCCACGCAGCATCCGAACGGCAAAATCCTGCACAGCTTCCGGGTCATTCCCGATCGCGGCTCGTGGTACGAGGCGCAATTTGACACGAGCGACCTGCTTTACGTTTACCTCGACCGCAAGAAACGCCGCCGCAAATTTTTGACGACGACGTTTTTCCGCGCATTGAGTTTTCTCGATCACCCGGAAGAAAAAGGCTCAAAGTCAAAGGACAACGGCGGCACGATTCGCGGCACGGATGAGGAAATCATCAAGCTGTTTTACGAAATTGAGGAACTCTCGGTCAAGGAAGCCGAGAAACTCGAAGATTTGTCGAACCACGTTCTGATTCACGATGCCGTGGATGAGGAAAAGGGTCTCGTCGTGGCGCGCGCTTTCGAGCCATTGTCGAAGGCCATTGTCAAACAAATCGCCGAGCTGGGTGTCAACAAAATCAAGATCGTGGACACCTCCGTGGACGAGGGGGCCTTGATCAAATGTCTCAAGAAGGACCCCGCCAAAAACGAGGAGGAAGCGCTCAAGGACATTTATCGTCGTTTGCGTCCGGGGGATCCGCCGACCGCGGCCAACGCCCGCGCACTGCTCAAACGGCTGTTCTTCGACCCTAAACGTTATGATTTGGGCCGCGTCGGTCGTTACAAAATCAACCAGAAGCTCGGCCTCAAAGACAAGGAAGAATCACGCATTTTGACGAAGGCCGATCTGGTGGCGGCGACAAAATATCTGCTCCGCCTCAAAAAGGGCGAAGGCTCGCTGGATGACATTGACCACCTCGGCAGCCGCCGTATCCGCACGGTCGGCGAATTGCTGGCCAATCAATGCCGGGTCGGGCTGGCCCGCACCGAACGTCTGGTCAAGGAGCGCATGACGCTGTTCGATCAAAGCGTCGAGGCCATGACGCCGCAGAAGCTCATCAATCCGAAGGCCCTCTCGGCGGTCATTCGCGATTTCTTTGGCCGCTCACAATTGAGCCAGTTCATGGATCAAATCAATCCGCTGGCCGAACTGACTCATAAACGCCGTCTCAGTGCGCTGGGGCCGGGCGGCCTGAGCCGCGATCGCGCGGGCTTCGAGGTCCGCGACGTGCATCCGTCGCATTACGGCCGCATTTGTCCGATAGAAACGCCGGAAGGTCCAAACATCGGCTTGATTGCGTCGCTGGCAACGTTCGCGCGGATCAACGAATTCGGTTTTCTGGAAACGCCCTACCGCAAGGCCAAGGATGGGCGCGTCACCAACGAAATCGAATTTCTGACCGCCGACCGCGAAGAACAGTTCATTGTGGCGCAGGCGAACACGTTGATTGACGACAAAGGTCACTTCCTCAGCGATCGCGTCGTCTGCCGTGCGCGCGGGGAATTCGTGGACGTCGAACCGGCGCGCGTGAATTACATGGATGTGTCGCCCAAGCAACTGGTTTCGATTGCCGCGTCACTGATTCCATTTTTGGAGCACGACGACGCGAACCGCGCGTTGATGGGCTCGAACATGCAACGTCAGGCCGTGCCGCTGCTCGTGACCGAAGCGCCGCTGGTGGCGACGGGCCTCGAAGACCGGGTCGCCCGTGATTCACGCGCCGTGGTGGTGGCGGAGGAAGGCGGCAAGGTCGCGTCCGTCACCGGCAGCCAGATCATCATCACCGAAGACGGCAAGCTGCCCGAGACCAAAAAGAAGATTAAGAACGACCCGGAACACGGTGTTTGGGTTTATCCGGTGCGAAAGTTCATGCGGTCGAACGCCGCCACGTGCATCAATCAGAAAATTCTGGTCCACAAAGGCGAGCACGTAAAAAAGAGCCAGATTATTGCCGACGGCCCTTGCACGCGCGATGGCGAACTGGCGCTGGGACGCAACGTGCTTGTCGCGTTCATGCCCTGGAACGGCTACAACTTTGAGGACGCCATTCTCATCAGCGAGAAAATCGTGAAGGAGGACATCTTCACGAGCATTCACATTGATGAGTTCGAGGTCAGCGCGCGCGACACGAAGCTCGGGCCCGAGGAAATTACGCGGGACATTCCAAATCTCGGCGATGAAGCGCTGAAGAATCTGGGCACCGATGGCGTCATTCGCGTCGGCGCGGAGGTGAAACCCGGCGACATTCTGGTCGGCAAGATCACGCCCAAATCCGAGACTGAACTCGCGCCGGAAGAGCGTTTGCTGCGTGCGATTTTCGGCGAAAAGGCCGCGGACGTGAAGGATACGTCACTCAAGGTTCCATCCGGCACCTACGGCATTGTCATGGACGTGAAAGTGTCGGCCAAGAAGGACAACGACCATGCGAAGACGAGTTCCAGCGATGAACGGCGCCATTCGAAGCAAATCGAGGAGGATCACAAGAAGAAAACCGACGAATTGCGCGACCAGTTGACGGAGGCGTTGAGCAACATTCTGCTCGGTGAAAAAATTCCACTCGACGTGGTCAACAGCGAGACCGGCGAGATCATCATTCCGGCCAATCGCAAAATCACCAAGACATTGTTGCGGAAACTCGCGACGGTTTATGATCGCATCGAAATTGACCCGTCGCCCATCCGCAACAAAATCAACGAAATCATCGGCAGCTTCAAAAAGAAGTTCGACGATTTGCAGATGCAATACGACGAGGAGATGGAGCGCGCCGAGGCGGGGGAGGGCGTTGAAGCCGGCATTGTAAAATCGGTGAAGGTATACATCGCGTCAAAGCGCAAGCTTTCCGTCGGTGATAAAATGGCCGGGCGCCATGGAAACAAAGGCGTGGTCGCGCGCATCGTCAAGGAGGAGGACATGCCGTTCCTCGAGGACGGAACGCCGGTGGAAATTGTGTTGAACCCGCTGGGCGTGCCCTCGCGCATGAACGTCGGCCAGGTGCTGGAAACGCACCTGGGCTGGGCGGCGAAGTTGCTCGGGCTGAAATTCGCCACGCCGGTCTTCGACGGCATCAAGGAAAAAGAGATTCGCGGTTATTTGAAAGAGGCGAAATTGCCGGAGCACGCCAAGACGCATTTGATCGATGGCCGCACCGGCGAGCAGTTCGACCAGGAAATCGTGGTTGGCCACATTTACATGATGAAGCTCGGCCATTTGGTCGCGGACAAAATTCACGCGCGCGCGGTGGGGCCGTATTCACTCGTCACGCAGCAGCCGCTCGGCGGCAAGGCGCAGTACGGCGGCCAGCGCTTCGGCGAAATGGAAGTCTGGGCGATGGAAGCCTATGGCGCGGCCTACACCCTGCAGGAATTGTTGACCGTAAAGTCCGACGATGTACAGGGCCGCACCCGGATATACGAGAGCATCGTCAAAGGCGACAACTCGTTGGAGGCGGGCATCCCCGAGTCCTTCAATGTGCTCGTCAAGGAAATGCAATCACTTGGCCTCGACGTCAAGGTCGGCTATTCGAATCCGGCTGAACATCAAGAGGGAAACAGCGAAGCGGTGGCGGCTTTGACGTCAGCGTAAAATTGAAAGTTAATGGCAGCTACAATTTAATTTTTTATGATCAGCACCAAAGAAAGTGCCCGCGAATTACTCGGGCTGGACAAGGTGAACCAGGTGGATTACGTGGCGATTGCCGTCGCGTCGCCGGAAGCCATTCGTTCCTGGTCCAAGGGGGAGGTCAAGAACCCCGAAACCATCAATTACCGCACATTCAAGCCGGAAAAAGGCGGCCTGTTCTGTGAACGCATTTTCGGCCCGGTCAAGGACTGGGAATGCTCCTGCGGCAAGTACAAACGCATCAAACACCGCGGCATCGTCTGCGACCGCTGCGGCGTGGAAGTGACGCTCGCCCGCGTCCGGCGCGAACGCATGGGCCACATTGAGCTGGCCGTGCCCGTCTGTCACATCTGGTTTTTCAAGTGCATGCCGTCGCGCATCGGCCTGGTGCTCGACATGACGGCACGCAATCTGGAGCGTGTGATCTACTACGAGGATTACCTCGTCATTGATCCGGGCAACACACCATTGAAGCAAAATCAATTGCTCAACGAGCATGAATATCGCGAAGCGCGCGAGACCTACGGCGCGGACGCGTTTCTGGCCAAAATGGGCGCGGAGGCCGTGCGCGAGTCGCTGGCCAAGGTGGATTTGGCCAAGCAGGCGGACCGTTTGCAGGAGGCCATGACTGAAACCAAGAGCAAACAAATCCGCAAGAAGCTCGCGAAGCGGATCAAACTGCTTCAGGGTCTGCAGATTTCCAAGAGCCGGCCGGAGTGGATGATTCTGACAGTGCTGCCGGTGATTCCGCCGGATTTGCGCCCGCTCGTGCCGCTCGAAGGCGGACGGTTTGCCACTTCCGACCTGAATGATTTGTATCGCCGCGTCATCAACCGGAACAACCGTCTCAAGACGCTGCTCCAGCTCAAAACGCCCGAGGTCATCATTCGTAACGAAAAGCGCATGCTGCAGGAAGCGGTGGACGCGCTGTTCGACAACGGTCGTCATGGCCGTCCTGTCACCGGTGCGGGCAATCGCTCGCTGAAATCGTTGAGCGATATGCTCAAGGGCAAGGGCGGACGGTTCCGCCAGAATTTGCTCGGAAAACGCGTGGATTATTCCGGCCGGTCGGTGATCGTCATCGGCCCCGAACTCAAGCTGCACCAGTGCGGTCTGCCGAAGAAGATGGCGCTGGTGTTGTTCGAGCCGTTCATCATCCGCCGCTTGAAGGAGCTGGGCTATGTTCACACGGTTCGTTCGGCCAAGAAGATGATCGAGCGCCAGACGAAGGAAGTCTGGGATGTTTTGGAAGAAGTGACGAAAGGTCATCCGGTGTTGCTCAACCGCGCGCCGACCTTGCACCGGTTGTCCGTACAGGCGTTCGAACCGCAGTTGATTGAAGGCGAGGCCATTCGCATTCACCCGCTGGTTTGCACCGCCTACAACGCCGACTTTGACGGCGACCAGATGGCCGTGCACGTGCCGCTCTCGGTCGAGGCGCAAATGGAAGCGCGTTTGTTGATGATGGCGCCCAATAATATTTTCAGCCCGTCATCCGGCCGGCCCATCATCACGCCGACGCAGGACATCACGCTCGGCTGTTATTATCTCACCGCCGAACCGCGCACGCCCATGCCGTCCGACACGAACAAGCTGCCGCTGTTCGGTTCAAAGGAAGAGGTGCTGTTTGCCTATGACGACGGCGCTTTGAAGACGCACGACCGTGTCCGTCTGGCCAATCCTGATTTTGGGCGGCAGACCATTTTCGGCGACGCCAACAAGAAAATCATCGAGACCACCGTCGGTCGCGTTGCCTTCAGCGAAATTTGGCCGGCCGGACTCGGTCTTTACAACAAGGCCGCCGGCAAGAGCCAGCTCGGCGACTTGATCTGGAGATGTTACAAGGTCGCCGGCCACGACAAGACCGTCGAGATGCTCGACAAACTCAAGGAGCTGGGTTTCCGCGAAGCGACAAAGTCCGGTGTGTCCATCGGCATTGATGACATGATTGTGCCGAAGGAGCGCGATCAGGAAATTGATGCCGCGCAAAAGCAGATCAAGGAAGTTGAAAAACAGTATCGCAAAGGCGTCATTACGCCGGGCGAACGCTACAACAAGATCGTGGACATCTGGACGCATTGCACCGACCAGATTTCCGGCGTCATGTTCCGCACGCTGGAACAGAACCAGGGCAAGAAGGAATTCAACCCGGTTTATCTCATGGTGGATTCCGGTGCGCGCGGCAACAAACAGCAGGTGCGCCAGCTCGCCGGTTTACGCGGCCTGATGGCCAAGCCCAGCGGCGACATCATCGAAAAGCCGATTCTCGCGAATTTCCGCGAGGGTCTCTCGGTGCTGGAATATTTCATCTCCACGCACGGCGCCCGCAAGGGTCTGGCCGACACCGCCCTCAAGACCGCCGATTCCGGTTACATGACGCGCAAACTGGTGGACGTGGCGCAGGACGTAATTACCCAGGAGATGGATTGCGGCACGTCGAATGGCATCTGGGTCTCGGCCGTTTATGAAGGCGAGGATGAAGTAGTCAAATTGGGCGACCGCCTGGTGGGCCGGTTTGCGTGCGACGACACAGTGAACCCGACCAACCCGAAGGAATTTCTCATCCGCGTCAATGAGGAGATTGACGAGGAAAAGGCCAAACGCATTGAAGCGGCGGGCATTGAACGCCTGCGCATCCGCTCGGTGCTCACGTGCGAGAGCAAAAAAGGCGTCTGCGTCAATTGCTATGGTCGCAATCTCGCGACCGGCAGTCTGGTGAAACTTGGCGAGGCCATCGGCATCATCGCCGCGCAATCCATCGGCGAGCCGGGCACCCAGCTCACCATGCGGACGTTCCACATCGGCGGCACGGCGGCGGGCGTGTTCAAAATTCCACAGATCAAGGCGAAGTACGAAGGCACGGTCCGTTACAACGAACTTCGCCTCGTGCAGCTTGAAGACGGCAACAACATCGTTTTGAACAAGAACGGGTCGGTTTCAATTCTCGCCGGGGACGGTCGCGAGTTGGAGAACCACAATATTGTCGTCGGCTCGGTCATTTCCGTGCACGACGGCGGGCAGGTGAAAAAAGGTGAAACCTTTGTGCAGTGGGATCCCTACAACGTCCCGATTCTCTCCGAGAAGGCGGGCCGGGTGAAGTTCCACGACATCATCGAAGGCGTGACGATGAAGCAGGAAATGGATGAGACCACCGGCCAGGAAGCGATGGTCATCATTGAACACAAGGAGGATTTGCACCCGCAAATCATCATCGCCGGCGCGGATGGCGAGGCGGCGGCGAATTATCCGATTCCCTCCGGCGCGCACATTGTGGTGAAGGAACGCAACGATATTTTCCCCGGCACCCTGCTGGCCAAGACCCCGCGTAAAATGGCGAAGACCAAGGACATCACCGGCGGTCTGCCGCGCGTGGCGGAATTGTTTGAGGCCCGCCGGTCAAAGGACGCGTCGGAAATTTCAAAAATTGACGGCATTGTGGACTTTGGCGCCAGCGTGCGCGGCAAACGTTGCATTCTCATCAAGGACCTGCAGACCCAGGCGGAGGAAGAGCATCTCATCCCCATCGGCAAACACGTCATCGTCTTCAAGGGCGACATGGTGAAGAAGGGCCAGCAATTGACCGAAGGCCCGATGGATCCGCACGAAATTCTCGAAGTCTGCGGCCCGCAGGAATTACAGGAACATCTCGTCAGCGGAGTGCAGGAGGTTTATCGCCTGCAAGGTGTCACGATTAATGACAAGCACATTGAAATCATCGTGCGCCAGATGCTTCGCAAGGTGCGCATCACCGAACCGGGCGACACGGTCTTCCTGTGGGGTGAACAGATTGACAAGCTGGAGTTCGAGGAAGAAAACGAGCGCGTTGACAAAATGGGCGGCAAACCGGCCGAGGCCACGCCCGTTCTGCTCGGCATTACCAAAGCGTCGCTCGAAACCGACAGCTTCCTCAGCGCCGCGTCCTTCCAGGACACGACCCGCGTTTTGACCGAAGCCGCCACGCGTTCCAAGATCGACAGCCTCCGTGGTTTCAAGGAGAACGTCATCATGGGTCATATCATTCCGGCGGGCACCGGCTTTGATTACCACCGCCGGGCGCAACTCAAAATGTTGGTGGAGGTGAGCGATGAACCCGAGCCGGCGGAGGCGGAACCGGTCGCCGCTGAAAACCCATTGCTGGCGTAGCGGAATAAAAACTTCACAAAGGGCGTCTGACGAAAGTCGGACGCCCTTTTTCTTTCAATCACGGGTTGCGCGGATAACGCGGAATTGACGGCACCTCCACTCATGGGAGCTCAATGCTTCACGAACAGGGTGCCATGACCGTGCAAATATGCGCGGATTTGATTAACCGACTTTTCCCGAAACCGAAATGAACCTTGGACAGCCTTTGTCCAGCAGTTGAAATAAAATTGAGCGTGTGCAAAGAAAAGCATACGCGCAGAAGGCGGAATTTGAACTGGATAGGACCGCGCGGATGGATATGCTCGAACCATGAATCAGCAGCCTCATCAACCTGGCCCTGGTTTGATCCCGTCGCATGGCGGCTACGAAAAGCTGAAGTCTTACCAGATGTCGGTGCTGGTTTATGATGCCACGGTGAAATTTTGCGACCGGTTCATTGACCGCAAATCCCGCACCCACGACCAGATGGTGCAGGCGGCACGCAGCGGGAATAAAAACATCGCGGAAGGCAGCGAGGTGAGCGGCACGTCTAAAAAGATGGAGCTGAAATTGGTGGGTGTGGCGCGTGCCAGCCTCGAAGAACTGCTGGGCGACTACAAGGACTTTTTGCGACAGCGGGGTCTGGCCGAGTGGGGCAAGGAGCATCCGATGTCCGCCATGGTGCGTCGGCTGGCCTATGCTGAAAACAGGTCCTATGAGACTTATAGGACTTATGTGGAAAACGCCCCGCCGGAAGTGGCCGCCAACACCATGTTGTGCCTGATTCACCAGACGAACTACCTGCTGGACCAGCAGAAACGGCAACTGGAGCAGGCGTTTATAGAGGAAGGCGGCTTTACGGAACGGCTCTACCGCGTGCGCAGTGCGAAAAGAAGATGAACCTTGGGATGTGGTCGCCACAAAGTTGTTTCCCCAAAAGGTCAAAATAGCGCTTGCAACACCGATTGAATTTGCTATATTCCGCGCTCCGTTTCTCCGGCATCAAAGGCCGGTGATGTTTACAGCGATTTTAACGCAAAATGCCGACAATCAATCAGTTGGTCCGGAAGGGCCGCCGTAAGGTAAAGTATAAATCCAAGTCGCCAGCCTTGGAGAATTCGCCGTTTCGGCGTGGCGTGTGCATTCAGGTCATGACGCGCACGCCCAAGAAGCCGAACTCGGCGATGCGCAAGGTGGCCAAGGTGCGTTTGACCAACGGCTACGAAATCATCGCCTACATCCCGGACGAAGGACACAATTTGCAGGAACACTCGATTGTGCTCGTGCGCGGCGGTCGTGTGAAGGATTTGCCGGGCGTGCGGTATCATATTGTGCGCGGCACGCTGGACGCCGCCGGCGTGGAGAAACGCCGGGTCAGCCGTTCGAAATATGGCGTGAAACGCCCGAAACCCGGTGCGAAACCGGTTGCCGCCGCTCCCGCGGCTCCCGCGGCCCCCGCAGCTGCCTAGTCAACACGTCAACGATTTAACTCAATCAACCAACACTCATGTCCCGCAGACGACAAGCAAGCAAACGGCCGGTGCCCAAAGATGGAAAATTCCAGAGTACTTTGGTTTCGCGGCTGGTCAACACCGTGATGTATTCCGGCAAAAAGAGCACGGCGCAGCGGATTGTTTACAAGGCCTTTGAAACCATCTCGGCAAAGAATCCGGCCAGCAACCCGGTGGAAATTTTACAGCGCGCGGTGGACAACGCCAAGCCGCGCATCGAAACGAAGGCCCGGCGGGTTGGCGGCGCAACCTATCAGGTGCCGTTGGAGGTGTCTTCCGACCGGCAGGCGTCACTGGCGTTGCGGTGGATTGTTAATTTCGCGGACGCCCGCAAGGGCATGCCCATGCGCGAGGCGCTGGCGAACGAAATTCTGGAAGCCTATCAAGGGCAGGGGAACGCCATCCGCAAGCGCGATGAGGTGCACAAGATGGCGCAGGCCAACAAGGCGTTTGCACATTTCCGCTGGTAGGATATAGTTGAACAACGCCCCGAAGGCTGTAAGGTCCGGGGCATTTTTATTATTGGAATCGAGATGGAAGCCGTTGCTGAAAAAAAGAAACCGGTCAATGCGCCCAGCCGCGAATACACGCTGGAGCGCACGCGCAACATTGGCATCGCGGCGCACATCGACGCGGGCAAGACGACCACGACCGAGCGCATTCTCTTTTACACCGGCCTCATCCACAAGATCGGCGACGTGGACGACGGCAATACGGTGACCGACTGGATGGAACAGGAACGCGAGCGCGGCATCACCATCACCTCCGCCGCCGTCACCTGCTATTGGACGCAAAAACAAAACAAGCCGGGCGAAACCGGGCTGTACAAGGCGTTCAAGGACGTGTCGCATCGCATCAACATCATCGACACGCCGGGTCACGTGGATTTCACCGCCGAAGTCGAACGCTCCATGCGCGTGCTCGACGGCGCCGTGGCGGTGTTTTGCGGTGTTGCCGGCGTGCAGCCGCAATCGGAAACCGTCTGGCGGCAGGCGACCAAGTACAAGGTGCCTCGCATCGCGTTCGTCAACAAGATGGACCGCATCGGTGCGAATTTTGAAAATGCGCTGGCCGACATGCGCAACAAGCTCAAGGCGTATGCGTATCCGGTTTTCCTGCCCATCGGCGCGGAGGATCGTTTTGAGGGCGTCATTGACGTGGTCAACCAGAAGGCCATTGTTTGGGGGCCGGGCGACGTGGCCAACGAAGGTTTAAATTACGAGGTGATGGACATTCCCGCCGAGCACAAGGAACGCGCGACGGCGGCGCTAGCGGAGTTGATTGACGCGGTTTCCAACAAGGACGATGCGATCGCCGACCTCGTGCTGCACGAGAAGCCGGTCAGTGCGCCGGAACTCAAGGCGGCCATCCGCCGTTTGACCTGCAAAATTGAATTGGTTCCCGTGCTGTGCGGTTCGGCTTTTAAAAAGAAGGCTGTGCAACCGCTGATTGATGCTGTTATTGATTATCTGCCCGGCCCGTTGGATGTTCCGGATGCCGAGGGCATTGAACTGGGCTCCGAAAACAAGATCGTGGTGGAAACCAGCGACAACAATAAGTTTTGTTCGCTGGCGTTCAAACTGTGGACCGATACCTACGCGGGCAAGCTGGTGTTCTTCCGCGTCTATTCCGGCCAGCTCAAGAAGGGTGACACGATTTACAATCCCCGCACGCGCAAACGCGAACGCGTCAGCCGCCTGATGATCATCCAGGGCAGCGAACGCAAGGACATCAGCCAGGTCCATGCCGGCGACATTGCCGCGCTCGTCGGTCTGCGCAACATCACTACCGGCGACACATTGTGCGACGAAGATTTTGACGTGACGCTCGAACCGCCGACGTTCCCCGAGCCGGTCATCAGCATGGCCGTCGAGCCGAAGACGAAACAAGATCGCGACAAGATGTCCGAAGGCCTGCAACGGCTCGCCGAGGAAGACCCGACCTTCCGTTGTTTTCACAACGATGAGACCGGCCAGCTCATCATCGCGGGCATGGGCGAATTGCATCTGGAAATTATTTGCGACCGGTTGAAGCGTGAATTCAAGGTGGACGCCAATACCGGCGCGCCGCAAATCGCTTACCGCGAAACCATCACCAAACCGGCGGACGGCGAAGGCAAATTCATCCGCCAGTCCGGTGGTCGTGGCCAATACGGCCACGCCTGCGTCCAGGTTCAACCAAACGAAAAGGGCAAGGGCATCGAGATTGAAAATAAAATCGTCGGCGGTGCGATTCCCAAGGAATACATCCCGGCGGTCATTGACGGCATTGAAGAAGCCATCAAGGGCGGCGTCTATGCCGGCTACCAGGTTATTGACATCAAGGTACAGGTCACGGACGGCACGTTCCACGAAGTGGATTCAAACGAACTGGCGTTCAAGATGGCCGGCATTTTTGCGCTCAAAGACGCCTTCAAGAAAGCGCATCCAATTTTGCTCGAACCCATCATGAAGGTGGAATGCACCACGCCCGACGAATATCAGGGTGATTTGATCGGTGACATCACGCGTCGTCGGGGACATATCATCAACATCGAAGCGAAGCAGGGTCAGACGATAGTCAACGCCAACGTGCCGCTGGCCGAAATGTTCGGTTACGCCACGGCCATCCGTTCGCTTTCGAAGGGCCGCGCCTCGTATTCGATGGAGC
>Ga0265338_10007761_pt1 | contig 13201 bp, 9 predicted proteins | sample 42126metaG_FD_193579 | JGI IMG/M metagenome (GOLD analysis project Ga0265338, IMG submission 193579) | Rhizosphere microbial communities from Carex aquatilis grown in University of Washington, Seatle, WA, United States - 4-21-26 metaG | ecosystem: Host-associated > Plants > Roots > Rhizosphere >... | reverse complement strand
CCCCGCGGGCGGCTGGCCTGCCGGCACTGTGTCGGCTAGCACCGGGCCGGCCGCCGCGCGGCCGCCGGTCGCCAGCCAGGCGTGCAAGGTCGCCGCAAGCTGCCGCCGCCGGCCGGGGCCGTCCGGGTCGGGGATTAGCAGGCAGGGGTCGCGGCGGGTCAGGTCGGCGAGCACATCGGGCGGCAGCAGCCCCGGAGTGCGCGCGGCAACCGGGGTGAGCGCCACCGCCGCCACCCGGCGGGGCAGCGGCCAGCCGGCCGCCTGGGCCAGGCTCGCGATCGCCGCCGCGGGCGGGGCCGCCGAGCTGGCGGTGAGCAGGTCGAGCAGGCGCCGCCGCAGCTGGCCCGTCTCCCCCGCTAGCTCGGCCCTGGCCTCGGCGTAACCGGCCGACGAGGCGGCCGCGAGCTCGTCCATGTACCAGAAGACCGTCTCCCCGATGCGGGCGAACGCCGCGGAGTCGCCCTGGCCCTGCCGGGCCTGCTCGTGCAGGCGCTGCCAGGTGACCCGGGCACCGACGCGCAAGGCGGCCTGCAGCGCGCCGAGGCTGCGTCCCTCCATCGCCAGGAGCCGCCCCAGGTCGCGGAACATGGCGGCCGCGGCTTCACCATCCGCCGCGGGCACTGGCCCCACGGCCGCGAGGGCCGCTATGTCGCCGACGCGGGCGCGCAGGCCCGCGACGGCCTCGTGGGCCACGCGGCGCACCGTCCGCGCGACGTCGTCATCGCCCGGCTGGGCGTACTCCGGCACCTCGCGCAGGATCGTGGCGGTGATGGCGTCGGCGAGCGAGCCGGGCGGGGCCGCCGGGCTGGCGGGAAGCACTTCGGCGTACTGCTCCACGACCGCGACGTTACTCGCGAGTAACGCTACTGTCACGTGTGCGTTTTTGTCGGCCGGTGATAACCGGCGGCCGTATTCGCTCACCGCGGTGAGCAGACGCGCCGCCGACGCGGACCTCTAATGAGTGAACCTGTCACTCCCAGCGGAAAGAGGGGCCGATGCCGTCCTCATATGGTCCTCACTGGCTGCGCCGCGTCGCGCGCGCGGCCGCCGTGCCCGCGGCGGCCGCCGTCGTGCTGGCGGCGGCTACCGCCGTCCCCGCCCGGGCGGCCGCTCGGCTGCCGGTCAACTACGACTTCATCGCCGGCGCGACCGCGGCCGCGCTGGCCCCGGACACGCCGCCGCCGGGGGCCGACAACTGGTCCTGCCGGCCGTCGGCCGCGCACCCCGACCCGGTGATCCTGGTGCACGGGACGCTGGCCAACATGGACGACAACTGGCAGGCGGCGTCCCCGCTGCTGGCCGACAGCGGCTACTGCGTCTACGCGTTCAACTACGGCGGCGCCGCGCCCACCTCCCTGATTCAGGGCACCGGTGACATCGCGGCGTCCGCGGCCCAGCTCGCCGCCTTCGTCGACACGGTGCTGGCCAGCACCGGCGCGGCCAAGGTCGACCTGGTCGGCCACTCCCAGGGCGGCATGATGCCCCGCTACTACATCGACGACCTCGGCGGCGCCGCCAAGGTCAACGACCTGGTGGCCCTCGCCCCGTCCAACTACGGCACCACCCTCGACGGCCTCACCAAGCTCGTTACCCTGCTCGGGGTGGCCGGCCAGGTCAACGGGCCGCTGAGCTCCGTGTGCGCGGCCTGCGTGGAGCAGGAGCAGGGATCGGCGTTCCTGGCCGGCCTCAACGCCGTCCCGACGGTCGCCGGCGTGCGCTACACGGTCATCGAGACCGCCGACGACGAGGTGGTCACGCCGTACCGCAACGCGTTCCTGCCCGCCGCGGCCAACGTCACCAACATCACCGTGCAGCACCAGTGCGCCCTGGACGGCAGCGACCACCTGGAGATCGCCGCCGACCCAGTGGCGCTGGCGGACATGCTCAACGCGCTCGACCCGGCGGCCCCGGTCAGCGTCCCCTGCCTGGTCGTGCTCCCGCTCACCGGCCCCGTCGGCCCGGTGCCCAGCCTCTAGCCGACGCAGCCTCTAGGCCACCGTCGGCCCGGGCACTACGCCGGGGGCTCCCCCGCCGGATCCCCGGCGTAGTGGGCGGCGTGGCTGGCGCGCAGCTTGTACTTGAGTACCTTGCCGCCGACGGTTTCCGGCAGGGCGTCGGCGAAGATGACGCCCTTGGGCGCCTCGTACCCGGCGAGGGTCTGCCGGGCGAACTTGATGATCTCCTCCGCGCTCGGCTCACGGCCTGGCCGGGGGACGACGACCGCGGTGACCGCCTCGCCCCAGCGGTCGTGCGGCAGCCCGATGACGGCCGACTTGTCGATGTCCGGGTGCTGCGCGAGCACCGCTTCCACCCGCAGGCTTGACACGTTCTCGCCGCCGGTTTTGACGATGTCCTTGTAGCGGTCGAGCATGATCCGCAAGCCGTCGCTGTCGTAGGCGCAGCTGTCGCCGGAGTGGAACCAGCCGTGCCTGAAGGCCTCGCGGGTGGCGGGCTCGTCGCGGTAGTAGCCGGACATCATCGACGGCGACCGGTAGACCGCCTCCCCCGCCGTCCCCGGTGACGACGCCAGGTCGGCCCCGTCGAGGTCCATCACCATGGACGCGAGCAGCGGGCTCGGCACGCCGACGTAGTTCAGCTGCGGCGCGGTGCGGGCGTACAGCTCGGGCCACTTGTCCGGCCAGAACCGGTGGCAGCTGATCGATTCCGTCTGACCGAAGATCTCGAACGCGAGCAGCTCGGGCCCGCAGTGACGCTTCAGCGACTCCAGGGTGGCGGGCGGCAGTGCCGACCACCCGTACACGGCGACCTTCAGGCTGGTCACGTCCAGGTCCGGGCGCTCGTTAAGCACCGCGTCGATGGCCCGCAGCATGGCCGGGGAGCCGCCCCACAGCGCGGTCAGCCGCTCGGCCGCGATCGAATCGGCGATCGCGGCCGCATTCGGCCGGCGGCCGATCAGCAGCGTGCCGGCCGACAGGAACACGGAGTAGGTGAAGGGCTGGTCGCCGACGTGGTACAGCAGCGGCAGGTAGCTGCCCAGGCGCAGGTCGTTCTCGACCCGCAGCCCCCGGGTCAGCGACTGCGCGAAGCCGAGCGCGGCCAGGTAGGAGCAGGTGTGCGAGATCATCACGCCCTTGGGCAGCGCCGTCGTGCCCGAGGTGAACAGGATCTCCCAGATGTCGTCGCCGTGGATCTCGACCTCGGGCTCGGCGTCGCTCTGGCCGGCGATGAAGTCGGTGAAGCTCACGCTGCCCTCGACCGGGTCACCGCCGATCGTGATGGTGACCGCGGCCGGCAGGCCGCGGTCGGCGAACGGCTGCTCGGCGCGTGGCCACAGCTCGGCGTCGACGACCGCGAGCCGGGGCTGGACCAGGTCGATCATGGCGGCCACCATGTCCGGGGCCATCATCGGGTTGATGGGCGCGCAGACCAGTCCCGCCTTCGCCACCCCGAGCTTGAACAGCACTCCCTCGACGGAGTTCTCGCAGAACATCATCACGATGTCGCCGCGCCGCAGGCCGCGGGCGAGCAGCGCGTTGGCGACCTGGTTGGCCGCCTGGTCGGCCTGCCGGTAGGTCACCCGCGCGAAGCGCGGGTCGGCGTAAGCGCCGACGGCGCCGATGAGCGCTTCCTTGTCGGGGTAGCTCCAGGTCACGCGCTCGGTCAGGTCACCGACGCTGGTGCGCTCCCAGCGGTTGACCGCGCGCCGGTTGTACAGGCTGGTCACGTCGAGCGAAGGTTCCATGGCGGCCAGCCTCTCTGCGGGCACTTTAGTGACTTAGAATTCACTTCGTAGGGTAGAACCAACGAGCCGCCTTGCCTAGAGGTAGGCCCAGTGGCACAGTAGTTAACGACGATTCACTACTCTGCTTGGAGTCGCCCATGCCGGTGCTGAGCTCCCGCGTTGAGGTCGCGAGCGAGGTGTACCAGCGCAACCGCGCCGGGCAGCTCGCCGCGATCGCGGCGCTGAACGAGCAGCTCGAGCTGGCCCGGGCGGGCGGCGGCGCGCGGTACGCCAAGCGGCACCGCGATCGCGGGCGCCTGCTGGCCCGCGAGCGCGTGGAGCTGCTCGTCGACCGGGACGCGCCCCTGCTCGAGCTGTCACCGCTCGCCGCCTGGGGCACGGAGTTCCCGGTCGGCGCGAGCATGGTCACGGCCATCGGCGTGGTGTCCGGCGCGGAGTGCGTGCTGATCGCGCACGACCCGACGGTGCGCGGCGGCGCGATGAACCCCTACACGCTGCGCAAGACGCTGCGCGCGCTGGAGATCGCCCGCAGGAACCGGCTGCCGGTGATCAACCTGGTCGAGTCGGGCGGCGCGGACCTGCCCACGCAGTCGGACCTGTTCGTCCCGGCCGGCAAGATCTTCCACGACCTCACCGAGCTGTCCGCGATGGGCATCGCGACCATCGCCCTGGTCTTCGGCAACTCGACCGCGGGCGGTGCCTACATCCCCGGCATGTGCGACTACGCGGTGCTCGTCGACCAGCAGGCCAAGGTCTTCCTTGGCGGTCCCCCGCTGGTCAAGATGGCCACCGGCGAGGACGCCGACGACGAGTCGCTCGGCGGGGCCGACATGCACTCGCGCGTGTCCGGGCTCGCCGACTACTTCGCCACGGGCGAGCTCGACTGCATCCGGATCGGCCGGCAGATCGTCGCCGACCTCGGCTGGCGCAAGCTGGGGCCTGCGCCGAGCTCATCCGTTGATGAGCCGTTGTACGACCCCGACGAGCTGCTCGGCATCGTCTCGGCGGACTTCCGGGTGCCGTTCGACCCGCGCGAGGTGATCGCCCGGGTGGCCGACGGATCGGTGTTCAGCGAGTACAAGGCCCGCTACGGGACCAGCCTGGTCACCGGCTGGGCGTCGGTGCACGGCTTCCCCGTGGGCATCCTGGCCAACGAGCGCGGCGTGCTGTTCAGCGAGGAAGCCAAGAAGGCCACCGAGTTCATACTGCTCGCCAATCAGTCGGACACGCCGCTTGTCTTCCTGCAGAACACCACCGGCTACATGGTGGGCACCCGGTACGAGCAGGGCGGCATCATCAAGGACGGCGCCAAGATGATCAACGCGGTCACCAACTCGACCGTCCCGCACATCACGATCAACATGGCGGCGTCGTTCGGCGCGGGCAACTACGGCATGTCCGGCCGCGCCTACGACCCGCGGCTGATGTTCTCCTGGGCCAACGCCAAGCTCGCCGTGATGGGCGCGCAGCAGCTGGCCGGCGTGCTGTCGATCGTCGGCCGGGCATCGGCGCAGGCCACCGGGCGGGACTTCGACGCGGACGCCGACGAGCAGCGGCGCAAGCAGGTCGAGGCGCAGATCGGATCCGAGTCGCACGCGTTCTTCGTCAGCGCCCGCCTCTACGACGACGGCGTGATCGACCCGCGTGACACACGCTCCGTTCTGGGGATCGCTTTGTCCGCGGCTCACTCGGGACCGGTCGAGGGGCGCCGCGGCTTCGGCGTCTTCCGGATGTGAGGGCGGGATGCCAGTGATCAGGAAGCTGCTCGTCGCCAACCGCGGCGAGATCGCCGCGCGTATCTTCCGCACCGCGCGTGCCATGGATATCGCAACGGTGGCGGTGTACTCCGATCCCGACGCGCACCTGCCTCATCCCCGGGAAGCCGACGAGGCGGTGCGCCTGCCCGGCAGCACCCCGGCCGAGACGTACCTGCGGGGCGAGGCGGTCATCGACGCCGCCCGGCGCGCCGGCGCCGACGCGGTCCACCCCGGCTACGGCTTCCTGTCGGAGAACGCCGGCTTCGCCCGCGCGTGCGCCGCCGCGGGCCTCACCTTCGTCGGCCCGTCGCCGGAGGCCATCGACGCGATGGGCTCAAAGACCGCCGCGAAGGAGCTGATGCGCGCCGCGGGCGTGCCGGTGCTGCCTGGTGCCGTGTTCGATGAGCGGGCCGAGCCTGACGAGGCTCAGCTGCGCGCCGCGGCCGCCGGGATCGGCCTGCCGGTGCTGGTGAAGGCGGCGTTCGGCGGCGGCGGGCGCGGCATGCGCATCGTCCGCGAGCTCGGCGACGTGGCGGAGGCGGTCGCGAGCGCGCGCCGGGAGGCGGCGTCGGCGTTCGGCAACGGCACCGTGTTCCTCGAGCGGTACGTGGACTCGCCCCGGCACATCGAGGTGCAGATCGTCGGCGACCACGGCGGCACGGTGGTGCACCTGTTCGAGCGGGAATGCTCCATCCAGCGCCGCTACCAGAAGATCATCGAGGAGGCGCCGTCGCCGGCGGTGGACGACGCGCTGCGCGGTGCGCTGTGCCAGGCGGCGGTGGCGGCGGGCAAGGCGATCGGCTACGTCGGGGCGGGCACGGTGGAGTTCGTGCTCGACGCCGCCGGGCGCTTCTACTTCCTCGAGGTCAACACCCGGCTGCAGGTGGAGCACCCGGTGACCGAGCTGGTGACCGGCATCGACCTGGTTAAGGTGCAGCTTGAGGTCGCCGCGGGCAAGCCGATCGGCGACGAGGTCGTCAGGGCCGCCATCACCGGGCACGCGATCGAGGCGCGGCTGTACGCCGAGGACGTCCCGGCCGGCTACCTGCCGACAAGCGGCGACCTGCACACCTTCGACATCCCGGCCGCCGAGGGGCTGCGGGTGGACGCGGGCTTCGCCTCCGGCACCCGGGTCAGCACCTTCTACGACTCGATGCTGGCCAAGGTGATCGGTTACGGCGCCACCCGCGACGACGCCCGCCGCCTGCTGGCCGGGTCGCTGTCCCGCGCCCGGCTGCACGGGGTCACCACCAACCGTGAGCTGCTCGCCGCGATCCTGCGCGAGGACGAGTTCGCGGCCGGCGCCATCGACACCGGCTACCTGGACCGGCATCCCTACGACGAGCTGGTCCCCGGCCCCACGGCCGCGGCCCGCACGGTCCACCCGCTGGCCGCGGCGCTCGCGGGCCAGGCTGCCCGCCGCGCCGCGGCGCCGGTGCTCGCCAGCCTGCCGTCCGGGTTCCGCAACAACCCGAGCGCGCCCCAGTCCGTCACCTATCAGCCCACGGTCGGCCAGCGCGGCGCCGATCGGAGCGGTGCCGATGAGGGCGGTGCCGATGAGGGCGGTGCCGATGAGGGCGGTGCCGATCGGGGCTGGGGCGGGCTGGTCGAGGTGACCTACCGCATCGGCCGGGACTCGGTCACCGCCACCGTGGCGGGCGAGCCCGTGCCGGAGGTCACCGTGCTGTCGGCGGCGCCCGGCCGGGTCGACCTGGTGTGCGACGGGGTACGCCGGGTCGTCGACGTGACCAGGATCGGCGCCGTCAGCTACGTCGACAGCCCGCTCGGGCACGACGCGCTCACCGAGGTCGAGCGCTTCCCCGACCCGGCCGCCGCGGTGCACCCGGGTTCCCTGCTCGCGCCGATGCCCGGCACCGTGGTCCGGGTCGACGTCGCCGCCGGAGACACCGTCGAGGCGGGCGCCGCGATCGTCACTATCGAGGCGATGAAGATGGAGCACGCGGTGCGCGCCCCGGGGCGCGGCATCGTCACCGCGGTCGGCGTCGCGGTCGGAACGCAAGTCGACAGCGGTGCCGTGCTCGCTGTCGTGGAGGAGGAAGCCCGCAATGACTGATCCGGTACCGGGTGCTCCGGTCCTGCCTGATCCGGTGCGTTACGAGGTCGTCAACGGCGTCGCCTGGCTGACGATCGACCGGCCCGAGGCCCGCAACGCGCTGAACAAGGCGGTCCGGGAAGGCCTGTTCGCGGGCGCGCGGCGGTTCAACGCCGACGACGATGCCAAGGTGCTGATCCTCACCGGGGCCGGCGACCGCGCCTTCTGCGCCGGCGGTGACCTGAAGGAGATGGCCGATACCGCGCTGCGGGTTCCGCCGCCGGATTTCGCGCCGCAGTTCGGCCGGAACATCCAGGTGGACAAGCCGACCATCGCGGCCGTCAACGGCGTCGCTTACGCCGGCGGGTTCCTGCTGGCCCAGATGTGCGACCTGGTCATCGCGGCGGAGTCGGCGAGGTTCGCCGTCACCGAGGTGAAGGTAGGGCGCGGCTCACCGTGGGCGGCCCCGCTGTCCTGGCTGGTCGGGCCCCGCATCGCGATGGAGATCCTGCTGACCGGGGATCCCCTCAGCGCGGCCCGGGCGCGTGAGGTCGGCCTGGTCAACACGGTCGTGCCGGACGGTGAGCTGCGGGCGGCGGCCCAGTCGCTCGCGATGAGGATCGCCGCGAACGCGCCGCTGTCGGTGCGGGCGGCCAAGAAGACCGTCTACCTGTCCGCCCGGATGGGCATGGCTGAGGCGTTCGACGAGGCCGAGCGCATCTGGGAGCCGGTGTACACCAGCGACGACGCCCAGGAAGGGCCGGCCGCGTTCCGCGACAAGCGGACTCCCGTTTGGACGGGGCACTGATGGGCGGGGCGCTGACCGGCGGGGCACCCTCGGGCGGGGCAGCGTCAGGCGGGAACGGGCCGGCCTCCGGCCGCGCGCTGGCCGACTCGCTGGTCGGCTCGCTGATTGATGACCTCCTCGCGGAGTCCGCCGCGCTGCGCCAGGTGCTGGCCGGCCTGGCCGCGGCGGACTGGGGGCTGGCTACGCCGGCGGCCGGGTGGACCGTCACCGACCAGGTCACGCACCTGGCGTACTTTGACGACGCGGCGCGGCGGTCGGTAACCGAGCCCGAGCAGTTCACGGCCGAGGCGGAGCAGATCGCGGCGACCGGCGCCGACTTCATCGACCAGGTCGCGGCGCGGTACCGCGACACTCCCCCGGCCGACGTGCTCGCCTGGTTCGAACAGTCCAGGGCGCGACTGACGGAGGCCTACCGTCAGGCCGACCCGTCCGCCCGGCTGCCTTGGTACGGGCCGCCGATGAGCCTTGCCTCGTCGGTGACGGCCCGGCTGATGGAGACGTGGGCGCATGGCCAGGACGTGCTCGACACGATGGGGATCGCCCGGGTGCCCACCGCCCGGATGCGGCACGTGGCCGACCTCGGGATCCGGGCGCTGCGCTACGCCTACACCGTCAACGGGCTGCCGGTTCCCGCCGAGCCGATCCGGGTCGAGCTGGCCGGGCCGGACGACGCGCGGTGGGACTGGGGGCCGGCCGACGCGGCCAACCGGGTGTCCGGGACGGCGCTGGACTTCTGCCTGCTCGTCACCCAGCGGCGGCACCGCGACGACACCGCGCTCGAGGTCACCGGGGCGGTCGCGCGGCAGTGGATGGGCATCGCGCAGGCGTTCGCCGGGCCGGCTGGGCCGGGGCGGGCCCCGGCGCCCCCGGCGCCCCCGGCGGGAGGAAGCTGACATGCACGATTCCGCTGCGCTCCGGCGCCCGGCCCGGCGCCCGGTCCGGATCGGCAACTCCTCCGGGTTCTACGGCGACCGGATGGAGGCGACCAGGGAGATGGTCGAGGGCGGCCCCATCGACGTGCTCACCGGCGACTACCTGGCCGAGCTGACCATGCTCATCTTGTGGAAGGCCCGGCAGAAGGATCCCGACGCCGGATACGCCAGGTCGGTGCTCGCCCAACTGGAGCCGGTGCTCGGCACCTGCCTCGACCGCGGCGTCAAGATCGTCAACAACGCGGGCGGGCTCAATCCGTCCGGCCTGGCCCAGGAGCTGGCGGCGCTGGCCGGCCGGCTCGGCCTGCATCCCAAGATCGCCTACGTCACCGGCGACGACCTGCTCCCCCGCCTGAAGGAACTCCAGGCCGCGGGTCACCCACTGTCCAACCTGGACACCGGCCAGCCGCTTGCCGACGTCGGCCGGCCGCCGGTCACGGCGAACGCCTACCTCGGCGGCTGGGGGATCGCCGCGGCGCTCGGCGCCGGGGCGGACATCGTCATCTGCCCGCGGGTCACCGACGCCTCCCTGGTGACCGGGCCCGCCGCCTGGTGGCACGGCTGGGGCCGCGACGACTTCGACCAGCTGGCCGGCGCGGTCGCCGCCGGGCACGTCATCGAGTGCGGGCCGCAGGCGACCGGGGGAAATTACTCCTACCTGCACGAGATCACCGACCGCCGCTACCCCGGCTTCCCCGTCGCCGAGATCGCCGCGGACGGCAGCAGCGTGATCACCAAGCACGACGGGACCGGTGGCCTGGTTTCCGTCGGCACGGTCACCGCGCAGCTGCTCTACGAGATCGGCGACCCCGCCTACCTCAACCCCGACGTCGTCGCCCACTTCGACACCATCACGCTTGAGCAGCTGGCCGGGCACCGGGTGCGGCTTTCCGGCATCACCGGCACGCCGCCGCCGGACACGCTCAAGGTGTGCCTCAACTTCCTCGGGGGGTATCGCAACACGATGACCATGGTGATCACCGGGCTGGACATCGAAGAGAAGGCCGCCTGGGCCGCTGATGAGCTGTTCGGCATCCTCGGCGGGCGCGACCAGTTCGACGACGTCGACGTCCGGCTGCTGCGCTTCGACCACCCGGACGCGCCGGGCAACGAGCAGGCGACGGCCCACCTGCGGGTCACGGTGAAGGACCGCGACGCGCGGAAGGTCGGCCGCCGTTTCTCCAACGCGACCATGGAGCTGGCGCTGGCCGGCTACGCCGGGTTCCACACCACGACGCCGCCGTCGGCGGAGAGCGAGTTCGGGGTGTACTGGCCCGCGCTGGTGCCGGCGGCGGAGGTGGAGCACACCACGGTGCTGCCGGACGGCACCCGCGTCGCCATCCCCGCCACCCGGGCGGCGGCGGGGGCGGACGGGGGAACCAAGCTCACGTTCTGGCGTCCGCCCAGTTTCCCAACGGAACCGGCGGGCGGCGGCGCGCTCGGCGGCACTGGCGTGCGCGCCCCGCTCGGGCGGGTGTGCGCGGCCCGCTCGGGTGACAAGGGCGGCAACGCCAATGTCGGCCTGTGGGCCCGCGACGCGGCCGGGTACGCGTGGCTGCGGGATTACCTGACGACCGAGCGGCTGCGGTCGCTGCTGCCGGAGGCGAAAGACCTTGAGGTGCGCCGCTTCGAGCTGCCGAACCTGCACGCGCTGAACTTCGTGATCGCCGGCCTGCTTGGCGAGGGGGTGGCGTCCTCGACCCGGCCCGACCCGCAGGCGAAGGGGCTCGGGGAGTACCTGCGCTCGCGGCTGGTGACCGTGCCCGCGATCCTGCTCGACGGCGAGCCGACCGAAGGCGAGCCGACCGAAGGCGAGCCGACCGAAGGCGAGCCGACTGATGGCGGGCCGACTGATGGCGGGCCGACTGATGGCGGGCCGACTGATGGCGGGCCGCGGTGACCGGGTCTAGTGCCCGGCCCGCGCCGGCGCCGCGGCGGCGCGATCCCGAGCGGCGGCAGCGGATTCTCGCCGCCGCGGCCGGCCTGGTCGCGGAGCGCGGGTACCACGAGGTGGCGATGTCGGACATCGGAGCGGCGGCCGGCATCGTCGGCTCGGGCATCTACCGGCACTTCGACGGCAAGTCAGCGGTGCTGGTGGCGCTGTTCGACCGGGTGATCGACGACCTGACCAGGGATTCCGGCGAGATCCTGGCCCGCGGCCGGGGCCCGTCGCAAACCCTGACGGAGCTCATCGACGCGCACGTGCGGATTGTGCTCGAGGACCGCACGCTGATGCGCGTCTACCACACCGAGATCGCCAACCTGCCGGCCGACGACAGTCACCGGCTGCGCCGCAAGCAGCGCCTCTACATCGAGGAGTGGGTCCACGTGCTGGAACTGCTGCGACCTGAGGCAGACGACGCCGCGCTGCGGTCACTGGTGCACGCCGCGATCGGCGCGGTGCACTCGACGCTCTTCTACGCGAGCGGCCTGCCGGGCGAGCGACTGGCCGCGCTGATGGCCGCCGCCGCTCGCGCGACGCTGTTCGTACCGATCCCGGAGTGAGTTGCCTCATGAACCTCATGAACCTCATGAATGGAGCCACGGGCTGTGGAGTTTGACGAGAACCCGGACCACGCGGCCATCCGTGACGCGGTGGCGGCAGTCGCGGCGAAGTACGGGGGCGGGTACTACACCGAGCGCGCCGAGCGGCACCTGCCCACCACCGAGCTGTGGCGCGATCTCGGCCGCCAGGGATTCATCGGGATCAACATCCCGCAGGAGTACGGCGGCGGCGGCGCCGGCCTCACCGAACTGGCGCTGGTGTGCGAGGAGACCGCCGCCCAGGGCGTCCCGCTGCTCCTGCTGCTCGTGTCGAGCGCCATCTCCGGCGAGGTCCTCACCCGCTACGGCAGCGAGTCGCAGAAGCAGGACTGGCTGCCCGGCATGGCGTCGGGCCAGCGCAAGGTCGTGTTCGCGATCACCGAGCCCGACGCCGGCTCGAACACGCACCAGCTGTCGACCACCGCGCGCCGCGACGGGGAAGAGTGGGTGCTGCGCGGCACCAAGTACTACATCTCCGGCGTGGACGAGGCCGACGCCCTGATCGTGGTGGCCCGAACGGGCACCGACGGGGCGACCGGGAGGGGCCTGCTGTCGCTGTTCCTGGTCCCGACGGACACCCCGGGCCTGGTCGCGAACGAGCTGCCGGTATCCGCGTCACTGCCGGAGAAGCAGTTCACGCTGTTCTTCGACGACGTGCGGTTGGGGGCGGGCCAGCTCATTGGCGGTCAGGACGAGGGCTTCCGCCAGGTGTTCCACGGCCTGAACCCGGAGCGCGTCACCGGCGCCGCGATCTGCGTCGGCGTCGGCCGGTACGCCCTGTCCCGCGCCGCGTCCTACGCGACGACCCGCTCGGTTTGGGGTACGCCGATCGGTACGCACCAGGGGATCTCGCATGCCCTGGCCAGAGCCAAGATTGAGGTCGACCTCGCCGCGCTGATGACGGCGAAGGCGGCGTGGCTGCACGACCACGGCCGCCCGGCCGGCGAAGCGGCGAACGAGGCGAAGTACGCCGCCGCCGAGGCGGCCGCCGCGGCCGTCGACGCGGCGATCCAGACGCACGGCGGCAACGGGATGAGCACGGAGTACGGCCTGGTGCCGCTGTGGGGCATCACCCGCCTGCTGCGCATCGCCCCGGTCAGCGCGGAGATGGTGCTCAACTACGTCGCGCAGCACTCACTCGGCCTGCCCCGGTCGTACTGAGCCACGGCACCCTAAGCCACGCCTGTACGCCGCCGCCCCGTGCGAGCGGGGGCCGGGCCGGTGATGGCCGGGGCCTGCGGAACCGGCCCCGGGGGTGCCCGTGGTGCGGGCGGGTCAGGGAGGCGCCGCGGGGGTGCCGGGCGGCGGCGCCCGCGCCGGGCCGACGGAGCGCAGGGTCCTCCGTGTGGCGTTTGGCCGGCTATGGCCGGCCAAAAGCCGCACGGCGATCTTGCCCGGCGCGTT
>Ga0265338_10007760_pt1 | contig 13203 bp, 10 predicted proteins | sample 42126metaG_FD_193579 | JGI IMG/M metagenome (GOLD analysis project Ga0265338, IMG submission 193579) | Rhizosphere microbial communities from Carex aquatilis grown in University of Washington, Seatle, WA, United States - 4-21-26 metaG | ecosystem: Host-associated > Plants > Roots > Rhizosphere... | reverse complement strand
GTGTCTCTCCCGGCTTGAGCGCAAAGCTCGAACGAATGCCGATCGACGATAAGCCCGGAGCGTCGGTAGAAAAATAAGGCTGGGTTGATCGATCGCCGGCCGCATGGGCAAACAGGGCAGGCGGGTTCGGTTCGAACGGCGTCATTTGCCCTGCCGGAGGAAAGGTGAGGCTATGCCGCGGCTTAACCGCGAAGCGAACGCGCATTGCCTCAGCGCCGGCCTTTTCAACGCCGATTGCAGTATATTCAGGCGTAGCTTGATCTTGAATCGACTCGAAAGGCAGCATTCGATAGTTCGCCAGCACCGACTCCACATACTCAACGTCGAGCGGAGCGTTGCCCGTATTCTCGAACCGAACGTGCAACAAGTAGGCGGAGGCGCCCTTGCCAACCGTCGTTGAAGGCCTGACGTGAATCGACCGCTCAACCTCGAGTCCCCGCCCGAGTTGATACGAATAACGCGCAAAACCAACGCCGAAAAGCTTGCCCGCATCCATGGCTGCGGGTTCGTCGAGCCCTATCAGTTCATGCTTCTCGCCGCCAACAAAACAAGTCGCCTGATTAGCTCCGGACCAAACAGCCTCACCCTGATTCATGCGCGCCCACGCCCGCTCTCCGCTCAGTATCTGGATGTGGCCGCTCGCGTGCGTGAAGAGAGTGAGCCGGTGGTTGCCGAGGAGAAAAACCGGGTCGTCGGGAATCATTCTTCCGTCGAGCCCCCACATCGGCTGCTTCTCTTTGTAGCGATCGGTAAAGCGGATCGGCCCGCGATAGCTGTAACAGGGCAGGCCAAGGTCGCCGTCGATCCACTGCCCAAGCGAATTGACGGCAGCTTCAGAATGAGCCGGCTTTACTAGCGAAGCAGCTACCGCCGCGCTCACTCCGGCAAGGAAAGTTCTTCTCGTGCACTCCTCAAACCGAGTGTCCATGCGAATGCCCCCTTCGTGGTCGAAAGGTTCTGCCACTTGTGATTGTTCTTTGGTTCTCGCGGAGCAATTATTCCACAGTTACTGACTTGGCCAGATTGCGGGGCTGGTCAACGTCGCAACCGCGGCGCACGGCGATGTAATACGCCAGCAGTTGCAGCGGCACAATCTCAATCAGCGGCGAAAGAAGTTCAGGCGCGTGCGGAATGTGAATCACGTGCTCCACCAGGTCGCCGATCGATGCGTCGCCCTCGGTGGCGATTGCAATCACGCGGCCCGAGCGCGCGGTCACTTCCTGAATATTCGAGAGCGTCTTATCGTAGCGCAGCTTCGAGGCGGCGTCAGAGGAGTCGCGCGTGGCGATCACCACCACCGGCAAAGTCTCGTCGATGAGCGCATTGGGCCCATGCTTCATTTCGCCGGCTGGGTAGCCTTCGGCGTGAATGTACGAGATTTCTTTGAGCTTGAGCGCGCCTTCAAGTGCGATGGGGAAATGGATGCCGCGACCCAGGTAGAGAAAATCCCGAGAGGTAGCAAAATCCTTAGCCAGCGCCTCGCATTGTGCTGTGCGGGAGCGCAGAATCTCTTCGATCCTGCCGGGAATGCGGCTCAGCTCACTGATCAGTTCTATCGACTGATCTTTGTTGAGATGGCCGCGCAACTGGCCAAGCTTGAGCGCCAGCAGGAACAGCGCGGTGAGCTGCGCGGTAAAGGCCTTGGTTGAGGCCACGCCGATCTCGGGGCCGGCGTGGGTGTAGATGGCTCCATGCGCCTCGCGCGCCACCATGGCGCCCACCACGTTGCAAATGGCCACAGTCTTTGAGCCGAGAGCCTTCATTTCGCGCTGCGCGGCAAGGGTGTCGGCGGTTTCGCCCGATTGGGTTATCAGCAGGCCCAGGGCGTTGGGGTCCGCGATGGGGTCACGGTAGCGGTACTCACTGGCGTAGTCCACATCCACCGGCAAACGCGCCAGCCGCTCAATCATGTATTTGGCTGTGAGCGCGGCATGCCAACTGGTGCCGCAGGCGGCAATGTTGATGCTTGTGGCGCGCGCCAGCTCGTCGTCGCTAATCTCCATTTCGCCCAGGAAGACATTGCCGGAGTCAAGCGAGACGCGGCCGCGGGTTGTGTCGGTAATGGCCCGCGGCTGCTCCCATATTTCCTTCAGCATGAAGTGCTTGTAGCCGCCCTTTTCCGCCTGCACCGGGTCCCATGCGATGCGCGTCAATTCCCGTTCAATGGGGTGGCCGTCAAAGTCAGTCAGCTCCACGCCATTGTGCGTGATGATGGCCATATCGCCGTCGGCAAGAAAATAGATATTGCGGGTGTGGTGCAGAATTCCTGGAACGTCAGAGGCAACAAAATACTCCCCTTCGCCTACCCCGACAATCACCGGAGGCCCTAGCCGCGCGGCTACAATCTTGTCCGGCTCGGCCGCCGACAGCACTCCCAACGCAAAGGCGCCAGTAAGCCGCCGCACCGCCTGGCGCAACGCTGCTTCAAGCAGAATCGGCCTGCCTTCTGACTTGGCCTGGCGCTGGATCTGCTCAATCAGGTGAGCAATGACTTCGGTATCGGTCTCGGTGACAAATTTGTGTCCCAGCGCTGTGAGCTCGCGTTTCAGCTCAATGTAGTTTTCTACAATGCCGTTGTGAACCACCACGATGCGGCCCGTGCAGTCGCGGTGCGGATGGGCGTTCTCTTCGGTAGGCCGGCCGTGCGTAGCCCAGCGCGTATGGCCAATACCAAAGGTTCCGTCGAGCGGATGGTCGTGCAGCAACTCTTCAAGATTGGACAGCTTACCCGGCGCACGCCAGATTTCGAGCTTATCTGAGGTGGGCGACCCCACGGCAATTCCCGCCGAATCGTAGCCGCGATACTCCAGCCGCCTGAGCCCTTCAATAATGATGGGCACAACTTTCTTTGGTCCAACGTAACCCACAATGCCGCACATGGCTCCATTCTATGCGACAAATAGAGCGACGCCGGCAAAACCTGAAGCTATTGAGAAACCAGTAGATGTTTGCCCCAGACGCGATGGGCGCCGGCGCCTTGCGAGAGTTGCATTCATAGGTACTGACATTTTTGCTCGAGTTTGACTAGAATGGCTGCAATTCCCGAGCACGGCGTATGGATTGACGCAAAAGGGATTATCAGCGATGTTTGGAATCGGCGACCTGAAACGTAAGCTTCACAAGTTGGGCTACCCTGAGCGGCCTCGTGCAGAGCGTCTGCCTGCCGCCCAGCTTGCCGCCCATTGCGATACCGAACTCAATCACATTGACGCCGGAGTCAAAGACATCAGCTCGACCGGACTTTACCTGGTCACTGAGAAACGCTTTACAACAGGCGAGGTTGTTCATCTCAGTCTCCACGCGCAGGGGTCGGGAGAGGACCATTCAGAACTGGAGATTGCGGTGGAGGCTCGTGTGGCCCGCGTCGGCCAGGACGGCATCGGCCTCTCGTTCGTTCTACCCGCTGGACTCGATACCAATCTCTGGACCGTGCTTGTGAGAAACACCGTGGTTCTCACCAAGGCGAGCGATATCGCCAACATGTTCCGGACGCTCCGCACCATCCTCTTCCTTTGCCGCTTGTGCCAATCGGGAGCCGAGGAAGCAATCATGTTGCTCGGCGGCCAACTCGATTCAGCCCGATCGGAATGCGTTTTTGAGATCGCTCTCGGTGCGGAAAAAATGCTCTCCTCCGACTACAACGCTGACAAGTTACGGGCCGATCCCAAGCTGATCGCTCATATTCTGCGCGAAGGCTCGTGGGCCCACACCGTCCAGCAGAAGCAGCTCTGGATAGGTCTCTTTGTGAATTCATGCAAACCGGAGGGTTGGGACGACTCGAACATTGCCTATGCCGACATGCTGGTAAACATAACGCCAGCCCAGGCCACCATCTTCATTGAAGGCTGTAACCGGGCGCTCCAATCCATGCAGGATACTGACACGGCTGCGCCCCACCGAATCATTCTGGCGCCCCAGCAGATGATCGAGCTGACCCACATGTACGACCTTACCCGGGTCGCCACCGATGTCGCCTATCTCTACAATCTCAGCGTGATTGACCGGCTGTTCGACTTTACATCGTACGTTGAGACTGAAAACTTCGACATTACGCCCAGCAGCGTGGGAATCGAACTCTTCCGCCGCTGCCGCCGCGGGCTCACCTACGAGATCCCGATACGGGTCGAAACTGAAGCCATAGTATTTTAAGTTCGCCCGGCCGGCTCATTCCACTATTTCATAGCTGAATTCTTCAATCACCGGGTTGGTTAGCACTTCGCGAGCAATCTTCTCAACTTCCGCCTTGGCAGTCTCCGGCGTGAGTCCGCCGGCCAGTGAAAGCTGAAAATATTTGCCCTGCCGGACCGCCGTAACCCCGGCGAACCCGATCTTGCGCAATGCGTTCTGGATGGTCTGGCCCTGGGGGTCAAGGACCGATGTCTTTAGCGTGACATAGACATGCGCCTTCATCATCCGTGATTATAGTAGTTCCGGGCTTCTCCCAAAAGGTTCCCCCCGGATCGTAATTCGCCCTGTTACCTGATCGAAACGCCTGAATCGGAATTCACTCCCCCAAGAAGAAGAGGAAAAATGGTCAACTACCTTGAACTGCCCGTCGGCGATCGCTGCCCTGAGATCTTCCGCTGCGTCATTGAAATCCCCAAAGAAGGGGTGCAGAAGTTCGAGTACGACAAGCAGCTCCACGTCTTTAAGCTCGACCGCAATCTGCACTCTCCGGTCCATTACCCCGGCGACTACGGCTTTGTCCCCTCCAGCCTGAGCGACGACGGCGACCCCCTCGACGTGCTGGTGCTTGTGCCCAGTCCCAGCTTTCCCGGCTGCGTGCAAGAGGTGCGTCCCATCGGCCTGCTTGAGATGCTCGACCAGGGCGTGCTCGACGAAAAGGTGCTGGCCGTGGGCAAAAACAATCCCCGCTATTCCAACGTGTGGAATTACACCGATATCTATCCCCACCTGCTCAAGGAAATCACGCACTTTTTCGCCATTTACAAAGATCTTGAGGGCAAACGTGTGGAAGTGAAGGGCTGGCGCGATGCAGCCTACGCCCGCGACCGTGTCACACGCGCGGTAAAGCTGTTCGCTGAAGGCAAAGCCGCCAGGCATAATGAATCCGGCAAAAAGTCAAAAGGGTGACCTCCGGAAAACCCTGACGTCCCGAAGGCCGGACCCGGGCCGGCCTTCGATCTCTCATCCAGGGGTGCGGCGTGCAGACCTCGCCAGCACCTCAGCCGCTGCATCGCATGCTGCCGGTCACTTGAAAACTCTGGCTTGATCAACCCCAAATTGCGCTGGATTGCGGTGAAATAGTACGAGAAGAGTTAATGCCTGGCAAGATTGCGCATCCAATCGAACCATGACGGCAACCATTTCAATGGCGACGAGTTACCTGAACGCGGCTCGCTAACGCTGAAACCCAGCTAGGCCGGCACGAACTCTGAAGCTATAACACAACAAGAACTGCGTATCGCTGCGCAACGGAGCCACATGAAGGAGTCATCAGTCGTTCAAAACAATGTTTACCAGCGAACTATCAATTACCATGCCATCGCTGTTGTAGTCGATGTAGCCAAGACTGCGAAACCGATTGAGGAAGAAGCTTACACGCGACCTTGTGGTGCCGATCATGTCGGCCAAAGTCTCCTGGCTAATTTTTTCGATGACCGGAATGGGCTTCGTTGCCTGACCGAAATTCGCCATCAGCATCAGCAGGCGCGCCAGCCGTTTTTCGCTTGAATTGAAGAGATGATCCACAAGGTCTGACTGCATGCGCATATTGCGCGAGAGCAAGTGCGCACGGAAATCCAACGCGAACTCCGGCTCGCGATGAAGCAGATCGAACATTGCCCTTTTCTCGATGCGAATAATGGTGCATGCTTGCAGCGCGGTTGCAGAGCAGGATCGTTGCAGTTCGCCTCCCATTGAAGCCTCGCCAAAGAAGCTCCCTGCCGTGAGATGCGCGATGACCGCCTCTTTGCCACTGCTTGAAACCACGGTGAGCTTTACATTGCCGCTCTGAATGTAAAACACTGAATTGGCCAAATCGCCTTGCGAGTATATTGATGCGCCCGCCTGATATTCGCGCTTTGACTTCCCAGGCATGAACCTGTTCAGAGGGCTGTGCATGTCGACCGCTGCGTCTTGCGACGGCAAAACGCCGGCCTTAGTCGCAACCACCGTGAGCCGATGACTCGTAGCCTGTTGCATTGAATTGGGAAGGTCCAAGGGAAATGTGTGAGCAGATGTAGTCAAAGTCGCAAAGTTGGTGGCCATGGTAGATGCCTTTCAATTTCAGAGGTTGAACATTACGGGATGAAATGCAGCTAGTATTTTCTGTGCTGATAGAACCACGATACGAAGGATTGAAGTGAATGAACATCGGCGAAAACTAATCTTGCCGTAGGCTTTATGCCTGATTTCTGTGAGGTAAACCTGACAGTGGCAGGAGTGTGATCCGACTCGCATTTCGTGCGCAGCGCAGCCGGCAGCCATCATGGGCTGGGTCAGCTCACCGATGCATCAATCTAGCGGATGGACTTAATTGGCATCTCGCGCAGGCGCTTCACCGAAGTCCAATATGCTCTGGATGGCGGGCGCCAGATCCTCGGATGCGCAGTTCTTGTTGACGTATGCTGTGGCGCCGGCCAGCAGGCAGCGGGCCGCATACTGGCTCTCCGGCTGCACACTCACCATCACCACCGGAAGGCCAGGATAGGCGAACTTCACATCCTTCAGCACTTCCATGCCGCTGCGTCCAGGCATATTAATGTCGAGCAGCAACACATCGTGCCGGCTCTTGACCAGCTCGGTCAAAACTTCCGCGCCGTTTGCCGCTTCTGAAAATTGTGCGCCTGAAAACGCATCGACCAGGATCTCTCTCAAGCCGCGCCGTACATTCGCATGGTCGTCTGCAATCAGGATATTCATGGTTACCTACTGGCCCGGCTTTGCAGCTCGACCTGTTTTTACGATACAGACGGCACCGCTAAAGCGGCATCAGCGTATTCCGTGATTCGTGTAGGGTTTTTCTTACCCGCGTAATTCAATCGATAAGATTATGGGTCATGGCATAGCGGGTCAGCTCGGCATTGCTCGTCATCTGCATCTTTTCCATAATGCGCGCCCGATAGCTGCTGATGGTTTTCACACTCACATGCAGCCTTTCGCCAATCTCGGTCAGGTGAACGCCAGCGGCTATCATCTTCATCACTTCGTGCTCCCGGTCAGAGAGTGATTCATGCAGAGGCTTGTCGTTCTGATCATCTAGTGTGGAAATCAGCTTCTCTGCCAGGCTGGCGCTGATATAGCGGCCTCCGTCCAGTATCTTGCGGGTCGCAAGCGCCAGCTCATCGCTGGCGCTTTCTTTATTGATATATGCGGCAGCGCCGGCACGCAGGCAGCGAACTCCGTACTGCTCTTCAGGATGAACGCTGAGTATGATCACCGGCAACCGCGGGTAGCTTTGCTTTACATCGCGCAAAACGTCCATGCCACTTCGCCCCGGCATATTGATATCAAGCACGAGCAGAGCGGTTGTGGATTTACTCAACTTGCCCAACACCTCGTCTCCGTTGCAGGCTTCAGAAAAAGCCGCATCGGGCAGGGAGTCGGTCAAAATCTCACGTAGGCCGCGTCGCACTACGGCATGGTCATCTGCAATCAGGATATGCATACTTCGCTCCTCTCAATGCGCGTAGCATCCAGCGGAACGCGAATGGTAACCGTCGTCCCATTGCCCGGTGAACTCGATATCCGCACATCGCCTCCGCAAGCTTGCGCTCGTTCTTTCATGCCCAGCAGCCCCAACGATCCGGCAGTGCTCGACAGGTCCGGCCCCAGAAAGCCAACTCCGTCGTCTTCCACCACCAGCACAATCCTCTCGTCTTCCTGACTCAGGTCCACGCGCACCAGTTTCGCCTCTGCATGTCGAACTACATTGGTCAGGCACTCCTGGAAGATTCTGAAGGCCGCCGTAGCCCGGTCCCCGTCCATGTGCAAATCGACCGGCGGAACAGTCACCTGGCAGCGGACGCCGTTGCGCGATTCAAATTCGCCGGCCTGCCATTCAATCGCCGCTGCCAGGCCCAGGTCATCCAGCACTCCAGGGCGCATGCGGCTGCAAATGGCGCGCACCACCTTCACGCCCTCGTCGACGGATTCAAGCGATTCCTGCAGTCGATTCCGCACTTCGCCGTCGGAGTCAGGCAGCCGGCGGCTGATCCATTTCATATCCATTTTGATCGAGGTCAAAATCTGCCCAATCTCATCGTGCAGATCGCGGGCAACCCTTTTGCGATCCTCTTCGCGAACCCGTTCCAGCCTGTCGGCCAGCGCTCGAAGTTGTTCCCTTTGCAGTATGACCATTTCTTCGCCCTGCTTGCGTTCAGTAATGTCGCTGCTCACAACCAGCACGCGAGGCGGCGCACCGCGCTTACCCATTTGCAATGCCCAGCGCCCGGAGACTACAACCCGCTTGCCATCCTTGGCAGTTTCAATCAGATCTCCCTCCCAATGTCCTGTGCGCATCAATTTAGCTGTTATTTCAGCAAACGACCCTGGGAATTCAGTTGAAAGCAAATCGTGCGCAATCATGCCGGCGGCCTCGGCCTTGGTGTAACCGAACATAACCTCTGAACCGTGACTCCAAAACTGGACTCTTCCCTCCAGATCGATTACAAAGACAGAGTTCTGCGTCAATTCCAGCAGCGCAGCTTGTTCGGCAGTGGCAATTCGTTCCTGCCGCCTCTCAGAAACATCACGAAGAATCAGCACCACGCCAATCACGATTCCTTTGGCCGCGAGAATCGGCGCGGCACTATGCTCCACCGCCAGTTCCCTGCCGTCCCTCGTCACCAGGTCAACATGGTTAGCCACCGCCAGAATCTGCTTGTCTTTCAGCACGCGGAGCACTTCATTGTCCGCGGTCATCCCAGACTCCTCGTTCACAAGCCTCAGCACATCTCCGATCGGCTGGTTCAGAGCTTCTTCCGGTTGCCATCCAGTCAGCGCAGCGGCCACGGAGTTAAGAAAAGTGATGCGCCCGTCCTTATCCGTTGCAATAACCGCCTCGCCAATGCTCCCCAACGTAGCCGTCCATCGTTCCTCGCTCTGCAGCAGCTTGGTGCCCAGTTTCTCCACGTGATGGCGCGTGAAAAGAGCAAGAAAAAAACCGCATCCCAGGCTCAGTACCAGGCAGCTTGAAATCATCCGGATCCATCGCCGGTGCGCATCGTCAACGCGCTCGCGACGCAGTGTCTGTTCATAGCTTTGAAAATCCGCGAACTGTCCTCGAAGCGTATCCAGTTCGTGTTTTCTCAGTTGGTCGTCGATGACCGTTGGGTCGGCTTTTCCCGCGCGACGAAGGGCGATTATCCGGCTGTCGTTTTCCTCTGACTGCCGATATCCAGCATAGATATCGCTGAGTCTCTGCTGCTGCCGTGGATTATCGGCCACCAACTCTTTCAAGGCCTCGAACTCTGAGTCGAATACTTTGGTCCCTTCCAGGTAAGTAGGAAGAAAGTTCTCATCGCCTGTCGTTACGTACCCGCGCTTGGCGGATTCCATGTCCACCAGCAACTTCAAAAGGTGGCCGGACTGATCGAGAACCCGATCGGTATGGTCCACCCACTGCATCGCCTGGTTCAGGTCAAACGTCTCCCACAACAAAAATCCAGCAAGAGTTGTGGTCACCAGCATGGGCACCACAATCATCCGGCGGAGCAGCGTCTTGAACTTCGAGTATTCCATCGTTTGGAGCATCCTCGTTACTCTGCGGCCGCAACAATCTCAGGAATTTCCGCTTATCGGCGACTCGGATTCAGGCATGGATTACTTCCCCGGAAACGGTTATGCCGCGTTTCTATGAGCAAAGCGCACAACCGTATCTTTCAGGGTTGCTGACGGTATCGCCGGACCAGATAAGCGCCCATCGACTGCAATCAAGCCCAACCCCGCTGTGCAGTTGGCTGGGAGCCCTTGCTTGAGCCAGAGCGCAGTTGAGCGGGTAACGCTTCAGAGTCGCATTTTCGGCGGAAAAATACAGAGCTATATTGCTCACTTCGAGAGAAACTTGGACGGCCTCCGCAATGCTCTTGTCATCCCATCCATCAAGCGTTTTTTGCTCGACGGGTGAAATTAAATGGATGCCCCAGTCGGACGCAGTTATTTTGTCCCTTTCCAGGTGAAAACTTTGGGTGCCCCATCCATCGAGCGTCTTTTGCTCGATGGGTGGGAAACACAGATGCCCCAGTTCGACGCAATGGTTTTGTTTCTTTCCAGGCCACGACTTCACAACTTGATGAAAATGGCCTGCGCGACGGAGTTTTGTATCAGGGCACGACTTCAGTCGTGCCGAAAAAAGCCATTAAAATGGCGGGGCTTTAGCCCCTGAGGGATAATTGTCCTTCACGAATCGACTGCCCCGTGCCCCATCCTTGTATAGGCTATTTCCGCCCACATCAAAAGCCCCGTGACCCAGTCTGACGCAATGGTTTTGCTTCGTATAAGGGCACGAGTTTACTCGTGCCGAAAATGCTTCCTTATCAAAACCGGGCTTCAGCCCCTGCCGTGTTTCGTGCATGCAAGATCACTTTTTCACCAAGCTGTTCACTTGCGCCGAAAACACGCCAAAAAACTCCAGGGGCTTTAGTGTGTGAGTGAGAACTCGTCCCGGCAACGCTCTCCCTGCCACGCCGGAGGCAGCAGCAGCCTTCACGCTGCTGAATAAAGCGGAAAATACCGAACCGGCTTCAGCCGCGGGCCCTTCAAAAATGTCTTCTTACCTCAGACCCGAGTTCTCACGCACACACTTTAGCCCCGGAGGGCCAGTGCGCAAATCGCATTCCGGCGAGACGTGATGTGTATCACTGATTGCGGCCATCGTCGGTTCGATACTTGGTGACCTTACTCATGAGGTCTGTCCGTGAATCGTTTGTCCGCTCGCATCTTCGGTCTCACCCTTTTCATTTCTCTCGTTTTGGCGATTGCCGTCCAACCTGCCATTGCTCAGCAGGATCAAGCCAAGCATATTTACCATCGGCTGATTCCAGCCGGCAAAACCTGCTCTGACTGCCACAAGGCGTTCTACGACGAATGGAAAGCCAGCCCGCATGCCGCCAACGGTGTCGAATGCACCGTGTGCCACGGCGAGACAACAGCAAAGGACTTCGCGGCCATCCCGGCGTTAAGCACATGCGACGCCTGTCACGCCGATCAGGTGGCGCAACTGAAATCTGATCCATTTTTGAAAGACAAGACGTGTGTGAGCTGTCATGAGGCACACATCTTCGTGGAGCACAAGAAGGCGCCCCCGGCAGCCAAGCAATAACAATTTCCAGGCGTGGCATTCTCAATCTGCTGGCGGTCACGCGCTCCGAACTGAATTCCCCGCTCGGTAAAAGCGTTGGCGATTTTGCATCAGCCAGAGCTTAATGAATCTCGAATTGAGCGGCTTTGTAAAAGGGCGCCGCTGGTAGGTCGGGGCTTCAGCCCCGGCTGCCGAAAACACGCCAAAAAAACTCCAAGGGTTTTAGCCCCTGCGTGAGAACTTAGACTCGCCGCGCTACGAGTACTTGATTCGGAGGCAGCAGCAGCCTTCAGGCTGCTGAATAGAGCGCAAATACCGAACCGGCTTCAGCCGCGGGCCCTTCAAGAATGTCTTTTTTACCTCAGACCGAGTTCTCACGCACACACTCTAGTCCCTGAGGGATGCCTTTCCTTCATGAATCAACAGCAATTCGATTCACCAAACACCCCCCTAGTCCAGAATTGGATCCCCGAGACTACGGCGCTATTCAGGAGCAGTTCGTGGCCTGGAAGGGTTCGTGCGATTCCAGTTCTCAAAAGCGAGACCCTGGGCACCGTCAGATCGCCGCCCAGAGAGAACCTGCTTGACTCGCTTCGCGAGATGGTTGGGTCTTCGTTCTGTACCTTCCCTTTGAGTTACTGCACCGTGAACTCAACCGGGTTCAGGGTGGTGGAGCGGCCGCCGGAGTCGATGGCGACCACCGTCACCACGTGCGTGCCCACCGAGAGACTTGTCGCCGGATAGAGCATCTTGAATCCTGAATTGGTGTAGGCGGAATTGTGATACACCGCGGCCACATTCTTACGTGCAATGCCCAGAGTGGGTGCGCCTGCCGAGATGCCGTCGATATAAATCGTGACGTTGCCTAAAGGAGCGCCGTCAGTGGGGTCGGCCACCCAGCCGTCGATCATCACCGAGTCGGACTGACTCACCGTGGTGCTCAAGGTTACGCTATCAACGGCCGCGCCGAGGCTGCCGAAGGGAGAACCCGCGCCGGCAGTGGCGGCCACAGTGAAGGCGCGCGGCCCGAATGTCTTGGAGCGCCCCCCGGAGTCGGTGGCGATTACCGTGACGTTATGCGCGCCCAGCGGAAGCGACGATGTGGAATAGGACATTCGATAGCCGGAATCAGTATAGGCCGCGTTGTGGTAGACCGTGGCCACATCGGACCGGGCAATCCCCAGCGTGGGCGGGCCAATCGAAAGGCCATCGATGTATACGGTCACGTTGCTGAGCGGCGCGCCATCCTGCGGATCGGCAACCCATCCGGCAATGTCGACCGAACCCGGCTGGCCCACTGTGGTGCTGAATGTTACGCTGTCCACGGCCGCGCCAAGGCCGCCGAAGGGCGATCCGGCACCGGCAGTGGCAGCGACAGTGAAGGTCTGCGGCCCGAATGTTCTGGAACGCCCCCCGGAGTCGATGGCGATCACCGTCACCTTATGCGTGCCGAGCGAGAGCGACGATGCAGGATAAAGAAGCTTGTACCCGGACAGCAGGTAGGAGTTGTTATCCCTGGCAGCGGCCACTGAAGGAACCGCAATCCCCAGCGTTGGCGTGCCGATCGAGGTTCCGTCTATGTAAACCTTAACGTTGCTCATGGGCGCACCATCCTCTGGATCGGCAACCCATCCGCTGATCTCCACCGAGTCGGACTGGCTCACTTTGGTGCTGAAGGTTACGCTATCGACGGCGCTGGCAAGGTTCCCGAAGGGCGGCTGCGCGGTTACTGTCTCAGTGGCAACCGCCTGGGTGAGCCCATCCGGAATGTCTGTGGCCGTGTAGGAGTAACTGCCGGGGACGTTAAACGACGCCAGGCTGCCGAATGTCGCGACGCCGCTTGAAGCCGTCGCCGTGTACACCTTGGAATAACCGTTCGGTCCGGTCACGGTTAGCGTAACCGTCGCGCTGAAGGTGGTCTCCACACTGTTGTGTACGTC
>Ga0265338_10007759_pt1 | contig 13203 bp, 13 predicted proteins | sample 42126metaG_FD_193579 | JGI IMG/M metagenome (GOLD analysis project Ga0265338, IMG submission 193579) | Rhizosphere microbial communities from Carex aquatilis grown in University of Washington, Seatle, WA, United States - 4-21-26 metaG | ecosystem: Host-associated > Plants > Roots > Rhizosphere... | reverse complement strand
CGGCCTTCACCCGGCACACCGGCACCTTCCACCGCGGCCTGGCCACCCCCAAGGGCTGGGGTGCGTTCGTCAAGTTCTGCCGCAGCGAGCAGTCGCTGTCCGAGCTGGCCGCCCTCCGGTCCGCCCGCCTCGCCCTCGCCCTGCTTAACCGCTTCTAGCACCCCCCGCCCGCACTCGCCCACGGCCGGGCGGCTGGCGCATTGAGCCGGTAACCGGCGCCCCGTTGCGCGGGCCATCCGTCTGGCCGCTGGGGTCGGCCCGGTTAGCGGCGCGCTATGGTGCGTGCGTGGACGCGAAGCTCAGGCAGGCGGCGGAGGCGGCGACCGGGTTCATGCCGGAGGCCGAGGGGCTGGCGCTGTGCGAGACGGCCGAGGCCTACGCGGCGGCCGGGCCGGTGCTCGAGCTGGGCAGCTACTGCGGCAAGTCCGCGATCTACCTGGCGGCCGGGGTCCGGGCCGCCCGCGCGTCGGGGACCAGGCAACTGGTGGTGACAGTGGACCACCATCGCGGCTCGGAGGAGCACCAGCCCGGCTGGGAGTACCACGACCCCGGGCTGGTCGACCCGGTGGCGGGCCGCCTGGACACGCTGCCGCGGCTGCGGGCCACCCTCACCGGGGCCGGCCTGGAAGACGACGTGGTCGTGGTGGTCGGCCGGTCGGCCGAGGTGGCACGGCTGTGGCGGACCCCGCTCGGCCTGCTGTTCATCGACGGCGGCCACACCGACGCCGCCGCCCAGCGGGACTACGAGGGCTGGGCCCCGTGGGTGGCCCGCGGCGGCGCGCTCGCCATCCACGACGTGTTCCCCGACCCGGCCGACGGCGGCCAGGCCCCGTTCCGGGTCTACCAGCGTGCCCTCGCCTCCGGGGCGTTCACCGAGGTCCGCCAGCAGGGCTCGCTGCGCGTCCTGGAGCGCGCGGGCGACGGCATCGGCTGAGCAGTACCGTCAGCCGGCCGGGTCGAGCAGCTCGGCCAGCAGGCCGGCCGCCTCGGCCGGGGCGCGTACCTCCAGGTGCACGGCAGGCCCGTCCAGGTGCAGCCGGAAGTCAAGGAACGGGCAGCACTCCTGCTCGGCCGCGCTCAGCGCGGCCGCCGTCCCGGCCCGGCGGACCGGCAGGGTCAGCCGCAGCCCGTCGGGTACCCGCTCGCAGCCGGCCCCGGCGACCAGCGCCCGCCACGCGCTTGCCCGCTCCTCGCGCCCGTCCGCGCTCAGCGAGCAGGCCACCGGTGCCAGCCGCCAGCGCGCCTCGTCAGCCGGGGCCCCGAGGGCTGGGCCCCCGAGGGGCGCCGCGCCCGGCCCGGTCGGCCCGGGCGTTGCCGGGAAGCCGCACTCCGGATCGCACCGCCCGGCCCGGTCGGGCAGCTCGTCCAGGTGCTGCAGCGCCCGGCGCAGCGACGCGGTGAACGCAGCAAGCTGAGCAGCGCGTTCCGCGGCCTCGTGCAGGCGGGCGGCGATCCGCGGGCGCAGGCCTGCCTTCACCTCCGTGCAGCTGCCCCGCTGCCAGGTACCGAGCAGTTCCGCGATTTCCCCGAGCGGCAGTCCTAGCTGCTTGGCGGCGCCGATGAACGCCAGCCGTTCCGTCGCCTCGGGGCCGTAGACCCGGTAGCCGGAGGCGGTGCGCCCGGCCGGCAGCAGCCCGGCGGTCTCGTAGAACCGCAGGGTGCTGGCCGGCACCCCGGAGCGCTCGGCTAGCTGAGAGATGCGCATGGTGTCCACCCTCCGACGGTAAGCCTTCCACCCGGCTCGAAGGTCAAGCGGCAAACCGGTCAGGCGCCGACGGCGGTGTCGCAGCCGCAGGACTCCGGGTCGGCCGGCGGGCGGCCGCTGGCGGTGGCCGCGGCGGCGCGGAAGATGGCGGCGCCGCCACTGAACCCGGCCAGCGCGTCGGCCGCGAGCACCACCGCGGCCGAGGTCCAGGCGGACCGCTCGTCCGGGAAGTGGGCGTTGTCGGCGTACTGCCAGCCGGTCCAGTAGGAGCCGTCCTCGTGCCGCCGCCGGCGCACCGTTTCCAGCAGCTCGGCCGCCCGGTCGCGCTGCCCGCAGGCGTCGAGCGAGAGCACCAGCTCGCAGGTCTCGGCGACCGTCACCCAGGGCTGGTCGCTGACGCAGCGGACGCCCAGGCCCGGCACCACGAAGGTGTCCCAGCCGCGGGCCAGCCGCTCCGCCGCCGCGCTGCCGTGCAGCGCGCCGCCGAGCACCGGGTAGTACCAGTCCATGGCGAACCGGCTCTTGTCCGCGAACGCCTCGGGATGGCACGCGAGCGCGTGGCCGAGCTGGCCGGCCGCCAGTTCCCAGTCCGGCTGCGGCTCGCCTGCCAGCTCGGCCAGGCTGATCGCGCAGCGCAGCCCGTGCAGGATGCTCGAGCAACCGGACAGCAGCGCGAACTCGCCCGGGCGGCCGGCCGCGTCACGCTCCCAGGCCACCTCGCCCCGCGGCGCCTGCAGGCCGAGCACCCAGTCGGTCGCGGCCCGCACCGCGGGCCACATCCGCTCGGTGAACTTCCGGTCCCCGGTGACCAGGTAGTCGTGCCAGACGCCGACCGCGACGTAGGCGGCGTGATGGCTCTCCGCGGCCGGGTCGGTGACCGCGTCCGGCGCGGTGGCGCCGGGCCCGCCGGTGGTCCGGGGCCACGAGCCGTCCGGTCGCTGGGTATCCCGCAGCCACTGGAAGCCGAGCCGGGCGGGGACGGTCAGCCCGCAGGCGCTGAGCGCCATCGCGCACTCCACGTGGTCCCACGGGTCGACGTGCCCGTCCGGCCAGGGGATGGCGCCGTCGGCCCGCTGCCCGGCGGCGATGGACCGGGCCGTCTGCAGCACGGCGGCGGGCGGGGCGGGCGGGCCCGGCCGGGCCGGGTGCCCGGGCCTACCGCGGCGCATCGGGAGACACCAGGCCGCCGCCCGCGCCCGCCCCGCCCGCGCCCGCCCCGCCCGCGGCCGCCCGGGGCGCGCTGGCGGCGTTGACGGCGGGCTTGGTGGCGTAGATGACGAGGCTCTTGCCGATCAGCGGGTTGAGACCGGCCTCGGCCAGCCGGGTGAGGGCCGGCTTGCGCATGATGTCCCAGACCAGTAGCTGGTGGTAGGCCCGCACGGCCGGGTGCCGGTCGCGGTCCAGGCCGACCGCGCACTTGAGCCACCAGTAGGCGGAGTGCAGGCCGTGCGCGTGGTGCGTGCCCGCCGGGACCAGGCCCGCGGCGGTCAGCTTAGCGGTCAGCTCGGCCCGGGTGAAGATGCGCACGTGCCCGCCGGGAATGTCGTGGTACTCGTTGGACAGCGCCCAGCAGACCCGCTCCGGCAGCCAGGCGGGCACGGTCACCGCGACGGTGCCGCCCGGGCGCACGACCCGGGCGATCTCGGCCAGCGCGGCGGTGTCGGCCGGGACGTGCTCGAGGATCTCGGCCGCGATCACCGCGTCGAACGCGCCGTCGGCGAACGGCAGCCGGGTCGCGTCGGCCGCTAGCGTCACCGCGCCGGCCGGGGGAGCGGCCTGGCCGGCCTCCCGCATGGCGGCGAGCATCGCCCGGGCGGGCGGCAGCTCGCCCGCGTCAAGGTCGGCTGCCACCACCCGGGCGCCGCGGCGGTAGGCCTCGAACGCGTGCCGTCCGCCGCCGCAGCCGAGGTCGAGGACACGGTCGCCCGGCCTGACCGGGAACCTGGTGAAGTCGACGGTCAGCAACCGGCCTCCTGGTAGATCGCCTGTCGGTACAGCGCCTCGGTCGCGGCCGCGACCGCGGGCCAGGCGAACCTCATCCCCACCCGCGCCAGGCCGCGCTCGGCCAGCCGGGCGCGGGCCGGCGCGTCGTCGAGCAGGCCGCGTAGCGCGGCCGCCAGCTCTTCCGGGTCGCCCGGCCGCACCAGCCGCGCCGCGTCCCCGGTGACCTCGGGCAGTGCGCCCGCCCGGCTGGCGACGAGCGGCGTGCCCGACGCCATGTGCTCCACCGCGGGCAGTGAGAAGCCCTCGTAAAGCGACGGGACCACCGCCACCTCGGCCGAGGCGAGCACCCGGGCGTACTCCGCGTCCGGCAGGCCCGGGGTGAACTTCACCCGGTCGCCCAGCGCCAGCTGAGCTAGCTGCTGCCGGGTGGCGTCGGACGGCGCGCCGATCACCACCAGGTGCGCCTCGCGCTCGGTGACCAGCTTGGCGACCGCCCTGAGCAGGCCGCTGAGCCCCTTGAGCGGCGAGTCGGCGCTGGTCACGGCCACGATCCGGCCCGCCACGCGGGGTTCTCCTGGCCGGGGGCGGAAGAGCCTGGTGTCCACTCCGAGCGGGACTACGCGCACTTGCCCCGGCGTCACCCGGAAGTCGCGGCAGATGTCGTCCCGGGCCGAGGATGACACCGTGATCAGCGGCCCGGCCCGGCGGGCGACCCGGCCCTGCATCCGCACGAACCCGTACCAGCGCTGCTTGCTCAGCCGTTCAAGCGGTCCGCGGCCGGCCAGGTCGAGCCGCCGGTCGACCGAGATCGGGTGGTGGATCGAGGTGACCAGCGGCAGGCCGAGGCGTCGCAGGCCGAGCATCCCGTAGCCAAGCCCCTGGTTGTCGTGCACGATGTCGAAGTCGCCGGGCCGCGCCCGCAGCGCCCGCAGCGCCCGGATACTGAAGGTGAGCGGCTCGGGGAACCCGCCGCACCACATCATCGCCACCTCGGCCAGGTCGGCCCAGTCGCGCAGCTCGCCGCGGGCCGGGGTGCGGAAGGGGTCGTCGTCCCGGTACAGGTCGAGGCTGGGCAGCGGGCGCAGTACCGGGCCGGGGTCAAGCTCCGGGTAGGGCTGGCCGGAGAAAACCTCGACCTGGTGCCCGCGGGCGGCGAGTTCCCTGCTCAGGTGGCGCACGTAGACGCCCTGACCGCCGGAGTGCGGCTTGCTGCGGTACGACAGCAGCGCGATGCGCAGCGGTCGGTTCACTGAGGCCACGGGGCACCTTATCAGGCGCGGGCGCGCCTTGGGCGAGTGGTTAGCCTGTCGCCAGGCCGCCGACGGCGAGGCCGATCAGGTAGGTGATGCCCGCGGCGAGCGCGCCCAGCGCGAGCTGCCGCAGCGCTCCCCGCCAGAAGGCGCGGCCGGTCAGCCGGGCCACTACGCCCCCTCCGGCCACCGCTGCCAGCGCGGACAGGCCGAGGGCGGCCCACAGGGCGTCGAAGCCGAGCGCGTAGGGCAGCAGCGGGATGATCGCGCCGACCGCGAAGGCCACCAGCGACGCCCCCGCGGCCACCAGCGGCGAGGGCAGCTCGGCCGGGTTGACGCCGAGTTCCTCCAGCGCGTGCACGGCGAGCGCCTGGTCCGGGTGGGCGGAGATCTCGGCGGCGGCCTGCCGGGCGGTGGCGGCGCTGATGCCGCGCCGGCGCAGCATGCCGACCAGCTCGAGCTGCTCGGCGGCGGCGTTGTTGGCCAGCTCGGCCCGCTCCTTGTCCACCTCCGAGGCAACCAGCTCGTTCTGCGAGGAAACGGACACGAACTCGCCCGCCGCCATGGAGAACGCGCCCGCCGCCAGGCCGGCCAGGCCGGTCAGCAGGATCGCGTGCTGCGACCCGCCGCCGCCGCCGACCCCGGCGATGAGCGAGACGTTGGTGACCAGGCCGTCCATCGCACCAAAGACCGCGGGCCGCAGCCAGCCGCCGGAAACGTCCCGGTGCTCGTGCCCGAGAGGATCGGGGTGGTTTCGCTCGGCCGTAGTCACCAGGTCATTGTAGGTACTGGCGGCGACCGAGTTCCCCGCCGCGCGGCAGGGGCATGATGGACCAGTGACGACAGTCGAGGCGGCCACCGCCGGGGCAGGCGGGGAACCGCGCCGCTGGCACGCCGAGTACGCCTGGCTGGGCGGTGCCGTCCCGGGCGCGGTCGCCCGCGAGGTGCTGATCGAGGCGCGCGGCGCCCGGTTCACCGCCGTCACCCCGGGCACGTCGGCCGCCCGGGTGCCGCCGGGGACGGCCCGGCTGCCGGGGCTGACCCTGCCCGGCCTCGCCAACGCCCACTCGCACGCGTTCCACCGGGCCCTGCGGGGCGCCCCGGGCGCGGCCGGCGGCACGTTCTGGGCCTGGCGGGAGCAGATGTACGCGGTGGCCGGCCAGCTCGACCCGGAGCGGTACTTCGCGCTCGCCCGCGCCGTCTACGCCGAGATGGCCCTGGCCGGGGTCACCTGCGTCGGGGAGTTCCACTACCTGCATCACGCCCCCGGCGGATCAAGATACAGCGATCCGAACGAGTGCGGCTGGCTGCTGATCCGGGCGGCGGCGGCCGCGGGCCTGCGGATCACCCTGCTCGACGCCTGTTACCTGGCGGCCGGCTTCACCCCCGGCGGCCGCCCGGTGCCGCTGGCGGGCGCGCAGCTCCGCTTCGGCGACGGGTCCGCGGCCGGCTGGGCGGACCGGGTGGCCGGCTTCGGCTGCGACGCCCGCGGCATGGTGGCGCGGCACGCCCGGCTCGGTGCCGCCATCCACTCGGTCCGCGCGGTCGGACCGGACCAGGTGCCGGAGGTCATCGCCTGGTCGCACGCTTACGGCGCCCCGGTGCACGCGCACCTGTCGGAGCAGCCGCTGGAGAACGCCGAGTGCCTGGCGGCCTTCGGCCGCACCCCGGCCGAGCTGCTGTACCAGGCGGGGGCGCTCGGGCCGCGGTCGACGATGGTGCACGCCACCCACCTCACCGGGCGCGACGTGGAGCTGGTGGGCGGCTCGCGGTCCACCGTCTGCGCGTGCCCGCTGACCGAGGCCGACCTGGCCGACGGGGTCGGGCCGGCCCCGGCGCTGGCCGCGGCCGGGTCGCCGCTGGCGCTCGGCAGCGACGGGCACAGCGCGATCGACCTGATCGCGGAGGCCCGCTGGCTTGAGCTGTCGCAGCGGCTGGTGACCAGGCGCCGTGGGCACTTCACCGCCGCCGCGCTGGCGACCGCCGCCGCGACGGCCGGGCACGCCTGCCTGGGCTGGCCTGACGCGGGGGAGATCGTCCCCGGTGCGTACGCTGACCTGGTGACCCTGTCGCTGGACTCGCCGCGCCTGGCCGGCGGCGGCAGCGACCCGCTGGCCGCGGTTTTCGCGGCCGGCACGGCGGCCGACGTCAGGCAGGTGGTGTCGGGCGGCGTGGACGTGGTGCGCGACGGGTATCACCTGCTCGTGGACGACGTTCCGGGCGAGCTCGCGGCCGCGGTCAGCGCGGCTCTCGCCTAGCGGCCGGCCCGGGTGTCCCGTTCCCTGCTGATCACTCAGATCAGCGAGCTAGTCACCAATGCCCCGGACGGGGCGGCGGTGACCGGTTCCGGCTGTTTTGCCGCGATCGGTGACGCGGCGCTGGTCATCGAGGACGGCCGGATCGCCTGGACCGGGCCGGCGGGCCGGGCCCCGGCCGCCGACGAGGTAGTGGACGCGGCGGGCCGGGCGGTGCTGCCCGGCTTCGTGGACTCGCACGCGCACCTGGTGTTCGCCGGGGAGCGGTCGGCCGAGTTCACGGCCCGGATGGCAGGCCGGCCGTACCAGGCGGGTGGCATCAGGGCGACGGTGGCGGCGACCCGCGCGGCGACCGACGCCGCGCTGCGGGCGGGGCTGGCCCGGCTGGCGGCGGAGATGCTGCGGCAGGGCACTACCACCTTCGAGTGCAAGTCCGGCTACGGGCTGACGGTGCGGGACGAGGAACGGTCGGTGGCGCTGGCGGCTGAGTTCACCGGCGAGGTGACCTACCTGGGCGCGCACGTGGTGCCGGCCGAGTTCGCGGCCGACCCGGCCGGCTACGTGGACCTGGTCAGCGGCCCGATGCTCGACGCCTGCGCGCCCTACTGCCGCTGGGCCGACGTGTTCTGCGAGCAGGGCGCGTTCGACGCGGACCAGGCGCGGGCGATCCTGACCGCGGCCCGGGACCGCGGGCTGCTGCCGCGCATCCACGCCAGTCAGCTCGGCCCGGGACCGGGGGTGCGGCTGGCGGTCGAGCTCGGCGCCGCCTCGGCTGACCACTGCACGTTCCTCACCGCCGCCGACGTGGACGCCCTGGCGTCCTCCCGCACCGCGTCGCCCGGGACGGTGGCGACGCTGCTGCCCGGGGCCGAGTTCGGCACCCGGCAGCCCTATCCCGATGCTCGGCGGCTGGTCGACGCGGGCGCCACCGTGGCCCTCGCCAGCGACTGCAACCCGGGGTCCTCCTACACCTCGTCGATGCCGTTCTGCATCGCGCTGGCGGTCCGCGAGATGCGGATGACCACCCAGGAGGCGGTCTGGTCGGCGACCGCGGGCGGTGCCCGGGCGCTGCGCCGTCCCGACATCGGCTACCTGGCCCCCGGCGCGCGGGCCGACCTGCTGATCCTCGACGCCCCGTCGCACGCCCACCTGGCCTACCGCCCCGGGGTGCCGCTGGTCCACGCCGTCTACCAGGCGGGCCAGCTCGCCCACCCGGCCGCCCTCGCCACCGCCCCGGCCGCCTGCTAACGGCACCGGCCGCCTGCTAACGGCACCGGCCGCCGGCTAGCCTCGGGCCGGCCGCACCGCTGTCTTTGCCACTCCCCATCGATTTTGCCGGCTTTCCTGACCGAAATGCACCGTTTGTGCCACCAAAACTGATGGGGAGTGAAGTTGATCAACCAAAACTGATGGGAAGTGGCCGCCCCGCAGGGGCGCGGGGCCCCGGGTGCTGCCTAGCCGGCAGACTCGGGCGCATGTGGAAAATCAGCCCGCGGGGACCGCGGCCTACCCGGCCCGCCGTCCGGCGGGCGGCTGCCCTGGCCGTACTCGCCCTGACCGCACTCGCGCTGGCCGCCTGCAGCCCGGGCCTGGCCGCGGCCGGGGACGGGGACGGGGCAGGCAGTGACCCGGCTGCGTCGAGCGGTACCGCCGCCGGGGCGATCCCGGTTGGCTCGTCTAGCTACTCCATCGCCGTCGGCGGGCGGGCCCGTACCTACATCGTGTACCGGCCGGCCGTCCTGCCGGCCGCGGCGCCGCTGGTGGTGATGATGCACGGCGGCTTCGGCACCGCCAGCCAGGCGGAGAAGTCGTACCGGTGGAACGGCGAGGCGGACGCCGGGCACTTCCTGGTCGCCTACCCCGACGGCCTGAATCGGGCCTGGAACACCGACGGCGGCGGCTGCTGCGGCATCCCGGCCAAGACCGGGGTCAACGACACCGCGTTCATCACCGCGATGGTCGGCGCGATCGAGCAGGCGACCGGGGTCGATGCTAAGCGGGTGTACGCAACCGGTATCAGCAACGGCGGCATCATGGCCTACACGCTGGCCTGCCAGACCAACCTGTTCGCCGCCATCGGCCCCGACTCGGCGACCGAGCTGGCCCCCTGCCCTGACCCGGCCAGGGTCTCGGTCATCGCCATCCACGGCACCGCCGACACCCGCATCCCCTATAACGGCGGCCTCGGGCAAGGGGCCGGTCACATCGACGGCCCGTCGGTGCCGTCGGTCAACGTCGGCTGGCGGCGGGTGGACGGCTGCGGCCAGCCGGCGGTGACCACCGCGGGGGCGGTCACCGCGTCGGCCGCCAGTTGCCCCGGTGGCCGGTCAGTGGTGCTGGTCACCGTCGCCGGAGCCGGGCACCAGTGGCCCGGCTCGGTGCCGAACACGGTCGCGGAGCGGCTGCTCGGCGCCGACCCGCCGTCGACCGCGCTTGACGCCACCGCGGTGATCTGGCGGTTCTTCGCCGCCCACCCCGGCTGACCGGCGCGCCCGGGCGGAGCGCCCGCAAGGGGGGCCTCACCCGCCAGGCGTCAGCGAGCCGGGTAGCGGCCGCGGAACCGGATGAGCGCGTCGCCCGCCTCGGCCACGTAGGGGACGTTCTCCACCGCCGCGATCACCAGCAGGTGGTCGCCGGCCGGCACGCGGCGGGCGACCGAGCACTCCAGGGCGGCCAGCCCGCCGGACGGGATCAGCGCCCCCGAGGCGGCGCCGCGGGCGTGCGGCACGGCGTCGAGGATGAGCCGCGCGCTCGGCCGTCCTTCGGCCGCGAACTGACCCGCCAGCACCTTCTGCGCAAACGACAAGAGGGTCACCGCGAACCGCGCGGCCGGCAGGGACGGCCGGCTGAGCACCTCGGCCGGGTAGGAGCCCGCCAGCAGCGACACCGCGACCAGGGGCGGGTCGAACGACACCGGGATGAACGCGCTGACGGTGGTGCCGATGTCATCGCGGTCGTCGGCGATGGTGACGAGGGTGATCCCGGCCGCCCAGGCGGCGAGGGCAGCGGGGAAGTCTTCCAGGGTCACCTGGCACCCGTTCCTCGGTTAACTGAATTTCCAGGTGCCGGGGAGGGACAACGGGCCGTAAGGAGACAGCCCCGCGGCGGCCGCGAACCGCCAGGCCGGGCCCCAGCCGTCGGCGAACAGCGCGGAGATGGCGCCGGCGCCGAGCGCGGCCGGGTCGATCCGGCCGCGGGCGGCGGGCCGGGACTCGCTCGACTCGGCCGGGCGCAGCTGGTCGAGCGGCCCGAGCCGCGGGTAGGCCCGCACCGGGGCGCTGTCCGGCAGCCCGGCCCGGGTGCGGGCGATCGCGATCGCCTCGCGTAGCCCGCCCGCCTCGTCGGCCAGCCCGTTGGCGATCGCGTCGGCGCCGGTCCAGACCCGGCCGCGGGCCAGCTCGTGCACCCGCTCGAGCGGCAGCCGCCGCCCGTCCGCGACCTTCTGGGTGAAGTCCGCGTACACCGCGTCGAGCCACTGGTTGATGCGTTCCCACTCGGGGTCGGAGAACGGCCGCGAGGAGGAGAACATGGTCGCCACCGAAGAGCCGGCCGTCTCGGTGATGCTCTCGGTGGCCACCCCGGCCCGGCCGAACAGGTCGCGCAGCACCGGCTTGCCCATGATGACGCCGATGGAGCCGGTGACGGTGCCCGGCTGGGCCACGATCACGTCGGCCGGGGCGGCGATGAAGTACCCGCCGGAGGCGGCCACGTCGCCCATCGACACCACGACCGGCTTGCCCGCGGCACGCAGCCGCACCACCTCGCGCCAGATCACGTCGGAGGCGGTGTAGGAGCCGCCGGGGCTGTTCACCCGCAGCACCACCGCCCGGGCGCCGTCGTCGGCGGCGGCCGCCCGCAGCGCGGCGGCGACCGTGTCCGAGCCCATGCCGCCGCCGCCCGGTCCGCCCCGGCCGCTGCGCCCGTGCCTGATCGCGCCGTGCGCGTAGATGGTGGCGACGAACCGCTCGTGCTGTCCGGGGGTGATGCCCTGGACGCTGCTGCCGAGCCGCTTCGGCAGGTCGCCGAACGACTGCGTGCGCTGGTAGCGCTGCAGGTAGAGCAGGCTCGCGTCCGGTCCGGCGTCCTTGCGTACCTGGTCGTACACCTCGTCCCGGTACAGCAGCCCGTCGACCAGGCCCTCCGCGAGGGCCTGGTCGGCCAGGAACGGGCCGCGCCGGACCAGCTCAACCACCCGGTCGACCGGCAGCCCGCGGCCCGCGGCGACCGCCGCTACCAGCTGCTCGGTGACCGACTCGGCCAGCCGCGCGGCCGCCTCGCGGGCGGGGCCGGTGAAACCGGTCTCGGTGAGCTGGTCAGCGGCGGACTTGTACTCGTAGCGCTTGGCGCTCTGGAAGTCGATCCCGAGCTTTTCCAGCGCGTCGTGCAGGAACACCTGCTCGACCGCGACCCCGGTGAGCCCGAGGGTGCCGGACGGCTGCAGGTAGACCCGGTCGAAGCCGGACGCCAGGTAGTACGGGAGGTTGCCGTGCAGGAAGTCGCCGAATGACTCCGCCCACGCCACCGCGAGCTTGCCCGAGGCGCGGAAGTCACCGATGGCGGCGCGCAGCTCCTGGACCTTGGCCAGCCCGGTCCGTGACCCGCCGACCTTGACCACCAGCACCTTGACCCGGTCGTCGGCGGCGGCCCGGCGCAGGCCGTCGAGCAGGTCCTGCAGCCGCGTGCGGCGCATGGTCAGCAGCGCCGACAGGGGGTCCGCCGGAGGGCCTTCCGCGATGCCGTCGGTAAGGTCTAGCTCCAGGATGAGCGGACCGGTCCTGCGCTGCCGCATGCGAACGAGCGATGCGGCCAGCTTCGCGTCTGCCATGCGGCTAGCTTACGTGGGGAAGAACGTTGACTAAGTCTCTCGTACGCAAGGTGGTGAGCACGCATCGCTTACACCGCTTCGGTTGTCGTGGTCGATGTGGCGAACGTGATGGGCGCCAGGGCCGACGGCTGGTGGCGTGACCGGGCGGGGGCGGCGCTGCGGCTGTGCCGTGAGGTAATGGCGCTCGCCCAGCAGGCCGACAGCCCGGCCGGCGCCTGGGTGCTGGTCCTCGAGGGCGCCGCCCGCGACGCCGTGCCGTTGCTGCAGGAAGCGGCGCGGCCGGACGCGGCCGCGCCGCCGGGGGCGGACTGGGTGCCGCCGACCAGGGAAGAGGAGCCGGGCGAGGCCCTGCCGGTGCGGGTGGTGGCGGCTCCCGGCTCGGGCGATGACGCGATCGTGGGCGCGGTCGCCGAGGCGGTCGCCCGTGAGGAGGACAGCTGCCTGGTGGTGACGGCCGACCGGGAGCTGCGGCGGCGCTGCGAGGAGCTGAACGCGTCGGTGGTCGGGCCCGGCTGGCTGCTGCAGCTCCTGCAGCCGGTAAGCTAGCGTCATCCCTTCACTACCCTGCGTTGCCACGCCGTGCTCGTCAAGCGCCGTGGCGGCCGCGTTCGCTGTCGACCGGAACCTGATGCGCATGTACGTGATCCTGGCGGTTCTCGCCGTCCTGCTCGTTGCCCTGCTCGTGCTGGCTGCCCGCTCGTGGACCACTGCCCGTGGTGCCCGCCGGAGCGCCGATAGACGCGAGGCGGTGGCCGCCCGGCTGGCCCCGGTGGTGGAGCAGGCGGCCAGGGAGCAGCAGCGGAAGGACGCCGTGGCGAAGTCGAGCGTGGCGCTGACGGCCGTGCTGCCCGCCATCCAGCCGGGCGACCGGGCACCGCGCCGGGTCGCCTAGGCGACCCGGCTCAGACCTCAGGCGCCAGCCAGAGCACCGACAGCGGCGGCAGCACGATCTCGGCCGACGCGGGCCGCCCGTGCCAGGGCCGGGGGACCGCCTGCACGGTGCCCAGGTTTCCCACCCCGCTGCCGCCGTAGCTGGTGGCGTCGGTGTTCAGTACCTCGCGCCAGCGCCCGGCCAGCGGCAGCCCGACCCGGTACTGGCTGTGCGGCACCGGGGAGAAGTTGGCGACGCAGGCGAGCACCGGCGCGCCGTGCTCCTGGGCGCCGAAGCGGAGGAACGACAGCACGTTGCCGTGCGCGTCGTTGGAGTCGATCCAGCCGAAGCCG
>Ga0265338_10007757_pt1 | contig 13206 bp, 11 predicted proteins | sample 42126metaG_FD_193579 | JGI IMG/M metagenome (GOLD analysis project Ga0265338, IMG submission 193579) | Rhizosphere microbial communities from Carex aquatilis grown in University of Washington, Seatle, WA, United States - 4-21-26 metaG | ecosystem: Host-associated > Plants > Roots > Rhizosphere... | reverse complement strand
GTCCTCCAGGATGACGAAGGGCTTGATGCTGCCGTCGATGACCAGCGGCTTCTCGATCGGCTGGAGGACTTTCAGCAATTCGGCGCGCAGCGTCTCGCGGATATCGTAGTCGCTGACGTCGAGGCCGAAGCCCTTGTCGCTCACCGCCTGCGCCAGCCTGGCCGCCAGCGCCGGGCCGAGATCGGCTTTGATCAGTGCCTCTTCCAGCTCGCCGATGCTGACCGCGTCGAGCTTCCGCTTGGTGACGATCCCCGCGATGCTGTCCGACAGCCCCGCCGTCGAGCGCGACAGGCCCGACTTCAACCGCTCGAAAAAGGTGGGCGGCGGAGGCGCCTCGCCGAAATCCCTCATGCCGCCAAGGCTCCCGAGAGCTTGCCGTCGACCAAGCCGACGATGCGGGCGGAGACAAAGCTGCCATGCGTGCAACCTGTGATGCGCACCGGCGCGAAGCAGGGCGTGCGGCCGATGCCGCCGCGCTCCACCAGAAGCGTCTGCGTCGTGCCGACCAGTCTGGCGAGGTTTGCGGCCGACGCCGCCTCGCCCTTGGCGCGCAGCCTGGCAGCGCGGTCCTTGATCACCAGCCGGTCAAGCTGCGGCATTCGCGCAGCCGGCGTGCCCTTGCGCGCGCTGAAGCGGAACACGTGGAGGTTCGAGAGCCCGGCCTCGTCGACGAGGTTCATCGTTTGCTGAAACATCTCTTCCGTCTCGGTCGGGAAGCCGGCGATGAGGTCGGCGCCGAACGCGGCCTCAGGCCGAAGCCGCCGTACCGTGTCGCAGAACGCGATCGTATCGGCGCGGGCGTGGCGGCGCTTCATGCGCTTGAGGATCATATCGTCGCCCGACTGCACGGAGAGGTGGAAATGCGGCATCAGCCGCTCCTCCTCCGCGATGGCGCGCATCAGTTCGTCGTCGGCCTCGATGCTGTCGATGGAGGAGAGGCGCAGCCGCCTGACCTCCGGCACCAGCTTCAGGATCTTGCGCACGAGCTGGCCCAGCGTCGGCGCGCCCGGCAGGTCGGCGCCATAGGCGGTCAGGTCCACGCCGGTCAGAACCAACTCGGGATAGCCCGCCTCGGTCAGCCGCCGCGCCTCCGCGATCAGCGCGCCCATCGGCACGCTGCGCGAATTGCCGCGCCCGAAGGGGATGATGCAGAAGGTGCAGCGGTGGTCGCAGCCGTTCTGCACCTGCAGGAAGGCGCGGGTGTGACCCTCGAAACAGTCGATCATCTGCCCGGCCGTCTCGCGGACCGAGAAGATGTCGTTGACGCGCACGCGCTCGGTGTCGAGCGCGCGGTAGACCGGCGCCTGGAGCTTCTCGGCATTGCCGAGCACGAGATCGACCTCGGCCATGCTGGAATAAGTGTCGGGCTCGCTCTGCGCCGCGCAGCCGGTGACGATGATCCGCGCGCCGGGCCGCTCGCGCCGCATCCGGCGGATTGTCTGGCGCGACTGGCGCACCGCCTCGGCCGTCACCGCGCAGGTGTTCAGGATCACCGCGCCGTCGAGGCCGGCTTCCGCCGCCCGCGCGCGAATGGCCTCGGATTCATAGGCATTGAGGCGGCAACCGAAGGTGATGATCTCGTTGCTCACGCGGCCAGCGCCTTCAGATCGACTTCGCCGGTGAAGGACAGCGCCGACGGCCCCGTCATCAGGATATGATCGTCGCTCTCGCGCACTTCCAGATGCAGCGTGCCGCCGTCGAGCACGACATCCATCTTGCGGCCGGTGAGGCCGCGCCGGTGCGCCGCCGCTGCAACCGCGCAGGCGCCGCTGCCGCAAGCCTCGGTGATGCCGACGCCACGCTCCCACACCCGCATGCGCAGGCGGCCGCTATCCTCGACGCTGACGAATTCGACATTGGCGCGCGCCGGAAACATCGGATGGGTCTCGATCCGGGGACCGAGCTCCGCCACCGGCGCGCTCTCCGCGTCCGCGACGAACAGCACGACATGCGGATTGCCGACCGATACCGCGCTCGCCTCATGCGCCGTGCCGTCGACCTCAAGCTGGAACAGGTTCGTGTCGGCGGCCTTCGCCATCGGCACCTCGGTCCAGCCGAACCGGGCCTTGCCCCAGTCGACCGTCACGGCGTCGCCGCCGGCGTCGCTGCACAATAGCGGGCCGCCCAGCGTGTCGATCCTGACGGACGAGGTGCCGCTCTCCTGCATCAGCACCCGGGCGACGCAGCGCGTGGCGTTGCCGCACTGCTCGACCTCGGTGCCGTCGGAGTTGCGAACCTGCATGAAGGCGTCGGCGCCGTTCTGGCCGCGCCGGATCACGATCACCTGATCGCAGCCGATGCCGCGGCGCCGGTCGGCAACCGCGCGGGCGGCCGCTTCGTCGAGCGCAAGCCCCTGCTTTCGCGCGTCGAAGACGACGAAATCGTTGCCCAGCCCGTGCATTTTCCGGAACGGTGTCATGAGGCGCTATATAGGCGCGGGCGCCGCCGGGAGCCAGTGGCGGATTGACCTCAGCGTCCGCGCTTTCCATACAGGCCCGGCATGTGCGGAGCGACCCCATGAGGCATGGAACATGGCTTGCCGCGGCGGCTTTGCTGCTGGCGGTGGCGGCCAAGGGAGCGGTGAGCGTGGAAGACCCCTATCTGTGGCTGGAAGACGTCCATGGCGCCAAGCCGCTGGCCTGGGTGGCGGAGCAGAACAGCCGCACCCGCGCCGTGCTCCAGGCCGACCCGCGCTACCAACAGGACCACGATGCGGTGCTGAAGGTGCTCGATGCCACAGACCGCATTCCCTATGGCACCATCATCCACGACAGCGTGTTCAATTTCTGGCAGGACGCGGCCAATCCGAAAGGCGTGTGGCGCCGCACCACGCTGGCCGACTACGCGACCAAAAGCCCGCATTGGGAAACCGTCATCGACGTCGACAAGCTCGCCGCCGACGAGCACGAGAACTGGATCTGGAAAGGCGCGTCCTGCACCAACGACCTGAAGCGCTGCCTGGTGCTGCTGTCGCGCGACGGCGGCGACGCGCATGTCATCCGCGAATTCGACCTCAAGACCAAGACCTTCGTGAAGGACGGTTTCAGTCTTCCCCACGCCAAGTCGGATGCGAGCTGGCTGGACGACGACACGGTCCTGTTCGACACCGATTTCGGCGCCGGCACGCTCACCAAATCGAGCTATCCGCGCATCGTGAAGCTTTGGCACCGCGGCCAGGCGATCGACGCGGCCAAGACGCTGCTGGAAGGCAAGCCGGAGGACATCGCGGTCCAGACCCAGGTGCTGAACGGCGCCGGCGGCGTCTACGCGATGATCGTGCGCGGCGTCAGTTTCTTCGAGAACGAATACCACCATGTCGCGGCCGACGGCACGGTGACGAAGATCGACCTGCCGCTCTCCGCCGTGATCCAGGGCATGACGGGCAAATACATCGTCTTCACGCTGCGCAAGGAATGGAAGACGCCGAACAACACCTATCCGCAAGGCGCGCTGGTCGCGATGCCGGTCGACGGCGGCGAGCCGATGACACTCTACCTGCCGGGCCCGCGCAGCACGGTTGAGGAGGTCGCGACCGGCCAGGACGCGGTCTATGCCTCGATCTTCGACAATGTCACCGGCTCGATCCAGGTCTTCAAGCCGCTCGCTGGCGGCGATTGGGAGCACACGACGCTGGACCTGCCGTCCAACGGCTCGACGCACATCATCTCGACCAATGATTTCGGGCCGCAGGCGATGTTCACCTTCGAGAGCTATCTGAAGCCGTCGACGTTCTATCTCGATAACGGCGACGGCAAGCCGGCGGAGATCAAATCGCTGCCACCGCGGTTCGACTCGTCCGGCTTGGTCACCGAGCAATTCCAGGTCGCCTCGTCCGACGGCGTGATGATCCCTTATTTCGTGACGCGGCCGAAGACACTGAGCGGTCCCGCCCCGACCGTCCTCTACGGCTATGGCGGCTTCGAGATTTCGCTGACGCCGTCCTATTCGGCGAATTTCGGCATGCTGTGGCTGACCCATGGCGGCATCTATGTCGTGGCGAACATCCGCGGCGGCGGGGAGTTCGGGCCGGCCTGGCACGAGGCGGCGCGGTTCGAAAACCACCAGAAGGCGTTCGACGATTTCGCCGCCGTGGCGCGCGATTTGGTCAAGCGCGGCCTGACCACGCCCAAACAGCTCGGCATCGTCGGCGGCTCGAACGGCGGGCTCCTGGTCTCGGCCTCGATGGTCGAGAATCCCGATCTGTTCGGCGCTGTGGTGTGCCAGGTGCCGCTGGTCGACATGATCCGCTACACGCAGATCGGTGCCGGCCAGTCCTGGGCCGACGAATATGGCGATCCGGCCGATCCGAAGGCGCGCGCCTATATCGAGAAATACTCGCCCTATCAGAACGTGAAGCCGGGCGTGAAATATCCGCCGATCCTGTTCACCACCGCGACCAGCGACGACCGCGTGACGCCGGTGCATGCGCGCAAGATGGCGGCCAAGATGGAGAGCTATGGCGACGACGTGCTGTTCTTCGAGAACACCGATGGCGGCCATTCCGCGGGCGCAAACCACAAGCAGGCCGCCGAGATGTGGGCGCTGACCTTCGTCTATCTCAAGCAAAGGCTCGGCCTGCAATGAAAGCTGCGCTTGCCGGTCTGGCGCTCTGCACGGCGGGAGCGATGGCCGCGACGGCCGTCGATACCGATCCGAACCTGTGGCTCTCCGACATCCATGGCGCGAAGGCGCTGGCCTGGGTCAAGGATCAGAACGCGCGCAGCGATGCCGCGCTGAAATCCGATCCGCGCTATGCGCAGGACTATGCAGCGATCCTCAAATCGCTCGACGTGCCGGACCGCATCCCGCTCGGCCAGCTTGATCACGGCTTCGTCTACGATTTCTGGCAGGGCGCAGACCATGTGCGCGGGCTGTGGCGCCGCACGACGGTGGCCGATTACGCCGCGGCGGCGCCGCATTGGCAGACGCTGCTCGACCTCGACAGGCTCGACGCCGACGAGCACGTGCAATGGGTCTGGGAAGGCGCGGAGTGCGCGCCGGGCAGCGATCTCTGCCTCGTCCGGCTGTCGCCGGGCGGCGGCGACGCCTCGGTGGTGCGCGAGTTCGATCTGAAGACGGAGGCCTTCGTGAAGGACGGCTTCACGCTGCCCGTCGCGAAATCGAACGCGACCTATCTCGACGCCAACACGATCCTGTTCGCCAGCGATTTCGGACCGGGCACGCTCACCGCGTCGAGCTATCCGCGCATCGTGAAGCTCTGGCATCGCGGCACGCCCATTGCGAATGCCAAGACGGTCTTCGAAGCGCAGCCAGGCGACATCGCCGCGCGGCCGCGGGTCTATAGCGGCCCCTATGGCACCATCGCGCTCATGGTGCGCGGCCTGACCTTCTTCACGGCGGAATTCTATCTGGTCGATGACAAGGGCGGCGCCGCGAAAATCGATGTGCCGGTGTCGGCCGACCTGAAAGGCGCCACGGGCGGCTGGCTGATCTTCCTGTTGCGCGATGGTTGGACGCCGACGGCCTATCATGCCGGACCGATCCCGAAGGGCGCGTTGATCGCGCTCGATCCCAAAACGCACCGCCTGGCGGTCCTCACCGTGCCGGGGCCGCGCAATGCGATTGACACCGTGTCCGCCGGCCGCGACGCGGTCTATGCCTCGATCTACGACAACGTCATCGGGTCGGTGCACGAATTCCGCCCGGAAGGCACGCGCTGGAGCGACAGGACGCTGCCGCTGCCCGCGGGCGGTTCGACGACCGTGGTCTCCACCGACGATTGGTCGGGCAACGCGCAATTCGTCTATGAGAGCTTCCTCACGCCGCCGACGCTGTACGCGACCGATGGTGCGTCGCCGCCGGTCGCGATCAAATCGCAGGCGCCGCTGTTCGATGCCTCGGGACTCGTTGCGGAGCAAAACTGGGTGACGTCGACGGACGGCACGCGCGTGCCTTACTTTCTCATTCACGCGAAGAACCAGCGCGGCCCGGTGCCGACAATCCTCTACTCGTATGGCGGCTTCGAGCTCTCGCTGTTTCCCTGGTACTGGGACGACGGGCACCGGCCCATCGATGCGGGGCAGGTCTGGCTAAGCAAAGGCGGTGCGATCGCGGTCGCCAATATCCGCGGCGGCGGCGAGTTCGGCCCGGCCTGGCACCAGGCGGCGCTCAAGGAGAACCGGCAGAAGGCGTTCGACGATTTCGCCGCGGTGGCGCGCGATCTGGAGACGCGCGGCCTCACCACGCCCAAGCAACTCGGCATCGTCGGCGCGTCGAATGGCGGCGTGCTGACCACCGTGACGATGACGCAGCACCCCAAACTGCTTGCGGCGGTGGTGAGCCAGCGCCCACTGGTCGACATGCTGCGCTATACGCGCTTCGGCGCGGGCGCGTCCTGGATCGGCGAGTATGGCGATCCCGCCAAGCCGGCAGATCTGGCCTATATCTCGAGATATTCCGCCTATCAGAACGTCAAGCCGGATGTGCGCTATCCGTCGATCCTGTTCATCACCGAGACCTCCGACGACCGCGTGACTCCAGTCTGGGCGCGCATGATGGCGGCGAAGATGGAAGGGCAGGGTCACGACGTGCTGTTCAACGAGTCGTCGGAAGGCGGCCACGGCCCCGGCTCGACCAATGCCGCGCAAGCCGAGATGTGGGCGCTGAGCTACACCTTCTTCAAGCAGAAGCTCGGACTGCGCTGAACGATCAGAACGCCGCCTCGTCCATTTTCGGCAGCTCGCCCGGATCTTCGTACCAGCCCGCGCGCGAGGCCCAGAAGGCATGCACGCCGGGCGATGTCTCGATCGCGTCGTCCAGCCCGCCGGCCGGCACGATCACGCGGGTGCCGCTGCGCGTCAGATGCGGCATCGGCGAGCCGCATTGACGGCAGAAGCCGGTGGCGAAACTGCGAGCGGTGGGAAGATCGTAGCGCGCGACCATTTCCTCGCCCGTCAGCCAGCGGAACGCGCCGGGCACGACCACGATGTTGGCGGCATGTCCTGTCCCGGTCGCCTTGCGGCAGCGCGAGCAATGGCAATAGAGAAACCGTTCGACCGGCGTGTCGATCTCATAATGCACCGCGCCGCACAAGCAGCTTCCGCGTAGGGCCATGACAGGTCTCCGATCGAGACGACTTTTTGATCGGAATTCGCCGTCGGTTCCATCCCATAAGTCGGATTTCGCGGCGATCTGCGGCCAAAAGGCCGTGAAATTTGACATCTCCGCCCTAAATCCCCTACATCCCGCCGCTTCCGGAGAACCTTTGGTCCTCCGGTCCTGGGCTGGGCTCAGGATCGCCCCCAGGCAGCGCAGGTGCGCCCCCTGGGGCCGTAATGCTTTGGGTAACGAGGATCGATGTTCGACAGTCTGCAATCCCGCCTCGGCGGCGTGTTCGACCGGCTTCGCGGCCGCGGCGCGCTCACCGAGCGCGACGTGGACGAGGCGCTGGGCGAGGTCCGCACCGCGCTGATCGAGGCCGATGTCGCGCTGCCCGTCGTCAAGGATTTCATCGACAAGGTCCGCCCCCGCGCCATCGGCGAGGACGTCATCCGCTCGGTCACGCCGGGCCAGCAGGTCATCAAGATCGTCCACGACGTGCTCGTGGAAACGCTGGGCGAGGAAAACGCCGCGCTCAATCTCGGCTCGCCGCCCGCGCCGATCCTGATGGTCGGCCTGCAGGGCTCCGGCAAGACCACGACCTCGGCCAAGATCGGCCTGATGCTGCAGACGCGCGAGAAGAAGCGCGTGCTGATGGCATCGCTCGACGTGTCGCGTCCCGCCGCCATGGAGCAGCTGCGCATCCTGGGCGAGCAGACGGGCGTGCCGACGCTGCCGATCGTGCTGGGCCAGGGCCCGGTCGAGATCGCGCGCCGCGCCATGGCAAGCGCGAAGGTCGGCGGCTATGACGTGCTGATCCTCGACACCGCCGGCCGCCAGCATATCGACGAGCAGCTGATGCTCGAGGTCGCGCAGATCCAGGGCCTGGTGAAGCCGCACGAGACGCTGCTGGTCGCGGATTCGCTGACCGGCCAGGACGCGGTCAATATCGCCAAGACCTTCAACGAGCGCGTCAAGCTCTCAGGCATCATCCTCACCCGCGCCGATGGCGACGCCCGCGGCGGCGCGGCGCTCTCGATGCGCGCGGTCACCGGCGCGCCGATCAAGTTCCTGGGCACCGGCGAAAAGATGGATGCGCTCGAGGCCTTCCATCCGGCGCGCCTCGCCAACCGCATCCTCGACATGGGCGACGTCGTCTCGCTGGTGGAGAAGGCGGCCGAGACCTTCGACAAGGAAAAGTCCGAAAAGCTCGCCCGGAAGATGAAGAAGGGCGAGTTCGACATGAACGATCTCGCCGAACAGCTCAATCAGATGAAAAAGCTCGGCGGCATGCAGGGCGTGCTCGGCATGCTGCCCGGCGTCGGCAAGGTGAAGGACCAGCTCGCCCAGGCCGGCATGGACGACAAGGTCCTGACCCGCCAGGAAGCGATCATCCAGTCGATGACCAAGAAGGAGCGCGCCGACCCCGATCTTATCAACGGCTCGCGCCGCAAGCGCATCGCGGCCGGTTCGGGCGTGGAGGTCAGCGAAGTGAACAAGCTGCTCAAGATGCACCGGCAGATGTCGGATGTGATGAAGAAGATGGGCAAGGGCGGCCGCGCCATGCAGGGGCTCAGCGCCCTGTTCGGTGGCGGCGGTGGCGGCATGCCGCCCGGAATGCCCCGGCGATGAATTCCTCCGGCTGTCATGCCCGCGCAGGCGGGCATCCAGCCGGCGGTAAGACTGGATTCCCGCCTTCGCGGGAATGACAATTGAAGAAGAAGGAATGAACTAAAATGGCACTGAAAATCAGACTGGCGCGCGGCGGCACGAAGAAGCGTCCGCATTACGCCATCGTCGTCGCGGATTCGCGTTCGCCCCGCGACGGCCGCTTCATCGAGAAGATCGGCTTCTACAATCCGCTGCTGCCGAAGGACCACGCCGACCGCGTGAAGCTCGAGACGGAGAAGGCCGCGGAATGGATCAAGAAGGGCGCGACCGCGTCCGACCGCGTCCACCGCTTCCTGGCCAATGCCGGCCTGGTGAAGCCCCTCACCAAGAACAATCCGCAGAAGGCCAAGCCGAAGAAGAAGGCGCAGGAACGCGCCGCGGCGAACGCCAAGGCTGCCGAAGCCCCGGCCGCCGAGGCCTAATTCGTGTCCGGCCGCGACGTGTTGCTGGCCGCCGTCATCGGCGCGCAGGGGCTGAAAGGCGAACTGCGCGTCAAGACCTTCACGGAACATCCCGAAAGCGTGGCGCGCTATCGCGGGCTGCACACCAAGGACGGCCGCCGCTTCACGGTGACGGCGGCGCGCGCCGCCAAGCCGGACGAGGCGGTGCTGTCGCTTGCCGAGGTGACGGACCGCACCACGGCGGAGGCCCTCAAAGGCACGGAGCTCTACGTCGCGCGCGACGCCTTGCCGGCGACCGGCGCGGAAGAGTTCTACCACGCCGATCTCATCGGCCTGCGCGCCGAGGACGTGGAGGACCGCGTCATCGGCATCGTCAAGGCGATCCACAATTACGGCGCCAGCGATGTGATCGAGATCGAGCAGCCGGGCGGCGACACCGTGCTGCTCGCCTTCACGAAAGAGACCGTGCCGTCCATCGAGATCGCCAAGGGCCGCATCGTGGTCGCCGTGCCGCGCGACGACGACGCCGAAGCCCAGCACGGCGTCGAATGAGTCTGGTCTTCCGCGAAGCGCGCGCCCGCGATCTCAAGGCCATCGTGGCGATGCTGGCCGACGACGATCTCGGCCGCGGCCGCGAGACGCCGGACGATCTCGAACACTATTCGCTGGTCTTCGGCCAGATCGAAGGCGATGTGCGCAACGCCATCGTGGTCGCGGAGCAGGACGGGACGGTCGTCGGCTGCTTCCAGATCACCTACATCACCGGCCTGTCGCGCAGTGGCGCCATGCGCGCTTTGGTCGAGGGCGTCCGCACCGCGGCGCCGGCGCGCGGGCAGGGCGTCGGCGAGGCGATGATGCGCCACGCGATCGCGGTGGCGCGGGCGCGGGGCTGTACGCTGGTGCAGTTGACCTCGGACAAAACGCGGACCCGGGCGCATGAATTCTATCGCCGCCTGGGCTTCAAAATGAGTCACGAAGGCTTCAAGCTCGACCTATGAGCTGGGGGGGCACCGTGTTGACGCTGTTCCCGGAAATGTTTCCGGGCCCTCTCGGCATTTCGCTGCTCGGCAAGGCCTTGCAAAAAGAGCTCTGGTCGCTCGAGGTGCGCGACATCCGCGACCACGGCATCGGCCGCCACGCCAAGGTGGACGACACGCCGGCCGGCGGCGGCCCCGGCATGGTGATGCGCGCCGACGTGGCACTGGCCGCGATCGACGCCGTGCCGGCGAAGACGCGCCCGCTGATCTATCTGTCGCCGCGCGGAGCGCCGCTGACCCAGAAGCGGGTCGCGGACCTCGCCGCCGGTCCCGGCGCCATCCTCCTATGTGGGCGGTTCGAGGGGCTGGACCAGCGCGCCATCGATGCCCGCGCTATCGAAGAAATCAGCCTGGGCGATTTTGTGCTGGCGGGCGGGGAGATCGCCGCCATGGCGCTGATCGAGGCGGCGGTCCGGCTGATCCCCGGCGTGCTCGGGGACGCCCAATCGCCCACGGACGAGAGTTTCAGCCACGGCCTGCTGGAATACCCGCAATATACCCGCCCCCAGACGGTCGAGGACCGGGCCATCCCCGAGGTGCTAAACAACGGAAATCACAAGGAAATCGCCAAATGGCGCAAGGCCAGGGCAGAGGAATTGACCCGGGAGCGGCGGCCCGACCTCTGGACCCTCTATGAAAAGAAAAAGCCATAGGTTATACGCGCGCCTCGCTTAGACGACTTTTGCCGCCCGGAGATCACCGCCATGAACCTGTTGCAGACGCTCGAAGCCGAGCAGATGAAGGCCGTCCGGGCCAAGCCGCATCCCGAATTCCGCGCCGGCGACACCCTGAAGGTCAACGTCAAGGTGGTCGAAGTGACCTATGACGAAAAGGCCAAGGCCGAGAAGCGCCGCGAGCGCCTGCAGGCGTTCGAAGGCGTGTGCATCGCGCGCCAGGGCGCCGGGCTGAACGAGAGCTTCACGGTGCGCAAGATTTCGTACGGCGAGGGCGTGGAGCGCGTGTTCCCGATCTACTCGCCGCTGGTCGACAGCGTGCATGTCGTGCGCAAGGGCCGCGTCCGCCGGGCCAAGCTCTATTATCTGCGCGGCCGCCGCGGCAAGTCGGCGCGTATCGCCGAACGCCAGGACGCGGACGTTGCCGCGCCCGCCGAGGCGTAAAGCCCTTCGCGTTTGCGCCGTTCACGGTGCTAGCGTCGCCTGACCGGGCGGGGGCGTGATGGTTCGCGGACATCGCAACGATATCGACGGCCTGCGCGCCGTCGCGATCCTTCCGGTCCTGTTCTATCACGCGAGTGTCTGGCCGTTCGCGAGCGGCTATGTCGGCGTCGACGTCTTCTTCGTCATCTCGGGCTATCTCATCACGGGTCTGATCCTGCGCGAGCAGGAGGGCGCCGGCTTCTCGCTCGCGAATTTCTACGACCGCCGCATCCGCCGCATCCTGCCCGCGCTCGGCGCCGTCCTCTTCGCAGCGACCATCGCGGCGCTGTTCATTTTGCTGCCGGACGAGCTTCAGGCCTTCGGCGGAAGCCTGCTCGGCGCCGTCCTGTTCTACGCCAACATTCTTTTCTGGCTGCGCGACGCCGCCTATTTCGCGGCGGATTCGGCGCAGAACCCGCTGCTGCATGTGTGGTCGCTGTCGGTGGAGGAGCAGTTCTACCTCTTCTGGCCGCTGATCCTGATCGGGCTGGCGCGCTATCGCCGCGCGCTGCCCTGGGTTATCGCCGCGCTGGCCGCGGCTTCGCTCGCGATGGCGCTGGCCTATGCCCGCGCAAATCCGAATGTCGCCTTTTACTTATTGCCGGCGCGCGCCTGGCAGCTTCTGCTCGGTGCCTTCCTGTCGAGCGGCGTTCTGCGTCCGCTTCGCGATGTCGTTCCGCGCAACGCAGTCGCTTTGGGCGGCCTTGGCCTCGTCCTGGCGGGAATGCTCATCGCGAGCGGCCCAGCGCTCTATCATCCGCTGAATGCGATCCTCGCCGCGCTCGGCACGGCGGCGATGCTGTATGCCATGGAGAGCGGCGCCAATGCGGTGAGCGCGGTCCTCGCCACCGCCGGCCCGGTCTTCATCGGCCGCATCTCCTATTCGCTTTATCTCTGGCACTGGCCGCTTCTGGTTTTTCCGCGACTGGCCCTGAACCGTGCGCTCACACCGGTCGAGACGGGGTTGGCGCTCGCGGCAGCTTTCGCCGCCGCCACGCTGTCTTATGTCTATGTCGAGCAGCCGATCCGGCGCCGCCGCAAGCTGTGGCGCGGCATGCCGTTCAGCTTTCCGGCCGCCGCGGCGGGAAGCGGTGCGATGATCGCGGTCGCGGCGCTTCTCATCCTGACGGGCGGGTTGCCGGCGCGCATGCCCGCCGATGTCCGCGCGCTCGATGCGGAGGCGGCAGCGCCGCTCGATGGAAGCTGGTGCGAGCCGACGAGCGTCCATCCTTCCTGCCTGCGCGGCGATCCGGCATTCCAGGGCGAGGCGGTTCTGTGGGGCGATTCCCACGCACGCGCCCTCGCGCCGGGCCTGGAAAACTTCGCCGCGGCGCGCCATCTGCGGCTGCGCCTGTTCACGCGCAGCGCCTGTCCGCCCTTGCCGGAGCTCGGCGTCGTCGCGCCGAACGGTGCGCCCTATCCGCGCTGCGCCGCCTTCAACCGCGCGGCGCTGGCCGCCATCCTGAAGAGCCCCGCCACCCGCCTCGTGATCCTGGAGGCGCATTGGGAAATCTATCTGAACGAGCCGCGCATCGTTCCGACGTCATCGGCGGGTGTGCGGATGGCGCAAGCCCTGGAGTCCGTCCTGGCGGCGCTCGCCCATCGCGGCATTCCTGTCGTGATCGTCGGGAACGTTGCCCGGTTTGCGGACGTGCCGGCGCATTGCTATGGCCGGGAGCGGCTGTTCGGCCGCGATCCAGCGGTCTGTCTCGGCCGGCCGCGCGTGGAGATGGACGCGCTGACGGCGGCCAGCCGCGCGATCCTTCAGGCTGCCGCAGCGCAGCAGCCGCTCGTCCGCCTCTACGATCCCGCGCAAGCGCTCTGCGATCGCAGGGTCTGCCATGCATTTTTCGCCGGTCACGTGCTGTACGGCGAAAAATG
>Ga0265338_10007755_pt1 | contig 13209 bp, 14 predicted proteins | sample 42126metaG_FD_193579 | JGI IMG/M metagenome (GOLD analysis project Ga0265338, IMG submission 193579) | Rhizosphere microbial communities from Carex aquatilis grown in University of Washington, Seatle, WA, United States - 4-21-26 metaG | ecosystem: Host-associated > Plants > Roots > Rhizosphere... | reverse complement strand
CCCGTCTCTTTCCCAAACTGATGCCTTCGAGGGGTACACCACGGGTACATCACTGCACGCAGAGGCCCGTTCGCGACCGATCTAGGCATCGCTACTGTAAAGGCCAGAACCGCCGCAAATCTTGGGATTTCGCTTACTCGCGTGGCGGTAGAAAGGGGTCTCCGGAGGTACTCGAGGTCCCGAGTTCGAATCTCGGCGCCCCGACTGGATCAGGCCGCAGCTCGCGGCCTTTTCTGTGGTCCGGGCCAGCGAGCTCCAGCGCTGCCTGCTCGACGTCCGCCTCCGAGACGAGCACGAGGTTCGCTGCATCACCGAGCGGGATGAACGAGTCGCGGCTCGCGACGCGCGCGATCTTTCCGTCGAAGCCCGCATCGACGAGCGCCGTGATGATCCCCTCCGAGACGCCACCGGTCTTGCGTGTCTCGTCGACGACCAGCACTCGGCCGGTCGCGCGTGCCTCGCGCAGGATGTCGTCGACCGGCAGCGGTGCGAGCCAGCGGAGGTCGACCACACGCGCGCGAACACCGTGCTGCTCGAGCGCGCGCGCCGCGCGCAACGACATCCGCAACCCGTTCGCCCAGGTGACGATCGTCAGATCGTCGCCGTCGCCGTACGCGCGCGCCGAGCCGAGCCGGACCTCGTCCGCAGTCGCAGCAGCGAGCCACAGGCCGTCACCGTCGGAATAGAGATCGCGCGTGTGGTAGAGCGCGATCGGCTCGAGGTACACGCACACGCTGCCGTCGGCGCGCGCGGTCGCGAGACAGGTGCGCAACATTGCGCTCGCGTCGTCGGGGCGCGCGGGAGAGGCGATCACGAGCCCGGGCACGTCGCGCAACACGCCGACCGCGTTGTCGTTGTGGAAGTGCCCGCCGAAGCCCTTCTGATACGCGTAGCCGGCGACGCGCACGACCATTCCGTTCCGGTACTGGCCCTGCGAGAAGAACTGCAGCGTCGCCGCTTCGCCGCGCAACTGGTCCTCGGCGTTGTGCAGATAGGCGAGGTACTGGATCTCCGGCACGGGCAGGAAGCCGGTGAGCGAGGCGCCGAGCGCGAGGCCGAGGATCGACGTCTCGTCGAGCAGCGTGTCGAAGACGCGGCCGGCGCCGACCCGCTTCTGCAGTCCGCGCGTCACGCCGTACACGCCGCCCTTGACCGCGACGTCCTCGCCGAAGAGCAGCATCGTCGGGTCATGCTCGAGCGCGTCGGAGAGCGCCGCGTTGATCGCGAGCGCGAGCGTCGTCGGTTCACCGTCCGCCGTCGCGTCGCGGAACGCCGGTGCCGGCATCGTGCGCGGTGCGATCGGCCGCGCGATCTCGTCGGCGGAGTCGAGCTGGGGGAGGCTCGCGGCTGCGTCGGCCGCGGCGCGCACCTCGTCCCGGCTGCGCAGGTAGTCGTCGGCGAGCGCGTCACCGGTCCAGCCGTGCGCGACGAGGCTGCGTGCGGTCCCGAGCAACGGGTCGCGATCCCAGTCGGCGCGAATCTCCTGCGGCGAGCGATACGCGCTCTCCACGTCCGCTCCGGCGTGGCTCAAGTAGCGGACCGTGCGCAGATGGAGAACCGCGGGCCGGCGATGCTCGCGGATCCACTCGGCGAGGTCGCGCGACGTCTCGAGCACGCCCTCGGGGTTGGTGCCGTCCGCTGCCTCGTACCGAAGCTGGACACGCGAGCGCAACGCCTGCTCGACCCAGCCCTTTGGTGACGGGACGCTGATCCCGATCCCGTTGTCCTCGCAGAGGAAGAGCAGCGGCAGCGGCAAGCCCTGATGGACGCCGTTCGCGGCCGTGTTGAGACCTGCCTGGGCGGTCGCGTGGTTGAGCGACGCATCGCCGAAGCTGCACACCACCACTGCGTCGAGCGGCCACGGCGAGTCGACGCCGAGCTTCTTCGCCCGCTCGATCGCGAACGCAACGCCGACGGCGCGAGGTAGATGCGAGGCGATCGTCGAGGTCTGCGGGATGATCGCGAGCCCGTGATGCCCGAACACCTTGTGACGGCCGCCCGCCATCGGCTCGTCGCGTGCGGCCGTCACGCCACGGAGGATGTCGGTCACGCCGTCGTGGCCGACCTGCCCGGCGCGGGCGAGATAGAAGCCGCCGGAGCGGTAGTGGAGCAGCGCCGGGTCGGTCGGCTCCAGCGCGAGCGCGACGCAGGCATTGCTCTCGTGCCCCGCCGAGCCGATCGTGTAGAAGCTGCGGCCGCTCGACTGGAGATAGCGCGCGGCGAAGTCGCAGTGCCGGCTCGCAACCTGGGCGCGCCAGAGCGCCTCGAGCTCCGCCCGGTCGGCGCCCGGCTTGGGGTGGGGAGTCGATTCGAGCCCGCGCAGCTGCTCGAGCAAGTGCAGCTCGAGGGGATCCAGGTCGTCGGTCATAGCGCGACCTAAGCATGCCAACGGCGCGCCCGCCTCCGGTTCGCCCCGGATCGCGCCCGGCTCAGGGAGCGATGATCGTGACGGGCGTCCCCGAGACGATGCGGGCGGCGAGCCAGCGCATCGCGCTGTCGTCGAGCCGCACACAGCCGTGCGAGGCGGCCGTGCCGGGCGTGCCGCCGACGTTGTCGAGACCGTGGAGAGCGATCTGACCCGGGCCGCCGTCGAACTCCTGCAGGACGCTCGAGCGTGCGCTCAGCGCCAGGGCGTACGGCGCGCCGACGTCAAAGGATCGCAGTGCGATCGATTCCTCGACGAAGAACTGGCCGGTCGGAGTGGGGGTGGAGGGCTTGCCGACGACGGCGGGAAAGGTGTGCACGATTCGACCGGAGCGATAGACCGTCACGAGGCGCCGGGTCGTGTTGACCGTCAGGCTCCAGTTGGTGGACGAGGCGAGCGTCTTGCCACGCTTGATCCAACCGGTGTGACTGTTCGGCCGTCCCGGAAGGCGGACCTTCAACCAGATGCCGCGTCGCCCGAGCACCGGCAGCACCGTCCGCGCGTCCGTGATCGGCGTGCGCGCGGGCACGACGCCGAGTAGCGGCGAGCGAAGAGCGGGCGAAGTGTGCGCCTGGTGTGCCGTCAACAGCACGACGAGCGCTTGCTTCACCTTGACCGGCGCGGGCTTCGCCTTCGCCGTCGCCGCGGCCGTCGACGATCCGGTGACCGCGGCAAGCGCGAGCACGAGTGCGAGCGGGCGCGTGATGCGCCCGCTCGTGCTGCTCATGTTCATGCTCAGCCGGTGAAGCCGAACGTGTGAATTGCCGCCTTCGGCTTCGGCTTGGCGACGACTGTCTTCTTCACCGCTGCGACCTTCGCCACGATCTTCTTCTTCACGACGGGCTTCGGCTTCGGCTTCGGCTTGGGCTTCGGGACGACCGTGGTCGTCGTGGTGGCGGCCGTGGTGGTCGTCGCCGCAGTCGTCGTGGCCGCCGCAGTCGTCGTGGCCGCTGCGGTCGTGGCGGGCGCCGTCACGCACGCCGACGAGGTGATCGTGTTCGTATCGAGCGTCACGGCGCCGTTCCGGGCCAGCGCGCGGCCGTCGAGCGTCGCCCCGGTGGTGAGCGTGATGCTCGTCAGGGCGATGATCGTGCCGCGGAAGCTCGAACCGGTGCCGAGGGTCGCGGAGCTACCGATCTGCCAGAACACGTTGCAGGCCTGCGCGCCGTTGATCAGGTTGACCGAGCTGCCGGAGGCCGTGGTCAGCGCAGAGCCGGCCTGGAAGACGAACACCGAGTTCGGGTCGCCCTGTGCATCCAGCGTCAGCGCGCCCGAGAGACCGAGCGACGACGCGGAGTTGTAGACGCCCGCTTTCAACGTCAGCCCGGCAAGATCGGCTGCGACCGGATTCGTCGGCCCTTCGCCGGCGGCGGTGTTGTACGCCGTGACGAGATCGTTCTGTGCCTGCTGTGTGACCGCGTCACCCGCGTGGTTCGTCCCGCCGATGGTCATCGACGCTGAGCCGGTGATCGACGTGGTGGGGTAGGTGCCGATGTCACCGCTGACTGTGGTCGGCCCGGTATTCGTGATCCCGGCGCCCGCGAGCACCGAGAAGCTGGCGCTCGTGCCGAGCCCGACGGACGTCGGCGCGGCTCCGGCGACGCTGGTCAGCATCAGCACCGCGAGCACGCCGAGCGAGAAGAGCAGCCCGGCGCCGGCAATACTGGAACGCCGCCGCCTGGCGCTCAAACCGTGCGCAAAGAGTTTCATGGTGAGCCTTCCTCGAAGAGCTGTGCGCCGGCCGACGATGTCGTCGTCCAGCTCGCTCCGACCTACTCTGCTGAGGGCGGGCCCTGCGCGGCCTCGATCGTTGAGATACCGCCCTAAAAGTCTAGCACGGCCCCGGTCAGACCCTTGATTCCTCGCCCGGAGGCGGCACGAGCAGCAGATGGCTCTCAACCACCGCCGAGGCCACGTCTGCGAGCTTGTGGCCGTTTCGCTGCGAGTGGTCGCGGAGGAGCTCGAAGGCCCGTTCGGCGTCGACGGAGTTGCGGGCCATCAGGATGCCCTTGGCCTGTTCAATCACCGCTCGGCGGCCGAACGCGCCCTGGAGGTTGTGAAACTCCGCGAACCGTTGCAGGGTGATGTCGATCGCGCTCTGCAGCTCCTCGGGGCTCGTGTCGACGATGTATGCGAAGACGCCGCGCTTGGCGGCCTCGAGCACGTAGATGGGGTCACTGGTCGAGAGCAGCGCGATCACGGGGCAGAACGCCTCACGAACGATCTCCGCGATCAGCGTCAGCGCGTGCTCGGACGAGAGGCCGAGACCGACCAGCGCAACGTCGGGACGCTCACGCGCCGTGACCGCCGCGACTTCCCTGACGTCGACCTCGCGGGCGATCACCTCGTGGCCGAGGCCGCTGACGACCTGTGCCAGCAGCTCGAGTCGGTCGCGCCTCTCGTTGGCGATCAGGACACGCAGGTGCTGCACGTCGGACTCGCTCACACTCAGAAGTTTACGCCTGAAAGGCGACAGAGTCGGGTCTATGTGCGCTGGACAGCGAGCAGCCTGAGGTGGCGGCGGCCCTTGGGCGTCAGGACCTCGACCGTGTCCCCCGGCCGGTGGCCGACGAGCGCACGCCCCACCGGCGACTCCACCGACAGGCGCCCGCGGGCGGGATTCGACTCGGCCGAGCTGACGAGCTCGAAATGGCTCTGGACGCCGGTGTCGAGATCCTCCACGTCGGCTGCGGTCCCGATCACGGCGCCGACCTTCGGCAACTCCTTCGGCTCGATCGCCTGTGCCGTTGCGAGCCGCTCTTCCAGCACCTCGATCCGGCGCTCGATCATGTCCTGGTCGCGCTGCTCGTCGAGGTACTCGCCGACGTCGCCCGCGTCACCGGCCAACAGCATCGAATCGCCGAGGCGGTGCTGTACCTCCAAGCGGGCCGTACGCAACTTCGCGAGCTCCTGCTCGATCTCCGACTTGCCCGTAGGCGTGAGGTACTGCTGCTCCATCGCCTTGATCGTCGCAGCGACCTGCGGGAACCGCATCCGGCGAAAACCCGTACCCGCCCTGCGGCGACGTGGAACACTGGCGACATGGACAAGGAGTTCGTTGCGCTCGGACATGCCGGCAGCGATGCCTACGAGGGCCTCGAGTCATTCCCGAACCCGGGCGTCGACCGCGTTGAGCTCGTCAGCGACGAGCTGACGGCGATGTGCCCGATCACGAACCAGCCCGACTTCTACGCGGCGACGATCGAATACAAGCCACGTACGCTGTGCCTCGAATCGAAGTCGCTGAAGATCTACCTCTCGCGCTTTCGCGACCAGGGAGCGTTCTGCGAGGTGCTCGCGGTGCAGATCAGAGACGAGGTCGCAGCCGCGCTCGAGCTCGGCAAGGACGACGTGCACGTGTCGCTCCGCCAGAAGGCGCGCGGCGGCATCACGATCACGGCGTCGGTCTGACCGTCAGGCGGCCGCGGGGCCGATGCGCGACAGGAGCGCCGCGATCGTCTCGTCCTGCTGAGCGATCCGTCGGTCGCGCTCGGCAAGCTCCGCGGTCAGCAGCTCGAGCCGGTCGCGCAGCGCGAGCTCGACGACCGACGAGCCGGCGCCGGCCGCTCGCCGTGCCTCGGTCTCCGCCTTCTTCCGTCCGCTCTGGCTGACGCGCAGCTCGTCCCACTGCTCGCTGATCACGCCTGCCAGCCCGACCCGGGTGATGAAACCGAGCTCGACGAGGATCTCGCCGAGCTTGTCGCCCGTCTTGCGCTGCTGGTCGAGCGCCTCACCGAGTTGCTCGCCGGTGATGAGCCCACGCTCGACGAAGATGTCGCCGAGCCGTCTTTTTGCCGCAGATTTCATAGCCTTCGGTCCCGGGTATCGGCCTTCCCACAGAAGCGGGAATCCCTCATTCGGTGGGACTCGGTATGGGAAAGGAATGAGCCGACCGGCCCATTGTCCCGCCGGGCGCACTGAGGGATGATCGGTGTGACCCGTCTCAATGCGGCGACTTTTCCTGGCGATCCTGATGGCGCTCTGTCTGCCTGCGTCGGCGGCGGCTGGTGTGCGCGTGTCCACGTTCTACTACCCGTGGTACGGCACCTCGGCGCAGGACGGCGCCTATCAGCACTGGTCGCAGCTCGGCCATGACCCGCCGAACGACATCGCGTCGTCGTACTACCCGGCGCGCGGTCTCTACTCGTCCTCCGACCAGCTCGTGATCGCGCAGCAGATGGACGAGATCCGGTCGGCCGGGATCGACCAGATCGTCGTCTCGTGGTGGGGGCAGGGCTCGGCCGAGGACCTCCGGTTGCCCGCCGTCATCGTCGCCGCGCGCGCCGACGGGATCGACGTGGCTGTGCATCTCGAGCCCTACGGCGGCCGGAGCGTCGCGAGCACCGTGGCCGACATCGCCTACCTGCGCAACTTCGGCATCACGTCGTTCTACGTGTACCGCCCGTTCGACATGCCGGTCGGCGACTGGGCGGCAGCAAAGACGGCATTGCACAGCGGCGGCGTCAAGCTCTTCGCGCAGACCGCGATGGCCGGCTGGGCGGCGGCCGCCGGCTTCGACGGCGTCTACACCTACGACATCGTCACGTACGGCGGTGACAAGTTTCATCGCCTCTGCGCCGAGGCGCACGCACAGCATCTGCTCTGCGCGCCGTCGGTCGGGCCGGGCTACGACGCGCGACGCGGCAGCGACGACCCGCGCATGAAGGGGCGGCGAAACGGTGCGACCTACGACGCGATGTGGCGGGCGGCGATCGCAAGCGGGGCCGACGCCGTCACGATCACGTCCTTCAACGAATGGCACGAAGGGACCCAGATCGAGCCGGCCGCACCGCCGTCACATCACGGCCGCTACCGCTATCTCTCGTACAACGGCGCCTGGGGGCTGACCGGCGTCGCCGCAGAGAACGCATATCTCACGCGGACGCGTTACTGGTCGGACGTCTTCCGCAGCACGTCGCCCGTGCAGCTGAAGAGCAACGCTTCGTAGACCGCCGACTCGTCGACACCGCGCAGCTGCGGATGCTCGAGGTCGACAACCGCGTCGGGCCACGCCGCGAGCCCGAGTGCCGCCGCGCCCTCGTCGGCGCCGAAGGAGAGCAGTGCGTCGACGGAGATCACACCCCGCTTGCCGGTCTGTCGTCGGGCGATCCCCTCGAGCTCACGCAGCTCCTCGAGCGGGTCGATGCGCACGTTCGAGTCCGAGCCGATGCACAGGCCGATCTCCCGGTGACAGACGCGCGCGACCGGCAGGAAGCCGTCGCCGAGGTTCGCCTCAGTCGTCGGGCAGACGCAGATGCGCGACCCCGAGTCGCGCAGGAGGTCGAGCTCGGTGCCGTCCGCGTGGGTGGCGTGCACGATCGTCGTTCGCGGGCCGAGGCAGCCGGAGCGCGCGATCACCTCGATCGGCCGGAGACCGTACTCCGCGAGGCACTCATCGATCTCGCGAGGCTGCTCGTCGGCGTGCACGTGCAGCGGTAGCTCATGCTCGGCGGCGTACCGGCCGAGCTCGTCCAGCGCCTCGGCCGGGCAGGCGCGCACGGAGTGGGGGGCGACACCGACGCGAAGCCCGGCAGCGCGCAGCTCCTCGAGCTCCCGCAGGTAGACGGTGACCGAGTCCTGGCGGAAGCGGGGGATCCCACCGCGCAGGTAGCAGGCATAGAGGCAGACGAAGGCGACCCCGGCCTCTGCCGCAGCATCCGCCGCGGCCTTCGCCTCGTCCAGGCCGAGGTAGTGGAACTCGCCGACCGCGGTGTAGCCGTTCGCGCGCAGCTCGCGGTAGACCTCGAGGTACTCGCTCCGGATCTCGCCGAGCGTGAGAGAGCCGGCCAGCTCGATCATCTCGTCGCGCCAGGCCCAGAAGTCGCCGCCGTGGCCGCGGCCCCGCAATGCGCGTTGAAACGCATGACAATGGGCGTCGACGAATCCCGGCAGGGTCAGCACCCACATATCCTGTCAGCGTGACCCGCGCTCAGGTGCCGAACGCGTTGACGATCGCGCGGTTCTTCTTGATCCCTGCGTACGTCGTGCTGATCCTTACCTGCGACGGTGGCCGCTCCTGGCCGGCCGCGATCGTCTTCGGCGTCGCCGGGGTCACCGACCAGATCGACGGCTTCCTGGCCCGGCGCTGGCACGTCGAGTCGACGTTCGGCAAGTTCGCCGACCCACTCGCCGACCGCCTGATGATCGATGCGGCGGTGATCCTCCTGATCCACGCCGGACGGCTGCCGTGGCTCGCGCTGATCATCCCGGCCCGCGACCTCGTGACGCTCGTCGGCACGCCCATCATGCTCGGGCGCGGCTACGAGTTTCAGGTCAACCTGGTCGGCAAGGCAGCGACCTGGCTGCTCTATGCGGCCCTCGGGTTCGTCATGGTCACGCACATGGGCACCGAGTGGCCGCTCTGGGTCTTCTGGGCCGGCTTCGTGCTCGCGCTCGTCGCGCTGGGCGAATACGCGCTGAAGGCGCGGCGTGAGGTGCTCGCGTGAGGCGTAGGCTCGACGGAGCCGATCAAAGAGCGCACGCGCCGGCTCTGCCGGCGCTGGAGCGGGCATGAGAGCCGTGGTCATGGCAGGCGGCGAGGGCACGCGGCTGCGGCCGCTCACCTCCAATCAGCCGAAGCCGATGGTGCCGATCGTCGGCAAGCCGTGCATGGAGCACATCCTCGAGCTGCTGCGCGAGCACGGCTTCAACGACATCGTGATCACGGTCGCCTTCCTGCCGCAGGCGATTCGCACGTACTTCGGTGACGGCGGCAACCTCGGCCTGAACATCGAGTACTCGGTCGAGGAGAGCCCCCTCGGCACGGCCGGGTCGGTGCGGCTCGCGTCCGACCGGCTCGACGAGACGTTCCTCGTCATCTCGGGCGATGCGCTCTGCGACATCGACCTGAACAAGATCGTCGACTTCCACAAGGAGAAGGGCGCGGCGGTGACGATCGGGCTCAAGTCCGTCGAGAACCCACTCGAGTTCGGGATCGTCGTCACGGACGAGGACGGGAAGGTCGAGCGCTTCCTCGAGAAGCCGTCGTGGGGCCAGGTGTTCTCCGACACGATCAACACCGGCATCTACGTGCTCGAGCCCGAGGTGCTGCGGCACATCCCCACCGACCGGCCGTTCGACTTCTCGAAGGAGCTGTTCCCGCTGCTGCTCGAGATGGGCCGGCCGATCTACGGGTACGTCTGCGACGGCTACTGGCAGGACATCGGCAACCTCGACCAGTACCGGCAGGCGAACGCCGACGCGCTCGACGAGAAGGTGCGCCTGAACATCGACGGCCTGAAGATTCGCGGCGACGTGTGGATCGGCGAAGGCGTCGAGATCGACGACGTCGAAGGCGTCGAAGGACCGGCGTTCATCGGCAACTACTGCACGATCTCGCCCGAGTCGTCGATCGGGCCGTACACGGTGCTCGGCCCGGGCACGACGCTGCGCGAGCGCGCGCGGATCTCGCGCTCGGTGGTGGACGCGTCCTGCTACATCGGGCGCAGCGTGACGATCGAGGGCGCGATCCTCGGGCGCAACTGCGACGTGCGGCCGCATGCGCGCGTCCACGAAGGCGTCGCGGTCGGCGACCAGGTGACGCTCGGCGACCAGTCGGTGATCTTCCCGGGCGTCCGGATCTACCCGTACAAGGAGGTCGAGTACGGCGCGCAGATCCACGAGAGCCTGATCTGGGAGTCGCGCGGCACGACGAAGGTGTTCGGCCAGGACGGTGTGAGCGGCCTCGTCAACGTCGACCTGACCCCCGAGGTGGCGCTGCGGGTCGGCGCGGCGCTCGGCACCGCGCTGAAACGGAACGCACGCGTCGTCGCGAGCCGCGAGAGCGCGCCTGCCTACCGCATGATCAAGCGTGCGCTGATCTCGGGCCTCAACTCGACCGGCGTGCAGGTCGCGGACCTGCGGACGTTGCCGGCGCCGGTCGGCAAGCATCTCCTGAAGACACAGAACTACGACGCCGCCTTCCACGTCGGCGCGTCGACCACCGACCCCGAGGCGGTGCAGATCCGCCTGTTCGAGCGGCCCGGGGTGGCCCTCTCGGAGCAGATGCAGCGGGAGATCGAGAAGCACTTCACACGCCAGGAGCTCCGCCGCGTGCCGTTCGGGGCCGTCGGGTCGATCTCGTATCCGGCCCGCGCCCGCGAGAGCTACGCGAGCGACCTGCTCGACGATCTCGATGTGACCGCGATCCGCGAGCGCGGCTTCCGGATCGTCGTCGACTACGGCTACTCGGGCGGCAGCTTCGTCCTGCCGCTCGTCTTCGGGCCGCTCGGCGTCGAGGCGGTAACCGCCCACGCCTTCGAGTCCGACGTCGGCTCGGCCCCGGCGCGCTTCGGCGCGACCCTCGACTACGCCCAGCGGCTTGTCGAAGCCGTCAACGCCGACTTCGGCGCGGTCTTCGACCGCTCGGCCGAGCGCCTCTTCCTGATCGACGAGACGGGGCGCGAGGTGCGGCCCGACCAGGCGCTCCTGCTTTACCTCCATCTCCTGACGCTGACCACCACGGGGAAGGTCGCCGTCCCGATCACCGCGACGAGCCAGGTCGAGGAGGTGGTGGGGAGCAAGCTCGAGGTGATTCGCACCCCGGCGACGCTCGCCGGGCTGACGCAGGCAGCCGCGGGCGAGGGTGTCGTCTTCGCGGGGGCGCCGGGCGGCGGCTACGTGTTCCCCGGCTTCCTGCCGGCCTACGACGCGAGCGCATCGCTCTGCAAGCTCCTCGAGCTGCTCGCGCCCCTCGAGCTGCCGCTCTCGAAGCTCGTGGCAGCGCTGCCGCGCCCAACGCTCATCCACCGCCAGCTGCAGTGCCCGTGGGCACTCAAGGGCACGGTGATGCGCGTCCTCAACGAGCGCTTCGCCGACGCAAACGTCGACCTGCGCGACGGGATCAAGATCTTCGACGACCGTGGCTGGGTGCAGGTGCTGCCCGACGCCGACGAGCCGCTCGTGCACCTCTACGCCGAGGGCGAATCGGCGGAGGCTTCCGAAGACCTCGAGACCGAGCTGCGCACGCTCGTCACCGAGGTGATCGAGCGGGAGGAGATCGGCAGCAAGAGCTGAAGCTGCTGTTGCTCGGCGGAAGAGGATTTCCCAAGCGGGAGCTGAACCCTTAAGCTGAGGTTGACGGTTCCGGCAGCCTCTGCTGGAATCCAGTGAACCGACGACGAAAGGCGGCACCGTGGAACCGCTCCCTGATCTGGGCTCGCTCTCCGACAGCGACCTGAAAAGCCTGATCGACGAGCTCGAAGGGCAGGAGCGCGAGGTCAGCTACCAGCGCCGCCTGTTGCACGGCAAGATCGACATCCTGCGCGCGGAGCTCGTCGCCCGCCTGCAGACCTCGGGTGGGCGCAGCGTGCTCGACCAGGTCGACGTCGACCGCCTGACCGAGATCCTGACGGGGAAGGCCTCGCCACCCGCTTGAGCCAGGTCTACTGTCAGGAATGCGGCTTCCAGAACCCGGAATCCGCGAACTACTGCTCGCGCTGCGGCGCGCTGCTCTCGCGCGGCGAGCAGCCCGCGGAGACGACGCAGACGTTCTCGCCCGAGGAGGTCGGCGACATGGAGCAGGAGGACTTCGGGATCGAAGGCCCGGCGCTCGTCGTGCGGGCGGGCGGCGGCCGGGCCGGGGAGAGCTTCAAGCCGGCCGGCGGGCGCACGCGGATCGGCCGCTCGCCCGACTGCGAGATCTTCCTCGACGACGTCACCGTCTCCCGGAACCACGCGGTGCTCGTCGGGCGCGAAGGCAAGTTCTTCGTCGAGGACCAGGGTTCGCTCAACGGCACGTTCGTCAACCGCAGGCGCATCGACAGTGCGCCGCTCGAAGAGGGCGACGAGCTCCAGATCGGCAAGTATCGGATGACGTTCATCGCATGACGAGCACGGCCGCCCAGAAGCCGCCACGGGAGCGCCTCCTGCGGATCGGCGAGGTCGTGCGGCGCCTCCGTGACGAGTTCCCCGACATCTCGATCTCGAAGATCCGCTATCTCGAGGACGAGGGGCTGTTGATGCCGCGGCGCACGCAGGGCGGCTACCGCCTCTTCAGCGAGCCCGATCTCGAGCGCCTGCAGACGATCCTGCGCCTGCAGCGCGACGAGTTCCTGCCGCTGCGCGTGATCAAGGACGAGCTCGACGCGCCCGGCGCGAAGGAGCGCAAGCGGCGCCGCCCGGCAGCGCTCGGCGTCGCCGAGGTGGCCGTCACGCTCGACGAGCTGTGCGACCGCGCCGTGATCGATCCGTCGCTCGCCAAGGAGCTCGAGGACTTCGGCCTGATCGCGCCGCACGGGAGCGGGGCGGACAAGCGCTACCCCGAGTCCGACATCGACGTCGCGCTCCTCTGCGCGCAGCTCGCGCGCTTCGGCGTGGGGCCGAGGCACCTCCGCACCATTCGCACCGCCACGGCGCGGCAGGCGGCGCTGCTCGAGCAGCTGTTTGCGCCGGCGTTGAGCGGGCGCAACAACGAACGGCGCGCGCAGGCCGTGCGCGACCTGCAGCAGCTCGCAGAGCTCGCCGGGGAGCTGTCCTCGCTCCTCTACTGGCGCGACCTGCGAGAGTTGGCGCAGTGATCGATCTTCGCTCCATGGTCCGGGAGGTCCAGGACTTCCCGACGCCCGGCGTCGGCTTCAAGGACGTGACGCCGCTGCTCGCCGATCCGGCGACACTGCGCCAGACGGTGGGCGAGCTCGCGACGTGGGTCAAGGAGCGCAACGCGGACCTCGTGCTCGGCGCCGAGGCGCGGGGCTTCTGGCTCGGCTCGGCGATCGCCGTCGAGGCCGGCGTCGGGTTCATTCCGGCGCGCCGGCCCGGCAAGCTGCCCCCCGAAACAGTCAGCG
>Ga0265338_10007754_pt1 | contig 13210 bp, 9 predicted proteins | sample 42126metaG_FD_193579 | JGI IMG/M metagenome (GOLD analysis project Ga0265338, IMG submission 193579) | Rhizosphere microbial communities from Carex aquatilis grown in University of Washington, Seatle, WA, United States - 4-21-26 metaG | ecosystem: Host-associated > Plants > Roots > Rhizosphere >... | reverse complement strand
CGCCTTTTCGGCGTCATTGCCCGACTTCTCCATCTGCTTGGCCTCGTCCCCGCGCGTTTCGCCGGCCTTCTCGATGGCCTGGCCCTTCTTCTTGGTGCGCTTGCCGGCCGCCTCTTCGCTCTTGTTGCCGCTCTTCTTCCCCGCCTTTTCCTCGGCCTTCCCGCGCTTTTCCATCTCCGCGCCCCGCACCTTCTCGGCGTCGGCGGCCTTCTCTTCGGCATTGCCCTTCCTCTCCATTCGATTGCCTTCCGCTTCGCCCGCGCTTTGCGCGCGCGCGGCTCCGCTCGAGAGGAAGGCCACAGCAACCACCACCAGAGACATTCGAAGCAGCGATCGGATCATTGGGGGCTCCTTGGGTTAAGCAGGGTTTGAGTTACCGGCCTCACGAAACTAGGTCCGCTTCGCCTGTCGAACAGGGGAAGGCCGTATTTTCTCTCGCCGAGTCACCGTCGAGACCGCTCTGGACGGCATTTCCTCGCCGGGTTGTAATGAGTAAAATGCAAGGCGCAACTTGGCCGGCCGCGAGCGCCTTGGCCCTCGTGTCGATGGTTGCGGGTTGTGCGGTGGGATCGGTGCGACAGGCGCGTGTGGCCGGGCTGGCACGCTACTCCGAGGCGGCTGCGATCATCGTCGGGGCGCCCGACGGGAACGCGTCGGTCACCGGCGACGCGCCCGTCAGCGCCCAGGTAGCGACGGGGGCGCAGCGCGCGCTCGCGGCCGCCGGCGTCGCGTCGGACCGAGGCGGCGCGCCGGGCGATCATCTCACGCTGCGCTTCGTGGTGATCGAGGCGATCGCGCCGGCGGCGCCGGGGCTGGAGGCCACCGATCGCGCGCTGTCTCGGGCGCGCAGCTGGATCGGCTTGGCCGGCGCCGGTGATGCCGGCACGGCCGCCGGCCGGCTTGCCGTCGAGGGACGCCTCTACACCACCGATCGCCGCGAAGTCGGCTACGTGCGGTGGGAACGCGAGGGCGCGCCCGAGACCCTCGCCGCCGAGGCCGGGGAGGAGTCAGGGAACACGCTGGCGCGCCTGGTCGCCGAGCGCCGGCGCGACACGGCCGATCGACGCGCCGGCGACGAGCGCTTGCTGCTGACACCGACGCCGCTGACGCTGGAGGCAGGCGAATTCGTCGTCAGCGACGACGAGCTCCTGCTCGCGCGCATCGGCGCGGGCCTGTCGAGGCGCGTGCAGATCGACTTCTGGGCCGGCGGTCTTCCAATCCCGGGTGCCGGCGCCGTCGGTGCGGCCGGTCCCGGCATCATCGGCGTCGGCGCGGCCGGCGCCGTCGTGCTCGGCTTCTTCGATCTCGGCCTCAAGGTGCGGGTGCTCGACGAGACGCGCGTTCTGCCCGCGATCGCGGTGGCGTACGACCTGCTCGATGTCTTCGGCCTGGGGGCGGGCGGCGCCGGCGTCGTGCTGTTCGGCAACGGCGCGGGCGGCGGTGGCTTCGGCGTCGTCGCCGGCGCCAACGCACAGTTCAACGTGCTCACCGCCGTCGCCGGCAAGCACTTCGGTCCGGTGCAGGTCACCGCGGGAACCTACGTGCTCGACAACCATCACTACTTGCCGCAGTCAGCCGCCTTTCAGGCGGGTTGCGGCGGCGCCGCCACCGACGGCGCGGGCGCCAGCGCGGGCGCGATCCCCTGCGGCAGCGGTTACGCGCGTCTCGGCCGCCTGCCCACGCAGGTGCAGCCTTTCGCCGGCGCCGAGGTCGTGCTCGGCCGGCACTCGGCGATCATGGTCGACGCCCTGGTCCGCGAGCCCATCGAGAGCTCGATCGCGACCACCGGCGTGCGCTGGCTCCTCGGTTGGTCGCGCCCGCGCGGCTTTCTCGCGCTCGACCGCGTGCGCGTGCGCCTGGATCTTGCCGTCGTGTGGCTCTTCGAGGGCGCCGATCGGGCAAGCTCGATGCCGCACGGAGCGCGCGCGTTGCCGCTGCCGTGGGCCGGTGTGGGGTTCTATTTTCTGTGACGGCGCTCGGCGCAGCGGCGAGATCTCACTGGTGGGCCATCACCGATCGCATCTGCGCGCCCCTGTCTTCGATCAGCTCACCCGATACGTCGACGACGACTTTTTCCAGGTGGCCGGTGAAATCGAATGGCGCCTGGTAGTCGGTGGTAACCGTCGATTGGTCGTCGCGCCCGCACGTGAGGCCTTCGGTGATGCCGATGTCGAGCGGAATCGTGACCGGCAGATCGGTTTGCCCGACGAGCTTTCCGTCGATGTAGAGCTGCGTGCGCGCCGGAGTGCCCCTGCCGTGGGCCAGGTCGGGCGCGCCGTTGGGCTCGAACTCGACGCGCAGCTCGTGGCGGCCGTCGCCGATCGTCGTGTCGCTCTCGAGATGGAAGTGCTGCACGCCGAGGAAGTTGTAGGCGTAGTGCAGCCGGTGGTCCTTGACGTAGAGCGTGTAGCCGCCCGACGAGCTGCCCTGCGCGACCAGCACGCCCTCGGCGCCGTTCTGGATGTCGACGGTGGCGCTGATGCTGTGGGGGCGGTTGAGCACGCGCGGCGCGATCTTGTTCGAGACCACCGCCGTGCCCGGATAGAAAACGTACAGGCTTCGGTCCCGCGCCAGCTGCGGGCGCTCCGACGCCAGCCGCGCGGTGCCGCGGCCGTCGATCGGCATCACGTCGTACTTGCCCGCCTCGAGGTACCACAGCGCGATCATCTCGATCAGCTTGTCGCGCCGCTCGGTGGCCAGGTTGCGCGTCTCCGAGAAGTCCTCTGCGACGTGGTACAGCTCCCAGCCTTTCGCGTCGAGCTCACGCAGCCTCTCCTCGGTGATCACCATCTCGCCAAAGCCGATGCCGGCTTCGGTGAATGACGGCCCCGGGACCGGACAGACCGCGCGCCAGCCGTCGTGATAGATCGCGCGATGGCCCATCATCTCGAAGTACTGCGTATGGTGACGGCTGGGCGCCTTCGCGTCGCGTAGCGCGCTGGCAAATGAGACGCCCTGAATGGGCGATTGGGTCACACCGCGCAGCGAGGCCGGCGGATCGATGCCGATCGCCTCCAGCACCGTCGGGACCATGTCGATGAGGTGCGCCCACTGCGTACGCACTTCACCGCGCGCCTTGATGCCCGCCGGCCAGTGCACGATGAACGGGTCGCTGGCGCCGCCGCGATAGGTCTCGCGCTTCCAGCGACGGAAGGGCGTGTTGCCCGCCCAGGCCCAACCCCACGGGTAGTGATTGAAGTACTTGGGCCCACCGAGCTCGTCGATGGCTTTCAAGTTGTCTTCCAGCGTCTCCGGGACGTTGTTGAAGAACAGGTTCTCGTTCACCGACCCGTGCGGTCCGCCCTCGGCGCTGGCGCCATTGTCGCTGACCACCATGACCAGCGTATTGTCGAGATGCCCCATGCGCTCGAGGAAGGAGATGAGACGTCCGATGTGATGGTCGGTGTGCTCGAGGAAGCCGGCGAACACTTCCATCATGCGCGCGTACAGGCGCTTTTCGTCGGGCGCGAGCCCGTCCCAGGCGCGCACGTCCGGATCGCGCTGCGACAGCTTGGTCCCCGGAGGGACGATCCCCAGGCGCAACTGCTGTTCGAACACCTGGGCGCGATAGGCATCCCAGCCGTCGTCGAACGCGCCCTTGTATTTGTCCGCCCACTCGCGCGGCGCTTGATGGGGCGCATGCATGGCGCCCGGGCAGAAGTACATGAAGAACGGCTTCTCGGGAGCCACCTGCGTGGAGTCCGCGATGAATTGAATCGCGTGGTCGACGAGATCCTCCGTCAGATGGTAGCCCTGCTCGGGCGTTCGCGGCGGCACGATCTGGTGATTGTCGAAGACCAGATCCGGGTAGTACTGATGCGTGTCGCCGCCCATGAAACCGTAGAAGCGCTCGAAGCCCCGGCCGAGCGGCCAGCGGTCATAGGGTCCGGCGGCGCTGGTTTGCTCGGTGGGCGTGAGGTGCCACTTCCCGAGCGCGAACGTGTTGTAGCCGTGCGGCAGCAAGATCTCCGAGAGAAAGCCGTTCGCGAATGGAATGAGCCCATTCGAGCCCGGGTACCCGGTCGCCCCTTCGGTGATGCAAGCCATCGCGTTCGAGTGGTGATTGCGCCCCGTGAGAATGCACGAGCGGCTGGGCGAGCAAAGAGCGGTCGTATGCATGTTGTTGAACCGCAGCCCGCCCGCCGCCAATCGATCGAGGAACGGCGTGCGAATCGGCGACCCGAAGCAACCAAGCTGTCCAAACCCCGTGTCGTCGAGAACGATGAACAGCACGTTCGGCGATCCCGCTCGCGCGCGCAGCGGCCGAGGCCACGCCGGCTCCGACTCGCCGATCGTCCTACCCATCACCCCCGTGAACGCCGTTCCCGGCTCGTACTCCTTGATGGCCATGCGGAATCCTCCTGCGCCGAGCGCCGCGAGCGGCGTCCGGTCAATGTGGGGCTGACGGGATGCGCGCGGGATTGAGGCGGAGCCTGATTTTTCCAGGGTGAGACGCCGCGCGGATCCGCGGTTCGGGTATGGTATCGACGTGAGTGCGCGCGCGTGGTTCTTCGCGTCTCTCGCGGTGACGCTGATGGTGGCGCCGGTGGTGGGCGCCGATCGGCCCGGGTATCCGTGGCGCGCGCGATCCGGCGCGCCCGCCGACGAGCTCTCGGCCCGTATCGCGCCGCCGCCCGGCGCCACGCGCGTCGCGGTCGCCGCGGGCAGCTTCGGTGACTGGCTGAGGCGCCTGCCGCTCTTGCCGCGCGACAGCCCGGTGCGGCTCTACGACGGGACGCGCAAGCCGCGCCAGGACGTTCACGAGGCGGTGATCGACATCGACGTCGGCCATCGCGATCTCCAGCAGTGCGCCGACGCCGTCATGCGCCTGCGCGCCGAGTATCTCTTCGCCGCCGGCCGCTTCGACGAGATCCGGTTCCACCCGCAGCCGGGCGCGGCGCGCGCCATCGAGTGGACCGGCGGCGCACGACGTGACGGCTGGGATCGGTTCCTGGTGCGCCTGTTCGCCGCCGCCGGGAGCGCGTCGCTGGACGCCGAGTTGCCGCGCGCACGCGGCGCGCCGCTACCCGGCGACGTCCTGATCCAGGGCGGCTACCCCGGCCACGCGGTCCTGATCCTCGACGTCGCCGCCGACGCGAGTGGCCACCGCTACCTGTTGCTCGGCCAGAGCTACATGCCTGCGCAGCAGATCCACGTCCTCAAGAACCTCGGCGACGCGCGCCTCTCCCCCTGGTACGACGCCGCCGCTCTGAACGGCGCGGGTGTCGCGACTCCTGAATGGCGTCCGTTCAAGTTGCGCGATTGGCGCCGCTTTCCTCGGTGAGCTCGCGCGGGGATTCCGGGATCAGTGATAGCAACAGCAATATGCCGTGTAGGAGGTCGTCAGGCCCTTGCCCATGGTCTCGTCGTAAGCGCTTTGCGAGTCGCCACAACCGTAGTTGTAGTTCTGACTGACGACATCCGTGTAGCTGGTCGCTTGCGTGGGCAGGATGCTTCCGATGGCGATCGAGGTTCGACAATTGGTGTAGGTGCCGGCGGTGTTCGCGGCGCAAGCGGCGGCGCAGGTCACGCCATTCGGCTTGGGCAGCACCACGTGGCCGTCGATCGAGTCACTCGCGGGCGACGCGGCCGCGCAGGCGGCCCCAGCGGCCCCGTGTTGGATCATCCATCGGAGATCGGCCGCGGTGCCGACGGTCGCCGTATTGAACGCTTGCAGGATCTGGGCAGGCGCTTGCGCCGCGGCCAGCGCTGCGAAGTTTCCGTTGAGGTCCGCAGCCGTCAGCGTATCGCCGTCATTCCACGTCTTGAGCTGCGCCGCAGCCCAGCTGACCGCGTGCACACCACCGAGGACCGCGAGCGGGACGCCGAGAAACAACGCTGCCCAGCGCACCCTGCGCCTGGTGGAATGTCGTCCGGATTCACGATCCGAGCTGTTCGAGGACATTACCGTAGCTCCTTTGGTTGACTAGACCGTGCAGCTCCCGATCTGGGAGCTCCCGAGAATGCACTTGCCAGCCGCGCTGCCGCCGGCTCCGCCCTGGGCACCCGCACCTGCCCCACCGCCCGCTCCGGTGGACCCGCCAGCGCCCGCGGACCCACCTGCTCCCGTCGATCCGCCAGCGCCGGTGGCGCCCGCAGTGCCCCCGCCGCCCGATCCGCCTTGGCCGCCGTCAGAGGACGTCCGAGTCCCGACCGATCCGCACCCGATCCCGAAAGTGACGAGGAGTATCAAGAGCGGTCGTTTCATGGCTCAGCTCCCGCCACGTTAGTTCTCACCGGATTCTGGGTCAAGCGGCCGAGGTGAGACGCGACGCTCTGACTCGTTACCCGCCTCCTTGTCCGACGTCGAACGAATGGGCGTCGGTCTGCTCGTCGTCCGACGCATCGAGCGCCTCTGGGCTCGCATCGACCGGTGTGCAGGAAGAGAGACGGGTCTCGAGCGGATAGCTGCCGGCTGGGCAGACCCAGGCGCCGCTGGCGCTACATGTATAGGAATAGTAGAGGGGATCCGGGAAGCCAGGCCCCGTACAAGTGCCGCAAACACTCATGGGCATCGGCGCGGCGCATGGGCCGGTCCCGCCCATCCCGCCGGGGCCGCCCATCCCGCCGGCTCCGCCGGGCTTGTACTCGCTCCCGCCCCTTGCAGTGCTGCCACCTGTGCCAACAGGCTGCGCCGTGCTGGAGCAGGCCAGCGCCGTCATGGCGATGAGCAACGACAGCATTCGGACCCAAATGTCAGAGTCGGACCGGCGCGAACCGAGCAGGCCCATGAGTCCTGAAGCGCGGATGTGCATGCGTCCTTGCCACAGCAAGAAATGAGCCCTGCCCCTCGATCTGGCCGCTCACACCACGTCGGCCGCTTCGGGGTCGAACGTCGTTCGGTACGCCGCTCGCAAATGCACGCGGCGCTCCAGATCGCGGATCACGATGTCGCCGACGTCGATGCCGTAGAGCTCGTGGATGGAGTGGATGCCGCCGGGGGTGAAGACGTTGAGCTCGAGGATCTTGTCGCCGACGATGTCGACGCCGACGAAGTAGAGGCCGTCGGCGAGCAGCTTGGGGCGCAGGATGTCGCAGATGCGGGCCTCGACGGGGCCGAGCTCGCACGGGCCACGCGTGGCGCGGTTCTCGGGCGGCGGGCCGCCGTTCTTGCCGACCAGCGGGCGGCGGCGGTAAATCGCGACGCGCTTGCCGTCGCGGATGGGCTCGGCGTTCAACAACAACAACCGTTTCTCGCCTTGTTCGATCTCGGGCAGGTACTCCTGCGCGATGGCGTAACCGTCCTTGGTGACCGCGGTGATGATCTGATTCAGGTTCGAGACCTGGCGCCGCCGCAGATAGAACACGTTCTCGCCGCCGCGCGGGGAGAGCGGCTTCAGCACGGCGGGGCCGTCGAGCGCGCGCAGGAACTCTTTCAGCCGCTTCTTCGAGCGCGACACCAACGTCTTGGTGCGCACATCGGCGGGGAAATCCGCCAGATACATGCGGCTTCCGGCGCGACGCAATCCTTCGGGATCATTGACGACCAGCGTCCCGGCCAGGCGCAAGCGCCAGCCGAAATCGATCAGCGGCGCCGCCGGCCGCCCGGCGCTCTCGCGAACCGGGTTGTAGCGCAGCAGCACGACGTCGAAGCTGCCGAGCGTGTCCTCCTCGTTGACGGCATCGTCGGACGCCAGCGCGCGCGCGTAGTCCTCGGGCGTCTTGTAGTCGCCGTGGCGCACGCGCGTGGTCGTGGCGAGCACGTTGTTGTCGTCGAGGAACGACAGGTTCTCGACGGACGCGAAGCGCACGTCGTGGCCGCGACGGTGCGCCGCCAGCGCCAGGTAGATGCCCGCGTAGGTCGGCTGCTGATCCTTGACGTCGGCGACGACGAAGCAAATGCGCATGGCGGGTCACTTCTCGCGACGTCGGGTCACGCGCGTGGCGCTGAAGGCATCGCGGTACTCGGCCAGGATCTCCCTCAGCTCATCCAGAGGCAAGGCGGGCGCGACGTGGTCGGACTGCCCGCGCATCTCGTCCGCCATGCACAGCGAGTTGACGATCGCCTCCTCGGTGCACTCGACGACCGCCTCGTAGAGGTTGTCGCAGGCGTTGTCGAGCAGCACCTCGATCTTGGCGGTCATCAGCGACGTCTCGCGCGGCACCTTGTTCGCGGTCGAGAAGGCGATGAGGATCTCTCCCGAGCCATGCGCGGCGAACGAGCCGACGCGCCCGATGCCCAGCGCCGAACGCTTGCACAGACGCGAGAGCTGCGAAGGCAAGAGCGGCGCGTCGGTCGCGATGATGGTGATGATCGATCCCGCGTTGTGCAGGCGGCGCTCGAGCCCGTACTCGGGCTCCATGATCTCGCCGACCGGGATGCCGCTGACGCGCAACGATCGCATCACGCCGAAGTTGGATTGCACCAGCACGCCCAGGGTGTACTCGCCCGGCTGGACATCGACGCGGCGCGAGCTGGTGCCGATGCCGGCCTTGAAGTCGCAGGTGACGAGGCCGGTGCCGGCGCCAACCGAGCCCTCACCCACGCGGCCGCTCGAGGCCTGCTCGATGGCGCGGTACACGTGCTCCGAACGCACGTGCCGGCCGACGGCGTCGTTGAGCCACGAGTCGTCGCACTCGCCGACGAGCGGGATCACCACGTCGGCGTCGTTGCCGATCATGGGAAAGCGGCGGGTCATCCACTTGACCGCGGCGTCGGAGACCTTGCCGACCGCCAGCGTGTTGGTCAGCAGGATCGGCGTCTCGAGCAATCCCCACTCGGTCACCTGGGTCAGGCCCGACACCTCGCCGGCGCCGTTCAGGACGAAGCTGCCGGCGAGCATGCGGTCGTTGAAGAGGTCGGGGTCGGGGACGATCGCGGTGACGCCGGTGCGCACCGGGCCCTTGCCGACCTCCAGCTTGCCTTCGCCCTGGATGATCGTCGAGTGGCCGACGCGGACGCCGGCGACGTCGGTGATTGCGTTCCACTTTCCCACCGGGAAGCGGCCGAGCCCGAAGCCGAGATCGCGAAGTCGGGCTCTCATTCCACCGGGGGTATCAGTGGGGTGACCGCGGCGGCGCCGCCGTTGCCGTTGCCGTTTGCGCCGCCGCCATTCCCATTCGCGTGGCCGTTCGCCGGTGCACCGGGCGCGCCCGCCGCGGTGACCGCGGTGCGCGCCTCGCGCCGCTTTTCGCGCAGCCGCTTGAGCCCGCCCTCCAGGATCTCGCCAATCAGCGTTCGATATTCGATGCCGGCGGCGCTCGCGATCAAGCACAGGTCGGAATACCCCGGCGTCAGCCCGGGCAACGGATTGACCTCGATGACGTAGAGCTCACCCTTGGGCGTCATGCGCAGATCGACGCGTGAGACGTCACGGCAGTCGAGCGCGGCAAAGGTCTCGCGCGCGACGCGCTCGACCCCCTTGAGCTCGGCCGGCGTCAGCTCCGCCGGGCATTGATAGCTCACGTGTTTCTCCCACTCTTGCTTGATCTGAAAATCGTAGACCGGCCGCAGGTTGGTCTTGTCCTTGAACAAGATCTCCATCGGCGGCAACACGCGCGGCCGCCGATCGCCGAGCAGACCGACGGTGAACTCACGTCCCGGAATGTAGACCTCGATGAGCGCGGGCTGGCGATAGCGCTCGATGAGCTCGCGCACCACGTTGCGTAAGGCGGCGTCGTCGTCGACGACCGACGCCGACGCGCTCACGCCCTTCGACGAACCCTCCTGGTTCGGTTTCACGATCAGCGGGAATTTCAGCTTGGGCGACAGGCGCTCGCGCCCGGTCTCCATCACCTGGAACTCCGCCGTCAGGATCCCGTGCTGCATGAGCACGCGCTTGGACAGCGCCTTGTCGAGCGCGATCGACAGCGTCGCGGCGTCGGAGCCGGTGTAGGGGATGCCGAGCAGCTCGCACAGCGCCGGCACCGCCGCCTCCCGGTTTCGTCCCGCGACGCCCTCGGCGATGTTGAACACCAGGTCGACCGGCGTCTCCATCAGCTGCCGCGGCAGCTCGGCGGTCGCCTCGAACGGCCACACCTGGTGGCCGTAGCTCTCGAGCGCCTCACGGATCGCGTCGATGGTCTCGGGGGCGTCGTATTCGGCCTCGCTGTCGTTGCCGCTCTTCGAGTCGACGCGCTTGACGTTGAACGTGAAGCCGATGCGCAGCGGCTCTGCCGGCCGCCGCTTGCGCACGCCGGGCTTGATCACCAGACCCTGACGGCGCGCCGCGCTCGCGACGATCGTGCCCAGCGCCTCGTTGTAGTCGAGCCCCTCGCGCGCCGCCGCCGCGAACGTGCTCGACCCGCGCTCCAGCGACGGCAGCGCGTTGACCTCGAGCAAGTAGATGCGCCCGTCCTCGCCGAGCCGGAAATCGATGCGTCCGATGTCGCGGATGCCGAGCGCGCGCGCCGCGGTCTTGGAGATCGCGCGCAGCCGCGACACCACGTCGCGCGGCAGGTCGGGCGGGCAGCGCACCTGCACCTTGCTCGACTCCGCCGACTTCAATCGATAGTCGTAGAGGTTGAACCGGCTGCGCGCGGTCGGCTCGACCAGGTAGTCGACCGGCAACAGGATTCCCTCGTCGCCGCGGCCTTCGAGAAACGGCACGGTCACGTCGGTGCCGGCCACGAACTCCTCGACCATCACCCCGCTCGGGTACGAGCGCAGCGCGCGCGGCAGCACCTCGGCCAGCGTCTTCGCGTCACGCACGACCGCGTCGTCGCCGATGCCCTTCGACGAGCCCTCGTAGTTCGGCTTGACGATCACCGGCAGCGCCAAGCCCAGCGTGCCCGGATCCTTCATGCGTCGCAGATCGTCGACGGTGACCAGGCGCCCGCGCGGCGTGTCGACGCCCAGCGATCCGAGCACCAGCTTGGTCAGCCCCTTGTCGAGCGTCACCGTCAGCACGTATGCGTCGGAGCCGGTGTACGGAAAGCCGAGCTCCTCGAACAGCGCGGGGTAGAACGCCTCGCGCGCGCGCCCGCGCCGCCCCTCGGCGGTGTTGAAGATCAGGTCGGGCCCGTACGATTCGATGCGCGCCGCCAGGCGCGACGCCGGGCCCGTGACCTCGATCTTCTCGACCTCGTGCCCGCCGGCGCGGAGCCCCTCGGCGATGGAGTCGACGGTCTCGGCGGAGTCGAACTCCGCCTCTTCTTCGCTGTCCGTGAGCCGAAGGTTGTGGGTGAAAGCGATTCGCATGTGGGGCGTCCGTCGCGACGATTGCGCGTGCGGTTACCCTAACAGGATTCCGCCCCGACCGCTGAGCGCTTCCGCGACCTTCTCGGCCAATTTCTTCAGATCTTCGCTCGGCCTCACCATGAAGGCGTCGACGCCGGTCGCGAACGCCTCTTTCACCGACTCGTACGACGGGTAGGCCGTGTACAAGACCGACGCGCAGTGAGGCAGCAGGCGCTGCGCGTGCTCGATCACACGCAACCCGGAGACGCCCGGCAAGTGGCGATCGGCCAGCACCAGATCATAGTGCTCGTGTTTGATCAGCGCCAGCGCCTCGTCGCCGTCGCGCGCCGCGGTCACGTGATACTGCTTGCTGAGATAGTCGGAGATGAGCTGGCGCCGCGCGCCCTCGACCTCGACCAGCAGCACGCGCCCGGAGCGCCCGCCCGTGGTCGCGAGCCGCGGGCGCGCGAGTTGCTCGTCGCGCCGCGAGAGCGCGCGCCGGATCCGGAATCTCAGATCCTCGACGTCGTGGATCGGCTTCTCGATGTAGTCGTGTGCGCCGATGTCCAGCGCCTCCAGCGCCGAATCGTAAGAGCTGTAGCCGGTGATGAGCACGATCGCCGGCGACGGCGTCACCGTGCGCGCCGCGCGCAGCACGTCGAGGCCCGACGCGCCCGGCAGGTTCTTGTCGGTGAGCACGAGATCGAAGCGGCGCCGCTGCATGAGGTCCATCGCTTCTTCGGCCGAGGCGGCCGTGGTCACGCGGTAGCCACCGCGACGGAGCGCCTCGCGCAGCACGGTGAGCACGACGACCTCGTCGTCGACGACCAGCACCTCGTGCCCGGTCGGGATCACCGGTGTACGCGTGCGCGGGATCGTCGTCGCGGCGATGAGGCGCACGTCGACGTCCTCGTGCAGCGTCGGCGGCGGCCGCGTGCGGTCGTCGACGTTGACGATGCCGAACTCCGCCAGCGTCTCGACCATGCGGACGCCCAGCGCCTCGTGACGCCGGCGGAGCGCCATCGACGCCGCGACCCGGCCCAGGATGCTGACCCCCTCGGTGGTGCGCGGCAGATACGCGCGCACGCCGCCGTAGATCGCGCTGCGCAGGCGCTCGGTGTCGGGATCCTCGTCGACGATGATCACCGCCGCGCCCGGCGTGCGCGCCCGCGCTTCAGTCAGGCGCGTGTCCAGCGTCTCGGCGCCGGACAGCGCGACCACCACGGCGTCGGGCGCGCCAGGCATCGCCGGCACCGACCCCGCGGCGCGCGCGAGCCCGGCGTCGCCGATGACGGAGATCGTGGGCTCGGCCTTGGCCTCGGTGACCATCTGATCGATCGCCGCCGTCAGCGCCGCCAGGTCGGGCTGCATCTCGTGCCGGATGCCGGCGAAGGCGTTCATCACCAGCAGGCCGCGCGTGCGTGAGCGCCGGAATCCGGCCAGCCGCTTGACGTGAGCGCGCAGGAGCGCGTCGACCTCGGGCAGCGGGCGCGGCAGCACCGACGCGACCTCGCGGCCGAACGCGGCGCCGCAGCGGTCCGGGTCGCTCTCGGTGATGAGCACGATGTCGGTGAAGGGGCGCAGCTCGCGCGACGCGGCGAGCGGATCGCGCTCGCCCTCGTCGTCGAGCGTGAGGAACGCGAGATCGAACGACTCGTCGGCCAGCCGCGCGAGCGCCTCGGCGGTCGATTCGACTTCCAGCACGAAGCCCTCGTTGGCCAGCGCCGACGCAATCCGCTGGCGCTCGATCGGGTCGGGGAGCGCGACCAGGAAGCGCTCCTGTCCGCCGCGCGCGGCGTTGCGCAGGACGCCGATGTGCCGGCTTGCGAGATCGGGATCGGACATCAGCCCCGCGTCATTCTACCTGGAAAACCAAGAGCTCGACCGCAACATCGTCCGTCGCGGGAGGGTTTGGGAACCCTTCGAGGGTTCCCATCCTGGCGGGAGGGTTTGGGAACCCTTCGAGGGTTCCCATCCTGGCGGGAGGGTTTGGGAACCCTTCGAGGGTTCCCATCCTGGCGGGAGGGTTTGGGAACCCTTCGAGGGTTCCCATCCTGGCGGGAGGGTTTGGGAACCCTTCGAGGGTTCCCA
>Ga0265338_10007753_pt1 | contig 13211 bp, 13 predicted proteins | sample 42126metaG_FD_193579 | JGI IMG/M metagenome (GOLD analysis project Ga0265338, IMG submission 193579) | Rhizosphere microbial communities from Carex aquatilis grown in University of Washington, Seatle, WA, United States - 4-21-26 metaG | ecosystem: Host-associated > Plants > Roots > Rhizosphere... | reverse complement strand
CCACACCGCCGGCGCCCTCATCGGCGGCGGCGTCGGTGCTGTCGCGGGGCATCAGATCGGCGCGCATTCGGTCGAATGCCGCGACTACCCGGCGGGCTACCGTCATCACGGCGGCTGCCACTGGGTCAGCGACTACTACCACGGACGCACCCGCTCCTACGAGGTATGCCGTGGCCGTGACGGGGAATGGCGTCCCTACGGGGACTACTGAGTTTCAAGTATCTGGTTCTGGAGGAAGAATTCCATGTCGAAGCGTTCAATCCTGGCCCGGACGGCCGTAGGCGCGGGAGCGGCGGCGATGAGCCTGGCCGCCCTGCTCGCCGCCCCGTCCATGGCCTTCGCCCAGTCGTCGGTCGACGTGCCGGTCCCCCCGCGTTCCGACGCGCCGCCGCCGCAGTCCTCCGACCGCAGCTATGACGACCGCGGCTACGCCCAGCAGCAGGGCTCGAACGCCCAGACCGACCGCGACTACCAGCGCCAGCGCGCCGAGTACGACCGGCGCTACGCCGAGTGGGCGCGCGAGAACTGCCACGCCCAGAACGGCGGCTCGACCGCCTTCGGCGCCATCGCCGGCGGCATCCTGGGCGCCGTGGTCGGCTCGCAGCTGAGCGGCCGGGGCGACCGGACGGCCGGATCGCTCATCGGCGGCGGCCTCGGGGCCGTGGCCGGTGGCGCGATCGGCTCCAGCGCCGGGAACAACTGCGACAATCGCGGCTATGGGCAGCGCGAAGCCTATGGCTACGACCAAGCGCCCCCGCCGCCCGCGCCCTCCGGCGGTTACGGCCCGCCCCCGGCCGGATACGCCCCCCCGCCGGGCGCCTATTACGAGGCTCCGGGCCCCTACTATTACGGCACGCCCGCGTATTATGGCCCCGCGTACTATGGCCCCGCATATTACGGCCCGCCGGTCGGCTTCGGCGTGGTCATCGGCGGCGGCCGCCGCTGGGGACATCGCTGGTAGCCGCGAGACGACCCGACCGAGATCAGGGCCGCCGGGTTTCCCCGGCGGCCTTTTTCTTTGCTAGCCGACCGTCTTCAGCCGCTGCAGGGCGGCCTCGAGCTTGGCTTTGGAGGCCTCCGCTTCGGCAAGCCGCTCGCGGTTCTCCTCGACCACCTCTTCCGGCGCCCTGGAGACAAAGTCGGGATTGGCCAGCTTCTTGGCGGTCCGCTCGATGTCGGACGCCAGGGCGGAGATCTCCTTGCCCAGGCGCGCCATCTCTGCGGCGATGTCGATGAAGTCGGCCACCTGCAGGGCGAAGGTCGCGCCGGCCACCACGAACGGCGCCGCCCCACGGCCGGGGGCTTCGGCTTCCTCGATGGACGACAGCCGCGCCAGGGTCCTGGCCAGGTCGCCGTAGCCGGACAGCCGCGCCAAGGTGACGTCGTCTGCGCCGCTCACCGTCAGCGGCAGGCGCGCGCCCGGCGAGACGTTCATCTCCGAGCGGATCGAACGCGCCTCGGTCACCAAACCGACGAGCCAGCCGATCTCGGCCTCGGCCTCCGGATCGAGCCAGGTGTCGGGGGCCTCGGGCCACCCGGCCGTCATCAGCATCGCCTCCCGCGGCGCGCCGAAGTCGGCGAGCTGGGTCCAAAGCTCCTCGGTGACGAAGGGGCTGATCGGGTGCAGCAGCCTCAACGCCTGATCCAGCACCCATGCCGCAGTGGCCCGCGTCTCGGCCTTGGCGGCCTCGTCCGAGCCGTTCAGCACCGGCTTGGCCAGCTCCAGGTACCAGTCGCAGAAGACGTTCCAGACGAAGCGGTAGATGGCCGCGGCCGCGTCGTCGAAGCCGCGGGCCTCCAGCGCCCTGGTGACCTCGCGAGTGGTCTTGGCGGTCTCGCTGCGGATCCAGCGGTTCAGGGGCGACGTCACCGCGAGCGGATCGAACCCTTCGGCGCGGCGGCACTCATTCATCTGGCAGAAGCGCGCGGCGTTCCACAGCTTGGTGCCGAAGTTGCGGTAACCCTCCACGCGTTGTTCCGAGAGGGAGATGTTGCGCCCCTGCCCCGACATGGCCGTCAGGGTGAAGCGCAGGGCGTCGGCGCCGTAGTCGTCCACCAGTTCCAGGGGATCGACGACATTGCCCTTGGACTTGGACATCTTCTTCCCGCGCTCGTCGCGGACCAGGGCGTTGATGAACACCTCGCGGAACGGGACCTCGCCCATGAAGTGCAGGCCCATCATCATCATCCGGGCCACCCAGAAGAAGATGATGTCGAAGCCGGTGACCAGGATCGAGGTCGGATAGAACCGCTTCAGGTCCGGCGTTTGGCCCGGCCAGCCGAGGGTCGAGAAGGGCCAGAGCGCCGAGGAGAACCACGTGTCGAGCACGTCCTCGTCCTGGCGCAGCTCCACGGGGTCGCCATAACGCGCGGCGGCGGCCACCTTGGCCTCCGCTTCCGAGCTCTCGACGAAGATCTCGCCGTCCGGCCCGTACCAGGCGGGGATGCGATGGCCCCACCAGAGCTGGCGGGAGATGCACCAGGGCTCGATGTTCCTCAGCCACTCGAAATAGGTCTTCTCCCAGTTCTTGGGGATGAAGACCGTGGCGCCCTGCTCCACCGCCTTGATCGCGGGCTGCGCCAGGGTCTTGGCGTCGACGTACCACTGGTCGGTCAGGAACGGCTCGACCACCACGCCCGAGCGGTCGCCGTGCGGCACGACGTGGCGGGTCTTCTCGATGCCGCGCAGCAGCTCCAGCCGCTCAAATTCCGCGACGATGAGGGCGCGGGCATGGAACCGGTCCGACCCGCCGAGCTTCAGCGGGGTCTGCTCGGCGCTGGCTTCTCGGACATAGGCGCCCTCCCCGTCCCGCCGCCAATGCTCCGGCTGGGCCAGGATGCGGGCCCTGTCGTCGAGGATGTTGATCAGCTCCAGCCCATGCCGCTGGCCGACTTTGAAGTCGTTGAAATCATGCGCCGGGGTGATCTTCACCGCGCCTGAGCCCTTCTCGGGGTCGGCATAGTCGTCGGCGACGATCGGGATCAGCCGGCCGGTGATCGGATGGGCCACCATCCTGCCGACCAGGTCCTTGTAGCGCTCGTCGGTCGGATGCACGGCCACGGCGGTGTCGCCGAGCATGGTCTCAGGCCGCGTCGTGGCCACTACGATCTCGCCCGATCCGTCCGCCAGCGGATAGGCCAGGTTCCAGAAGTGCCCGTCGACCTCGCGCTGCTCGACCTCCAGGTCCGAGATCGCCGTCTGCAGCTCGGGATCCCAGTTCACCAGGCGCTTGTCGCGATAGATCAGCCCCTGCTTGAACAGGGTGACGAACACCTTGCGGACGGCGGCCGAGAGTCCCTCGTCGAGGGTGAAGCGCTCGTGGCGCCAGTCGCACGAGGCGCCCAGCCGCCGCAGCTGGCGCACGATGGCGCCGCCCGAGTGCGCCTTCCACTCCCAGACCTTTGCGACGAAGGCCTCGCGGCCGAGTTCGCGCCGGCCGACGTTGCCCTGCTCGGCCAGCTGGCGCTCGACCACCATCTGGGTGGCGATGCCGGCATGGTCGGTTCCGGGCAGCCACAGGGCGGCCTTCCCGCGCATGCGCTCGAAGCGGGTCAGCACGTCCTGGAGGGTGTTGTTCAGCGCATGGCCGATGTGCAACGAGCCGGTGACGTTCGGCGGCGGGATGACGATGCAGAACGGCTCGGCTGACGGATCGTCCGTCGGAGCGAAGGCGCCGGAATCCTCCCAGCGCTGGTAGATCCGCGGCTCGGCGGTCTTGGGATCGAAGGTCTTGTCCAACATGAGGCTACGGCCTCTCTCACAGGTCGAGGCAGACTGCAAAGACCTCTTCCATCCGCTCATCCCGGCGAAGGCCGGGACCCAGGACAGGTCAGAGCCGAGTCTCAGTCGCTAGCACGGCTCGGCGCGCGCGTTCGTGAGGTTCGTGGGGTTCGTGGTTTTCCTTGCAGCACCGTAAGCACCTACTCGCCCCAAGAAGTTCGAACCACGAACCTCACGAACCTCGCGAACGAGACATGGCGGCCTCGTGCGATTTGGGTCTAACACGGCGCCAACCTGTCCTGGGTCCCGGCCGTAGCCTGTCCTCGGGCCGGCCTGTGGCCGGACCCGGGGGCCGGGATGAGCAGAGAGGGAATGGGTTAACGGCCGCGGGTGCGGGCGATACGCTCGACCTCGGCGTCCACGCGGGCCTGGACGATCTCGGGCAGGTGGTCGTCGAGCCAGGCCTTGAGCATCGGGCGCAGAAGCTCGCGCACCACGTCCTCCAGGGTGCGGCCCTCGGCCGGCATGGAGACCGTGGATGCCAGCCGTCCGAACGCCGAGGCGGCCGTGTCGGCTGCAAGGGACCCGACCAGGGACTCTTCCTCGACCCGCGGCGGCGCACGCCAGACCGGCTCAGGAGCGGGCTTGGGCTCCTCGCGCGCATAGACGTCGATGTCGCCGTGGGTCTCGGCCGGTTCGCGCACGCGGTCGGTGAGTTCGAGCACATCATCATCTTCCGCCACGGCCATGGGGGCCGGGGGCGGCTCGGGAGCGGGTTCCGGCTCCGGCGGCGGAGGCTCGGGGGCGAAGGCGATCGGTTCGGGTTCGGGTTCGGGCTCAGGGGCGGGAGCTGGCGCCGGTTCCGGAGCGGCGTGCGCTTCAGGTTCGGCCGCCTCCGCCGGGGCGTCGTCTTCGGAGATGATCCGCCGGATGGAGGCGAGGATCTCCTCCATCGTCGGTTCCTGGTTCGGCTCAGACATCAGGCGGCCCCGTCCGCAGAATCGCGTCTCACACGAATAGCCTAAGCCCAGGCGGCGTGTCCCGCAATTTGCTCAGGCGATCGAAAGGCTAGCGTCCCGAGTCCGAATTCGCCTGTGTGCAAGGCGGGCTCCGAGCGAATTCGGACTCGATTAGGACGCAGGCAAAGAGCTTTGATTCCAGCGTGGTTTACGAATTTGAAGTTCGCCACCGCGGAATTCCAATCGGCGGGCGAACATCAAATTCGCCACACTGGCCTGCGACGCCTCAGCGCGGGGCAGGAGTCGCGCCCGGAGGCGCCGCGTCGGACGGTCCCGTGGCGATGGGCTCGTCCACCTTTGGCGGCAGGCGGGCCACCCGTTTGGACCCGATCGAATCGATGGTCGACACCGCCTCGTCGATGCCCGGCACATAGCCCGGCGCATGCTTGAGCTGCTCGAAGGAATGCCCGCCCGGGAGGTTCTCGATGCCCGGAACCAGGTTCTTGGCCTCGAGCAGGCCCATGACGTTCAGGACACCGGCGGAGGCGACATATTCGTCGTGGCGGGCGTTGACCAGCGAGAGCTGGGCGTCCTCGAGCACCTGCTGGGCGCTCAGCACTTCCAGCGTGGTGCGCAGGCCCGCCTGCTGCTCGGCCCGGGTGCCTTCGAAGGCGACGCGGGCGGCTGACACCTGCTCCTCGTCGGCGACGATGTTGGCCTTGGCGGCGAGGAGCACGCTCCAGGCCTGGGAGACGTTCTGGATCGAGGTCCGCCGGGCCTGCTCCAACTGGATGCGGGCGATGTTGGCCTGCTCGACGTATTGGCGGACCTGGGATTCCACCGCACCGCCGGCGAACAGCGGCTGGGTCAGAACCACTGCGGCGGTGGCGGAACGGACGTTGGCGCTGGTGTCCCACGGATGGATCGGCTGCTCGTAGCCGTAGGAGCCTTGCAACCCCAGCTGGGGCATACGCTGGGCCCGTGCTTCAGCGGCCTGTGCCTCGGCCGCCGCCTCCGAATATTCCGCGTAGCGGATCGAGGCATTGTTGTACTCGACGGTGTCGAAGGCCTCGTCGACCGTGGTCGGGAAGATCCTGAAGACCGGCTCGGGGTCGAGGGTGCCCGGGCTCTGGCCCACCTGACTGGCATAGGCCGCGCGGCTGGACGCCAGCTGGGCGCCGGCCGAGGAGAGCAGCGCCTGGGCCGCCGCCAGCTGGGCCTGGGACTGGGCCACGTCCGTGCGGGTCACCTCGCCCACCTCGAAGCGGGCGCGGGTCTCGTCGACCTGACGCTGCAGCACTGCGACGTTGTCCTTGCGGATAGCCAGGGCCTGTTCGTCGCGGCGGACGTCCTCGTAGGCCTGGATCACCGCCAGCATGACCTGGGCCTCGGCCTGGCGCAGCTGCTCGCGTCCGGCCAGCACCTGGGCCTCGGCGGCCTTGAGGCGCGCGGTCGCCCGGCCGCCGGTATAGATCGGCTGGGTGACCGACACGGTGGCGTTCAGCTGGTTGTAGTTCTGGTTGTAGCCGCCGGACGACCCGGAATAGCAGCCGAACAGGATCTGGCAGGTGGCGTACTTCTGCCAGTACCAGGTGCCGGTGGCGCGGATGTCGGCGGTGGGACGGAAGCCAGCCCGCGCCTGGACATAGCCCTCGTCGGTGGCGCGCTGCTGGGCCCGCTGGCCCTGCAGGGTGGGATTGGTCTGATAGGCCAGGGTGATGGCGTCGGCGAGGCTCTCGGCCGACGCGGCGCAAGCGAATCCGGACGCGGTGAGGATCGCCAGGGCGCCCGCGCTCAGTCGCCGCAACCTCAGCGCTGCCAAGCCTCGACGCATGTGCAAGCTTTCCCCTCGGACCCCGCCGAGTGCGGCGCGGGGCAGACTCGTTTAGGGCGCACTGTAACTGTGGCGCTAGTTAAGCTTTTGTCACGCCCATTGAGCGCGTCGGCGATTGCGTGCGCGGTTTCGCCGCCGCGCGTGATCAGAAGGCGAACTCGGCCTTCTTCTCGAAGCCTGGCAGCATGGGCGGCGTGGCGTCGAACACCTCGCGCGATCCCAGACCGGTTTCGGCGTTGACCCACAGCCTGGCCTTGCCGACCGGCCCGTTGCGCTCGACCAGGGCCATCCGGCCGCCGGGCGCCAGGGCGTTCAGCCAGCTTTCCGGCGCCGAAGACACCGCCTGCTCGCAGACGATCACGTCATAGTCGCTGCCCGCGGGCGAAACCAGGTCGCCCTCGACCAGTTGATCGACCTTCAGCCCCATGGCCTGCATGACCGCCGCCGCATAGGGCGCCGCGATGGCCAGGGCCCGCTCGCCGGCCCGGGGCCGCACGGCCTGGAGCAGCTTGCCGATATCGCGAGGCTTCATCAGGAAGCGGCCCGGCGCGTACTCGATCTCGCTGTCGGCATAGGCCAGCGCCCGCTTTCCCGCCGGCGCCAGCGCCTCGCGAGGCACGGCGCGCATCGCATCCTGGATGGCGTGGTCGGTCACGTCGCAGGTACGCACCTGGCCCTCGAGCATATTGAGGCGCGCCGCGGCGAAATCGAGGGTCATGGCGTTGGGGTGCACAGTAGTTGCGATGCGCCGCGCTTATAGGGCGCGCCTTAACGGCAAGGCAATGCGGCCATGTGAGATTGCCCCTCGGCGGGCGGTCTGTTAGCCATCCCCGCCTCCGAAAGACGCGCCGGCCTGGTGGCGGAGTGGTTACGCAGCGGACTGCAAATCCGCGTACCCGAGTTCGATTCTCGGCCAGGCCTCCAGCGCATCGTCGGCCGCAGATTCCTCAAGAGGCGGCGCCTTTGCGACGTCCCAGCCGCAGAGCCGGTTGGCGTCGGCAAGCAGCGAATTCATGGCGCCGCCCGGAACGGGCGTCCGTGCGATCGGCAGGTCGTCCGCCAGCGCCGCCGCAAGCGTTTGGCGTGCGCGGCTGACGCGGCTCTTGATCGTGCCGACGGCGCAACCGCTTACCTTGGCCGCCTCCACGTACGGGAGACCCGCAACGGCGATGAGGATCAGGGCCTCGCGCTGCTCGACGCACAGCGACAGCATGGCCGCGCGCACGTCCTCGAGTTCGAGCGAAGCCATGGGATTGGACAGGGCGACGAGGGTCTCCTCCGCCATTTTCTGGTCGAGCGGCTTGGCCCGCCACGACTTGCGCTTCTCGCTGAAGAACTGGTTGCGCAGGATGGTGAACAGCCATGCCTTCAGATTGGTGCCGGTGGTGAAGGTCTCCTGGCGCTTCAGGGCGCTGACCAGGGCGTCCTGGGTCAGGTCATCGGCCATGGCATGGTCGCGGCAAAGCGACCGCGCGAACCCCCGCATGTGAGGGACGAGCGCAAGCAGATCGTTCCTGTCGAAGCCGGTAGCCGCGCTCGGGGTGTCCGATTCGGTCGCAATTGCGACGAATCCGCCACCGCCATTGTCGCCCGCTCCAGTTATTCTATCCTCCCAAGAATTCCCTTCGACTCCGATTGAATTTTTCATTCGCTGAATCTACGCGAATATTTTGAGAATAGCCACCTTTTACCGGAACAAATCTGTCGAATATCTCTAATTGCTATTAAGAGAGATGTGCAGGTCCGCGCCGCCTCTCCCAGCGTCAGCTGGCGTCCAGGACCCGTTCGATGGCGACCTCGAGACGCCCCAGGTCGAGGGTCCATGGCGCTTTCCTGAGAGGGCCCGCCTCGCCGGGCTCGCCCAGCACCAGCCCGAACGGCGCGTCCATCGAGCCGAGCCACAGGGTGATCTCGCGGAGGAAGCCCTCGTAGTAGGCCGGCGCGCAGACGAGGCAGGTCGGTTTCTCACGGCAAAAGGCGAGATTCAGGAAAGCCGAGCCATAGGGGCCAGCAACGTGGCTGGCCGAGCTCAGCAGGGCGTGCAGTTCCTCCAGCGCCAGCCGCTCGGGCTGGACGGTGACGAAGCCCCTCTCCTCGAAACGGGCGCGCACCTCAGCCTCGTTGGTCAAGGGCCGCGCCTTCATGTTCTCGCGCGAGAGGTAGATCCGCTGGGGGCCGCCGGTGCGCGGAGGGGCGTCGACCTCAAGGCCGCGCAGCAGCCCCGTCACGGCGCGCCTGCGGTGCGGCAACGGCCATGATGGGACATAGAGTCGGCGGAAGACCGACACGCCGCGAGGATTATGCTCGAGGATGCGATCCTCGCCATGGCCGAGGAAGGCCAAGGTCCGGCGCACGAACGCCGGCGCCCATGACCTTATGACCAGCTTGGCGTCGAGCCCCGCACGCCGGGCCATAGCGAGGCGTGGCAAGAAATTCACCATCCAGTCGCCGAAGGCGCCATCGCTCGGTCCCGCCATCAGAAACGCCGGCTCGTCGAACACCTGGACCGGACAGAATCCGTGCCGGAACTGGCCCGGATCGAATTTCAAGCCGCCATCGGTCCACTGCGCTTCGAACTTGCTCGCCGATATCCCGCCCTGCAGCTCTTCGATCAGCGCTCCGGAGCGGTCAACGACCAAGCCTCGTCCAACGATTGCGGCGTCGGCCATGACCGCAACGAAGCTCTCGGCGCTTGCGTAGGCGAGCCGGACTTCGTCGCCCGGGCCGTCGCAGGGGATCGTTGGCTGGAGGACCTCCGCGAGACCTTCACGCTCCAACGTCAGCCAAGTGTCGTCCGTGCGCATGAGTTCGGACCTGCTCGGGACCTCGGTCAGCGCCCTGGCGCGCGGGCGCACCGGGATGACGTCGAGCGGATCGAACACCAGACCCCGGCCGGCGGGCTTGCGGGCGATGAGCGGTTGCACGGCCGCCGGCGCGTCGGCGAATCCGGGATCCGGCCGCCCTTGAGCCATGATCGCCCCGCGCAGCCCGACCCAGGCCGGGCCGTAGCCTGGCGCGCGTGAGACGAGGCCGGCGAAAATGGCCTCCGCGCTTGCCGGGTCCGCCCCGAGAAGGGCTTCCGTCGATTCAATGAAGGCGCGCTTGTCCTGCGGCTTCAGGCCTTGGGCCCGATCCGCCGCCTCAGCCATGCGCGCATGTCGCAACAGGTCCGGCTCGGCCCCGCAGGATTCCAGCGCCTCCACGGCGCCGTCGAAGTCGCCGGCAAGGAGCCTCAGAAGGCCGACCGTGCGACCCAGTCCGTTCGGGAGATGTTCTGACGACGGGGCGCCGTCCAGCGCTTCGAGGGCGACCTTTGGCAGGCCGAGCGCGAGCTTCGTCTCCGCGAAGGCCGCGCGCACCTCGGCGTCGTCGGGCGCGAGCTGGAGCGCACGCTCCAGCGCCGGCGCGGCCCGTTCGTGGTCTCGCGCCGCCAGGAACATCCGGCCCCGTAGCGCCCAAAGGACCGGGGCGTCCGGGAAACGCTTTATCGCCAGCTTGCAGGCCATGGCGGCGGCCAGCGGGTCCTGGCGACCCAAGGACCAAATCTCGGCCAGCACAGCGTCGAGGGTTTCGGCGCGGACACCCGCATCAGACATGTCGGCACTGTCCTCTGACACGCCACGCCATTCATAACAGCCCGAAACTGGCTGCGCAGTTCCAAAGGGTGACCCGGGCTCTCCAGGCTTGACCCACGACGCCAGGCGCCGTCCGTTGGATCCAGGGAGGCTCAAGATGGCGCTCGCAACAATCGATGACCGGTCAGTGCGGTCCCGTGTGAACTATTTCAACGCGGAACTGCAACGCGGGCGCTTCGACCTCGTCGAGCCCGAGCGCAGCCTGATGCCGCTCGAGGGCCATGAGGTGCTGATCCGCGACATGCGCGGGGCGGCGCCGGGGGAGCTGTCGCTGGACCGCCAGGGATTCCTCCTGGCGCGGCATCGCAGCCAGGTGGCGCGCCTGCCGGAGATGGCCGAGACCAACCTTCAGGCCCAGCACGGCCTGCCGCCGATCAACCAGGCCTATTACGACGAACTGCTGCCGCTGATCGCGAAGCTCAGCGGGGCGCGGGAGGTGATCCCCCAGGCCACCGGCCTGACGGTGCGCTTCAGCGCCCGCTCCAAGCGACAGAGCTGGGCCGGCGCGGCCGGCTTCATCCACCTGGACGTCACCGAAAGCTCGGTGAAGCGGTTCCTGGAGTTCAGCCTCGAGGCGGCCGGACGCGAGATCGCGCCCTGGAAGCGGCTGGTCATGCTTCAGACCTGGCGGGCGGTATCGGACCCGCCGCAGGACAACCTCCTGGCCCTGGTCGACCGCCGCTCGGTCCCGCCGTCGGACGTGGTGATGTACGACGCCGTCATCGGCGCCAAGGACACGGCGCTGGAGCTGGTCGAGGCGCGCGGCTGCCGCTTCGGGCCGGACCATCGGTGGTGGTACGCCCCGGACATGGGCGCGGAGGACATTCTGGTCTTCGTCGGCTACGACTCCGCCGATCCCGAGGCGGTCCAGCCCTTCCACACCGGCTTCGACATCCCTGGCCACGAGCACGCCGAGCCACGCGCCAGCCTCGAGGCCCGGTTCTTCGCCTTCTACGATTGATTCCGGGGAGCAGGATGCCAGGACCCAGCGCGCAGGACCGCACCGAGATCTACGAGCTCTACGCCCGCTACAGCTGGGCGCTGGATACCGGCGACACCGAGGGCTACCTCGACCTCTTCACCGAGGACGCCGAAGCCACCGAGGAAACCTCCACCGGCGAGCTCGAGGTCCGTAAGGGCCGCGCCGAGATCCGCAAGCTGATCCTCAAGTTCCACGAGCGGCCCGACTTCCCCGGCCACCAACACCAGATGGCCCAGTTCGTCTTCGAGCCCGATCCCCAGGGCCGACCCGACCACTGGGTGGTTCGCTCCTATGCCTGGGCGACCATCAACCGCCCCCCTGCCCCGCCGCACCTGCACTGGTGCGGCCACATCCGCGACGTAGTCTGCAAGCAGGGCGGCGAGTGGAGGATCCGCTCCAAGGACATCATGGGCTGGGCCGGCGAGGTCCTGTCGGGGTTCAAGGCGCGGTAAGCCCGCCTGGCCGCGCCTTGGCGGTCAGCCCGGCGAGGAGCCTCGCGAACATCATGACCACGCTGCCCCCGGCCATGAGCCCGGGCTGCACGGTCCGGCGTGCTTGCGGCCGGCCCTCGGGCGTCGCAGCCGTCGCTGACGACCGGGCCAAGGCGGCCGCCTGGACGTATGACAGGTCCGGGATCATCGGTAGCTCACCACTTCGAATTCGATCCCGTCCGGGTCCAGGAAATAGAACCGGCGCCCCGGCTCGTAGTCGCCGTGGTTGAAGGGGACGAGGCCCGCGGCGACCACCCTGGCCTCGACCTCGGCGATGTCCTCGACCTCGACGCCGACGTGGTTCAACGGCCGGCCCTTGGCGAAGTCCTCGCCGGTGAGAGCCGTATCGCGCGGCGTGTAGAGCGCCAGGTAATGGTCCTGCGAGCCCACGTGCACGGTGTGGCCGCCGTTCAGGGCCGGGCCCTGCCAGCGCACGCGCCAGCCGAAGAGGTCGCCCATGAGCCGGGCGGCCCGTTCGGGATCGCGGACGGTGATGTTCACATGTTCGATCCTGGGCGACGCCATCGCCTGATCTCCCCTTGCTGAGGGCGACGTCCGCCCCGGTGTTGCAGCTCGTACAACCTCAAGCTAACTTGAGGTCAAGGGAGCATTTCCGCTTGGCCCAGACCCGCTCCGACCCCCTGCTGACCATCGGCGAGTTGGCCCGCCGCACGGGCCTTTCGGTCTCGGCGATCCGCTTCTACGAGACCAAGGGTCTGGTCCGGGCCGTGCGCACGGGCGGCAATCAGCGGCGCTTCCCGCGGTCCGACATCCGTCGTTTGTCGTTCGCCCTGATCGCCCAGCAGCTGGGCCTCAGCCTCGCCGAGATCGAGGACGCCTTGTCCGGCCTGCCCCACGGCCGCGCTCCCACGCGCGAGGACTGGGCGGCGATCAGCGCACGGGTGAAGGACGCGCTCGACGCCAGGATCGCGCTTCTGGAGCGGACCCGCGAGATGCTCGACGGCTGCATCGGCTGCGGCTGCCTCTCGCTCGACCGCTGCGCCCTCTACAACCCCGGCGACCGGGCCTCCCGCGCCGGGGCCGGCCCGCGTTTCCTGCTCGGCAACCGGGCCTCGGAGTTCGACGACTAGCCGGAGGCGATCCGCACCGTGGGCTCGTGCTCCACCGGGAAGTTCATCGACCGGGCGATGAAGCACAGCCGCGCCGCCTCGTGATGCAGGCGCAGGGCGGTTTCCGGGTCGGAGCCCGGCGCGATCACCACCTGCGGCCGCAACACCACCCGGGTGAACTCACCGGACCCGTCCGCGTGTTCAGCCTCGGTCCCTCCGGCCCGGTCCCGGTAGGCGACGACCACCACCATGTTCACGGCGCAGAGATGCAGGTACCAGAGCTGGTGGCAGGCCGAGAGCGAGGCGATCAACAGCTCCGCCGGGTTCCAGCGAGCAGCGTCGCCTCGGAAATGCGGGTCGGACGAGCCCTGGATCGGCGCCTTGCCCTCCGCAGCGATCAGGTGCGAGCGCTCATAGGCGCCGTAGCCGATGGTCCCGGACCCGGTGTTCCCGGTCCACTCGAGCGAAACCTCGTAGGTGTGCTCCCGCTCGGCCATGCGTCCCTCCCCTCCCGGAACC
>Ga0265338_10007752_pt1 | contig 13211 bp, 3 predicted proteins | sample 42126metaG_FD_193579 | JGI IMG/M metagenome (GOLD analysis project Ga0265338, IMG submission 193579) | Rhizosphere microbial communities from Carex aquatilis grown in University of Washington, Seatle, WA, United States - 4-21-26 metaG | ecosystem: Host-associated > Plants > Roots > Rhizosphere >... | reverse complement strand
GAACGGCGGGTCGAACAGCTTGATCACGCGCAAGCTGCGATCGACGAGGCGCTTGTCGACCGCGTCGAGGCCCTGACGAGCGCGATCCGGATCACCGGCACCAGACAAGACGGCCCAGCTCTGCGGGAGTGAATCGATCTGGCATTCGACGTTGCTTGCGGAGCCGAGCGGAGCGCCATCGTCGAAGTAAGCACGCCGATACCACGCGCCGTCCCAGGCTTGTTCGCGGATCTGCGCGCGCAGCTTCGAGGCTTCAGCGGTACACGTGTCGGCGAACGCGACATCGCCGCGCTTGCGCGACAGCAGCGCGAATTTCTCGAGCACGTCGTAGAGGAAGAACGCGAGCCACACGCTCTCGCCTTTCCCCTTCTCGCCGACGAGGTTCATGCCGTCGTTCCAATCGCCGGTGCCCATCAACGGCAGCCCGTGCTCGCCGAAGCGCAAGCCGTGGCGAATCGCACGCACGCAGTGCTCGTAGAGCGTCGCGGTCTCCATCGACCGCGTCGGCTGATCGTAGTAGCTGTCCTCGTCGACATTGACCGGACGACCATCGATGAACTCGATGGCCTCGTCGAGAATGCCGGTGTCACCGATCGCGCCGACGTAGCGACACACCGCCTCCGGCAACCACAAATAGTCGTCGGAGATTCGCGTGCGCACGCCGCGCCCGAGAGGTGGATGCCACCAGTGTTGAACATCGCCTTGCGGAAACTGGCGCGACGCCGCGCGGATCAGCTGTTCGCGCAGCACGCTCGGCTCGGCGTGGATCAACGCGCACCCGTCTTGCAGCTGATCGCGGAAGCCGAACGCTCCGCCGGATTGGTAGAACCCGCTGCGTCCCCACATCCGAGACGCGAGCACTTGATAGAGCAGCCAGCCGTTCGCGAGGAAGTTGAGGCTCGCATCGGGCGTCTGGACGTTGACCGCGCCGAGCGTGCGATTCCAGTACGCCCACACCGCCTCGAGCGCGCTATGCGCGGCGGCTGGCCCGCGCAACCGACCGACGATGTAGCGGGCATCTGCGAGGTCGCGCCCCGAGCCGAACGCGAACACGATCTCTCGCTCCTCGTTCTCCGCAAGCTCGAGCGTCGTTTGCATCGCGAGGCACGGATCGAGCCCCGCGCCGACTCGGCCGGATAGCCGCGCGCGGGTCATCGCCGCAGGTCGTTCGAGCTGGCCGTTGCGTCCGACCACCTCTCCGCGATCGCCGGACACCGTGCGCTGGCTCTCGCTGCACTCGAGGAACGCGACGCGCGGCGCGAACTCGTCGGCGTACGGGTTCTTCGCGAACAACGCGCCGGTCTTGAGATCGACCTCGGTGACGATGTGCGGCAGGCTCGCGGCGCGCTGCGCACCGAGCACGAGCTCGAACATCGCGGTGAGCGACAGCCTCCGGGTTCGAGCCGAGCGGTTGCGTAGCTTGAGGACGAGTAGCTTCACCGGTGCATCGGTCGCGACGAACACGCTGAGCTCTGACGCGATGCCAGCTTCGACCGTCTCGAAGACGCTGTAGCCGAAGCCGTGGCGCGTCGTGTACGGCGCGGCGCCACTCGCCGGCAGCGGCGTCGGCGACCAGAACTTGCCGTCATCCTCGTCGCGGATGTAGATCGCTTCACCGCTCGGATCGCTGACTGGATCGTTCGCCCACGGTGTCAGCCGATACGCGTTCGCGTTCTCGCACCACGTGTACGCGCTGCCGCTCTCGCTCACGACGGTGCCGAAGTACTCGTTCGCCAGCACGTTGACCCAAGGCGCGGGCGTGCGCGCATCCCGGTGTGTGACGATCACGTATTCGCGCCCGTCGGGCGTAAAGCCGCCGTGGCCATTGAACGCGGTGAGATCCGGGCGCTGGACAGCGGGGAGCGCGACCGGGGTATCGTTGCGCTTGCGCTCGCGGGTCGCCGGCCATGCGGCGGGTACGATCGCTTCGGCGCGCGCGCGGCGATCCAGTTGCTCGGCTAACGTGCCCGCGCTGTCGCTGATGATCACGCGCGCTAGCGTCTGAATCAGCACGGCGTCGGCGTCAGACATCTGATCGCTGCGGCGCACGAAGATGCCGCCCGGCTTGTCGATCAGCGTCGCATCGCCAAGCGCGGTGATCACGCCGGTGACCTGCTCCTGGAGATTCTGGCGATAGCCCGACGGATCCTCGTTCCACACGACCAAGTCGACGATCAGACCCTTCAGTCGCCAGTACGCGTGCGCACGTACCAGTTGGCGCACGAGCTCGATGTTTTCGAATGACGAGATGCGCAACAGGGCGATCGGCAGATCGCCCGAGATGCCGTAAGCCCACAAACCGGATTGGCCGAGCCGGTTGCTCGCGATCACCGTGCGCGGCGCCCGCAGCGCCGGATTGAGATAGATGACGTAGCCGGCGAGCCGCTCCCACAGCCGGGTATCCGTGTTGCTCGCTTCGAGCCGGCGTTGCACGACCTGGCTTTGCGTCCACGACAGCTCGAGCACGCGCTCCGCGAGATGACGGTCGCGATACTTCTCGATCAGCGCCATCGCTCCGTCGCGGGTCTCGGCGACGCCGGTGACGATGTGAAGCTGCACGGTCTCTTCAGCTGCGAGCTCGACGGTGTTGCGGATCGCGACGATCGGATCGAGCACGGAGCCGCTGCTGTTCGTGAGCGAAGGTCGATGCATCGCGATCGGGTCCACCGGCGAACGACCACGCCCGATAAATGCGGCGCGATCGGTCTCGTACGACGTCTCGCGCGCACTCGCGCCATGGACGGTCATCAGGTGCAGCATCCACGGCGGCTTCTCGTTTGCCGAGCGCGGCCGTCGTGTACACAGGATCGCCCGGTCGGCGTCGACGACTTCGGTCTGGACAAACAAGTTCGAGAACGCACGGTGCGCGGTGTCGGCGGCGAGTTGCGCGAGCACGACCTCGGCGTAGCTGGTTAGCTCGATCGTGCGTTTGCGGCCGAGGTTCGTGATCGTGACCTGGCGCAGCTCGATGTCGTCCTCGGGGCACACCGCGATCTCGACGTGGGTGTCGAGCTCGTCCTCGCGCCGGCGGAACTCCGCGCGACCTTGCGAGAAGATCGCTTCGTAGCTGGTCGACGACTTGAGTGTCGGTTGATGCGCGACCGACCAGAATGCATCGGTGGTGACGTCGCGGATGTAGCAGAACGTGCCCCAACAATCGCGCGTGGGATCCTCGCGCCAGCGCGTGATCGCTAGATCGCGCCATCGGCTGTAGCCGCCTCCCGCATTCGTGATCGCGACGTGATAGCTACCGTTTGAGAGCAGATGCACCTCGGGTTGCGCCGTGGTCGGCGTGGTGAAGACGCGCAGATCGTTCTCGCCATCGGTCGACGTCGTGCGCACCGCCGAGACTTCCGCCGGATGCGGATGGATCGTGGCGGTTCGAGGCAGCCGTTCCTGGAGCAGCAGATCGGTCGCGCGCAATGCGGGGTCGGCGGTGAACCGCCGCTGCATCGGTCGATCCTGGAGCGCATAGTCCAGCGCGAGCAGCGACATGCCGTGGTGATGCGCCATGTACGAGCGCACGGTCACGCTCGACTTGCCGGGCGGCAACCGCGTCGGGGTGTAGTCGACCGCCTCGTAGAAGCCACACGCACCGACGCGGTCATCGGCGGCGAGCGCGCGCAAGTTCGCGCAGGCGGCGTCGGGCTCGACCATCAACGCCATCACCGACGCGTACGGCGCGATCACGAGGTCGTCGGCCAAGCCGCGCTTGAAGCCGAGGCCCGGCACACCGAACGCGCGGTACTGATAGTTCTGATGCGCGTCGGTCTTGTTGTAGCCGGATTCGGAGACGCCCCACGGCACGCCGCGCTCGCGCCCGAACTCGATCTGACGCTTGACCGCGACGTGATAGGTCGAGTCGAGCAGCGTACGCGCGTACGTCGGCATCACGAGCAGCGGCATCAAGTACTCGAACATCGAGCCGCTCCACGACAGCAGCGCCGGAGCGCCGCCCGACGTCGTGAGCAGTCGCCCGAGGTGGAACCAATGCTCCTGCGGCAGCTTGCCCTGCGCGATCGCCACGTAGCTCGCGAGCCGAGCCTCCGACGCGAGCAGATCGTAATAGCCGGCGTCGAGTCGGCGGTCGACGACGTTGAAGCCGATCGCGAGCAGATGTCGGCCGCGATCGTAGAGCAGGTCGTAGTCGGCGTCGCCGAGCTCGGTGGCATGCGCCGCGAGTCGATGCAGCTCGGTCAGCCGTTCGGTCGCGCGCTCCGACGCGAGCGCCACCGCGCTGCGCAGTTGATCGAGCCACGCGGTGCCGGCCGCTCGTGCTCGCTCTTTGTCGAGCACGGGCGCGAGCGTGACTTCGAGTCGTGCGATATCGGCGAGGGTCGGGACATCGTCGAGCCGCCGCTGGAGCTCGTGATCGAGCGGCGCTGGCGGTGGTCCGAGCGCTAGCCACGGTGCGAGCTGCTCGAGCTCGGACAGCGCTTGTTGGCACTGTTGGTCGAACGCGTGCGCCCACCAACCGAGCTCCTTGGATTTGGTGGCGACCCGGAGCTCGAGGCGATGAGCTTCGGCCGACACGCGGATCAGCGCGTCGCGCGCTGTGGACAACGTGAGCGGGCCGAGCTCGAGCAGCGCGCGCGCGGACGCAACGGCGATGGGGTCGGCCCCGACCTCCTCGAGCACCGCGAGCGTGTCGCGCAGGCCGCAGAACAGCGCCGCGCGAATCACGCGATCGTCGCCGAGCGCGACCAGGCCGCTCGCGAGCGTCGCGAGGTGGGCAGTCAGGTTGCCGCTGTCGACCGTCGACACATACATCGGCCGCAGCGGCTCGAGGGTGCGCGTGTCGTACCAGTTGTAGAAGTGTCCGCGGTAGCGCTGCAGCTTGTCGAGCGTCGCGAATGTACGCGCGGTCCGCGCGATCAGCTCGCCGCTCGCGATGTAGCCGAAGTCGTAGGCTGCGAGATTGGATAGCAACGATAGGCCGATGTTCGTCGGCGACGTACGGTGGGCGACACCGACCGGTGGATCTTCCTGAAGGTTGTCGGGCGGGAGATCGTTGTCCTCGTCGGTGACGTAGGTTTCGAAGAAGCGCCAAGTACGTCGGGCGAGCACGTGGAGAAACATGTGATCGCTTGCGGACAACCGCGAGCGCTGCTTCGCGATCGGCTGGCTGACCCACCACACCAAGGCCGGCGCGACGAGCCACAGCGCGAGCACCGGAACGGCTGGCCATAACGTGCCGGTTCGAACGAGCACGCCGGCGATCGCGAGCGCGGCCAACGGCGCGATCCACATCGATGCGTAGACGCCGAACATCGTCGTGCGCGCGCTGCGCTGCGCGTCGGCGGCGGTCTTCCACTCGAGAAGCTTGCGCCGCAGGATCAGCACTCGCAGGCAAGCGCGGCAGATCGAAGCCACGCTGATCGCGGCGTCGTACGGCAGGCACACCAGCGCGAACACATCGCGCGTGAGCTGACGCCCCAGCTGTCGGCCATGCTCGCTGACGTGCGAACGCAGCGATATCTCGCCGGGGTGCCGCAATAGCGCGGCACTCGACGCAAGCAAACCGGGCAACAGCAGGGTCGCCGCGATCACGAGCAACGACGCCAATGCCGTTCCGGGAATCGTCCACGCGATCACGAACAACGCGCCGATCGCGATCGGCACGAGGCTTCGCCGCAGGTTGTCGAGAATCTTCCACTGCGAGAGTCGCGACACCGGATTTGGCGAACGCGACTCGCCGCCGGGGACGCGGCGAAACAGCCAACGGGCGATCTGCCAATCGCCGCGGATCCAGCGCGCACGTCGACTCGCGTCGGCAGCGTGGGCCGCCGGGAAGTCTTCGAACAGGATCACGTCGCTGATCAGGCCCGAACGGCCATACGCGCCTTCGAGCAAGTCGTGACTGAGCACGCGGTTCTCGGGGAACTTGCCGGCGGTCGCCTCGCGTACCGCGTCGACGTCGTAGATGCCCTTGCCGATGAACGATCCCTCGCCGAACAGGTCCTGATAGACGTCGGATACCGCGCGCGTGTACGGATCGATTCCGGAGTCGCCGGAGAACAACCGCGCGAATCGCGTCTGCCGTGCACTGTCGAGCGTGATTCCGACCCGCGGTTGCAGGATCGCGTAGCCATCGGTGACCCGACCGAGCTTCTCGTCGAATACCGGTCGATTCAGTGGATGAGCGAGGGTCCCGGCGAGCGAACGAGCCGCGTCGCGCGGCAGCTCGGTATCGCTGTCGAGCGTGATGACGTACTTGACGTCGTGCAGCCGTTCGGTCGGGCCGACCGAGGCCGTGAACCGCTCCGGTTCCCCGCGCAGCATCGCGTTGAAGTCTTCGAGCTTGCCGCGCTTGCGCTCCCACCCCATCCACACGCCTTCGCGCTGGTTCCATCGGCGCGGGCGGACGAACAGGAAGAAGCCTCCGCCGCGGCTCGCATCCGGATACTTCACGTTGAGCGCTTCGATCACGCTGCGCGCATGCTCGATGATCTCGTCGTCGCCGGCGACGTGCTCGGTGTCGGCGTCGCGCAGATCGCCCAGGAGCGCGAAGCCGAGGTTCGCGTCGCGATTGGCCAAGAACCTGACCTCGAGGGAATCGACGAGGTCGTCGACCGTCGCAGCGCTGGTCAAGAGCGTCGGGACCGCGACGATCGTGCGGTGCTCGGCGGGAATTCCGCCTGCGAAGTCGAGCCGGGGCAACAAGGTCGGCGATACGAACAGCATCGCGGCCCAGTGCACGATCCCGATCGCGAGCTGACTCGCGCAGATCGCGATCACGATCGGCCAGACGATCCGTCCGATCGAGTCGAGCGCGGTCGAGTCCGCATCGAGCGTGGCCAGGATCGTAGACGCGGTGGTCAACGCAGCGATCGCGCCGACATAGATCGGCAGTCGCCAGCGACGATACCCGGGGTGCCGAATGTCGCCGCGAGGCGCGCGCTGCTTCGCGATGCGTTCGAGCTCGCGCCGCCCCCGATCGATCAAAAAATAGCCGACGTGACGCGTTCGTCCCGGCGGCTGCTTCGCGGCGAGGTCGATTGCAGCTTCGGCGATCGCGAGCTCGGATAACGCGCTTCGACGTCCGAGCTGTTCGACGACGTGGCGATAACGATCGCGCGTCGAGAAATCCATCTCCGGGTACACACCGTCGGGATCGTCGCGCAGCGCGCGCTCTACCACGCTCGTCGTCTCGACGAAGTCTCGCCAATCGGTAGCACCGAGGAAGCGCAGGCTGCCGATGCTGTTGCCGATCGTCACCTGATCCGCGGCTTGGCTCTGACTCGCGAGCTGGAAGCCGTGCTCGAGCGTCTGGCCACGCTCGGCGAGCCGTTGCTCGAGCCATGACATCGGAAACACCGCCGCCGCGCCTTGGCCTTGCAATCGAGTCGCGAGCTCCGACACGAACGCATTGCTCAGCGGCGGGTCGGCAGCGATCAGCTGCGCGAGCACCAGGACGACCTTGGATGGATCGTCGGGCGTGACGTCGAGCAGCTTGTCGGCCCACATGCCGGCGAGCTCGCGATCGCGTCGACCCGCGGTGACCCCGGTGACCACGCGGCGCAGGTTCTCGATCAGCGCGAGCCGTAGCATGATCGGGATCGCCCACAGCTCGCCGAGCGAGAGCGGGCGAATCGTCTGATACGCCATCACGAACGCGCGCAGTGCATCGAGATCGACGCGACCGTGCGCGTGCGAGATCAACTCGAGCGCCAGATCGTATACGCGCGGCGTCTGTTCGAGCACGAGCCGAGGTAGCTCGCGACTGTACCCGCGCGGCAGGTGGCGCCTCGCGGTTCGAATTTGATCTTCGATCAGATGGTAGTTGTCGATGAACCACTCGGCGGCAGGCGTGATCTGCCGGCCGCGAGTCACGGCCTCGGCGACGAGCTTGTACGCCTCGGCGAGCACGGTCTCGTTCGCGGCGAGTCGCTCGAGCAGCCGATCGTCCGAAGTGCGAGGCCCGATCTCGTGCGCCGCCGCGAGCAACTGCGCGTGACGCTCGAGCTGCGTGACGCTAAACAGCTCCGCGCGGAGCGGGAGCTCTTCGCCAGTGCCGACGCCATTGCCTGCGGACCGCCGATGACCGAAGCGCGGCGACCGACGGGGCGCCGATCGCATGCGTTCGTACGGGGTGTTCGACAGCGAGCCGGTATACCCCATGCGTCGGTGCGTTAGTGCACCGCACGTGCCTAGCGAGTCGTATAGATCCAGCTACTTTCGAAACCGCCGCCGCGTGCGCGTGCGCTCATCAAGCGTGCTGCGTGCGCGTACGACACGCATCGGGCGTTTTCGGTACCATCGCGCATGGCGCTGTTCCGCCGCAAAGTTGCACCCGTCCCGAGCTTCGTCCATCGCGGGCGGCGCCTGGCCTATCGCGAGCACGGTCGAGGCGACCGCGTGATCGTGATGACTCACGGCCTGTTGATGGACGGCCGGATGTACTCGCATCTCGGGCCGGCGCTCGCGGCCGCCGGCCACCGCGTGATCGCGATGGACATGCTCGGCCACGGCGCATCAGACCAGCCGCACGACATGACCGCCTATTCGATGCAGCAGTTCGGGCAGGACGTGATCGCGCTGCTCGATCACCTCGGCGTCGATCAGGCCGTGATCGGAGGGACGTCGCTCGGCGCGAACGTCTCGCTCGAGGCCGCGGTCGCGGCGCCGGAGCGCGTGCGCGCGCTCGTGCTCGAGATGCCGGTACTCGAGAACGCGCTCCCCGCCGCGGCCGGAGCGTTCGTGCCGCTCGCGCTAGCGCTCCGCGTCAGTCATCGCTCGATGGGTGCGGTCGCGGCGATCACGCGACACATCCCGCGTACCCACCACGTCGTCGACATCATGATCGACTTCTTGCGGCGCGATCCGGTCGCGTCACTCGCCGTGCTCGACGGGTTGATCTTCGGCCGCGTCGCACCGCCGATCGAGGCGCGCCGCGCGCTGTCGCAGCCGACGCTCGTGATCGGCCATCCCTCCGATCCGATCCATCCATTTAGCGATGCCGACCGGATCGCACGCGAGCTCGCTCACGCAAGGCTCGTCACCGCGCGCTCGATCGCCGAGTGGCGGATCCGGCCGTCGCGGCTCGACGGCGAGCTGCGCCGATTCCTCGACGACGTGTGGGCGTGATGCGCTCCGCTGCGATCTGGATCGGCGTTGCCGCGTGCGCGCGACCGGCGACGGCTCCGATCGCGCATCGCGCCGCGGACGAGGTCGAGGCGAAGCCCGAGCGGACGCAGCGGTTCGTCGAACGCACGTTGAGGGTCAGCCGCGCCGATCCGGACGCGACCCGCGGCACCGCGGAGCTCGTGATCGACGGCAGCCGCGCCACCGAGGTCGTGACGCTCGAGGAGACAACCGGCACGCCCACAATCGAGCGCGCCGACCACGAGGCGAAGTGGACGAAGACCGAGTCGAAGACGACGCGGTACCTCGTGCGCCACGTCGGCGAGACCGTCGCGTTCGACCTCGAGGACTCGCCCGGTACGCCGGCGATGAACTGCTGGCATCGCACGCTCGTCGTCGCGTCTGCGGGGGCGCGCCTCGTCCCCAAGCCCGGTCACGCCAAGGATTGCGACGACCCCGGCACGTGGAGCCCCGGCACGACGATGTCGCGCGTCGATGCGCTGGTCTGCGGCTTCGGCGCAGAGATCGACGACGGGCAAAAGACCGGCCTCGACGGCCCGCTCGGGAACCTCGACGAGACGCTGACGCGGTTCGTGGCCGCGCCCGGCGTCGAGTTCGTGTACCAGGACGACGATTGCTTCCACAGCACCGGGATCAGGCTCATCCGCTGAACGAAGCTCGGAGAGAATGTGATGGCTTTCGTCGTCGCGATGTCTGAAACATCGCAGCCATGACTCACAAGCACGTCCTCGTGTTGGTGGTTGCCGCTGCGTGCTCGAAGTCAGGATCCGGCGACAAGTCTGGTTCCGCTCCGGCGCCGTCGGCGAAAGTTCGCAGCGACGAATCGGCGAAGCCCGCGCCCACGCCGGCCGCTGCGACGACGCCAACGCCCACCGCGAAGCTGCCCACGCTCGCGCACTTGTTCGACTGCAAGTCGACCGGTGCCGCCGCGCCCGCGGGATCGACGCTGCCGTTCAAGATCGAGCCTCGACCGTCGATCCCGTCGGTGTTCGGGGGCGCCACGTTCGGCATGACGCGCGCCGAGGCGCAGAAGCATATCCACGCCGGCAAGATCGAGGACGGCGTAGTTGATGGCTGGACGGGCTTCCTCTACTTGAATTCGCACGGCTGGCGCCGGCAGTTCGCCTACCAGTTCTCCGCGAACGACAAGCTCGAGAACTTCGGATTCTCGATCAGCGCACCCGAGCTCGAGCAGATCGAGGCGGTATGGGGCAAGCCGCTGAAAGCGAGCGACGGACTCGAGACCTCGCTCGCGTGGTTCGATCCCGACGCCAAGATCAAGGTGTCCGCTCAGGCCGACAAGATCGACAAGGGCGACGACCAGATCGACGGCTATCGCGTCCGCGTGGTCCCGTACCTCCCGCTCGCCCAGGCACTCGGCAAGGACGGCGTGCTCGCGATGCCGATCATCGGCAAGAAGCTCGTCGAGCTCGCGAAGGCCTACCCCGACGCGATCAAGGTCAAGACCAAGGCCGAGAGCACAGCCGAGCTGAAGCAGATCACGAACGACAAGGACCTCATCAACTTCGCCGCCGGCGACAACGCGTCGCTCGACCTGCCGGAATCCGAGATCGGCTTGATGACGAACGTGCAGCTCCACTGGGACGCGCAGCTAAAGGTCACCGACTATTCGCTCGCGTACACGTTCGACAAGGACAAGGCGATCGGCGACGAGATCCTCGCGCAGATCGTCGCTTCGCTCGGTCAACCGACCGCGACCAAGTACGACGACATCACGAAGCACACGACGTACACGTTCTCCGGCCCGAACGGGCTCGTCGTGTCCGCCGAGCTCGAGGTCCTCGACGATGGCTGGCGGATCACCGTGAACGGTAAGTGACGCAGGTTAGTCGATCACGTAGACGTCCCAGCGCAGGCTGCGCGTGACGCCGACCGAGTGCAGGCTCAGGCCGCCGGCGGCAATATCGGCGGTCGCGTCGACTTGAACCCGTTGCACGCGAGTCCCGATCGGCGTCACCGTGCATCCCGTGCAAGCGATCGGCGAGCCATCGTAGTGCGCCGACAGCGTGCTGCCATCGGCGAGCGTGAAAGCAGCGCTGCCGGTCGCGCGAGAGATCGCAACGACCACATCATAGACATCGGCGACATCGCTCGGGCCGATCACGGTCGGCGAGGTCTCGACCGCGAGCGTGTCGATCGTCGGATCGAGCATCGGGATCACCGCGCCATCGACGAGCAACAGCGGGAGCTCGTCGAGCGGAGCGGGCAGCGTCGCGGTCGTGCCGCCATCGTAAAGCGTGCCGTCGCGCCAATCGACGAATTCGCCCGGCGGTAGCGCGGTGGTCACCGTCGTTGCACCGCGCGTCACGACCGGAACGCCGTACAGGCCCGGCCCGAAGTAGAACGCGTCGTCGACCGTCGCCAGATCGCGGCGCTCGGGATGGACGAGCCACGGGCTCATCACGAGTGGCGTGCCGGTCGCGTGCGCCTGCACCGCGAGCGCCGACATGTACGGGCCGAGTCGCGTGTGCAGCTTCGCGTAGGTCTTCCACGCGGTCTGCGCATCGGTCGACGTCCAGATCGTCGCCTTCGTACCGCCGCCCGAGCACGCATTTTCATCGTGCATGTCCGACGACAACGAGCCCGCCTCGATCCACCGCGCGATTAGCTCGCCATCTGCGGTGTCGGGCCCGTTGTTCTGGCACTTGAAGCCGCCGATGTCGGAGCCGACATGCGCGACGCCCGCCATCGACAGCGTGATCTCCGCGCGGACCTGCGCCGGCAGGCCTTCCGCCTGGCCGAACGAAGCGTCCGGGTCTCCCGACCAGGTCATCGGCGCGTACGCTTGCGCCCCGGTGTAGCCGGAGCGCGAGAAGTAATACCAATCGCCCGGGCGGATCTGCTCGAGCGCGTCGTGCGCCGCCTGGTCGTAGAGCACGGGGAATTCGTTGTGCAGCGAGTACCCGGTCGAGCCATCGTGCGACGTCCAGTCGGGCTGCACGTACTCGCCAAAGTCGTACATCCAGCCCGCGTAGCCAAGATCGAGCGCACGCTGGAACTGGCTGGTGAAGTACGCGACCGCGTCGGGAAACGTCGGGTCGAGGGTGTAGACCGTGAGCGCCTGTCCGCTGATCAACGTGACCTCGCCGGGCGTGCCGTCCTTGGCCTTCAAGAAGTAATCGTTCGCCACGCCGGTCGCGGTGACGTTCGCAAGCGGGCTGGTCGGATCACTCGAGAAGTACGGGTTGTAGTAGCCGATCATCTTGTAGCCGAGCGCAGTGGCCGACTGCACCCACGCGCTCAGCACCGCTTCGTTGCCGAGGTCGTCGCCGTTCGGTGCGAAGTGCAGTGTGTCGTCGGCCGAGGTGATCGCGAGGCCTTGATCGCGCATCGCTTGGAGCTCGGAGACCGCGCCGATCATGTTGCCGCGATCGATCCGGCGCCGCGGTCCGAAGCTCCAGTCCGGCGGAATCATCGGACGCCCGGTCTTCGCGGTGAACGTGTCGATCACTTGCAGCGGCCAAGGCCGAGGATCGCCCGCGACCGGCGTGTAGATCTCGAACGCGAGGGTCGGGCCGACCTCCCACGCGCGCCACGCGTCGTCGGACTCCGATGCGAGCTCGAACTGGTTGAAGTACGTGGTGTCGAGCCAGAACCCGTAGCCGATGGTCGAGAGAAAGAACGGCACCGGGTAGTACGTCATCGTGCCGCCGTTCGGGTACGGGTTGGTGTCCGACGGTGGCACTGCCTCGCCCATCGTCAGCCCGCCCTCTTCGGGCCAGTTGTAGACCGCGAACCCGCGGTGATCGACGTGATCGTAGCGCTCGCCCAGGCCGAGGAAGCCCTCGTCCGCAGGTGATGAGAATCCGATCTGCCACGCCCGAGGCTCACTGCCGCTGCGATGCGCCTCGACGCGCAGCGCGCCCGCGCGAATCACGTGCGACACCGTAAGGCACTCGTCGTCGCTGCCGTGGAGCGTGACGTCGAGCTCTTGATCGGTCTGGGTTTCGGCGACGACATCGAAGCTGGCGCGCCACGGATCGAACGTCGGATAGAACGAGAAGTAGCCGTTGTAGAGCGCCTTCTGGATGCCCATCGTCCCCGACGTCCAGCCGAGCGCGCCGTCCGCTACGAGCGGGTTGCCG
>Ga0265338_10007751_pt1 | contig 13211 bp, 11 predicted proteins | sample 42126metaG_FD_193579 | JGI IMG/M metagenome (GOLD analysis project Ga0265338, IMG submission 193579) | Rhizosphere microbial communities from Carex aquatilis grown in University of Washington, Seatle, WA, United States - 4-21-26 metaG | ecosystem: Host-associated > Plants > Roots > Rhizosphere... | reverse complement strand
CGGCGTCGGTCGTGCGCCCGTCGGTCGGGGTGATCGTGGCCGCGCTGCGCAGCGCGGCCAAGGCGATGACCCGCCAGCAGGTGGCCGGCTCCCCGGACTAGCGGCGGTGCCCCTCCCGCTAGCCCGGCCCGGTAAGTTGGTCCCCGTGCCAGATGACCTTGACCTGCGGTCCGCCGGGCCGGACCTCACCGCCGCGCTGGTCGACATCGCCTCGGTCAGCGGGGATGAGGGCCCGCTGGCAGACGCGATCGAGCGCGCCCTGCTCCGCCTGCCGCACCTGACGGTGACCCGCCACGGCAACACGCTGGTCGCCAGGACCGGGCTTGACCGCCAGGAACGGGTGTTGCTGGCCGGGCATATCGACACGGTGCCGCACGCCGCCAACTTCCCGTCACAGTGGGATACGGAACGGGTGCGGCTGACTGGCGTCGGCACCTCCGACATGAAGGCGGGGGTGGCGGTCCAGCTGCGCCTGGCGGCCACCGTGACCGAGCCGAACCGCGACCTGACCTACGTGTTCTACGAGTGCGAGGAGGTCGACGCGGCCCGCAACGGCTTGTACCGGCTGTCCCGCGACGCCCCCGAGCTGCTGGCGGGTGACTTCGCGGTGCTGCTCGAGCCGAGCGGCGGCGTCGTCGAGGGCGGCTGCCAGGGCACGCTGCGGGCGGCGGTCACCGTGCGCGGCGCCCGGGCGCACACCGCCCGCTCGTGGATGGGCAGCAACGCCATCCACGGCGCCGCCCCGGTGCTTGACCTGCTGCGGAACTGGGAGCCGCGCAAGCCGCTAGTGGACGGCCTTGAGTACCACGAGGGGCTGAACGCGGTGGCGGTTTCCGGTGGCGTGGCCGGCAACGTCGTGCCGGACGAGTGCGTGGTCACGGTGAACTACCGGTTCGCCCCCGACCGGACCGAGCAAGAGGCGCAGGCCTACGTCAGGGACCTGTTCGCCGCCTGGCCGGTCGACATCCTCGACTCGGCCCCCGGTGCCCGCCCCGGCCTCACCGCGGGCCCGGCGGCCGAGTTCGCGGCCGCCGTCGGCGGCACCCCGCGGCCCAAGCTCGGCTGGACCGACGTGGCCCGGTTCGCCGAGCTCGGCATCCCGGCGGTGAACTACGGCCCCGGCATCTCGGAGATCGCGCACACCCCGGGCGAGTACGTGGAGGCCGCCCCGGTCGTCGCCGCCGAGCGCGCGCTCCGCGCCTGGCTAACCGCCTAACCTGCCCCCGGCGTTACCCCCGCCCCATCCCGCCTCCCCCATCCCGCCTGCCCTGGCCCCGCCCATCCCGCCTGCCCAGGCCCCCGCCCATCCCGCCTGCCCCGGCCCCCGCCCATCCCGCCTGCCCCGGCCCCGCCCGCCCCGGCCCCGGCCCCGGCCCCGGCCCCGCCCCGGCCCCGCCCGCCAGGCCCCGCCCGCATGGTTGTGGCAACCAGGGTGCTATAGGCCAATGCCACTTAGCTTGTCGGGCATCACCCGCGGCCAGGCCGCGCCACCGCAACCCCAATCGTCACATCGACGCAGGCCAGAGCATGATCATGGAAGATTACTACCGTGATCACGGTAGTAATCTTCCATGATCATGAAAAGCTTTCGATTCCCGCTCTTCGGCAGGGCTTCCCTGGCTGCACCTGAACCCCGCTGGCACCACAGGTCCCTTAACTTAGCGGCATTGGGCTATGGCGCCCCGGTTGCCACAACCATGGACCGAGGACCGAGCAGCCGCGCTGGGCCGGGTGCGGTTACTTGGCCCACTCGGTCAGGGTGACGGTGGTGCTGTGCTTGGTGCCGTACTGGTCGACGTAGCTCATCGCCAGCTGGCTGCCCGGGTGGGCGCTCGCCATCAGGTTGGTCAGCGCGTCGGCGGTGCCGACCGACTGGCCGTTCACCGAGGTGATCACGTCGCCGCTGGCCAGGCCGGCCGTCGCGGCGGGCGCGTGCGGGTAGACCTGGCAGATCAGCGCGCCCGAGTTGACCGGCGAGCTGAACCCGCCGAACCCGCCGAACCCGTCGCCGCCGGTGGAGCACTCACTCGGGGTGGCCGCGTCGGCCACGTTGACGCCCATGAAGCCGGCCAGCCCGAGGTGGATCTTGGACGTGGACTTGCCCCCGTTGATCTGGTTGGCGATCGACAGCGCGGTGTTGATCGGGATCGCGAAGCCGGTGGTGGCGCCCGCGTAGGCGCCGTTACCCGAGGTGTTGGCGGCGGTGTCCATGCCGACCACCGCGCCGCTGGCGTTGACCAGCGGCCCACCCGAGTCGCCTTCCTGGATGGGGGCGTCGGTCTCGATCATGCCGTGCAGCTTCTCGGTGGTGTTGGCGCCGCTGTCGCTGGCCTCGATGGACTCGTGGAGCGCCTTGATGGTGCCCTGGGCGGTGGACGGCAGGCCGCCGCGGCCGCCCGCGTTGCCGATCCCGAGCACCGCGTCGCCCACCTTCGCCTTGCTCGAGTCGGACAGCGTGACGGTCTGCAGCCCGGACGCGCCGACCAGCTGCAGCAGGGCCACGTCGTCGGTCGCGTCGTAGCCGATGACCTGCGCGGTGTAGGACTTGCCGGAGGTCACCAGCGTGGCCGAGACGCTGGTGGCCTCGTCGATGACGTGGTTGTTGGTGAGCACCAGCCCGCTCGACGAGATCACCATGCCGGTGCCCTCGGCGGTGGCGTCGCTGTACTGCAGCGTCGACTTGATGTCGACTACGCCCGGGTCGACCTTCGCCGCGATCGCGCTCGCGTTCAGCTTGCCGCTGCCGCCGCCCGCGTTGGGGCCGCTGCCGCCCGCGTTCGACCCGCCCGAGCCGGCACCGCCGGAGGTCGGCAACGGGAACGGGTTGCCGTTGCCGCTCCCGCCCCCGCCGTAGGGGTGGGTGATGGCCGGGCTGCTGTCGGCGGGCGAGCCGCTCGAGTGGTTCAGCGCGACGGCGGCGCCGGCCCCGGAGGCGGCCGCCAGCACCGCGACCGCCAGGTAGGCGATCATCCGGCCGGCCCCCGAGCGGGGCGGCGGCGGTGGCGTGCCGTAGCCGGTCCACGGGTAGTCGCCGTAGCCGGGCGGCTGCTGCCCGTACCCGGGCTGCCCGTAAGCCTGCTGCCCGTAAGCCCCCGGCCCGTACCCGGCCGGGGGGCCGTAGCCCGCCGGCTGCCCGTAACCCTGCTGCTCGTAACCCTGCTGGCCGTAACCCTGCTGGCCGTAACCCTGCTGGCCGTAGCCGGGCGGCGGGTACCCGGGCGGCGGGTAGCCGCCCTGTCCGTAGGTCGGGCCGGAACCGAACGCGATCGTCTCACCGTCGCTCGCACCGCCGCCGGGCGCACCGCCCTGGGTGGCACCGCCCTGGGTGGCACCGCCCTGGCCGGCCTCGCCCTCGGGAGTGCTACTCCGGGACGCACGGCCGGGCTCCCTGTCATCCGGGCCCGCCGCCGGAATCCAGGGGCTCACGTACTCCGGTGGCTGCCAGCTGCCCTGCTGACCATTACCACTGTCGTCGTCGCGCATCGATCTCGCCTTCACAGGAACAGCGTTCGGTTGATCGCGCCTAGCGGCCGTTCTCGCCGCCTGGCACCCTCCCAGGTGCGGGATGCCCCCCGAGGGTAACTGCCTGCCGGGCAGCCGTCAGGCGCTAAGGACTCTTACTCTAGTAAGCGTCTTAAACCTGAGAACAAGCTGAAGGCCTCCTAAGGATTGCCGGGCGGCCAGGCCGGCCGGCCAGCCCGGGCGTGCGGGTTTCAGACCGCGGGTGCCGCGGAGACCCGGACCGGCGCCGTGCGCGGCGTCCCGGTGCTGGTGACCCAGGTGACCGAGATCACCGTGCCCGGCCGGCGCGCGCCGATCAGGGCGGTCAGCCCGGCGGGCGACACGACCCGCCGCCCGCCGGCCGCGGTGATCACGTCGCCGGCCGCGATCCCGGCCGCCGCCGCCCCGGTGCCGCACAGCACCCCGTCCACTAGCGCGCCGGCGGCCACCCTGGCCACCCGCGCGGGCGCCCGGACCGAGGCCAGGCTGGGCACGCACGCCTGCGGCACCGCCAGGTCGCTTTTGGCTGCCGCTGGATGCGCCCCGTCTGCCGTACCCGCTTTATCCGCCCCGTCTGCCTTATCGGCTGCGCCCGCCCTACCCGCCGTTCCCGCCCCAACCGACGAACCCGCCCTCTTCGCCGTGCCTGCCGTGGCCGTCGTGCCTGCCGTGGCCGTCGTGCCTGCCGTGGCCGTCGTGCCTGCCGTGGCCGTCGTGCCTGCCGTGGCCGCCGGGCCTGCCGTGCCCGCCAGGCCCGCCGCGGTCGCCCTTTTCGCCGAGCCCGCCGCGGTCATCACTGTATTCCTCTGCTTAACTTTGGCCGCTTGCGCCTCTGGCGACCGCAGGTCGCCTGGCACGATGACGACGCCGAGGAAGCCGGCTGTGCCGAGGGTGATGCCCTCGTCGCGGCGGCCAGCGGTGATCTGCCGTTCGGCGGCGAGCGCGGTGTTGATCGGGATCGCGTACCCGGTCGCGGTGCCGCCGGTGCCCGCGGCCGTGTCCACCCCGATGACGGTGCCCGCGGTGCTGGCCAGCGGGCCGCCGGAGTCGCCGGGCGCGATCCGGGCGGTGGTCGCGAGCATGCCGCGCAGCGTCTCGCTGAAGCCCGACGCCCCGTCGCTCGCCTGGACGGTCCGGCCGGTCGCGCTGATCACGCCCGCCGCCACCGTGGGGGCGCCGCCCGCCCCGGCCTGGTTGCCGAACGAGATGACCGGCAGGCCGGCGCTCACGTCAGCGGAATTGCCTAGTGGCGCACCGGGCAGGCGGGGGGTCGCCACGATCCGCAGCACGGCGATGTCAGCCGTCACGTCGACCCCGACGATCCGGGCCGGGTAGGCCCGCCCGGTGGCCGGCAGGGTGATCGTGACCGCGGTCGCGTCCCTGATCACGTGGTTGTTGGTGATGATGAGCTGGCTGGCGGAGTCGATGACGAAGCCGGTGCCGGACGCGGTCTCGTCGTCGTAGGTCAGCGTGGCGGTGACGTCGACGATGCTCGGCTCTACCCGGGAGCGGATGTCCGCGTTGGTCAGTGGCCGGGTGGCGGTCGGCACCCTGGCCGCGGTGGCGGCCAGCCGCGGGGGAGCGGACGCCTCCAGCGGCCGCAGCAGCGCGATCCCGCCCACGCCGAGCGCGATGCCGAGCGCGGCCACCAGCAGCGGGACACGCATCCGGCGGCTGCGCGGCCGTGAGTCGATCGGCATCACCTTAGGGATTTTTCCCGCTTGGTGATCTTGTCATTCCTGCTGTGACCAGCTACGTTATCCGGGCTGGTGACGTTTGGTGCGCATTTAGCCGCGCGAGGTCACGAGCCGGCCCGCATCAGGCTGACGCCCTTGGCCAGCGCGGCCGGGGTGAGCGGGCCGAGCACGTGGTCCACGATGCGGTGCCGCGCGTCGAGGAAGAACGTCTGCGGCAGCGCGTCCACCCCGTAGTCGATGGCCACCCCGGTCGACGGGTCGAACCCGACCGGGTAGCTGACGCCCTTGGCGGCGGCGAACTTGACCGCGTTCGCCGCGGTGTCGTTCTCATCCAGGCCGAGCAGTACCTCCCGGCCGTGCTGCTGCCGGTACCAGTCGGCGAGCAGCGGGGTCTCTTGCTGGCAGGGGGCGCACCAGGACGCCCAGAAGTTGATGATGACCGGCCTGCCCTGGTACTGGCTGAGCGATACCTGCTGGCCGGCCTTGCCCAGGGCGGGCAGCGTGAACGCGTGCGCGGCCGGGTAGCTGGGCGGCGCGGCCGACCCGGTGGTCGCCAGGCTGACCGTGATCGCGGCGACGACGAACAGCGCGCTGACCGAGCTGATCACCTTGTGCCCCCGGATCAGCCGGACCACCCTGGTCAGCGCCGTGCTGGCCCGCCCCGCCGTGGCCGGCCCCGTGCTAGCCGGCCCCGTGCTGGCATCCGCCGGCCCGGCCGGCGTCGTCCGGGCTGGGCTCGTCTCGTCCATCGCCTGCCCTTCCCCTCGCGGGCAGAGCATAGCGGACTCCGCTCAGCCTGCTGCCCGGGAAAATCCGGAGAAACCTGGCGGCCTCAATAATCTCCACACCTTCCCTGGCTGATCGGGCGGTCACCGGAGGCGCCGGATTCGCTGGTCGTGGTGCCGCCCGTTTGTGCCGGACACCGAACCGGGCGCGCGCCGGCGATGAGTTCTCGCCTCGTCGCCCGTCCTAACCATTGTTCCTGCCCGTACGAGACGGACATGTCAGAAGCTAGGAGATGACGAATGAGGCTGATCCTGCACCAGTTCCTGACCCTCGATGGTGTCTATCAGGCACCCGGCGGCCTGGACGAAGACCGTGCGGGCGGGTTCGAACACGGTGGTTGGCAGACTCCCTACCGCGCCCCGGCGGGCGGCGCCACCGTGGCCGGCTGGTTCGGCCAGGCCGGCGCGTTCCTGCTGGGCCGGAAGACCTATGAGGTCTTCAGTAACTCCTGGCCGGCCGTGACCGACCCCGCCAACCCCATCGCGAGCAAGCTCAACTCGCTGCCGAAGTACGTAGCTTCCGCCACGCTGTCGTCCGTGCACTGGGACAACTCCTCGCTGCTGGGCGGGGACGTGGCGGCCGAGGTCGCCAAGCTGAAGGAACTGCCGGGCGGTGAGCTGCAGGTGCACGGCAGCGGCGGGCTGGCCCAGACCCTGATCGAGCACGACCTCATCGACGAGTACCGCCTGGTCTACTTCCCGGTGCACCTAGGCTCGGGCAAGAAGCTGTTCCGGGATGGCGCCCGGGCGGCGGCCCTGCGGCTGGTCAGCACGCAGATCACCCAGGCCGGCGTCATCTTCGCCTACTACGAGCCGGCCGGGGACGTGCGGCACGGCTGATTCGCGGTCCGGCGAGTCGCCAGTATGGTGCGAGCGCCCGCGCCGCTGCCCCGGCACCAGGCAGGCCAGGCACGCACGCTAGCCGTGCCCTCTCAGGTGAGCGCTTCCAGGCGGGCGGAGATTTCCCGGTAGCGGTTGACGGGCACCAGGTGTACCCCGGCGAACGCGCCGCTGTCGCGGAGCCGGGTGATCTGCTGACAGGCGGCCTCGACGCCGGCCATCTTGTCGCGGGCGACTTGTTCGGTCAGTGAGCCGGGAATCTCGATGTCGGGGATGGTGGCGGCCAGCCGGCGGGCCATGGCGGCGCTGGCCAAGACCATGACGCCGGCGTAGACGGGGACGTCGGCCGGGTTGGCATCGCGCCAGCGCAACTGGGCGTCGGCCGAGTAGCTGACCTGGCTGAAGATGAAGTCGGCGGCGTGCTTCCACCGGGGCAGCGGCTTCAGGCCGGCCGCGACGCCGATCCGCCATGGCGCGACCCCGGCGAACGCCGGGTCTGTGGCCGTGCGGGAGCGTGCTTCCTCGATCATGGAGCGGACCGTCAGGTCGCTGGTCCGCCCGCCCGTGCCCGGCTTGTCGCCGTAGACGAACAAGAACTGGCTGACGCCGTAGGCGGCGGCGGTGAGCAGGTCGCGGCGGAAACCGAGCAGGTTACGGTCGCGGGAGTTGATGCAGGCGATGCTGTGGCCGCCCATGGCCTGGACCTCGTGCGCGACCGCGATGCTGGAAACGGTGGCCCGGCCGATGTGGTTATCGGGGATCAGGAAGGTGCTGGACACCGCCGTGAGCACCCCGATCTGGTGGCGAGCGTGCGTGAGGTCAGGCCGGACGGGAGGCTCGATCTCGCAGATGATCTCGAACGGGCGCGCGCTCATGAGGGCCACGCTAACGGCCTAGGGACCGCTGCGCAGTGCCTTCTGGGCGGCTGTCGCGTTAGTTTCCAGGGCACCTTTCCCCGGCCGGCAGCCGGACCACCGCCCGCAGGCCCGGGCCGGGCGCCGCCAGGATAAGTTCGGCGGTGCCGCCGTAGGCCTGGGCGGTGGCGCGGACGATGGCCAGGCCGAGCCCGGCCCCGCCCGCCTCCGCGCCGTCCCGGCTGCGGGCGTCGTCCAGCCGGGCGAAGCGGTCGAAGGCCCGCTCCCGGTCGGCCGCCGCGATCCCCGGGCCGTCGTCGGTGACCGCCAGCTCGACCCAGCTTCCGTCCCGGCGGATCGTGACGAGCACGGCCGACCTGGCGTAGCGGACCGCGTTGTCGACCAGGTTGACCAGCAGCCGGTCCAGCCGCTCGGGGTCGCCGAGTACCGCTGTGCGGTCGGCCGCGGGCGGGTCAGGTACGGCCGTGCGCACTGCGACGCGGGCCTCGCCGTAGCGGCAGGCGACCAGGCCCGCCAGCGCGGCCAGGTCGACCGGCCGCCGCACCCCGCCGGCACCCACGCCGGCCTGCTCGTCGAGCCGCGCCAGCAGCAGCAGGTCTTCTGCCAGCCGGGCGAGCCGCAGCACGTCCGCGTGCACGTCCCGCGCGGTGGTGGCCCAGTCCTGGCCGTCGGGGAAGTCGAGCGCGACCTCCAGCTGCGTCCTGATCGACGCGATCGGCGAGCGCAGCTCGTGGGCGGTGTCCGAGACCAGCGCCCGCTGCCGCTGCTGCGCGCCCGCCAGCCGCGACAGCATGTCGTTGAGGGTCAGTGCCAGCAGGCGGACCTCGTCTCGCGCCTCGGGTACTGGCAGGTCAGACGGCACGCCGGTGGCGGTGACGCGGGCGGCGCCGCGGCGCAGGGCGCCGATCGGCCGCAGCGTCGACCCCGTGGCGATCCAGATCGCCCAGGTGAACGCGAGGAACAGCACCGGCGAGCCGATCACCAGCGCCCGTGCCACCACTTGAAGCGACCCGGACGCCTCGCTGAACGGCACCGCCGCGATGACCAGCCGCCCGCGGTTGGCGCGGACCGTCACCACCCGCAGCAGCGACGGCATGTCGAACGGGCCGCCGTGCACCAGCACCGCGCCGCCGCTGCTGGCCAGCGCGGCCGCCTGCCCGAAGCTCACGATCGGCACCAGCCGGTCCGCGTCGGGTGAGACGTCCACGATCCGCCCGCTGGCATCCAGTACCTGGATGGTGATGGTGCCCGCGGCGACCGGCACCGGGTCGGGCAGCCTGCTGGCGTTGTTGAGTGCCGCTACCTCGGTCGCGCCCGACCGGGCGTAGTCGTCGACCGACCGGGTGATCGACACCCGCAGCGCGTTGAACAGCAGCAGGTCGGCGGCGGCGAACGCGACCAGCAGGCCGAGGGCGGCGGTGATGGTGACCCGGGCGCGCAGCCCGCGCCGCCGCCACCAGCGCCCGGCCGCCCGGGCCCCGTTAGCCACCGTCGCCCGCCAGCAGGTACCCGGCGCCGCGCACGGTCTGCAGTGACTTCCGCCCGAACGGGGCGTCGATCTTCCGCCGCAGGTACCCGACGTAGACCTCGACCACGTTGAGGTCCTGGATCTCGTCTGGGTCGTCCCACACGTGTGACAGCAGCTCGGCCTTGGACACCACCGTGTCGCAGTGCCGCATCAGGTACTCGAGCAGCGCGAACTCGCGCGCGGTGAGCTCGAGGCAGGCCTGGCCGCGGCGTACCGCGCGGGACGCGGGGTCGAGTGACAGGTCGCCCGCTTGCAGGACCGCGGGCCGGGGCGCGGCGCCGCGGCGCAGCAGCGCCCGGAGCCGGGCGGCCAGCACCACGTAGGAGAACGGCTTGGTGAGGTAGTCGTCGGCTCCCAGGTCGAGCCCGTCGGCCTGGTCGTACTCGCCGTCCTTGGCCGAGAGGAACAGCACTGGCACCCAGTTCTCCTCGGCCCGCAGCCGCTCGCATACCCGGTAGCCGGACATCCCGGGCAGCATGATGTCCAGCACCACGCCGTCGTAGCCGCCCTCGCGGGCCAGGTGCAGCCCGCTGACCCCGTCATGGGCGAGGTCGACGGCGAACCCGGACGCTTCAAGGCCACGTTTCACCGCGGCGGCTAGCCGCCGCTCGTCTTCCACGACAAGTACGCGCACGCGTCCAGTGTCACCGAAGCTGGCCCGAAGTCGCGCACGACTCTCAGCCTTGTCACAGCCACTGCGGATCAGAGTAAGAATGGACAAGGGATGTCGCGGACCCGAGAAACGGGTGAGGAAGCATGAAGCTCTCAAGGCGGACCCGCTGGGCGGTGCCCGGTGGCGTGGTGGCGGTCACCGCGGCGGTGGTCGCGGCGGTGTCGGTCCCGGCTGCGCAGGCGTCGCCTGACCTCCCGGCTCGTACCCCGGCGCAGCTGCTGGCCAGCCTCAGCGGCGACGCCAAGGCGCCGCCGCTGACCGGGACGGTGGTGGAGACCGCGTCGCTCGGCCTGCCGCAGCTGCCGCAGGTCGGCAGCCAGTCGTCGTCGATCACCTCGCTGCTGGCCGGCTCGCACACGGTGAAGGTGTACTACCAGGACGCCACCCATTACCGGCTGGCGGTGCCGCAGCCGCAGGCGGAGACCGACGTCATCGCCGACGGGTCCAAGGTGTGGCTGTGGCAGTCGGCGTCGGACTCGGTCACCGAGTACCTCCCGGCCAGCGGCACCCTCGGTGAGGCGGAGCGGAAGCTGCCCGCCACCGTCCCGCTGACCCCGCAGCAGGCTGCTGACCAGGTGATGCAGGCGGTCGGCCCCACCACCCTGGTCTCCGTGCAGGCCAACGTGATGGTGGCGGGCGAGCCCGCCTACCAGCTGGTGCTGGCGCCGAAGGACTCCCGCTCGCTGGTCGGCCGGATCGTCATCGCGGTCGACGGCAAGTACCGCGTCCCGCTGCGCGTCCAGCTGTTCGCCCGCGGCGCCGCCTCGCCCGCGTTCCAGGTCGGCTTCACCGACCTGCACTACGTGGCGCCAAGCGCGGCCAACTTCTCCTTCACCCCGCCCTCGACCGCGAAGGTCGACCAGGTGAAGCTGGGCAGCAAGTCGGCCAAGTCGGCCGGCGCCGTGCCGGGCGCCAGCGGCGTTGGCCGCTACGGCCAGGGCTGGCTCACCGTCGTCTCGTTCCCGCAGTCCGACCTCAACCAGGGATTCGGAACGGGTGCGGCCGGCTCTAACAGCCAGCAGCCCAACGCCTACTCGGCCAGCGGCCAGGGCGTCGGCGTCTCCTCCCAGGAGCTGCTGAACGCGCTGCTCGGCTCGGCCAAGCCGGTCAGCGGCAGCTGGGGCAGCGGCACGCTGGTCACCACCAGCCTGGTGTCGATGCTGATCACTGGCGGGAAGGTGTACGCCGGGGCGGTGCAGCCGAGCGTGCTCTACGCGGCGGTCGGGCATACCAGCTCATGAGTGAGGCGGACACCGAGACGCCGGCCGCCCTGGTGCAGCCGGCCGGCCAGGGCGCGGAGCTGGCGATCGCCAGCTCCGCGCTGACCAAGCGGTTCCGCGGCGGCCAGCTGGCGGTGGACCACGTCGACCTGGCGGTGCCGCGCGGCGCGGTCTACGGCTTCCTCGGCCCCAACGGGTCGGGCAAGACCACCACCATCCGGATGCTGCTCGGCCTGGCCTACCCGACCAGCGGGACGGCCGAGGTCCTCGGCGTCCCGGTGCCGGACGGCGCGGTCCGCGTGCTGTCCCGGGTCGGCTCGCTGGTCGAGGGCCCTGCCTTCTACCCGTACCTGTCCGGCTGGGACAACCTGGCCAGGTACGACGCGGCCGACCGGGGCGCGAGCGCGGCGACCGCCCGCGTCCGGATCGGCGAGGCGCTGGACCGGGTGGGCCTGGCCGCCGCCGCCAGGAAGCGGTTCCGCAACTACTCGCTGGGCATGAAGCAGCGGCTGGCGATCGCGTCGGCGCTGCTGGTGCCGCGCGACCTGATCATCTTGGACGAGCCGACCAACGGCCTCGACCCGCAGGGAACCCGCGAGGTCCGCATCCTGGTGCGGCAGATCGCGGCCGACGGCATCACCGTGTTCGTGTCCTCGCACCTACTGGCCGAGGTCGAGCAGGTGTCCACCCACGTCGGCGTGATGCGGCTGGGGCGCCTGGTGTTCCAGGGCGAGCTGGCCGCGCTGCGGCGCACCGTCGCGCCCCGGGTCGCGGTCCGCACCGGCGACGTGACCGCCGCGGCCGAGGTGTTCGCCAAGCTCGGCCTGACCGACCCGGTGCCCGGCGATGAGCTGCTGACCGCCGAGCTCGGGGGCACCGCGCCGGAGAAGATCACCGCCGAGCTGGTGCACGCGGGGGTGGGCGTGCGCGGCCTGACCGTGCAGGCGCCCAGCCTGGAGGAACTGTTCGTCGGGCTGACCGGGGAGGGCTTCGATGTCTGATATCCCCCGGGGGGACGACCTCCCGCTCCGCTCGCCCGGGGGGACGACCCCCCCAAACCCCCCCGCCGCCCCGGCTGCACGCCCGATGGCACAAACCGCCGTCATATCGGGCGCGCGGGAGGCCCCCGGCTTCAGTTCGCTTGACCGGCCGGAGCCACCCGCACCCGTTCGGGCTGCCCTGCGGTTCTTCCGCAACGAGCTGCGGGTCACCTTCTTCCGCCGCCGCAACCAGCTGCTGCTGCTCGTCGCGGCGCTGTTCCCGCTGCTGATCGGCATCGGCCTGAAGGCGGCGGCGCCGCACGGCGGCGGCGGGGGCCGCGGGCCCGGCGCCAGCGGGGCGGCTTACTTCAGCCAGCTGGCGGGCAACGGGGTGTTTCTTGCCTTCGTGGCGCTGTCGCTGCTGCTGATCCTGGTGCTGCCGGTGGTGATCTCGGTGGTGTCGGGCGACGCGATCGCGGGCGAGGCCGGCTACGGCACGCTGCGCTACCTGCTCGCCGTCCCGGCCGGCCGGACCCGGCTGCTCGCGGTCAAGTACGCGACGGTCGTCGTCTGGGGGGTTGCCGCTACCTTCGTCGTGGTCGGGGTCGCGCTGCTCACCGGGGTGGCGCTGTTCGGGGCGGGGCCGGTGACCCTGCTGTCCGGGACCACCGTGTCGCTCGCGAACGGCTTGCTGCACGTGCTGTGGGTGACCCTGTACGTGTGCGCGGCGATGGCCGCGCTCGGCGCCATCGGCCTGGCCGTCTCAACGTTCACCGAGCACGCGATCGGCGCCATCGCCGGGGTGCTGATCCTGGTGGTCGCGAGCGAGGTGGTGGACAACATCCCGCAGTTCGCCCCGGTCGCGCCGTACATACCGACGCACTGGTGGCTGTCGTTCGACTCGCTGCTGCGCACCCCGGTCGACACCACTACCCTGCTGCACGGCCTGGCGTCGTTCGCGGTCTACGCGGCCGTCTTCTGCTGCATCGCCTGGGCCCGCTTCACCTCGGCCGACGTCACCAGCTAACCTCTCAACCTCCAACCTCTCCCCCACCCCCACCCCCACGTCGACGCGATGGTTGGAGGATTGGGCCGGCTATGACCGGCCCAAT
>Ga0265338_10007750_pt1 | contig 13212 bp, 12 predicted proteins | sample 42126metaG_FD_193579 | JGI IMG/M metagenome (GOLD analysis project Ga0265338, IMG submission 193579) | Rhizosphere microbial communities from Carex aquatilis grown in University of Washington, Seatle, WA, United States - 4-21-26 metaG | ecosystem: Host-associated > Plants > Roots > Rhizosphere... | reverse complement strand
CTCACTCATCGTCACGTCCAACAAGCCGTTCGGACGCTGGGGTGAGGTCTTCGGAGACGACGTCGTCGCAGCAGCCATGATCGACCGCCTCGTCCACCACGCCGAAGTCGTCAGCCTCAAAGGCGACAGCTACCGACTCAAAGACCGAGACCTCGGCCGCGTCCCCGCGGCCACAACCGAGGACCAATGACCAACAGGGGGTCAATATTCAGTTGCCGATAGGGGGTCAATTTTCGGTTGCCGTTGACACTCGTGTGCGGGACAGCATCGATGACGAGCGTCGGACGTAGTTCGGCGCGCGCAAGATCGACATTGATCTCGAAGTCCTGCGGGAATCGCCTACTGGATAGCCGTCCAGTTCGACGACACCTATGAGATCCAATGGTCCCCCCGATGGGAGGGCAAGCGAACGTAGGTGTCGGTCTGTTGCGCTTGGCTTCGAGGTGATCGACAACTGCTCCCCGCATCGGCAGGCGGAGCCGCGTGGCGGCTTTCGCCTACGATCGCGCTCGTGGAGCCCACGATCTACGAGGCGATGGGTGGAGCCAGTGTCGTGCTCGCGCTTGCGGAGGCATGGCACAGGCGTTGCCTGACCGACCCGATTTTGGCGCATCCGTTCGAAGGTGGGGTTCACCCTCATCACACGGAGCGGCTCGCGGCGTACTGGTCCGAGCAGCTCGGTGGGCCAGCGGCATACACGGAGTCAGTAAGTGACTACTCCAACGTGGTCCGGTTGCACAGCGGCGACGGACTGCATGAACAGATGGATGGGCGGGCGGTCGCCGCATTCGTGCTCGCCCTCGACGAGGTCGCGATCCCTACCGACCCTCGTCTGCGGTTCCAGCTAGTCGCCTGGTTCACTTGGGCAACCGCGGTGCTCAATCACCGATGGACTGCGCCCGACGACGTGCCGAGCGACCTTCCCCTCCCGATCTGGGACTGGAACGGCACCGAAGGCTGGTAGCAGCGAAGACACGGTCGGACGCCTTCTCGGCGACACCCACGGGCCGTCGCTGCAACGGATAGGTGCGGCTACCGAGCGAATCGGCCTTCTGGACCGCACATTGGGTTCAGGAGGGGCTCGGCGCGTCGAGCGTGAGGTCGCGGAGCAACTTGGCGACGTGGCCGGTGGCCTTCACGTTGTAGAAGGCGTGCGCGATCGTACCCTTCGGGTCGACCACGAAAGTGGACCGGATCACGCCGGTGACCGTCTTGCCGTACATCGTCTTCTCGCCCCACGCGCCGTACGCCGTCAAGATCGTCTTGTCCGGGTCGGAGAGCAGCGGGAAGGTCAGGTCGTGGGTCTCGCGGAACTTGCGCAGCTTGGCCGGCTTGTCGGGCGAGATCCCCACCACCGCGAAGTCGGAGCCGTCGAGCAGCGCGAGGTTGTCGCGGAAGTCGCAGGCCTGTTTGGTGCAGCCGGGGGTCAGCGCGGCCGGATAGAAGTAGAGGACGACGTTGCGGCCGCGGAACTCCTTCAGGGTCCGGGTCTGCTCGTCGGCGTCGAGCGCGCTGAACGCTGGGGCCGGGTCACCGGGAGAAAGTCGCATGGGATCGAACGCTAGTACGCTCACCCCCGACTGATGGAGGACACGTGGCGCCGAGCCGGGACCCAGACGCGATCGAGCGGGACATCGAAGCAACCCGCGCGGAGTTGACCGACACGATCGACGCGATCGCCGAACGGGTGAGTCCCAAGCGGGTGGCCTCCCGGGGGGTCGAAGTGCTCCGCGAGCAGGCGGCGGCGGCCTCGTCCCGGCCGCCCGGTCAGCTGGCCGCGGTTGCCGCGGTGGTGATCGTGGTCGCGGTGCTCTCTGCGCCGACGCTCCCGCTGACCTCGCCGATGCGAGCGAAATCAGCTTCGGTGCGGCAGACTGCCCACTGTGCGCATCTCGGCGAAGTCTGACTACGCGGTCCGGGCGATGGCTGAGCTCGCCGTGGCCGGCGAGCAGGGCGCGGTCAAGGCCGAGCAGATCTCGGTCGCCCAGGACATCCCGCTGAACTTCCTGCTCGGGATCCTGCGCGAGCTCCGCAACTCACACCTGGTCCGCAGCCAGCGTGGCCGGGACGGCGGGTACGTCCTGAGCCGCCCGGCCGAGCAGATCACTCTCGCCGACGTTATTCGCGCGGTCGACGGTCCGCTGGCCAACGTCCGAGACCTCAGCCTGACCGACCTCAGCTATCCCGGCGCTGCGGCGTCCCTGCGCGAGGTCTGGATGGCGGTGCGCGGCAGCCTTCGCGACGTGCTGGAGAACGTGACGGTCGCCGACCTGGCCAGCGGCCGCCTCCCGCGCAACGTCAAGGCCCTGGCCGCGCGCCATCAGGCCGAGCGCAACTGACCGAAGATTGTCGTTGCACGACAGAACCGATGCCGTTCCTCATCGCATTGTTATGGCATGGGCGCGACTGAGGGGTCTGGGTGAGAGCGCACGAGGCTCAGTTTCGCGACTTTGTCGTGAGCTCCCAGTCTCGGCTTCTGGCGTTCGCTGAGCTGGTCACGGCTGATCGCGGGCGGGCCGAGGATCTCCTCCAAGAGGGTTACCTTGCGGCGTACGCGGCCTGGCCGAGAATTCGTGACCGGTCTCCCGAGGCGTACGTCCGTAGCTGCATCGTCAACGGGCGGATCACCTGGTGGCGCCGACGCAGCTCGCATGAGCGACCGGTCGAGGAAATCCGCCAGCTGCCGCGGCAGACCATTCCCGACTACAGCGAAGAGATCGACCAGCGACTGCTCGTGCTGGCGGCCCTGCGCCGACTGACCGTCCGCGAGCGTGCCGTTGTCGCGCTGCGCTTCTACGTGGGGCTGTCGGAGGCGCAGATCGCCGCGGAACTCGACATCGCTGCCGGGACCGTCAAGAGCACCGCCTCGCGGGCGGTCGCGAAGCTGCGCGACGACTCGCTACTGCGTGAAGGAGTGACCAAATGACTCAGACTCCCACCGGCGATCCGATCGAGCGGATCCGTCACTACGCAGCAGACTCCGTGCTGCTCGACGTCGAGGCGATCCTTCGATCGGGACGTCGCCGCCGTCGTAGCCGGCAGGCCTTCGCGGCAGGCGGGCTGGTCGTGCTGGCCGGCGCCGTTGTCGGTGTGACGCTGACGGTTTTCCCTTCCGGGCACAGCCGCCGCCAGTCCGTCGTCATCCCCGCTGGTGCCCCCGATCCCGGGCGCGGCCTGCTGGCCCGCCATGCGGCGGTAGGGAAGCTCGAAACGCTGACGACCACAGCGAGCGGGTGGCGGGGTGAGGCCTACCTCGACAGTGCCGGTGACATGTGCGAAGGCTGGGTCGACCCCGCGACCTCGGTGATGCAGGGGGCCTGCGGCGCGGCCCTCGCGACCTCTGGACCAACCGGGGTTGCCCCCGCCGCTCCAATCACGCCGCTGTTGATCGAACCGGAAGCCGGCGTGACCACCCGATCCGTAGAGGCCTTCGGTCTCACCGGTCCGAACACTACGGCCGTCACCGTCACCAACCGCGGTCACGAGCTCCACGTGGTGATGTCGGCGCTTCAGACCGCCGACGGCCGGCGAGCCTTCATGGTGCGCTACCACTTCCCCCGGATCGCCGACTGGGTCGACACCGCCACGGCCACAGACGCCAGCGGCACCGTGCTGGGAACCACGATGTTCGTGGCCCCTGACACCGGAACCCCGCCGGGCCCCTTGCCGACGCCGACGCCCTGACCGGGATGCGTCAGTGGCGGGACGGCCGGCTGCCCTTCGGCAGCAGTTCGATCCAGGTGCGTCCCGGAGCGAGGTTGATCACATGGCCGCTCGCGTCGAGCAGGGACAACGGCGAGGTGACGGTTGGCCGCTTCCAGGTGCCCTTGATGATCTTGCCGTTGCGCATCACCCAGACCGGGTTGCTGCCGACGGTCACGTCAAGCGGCGAGGCGTTGCCGAGTACGTCGTGCAGCCCGGTGCTGGCGATGTCGACCGACATGATGACGACGTTGGTTGCGCTGACCTGCTTACCGTTGGTCAGCATGTCCGCCGAGCCGTCCTGGGTCCGCAGCCAGCTGTTGTGCGACCAGGTCCACACCGCGCTGGCGGCCGGCCAGTTCAGCGAGATGTGTTTGGCTCCGCGCGCTGCGGAGTCGATCGAGCCGTAGCTGAACAGCGGCTTTGGTGCGGTGAGCCTGGAGCGCCTTTGTAGCCCGGCGTGCCGGAGCCGCTTGGTCGAGGAGAACACGTTGTGCGGCGCGGGCCGGGACAGGTTGCGGTCGAAGTACTGCGGATCGTTGTCCTGCGAGACCAGCACGGTGTCGCCGTGCGCTTCGATCGGCGGCAGGTCCTTGGGGTTGGCCCCTGAGAAGCCGAGGATGCTGCCGTGCAGCAACGCGAGCAGGTCGGCATCGGTGATCCGGGCCGAGCGGATCGGGCCGACAAGAGGCGCCGCGGTGCACTGGAAGATCGCCATCAGCCTGGTCAGCCCGCCCTCGACGAGCTCCTCCACGACGATGTCGGCCTGGTTGTCACCGGCCTGCGGGAGCGCCTGGGCAACGTTGTCGATCTTCACCGCGACGGCTGCCCGGGACACCGACTGGTGCTTCTGTTGCGCCATTCCGGTCAAGGGGCAGGTCGCACGGGCTCCCGGCGACGTGCTGGTGGAGACCGAGGTCGACGGCGAGGTCGCCGACGCCCCGGGGGTCGACGGGCTGGAGCTTCCGCTGCACCCCGCTATGGCAAGGACGGCGAGAAGGCCGGCGATCGTGGCTGCGTTGCGGGTCAGCTGCATGGGTTGGTTGCCCCTGTTCGGACGGTCGGGGTCGCAGTCGATGTGGAGACCTTGACCGGTTTGACCCCCGAGTAGGTGGAACCCAGGATGAGCTCGATCCGGGTGCCGAGGGCGTTGGATTCGCGTTCGACCGAGCCCGGTACGGCCGCCGCAAGGGTCTTGGCGGAGTCGGCCCGGGTCGGGCCGTAAAGGACCACGGTAGTCGCTGGACTCGTGCCCTTCGGCGCGTTCCCGGTGCCGCTGATCAGGAAGCCCTCCCCGGACAGCGCCTGGCCGGCGGTCGCGGCCAGGCCGCCGGTCGAGGTCGCGTTGAGCACCTTCACCGCGATGTCGCCCGGCGGGATGGTGAGCCGCTGCGGCCGGGTGACGTTCGTGATCGGCTTGTCGGCGCTGAAGTCGTGGAACAGCCGCTTGGACAGCACCGGGTCCCACTTGACCGCGGACCCCACCGGCGTTGCGAGGGCGGTGTTGGACAGCGGCACGGTCAGCAGGTTGACGTTCTTGGGCGACATCGAGTGCAGCGTCGATGCCAGCCTGAGGATCTGCGCCGTACCGAGCCCCTTGTCGGTGGTCAGCGACCCGGCCACGCTCTTGAGGAAGCCGTCCAGCTTGGGCAGGTTCAGCAGTACGCCGGCGCTCTCCGCCTTGTTGAGCATCGCGCCCATGAACTTCTGCTGGCGCTGGATCCGGCCGAGGTCGCCCTGCGCCGGGTCGAACTCCCGCGCCCGCACGTACTCGAGCGCGGTGGCGCCGGTGAGGTGGCTGGTGCCGGCCGGGAGTTTCAGGCCGCTGCCGACGTAGCCGCCGGTTGCCGAGTCGAAGTGGACCGGGTCGTTGATCGCCCTGGCGTTGCAGACGTTCACCCCGCCGAGGGCGTTCACCATGTTGACGAAGCCGAGGAAGTTGATCTCGATGTAGTGGTCGATCCGGACGTGGGTGTTGTACTCGACCGTCTGGATCGTCAGCTTCGCGCCGCCGAGGGAGTAGGCCGCGTTGAGCTTGTTCATCTGGGCCGGGACCTCGTGACCGTTCGAGCGGTGCGCGGGGATCGTGACGTAGGAGTCGCGCGGCAGGCTGACCATGTCGGCCTTGCCGCCGCCGGCCGGGATGTGCAGCAGGATCATCGTGTCGGAGCGCTGCCCGGCGTCGTGACCGACGTGCAGGGTGTTCTCCTGGGCCTTGGTCAGCCCGGCCCGGCTGTCCGAGCCGACGATCAGGATGTTCAGGTCACCGATCGCCCCGCCGGTGGGACGGGATCCGGACGGGAACGGGTTGATCTTGTGGATCTTGTCCAGGATGGACAGCCCGGCGAGCGCGGCGAGCCCGACGACCAGCACCAGGACCGCGGCCATCACGCCCGCGATCGTGGCGATCATCCGCTTGCGCGACCACTCCCGGAAGCCACGCAGGCCCCGGCGCCGCCCGGGCGGACCGGGTGGTTTCGGGGGCCGGCCGGGCCGGCCGCGGGACGGTGGCCGGCGCGGATCGAGCTCGGGTGGCAGGGTCCGGGTCGCCGTTTCCCCGCCATGCGGCGGCCCGTCGTACGTTCCGCTCACGTGCTGGAACCTCCGACGATAGGGACATATGGGGCCGACCCGGTATCGATGCTAAGTGAGTGGTCCGCGATCGGCCCGGATGCCACGCGGTAGCGTGCCGCGCGATGGCACGCACACAATCCGGGCTCGAGCCGGCCGTCTCGGTCGTGTTGACGGTGCTCAACGAGGAGCGCCACCTGCGCGCGGCGGTCGGCTCCGTCCTCGCTCAGGACTACCCGGGCGAGGTCGAAATCGTGCTCGCGCTCGGACCCTCGCGGGACCACTCGGATGCCGTCGCGCAGGAGCTCGCCGCGGACCCCCGGGTCGTCCTGGTCGCCAACCCCACCGGCCGGACGCCGAACGGGCTCAACCTCGCGGTCGCGGCGAGCCGGTTTCCGGTGGTCGCCCGGGTCGACGGCCATTCCGTGATCCCGCCGGACTACCTGCGCAACGCGGTGGCGGTCCTCGAGCGGACCGGTGCGGACAACGTGGGCGGCCTCATGTCGGCCCGCGGCGTGACGACCATCGAGCAGGCGATTGCGACCGCGATGACGAGCAAGCTCGGCGTCGGCAACGCCCCGTTCCACGTCGGCGGCACCGAGGGCCCGGCCGACTCGGTCTATCTGGGGGTCTTCCGTCGCAGCGCCCTGGACCGGGTCGGCGGGTACGACGAGACCTTCACCCGCGCCCAGGACTGGGAGATGAACTACCGGATTCGGGCGTCGGGCGGACTGGTCTGGTTCTCGCCGACCCTGTCGGTGTCCTACCGCCCGCGGCACTCGCTGGCCGCGCTCGCCCGGCAGTACTTCCACTACGGGCGCTGGCGTCGCCAAGTGATGCGCGCTCATCCGGGTTCGGTCAACCTTCGCTATCTCGCCCCGCCGGCGGCGGTGCTGGGTGTTCTTGCGGGTCTTGTTCTCTCAACGTTTCTGTCGGTCTGGGCGTTGACTGCTCCGGCCGCGTATCTCCTGCTCGATGTCGTGGGCTCGCTGGTCATCGGCCGCGGGCTGCCCTGGCGGGCCTGGCTCGCACTCCCGGTGGTCATCGCGACCATGCACATGGCCTGGGGGATCGGATTCCTGTCGGCCTGGCGCCGACCGGCAAGCTAGAAGTATCGATCGGCTAGCTGAGACATCCTTCGTTGCTGGCCGTGGTCGGGTTGATCCCGGACTGTGACGGTGCAGCGCTGATCTTGACCGGGACGACCGATGTGTAGTTGCTGCCGATGATCACCGTGACCGTCGCACCGGTGGAAAAATTGTTGGTGCTGGTCGCACCGGGGAGCGAGGCGGTCACGGTCTGCGACGACTGGACCTTGTCGCTGCCGTACTCGACCGTCGTCGTGGTGTAGCCGGTGTTCGGGGCCGCCCCGATGCTGACGATGTGGAAGCCTTGCGCGGCGAGTGCGTGGGCGACCGTGCGTCCGAGGTGCTTCTGGGTTGTGCCGTTCTCGACGATCACGTTGATCGCGCTCGGCGCGATGGTGAGCGTCGGACCGGATGCCTTCGCCGCCTTGGCGCTACCCGGGATCGGCTTGTCGTGCCGGATCGCGTTCCACAGCTTGGCCGACTTGACCGGGTCCCAGGCCACGTCTGCGGTCGGGACACCCGGTGGCAGGGTCGTCGCCAGCGGAACAGTGAGGATCTGGATCCCGCCCGGGCCGACGCCGTGGATCGCCTTCGCGAGCTTGATCATCTCCCGCAGGCCGAACCCGTCGGTCTGCAGCGACTTGGTCCCGGCGTTGACGACCCGGGCCAGCTTGAGCGGATCGAGCAGCAGGCCGGTGCTGAAGGCCTTGCGAATGACCGCGCCGATGAACTCCTGTTGCCGCTTGATCCGAGGCAGGTCGCCACCGCCGTCGAGGGCATAGCGGGCCCGCATCAACGCCAGCGCCTGGGTGCCGTCGATCTCGACGCTCTGGCCGGCCGGCAGGTTCAGGCCACTGCCGTGGTAGCCGGACGCGTCGTGCACGATCGGATCCTGCAGCGGCTGCGCGACGCACATCCGGACCCCGCCGAGCGCGTCGACCACCTTCTCGAAGCCGATGAAGTTGATCACTGCGTAGTGGTCGATGTGGATGTGGGTGAGCTTCTCGACGGTGGCGATCGCGCAGCTCGGCGCATACTTCGGGCCGGCCTGCTCGCCGATCGAGAACGCCTCGTTGAACTTGCCGACGGTCGGCGCCGACTTCTGGCCGTTCGGCCCGATGACGCAGGCCGGGATCTGCACGTAGGAGTCGCGCGGGATGCTGACCATGGTGGCCTTTTGGTCACCGGCGGACAGGTGCAACAGGATCGTGGTGTCGGAGCGGGCGCCCTGGATGGAGCTGCCGCCGGTGCCCTTGCCGCTCGCGCCGGCGCGGCTGTCCGAGCCCATCAGCAGGAAGTTCTCGGCGTTGGCCACGATCTTCGGGGCGACGATGCCCGATCCGGGGCCACTGGGGACCACGATCGGATCGGTGGTGATCTGCCCGAAATAGTGCCGGTACAGCAGGTATCCGCCACCGCCCACGATCACCAGAAGAACGGCGAGGGAGATCGACGTCCACTTCAGGACCCGTCTCCACCGTTCTGGAGGACGCGGTTGCGCGGACGCCGGGGGCGTCGTCACCGAAAGGTTGCTCCTTGTTCGACGGCTGGTCACCCGGCCGATGAATTCTCAGGATAGGTGCCGTTTGCTGAGGAGACGCTGAAGGGGTCGCGGCGGTTGGCTCGTGGCGCGCGGTGCCGGGTCCGGTCTCGGACATTGCGGTCAAGACGCCGTATGGTTGGGACGATTGTGACTGGTGTGACACGTTCCTTCCCTCGCCGGCGACGCCTCGCGGCCGCCTCGCTGGGCGCAGGTCTGGCCGGCGCGGCGGTCGTCCCGATCGTGCTGGTGCCCGCGGCGTCGGCCGCTGCGACCACTGCGCACGGCGCCGACAGTGCGAACGGAGCCCTGGCCCGGCACGAGGTCTACCCGGTGCCGCCGAGCGGGGTCTACACGATCCACGGCCGCGGCAACGGGCACGGGCACGGCATGTCGCAGTGGGGCGCGATGGGCGCCGCCACGGTCGACCACCTGTCGGTCAACCAGATCCTGCACTTCTACTACCCGACCACCACGCTGGCGACCAAGTCGACGACCCGGACGATCCGGGTCCTGCTCACCGCGGCGGACGCGCCTGCGCGTGACGACGTGCAGGTCAACCCGGCACTCGGGCTGACCCTCACCCCGGCCGGCGGGAAGCCGTCGCTGCTGCCCACCAAGACCACGACCCATCACGCCATCGCCGGCTGGCGGTTGCAGCACAGCGGTGCCTCGATCGTGCTGCGCAACCTGTCCGCCGGCGCCTGGCACACCACGAAGAAGCTCGGGACCGGCGCCACTTTCACCGACACTGCACAGCAGATCCCGGTCGTGACCCCCGGCGGCCCGATCAGCTATCGCGGCTCGATCGTCGGCGAGCTCGAGTCGGGCTCGATGGAAGCGGTCAACATCGTCGACATCGAGCAGTACCTGCTCTCAGTGGTGCCGTCGGAGATGCCGTCGAGCTGGCCGGCCGCGACCCTGCAGGCGCAGGCGGTCGCGGCCCGGACCTACGCCCGGCACGGCTTGAGCGATCCGAAGACCAACTGGTACGACGTCGACGGCGATACCCGTGACCAGGCCTATGGCGGAGTCGGGGTAGAGACCCCTCGGGCCACCAACGCGGTCGAGGCCACTGCGGGCGAGACCATCGTCGACCGGCGCGGCCACGCGGTGCTCGCGCAGTACGCGTCGGCCGACGGCGGCTGGACGGTGTCGGGCGGCGTGCCCTACCTGCCGGCCGAAGCCGATCCGTATGACGGCGCGGTCGCCAACGCCGACCACGCCTGGACCAGGTCGGTGTCGGCCAGCACGCTCGAGTCGGCGTACCCGCAGCTCGGGACCTTGTCCGAGATCGAGATCACCGGTCGCGACGGCGATGGGGCGTGGGGCGGCCGGGTCACCACGCTGACGTTGGTCGGCAGCAAGACCTCGGTGCAGCTCACCGGCGCCGACCTGCAAGCGACGCTCGGGTTCGGCAGCACCTGGTTCCGGCCGACGCCGCTGCCGGCCGCGCCGTCGAAGCTGACCGCCAAGGTCTCCGGCCAGACCGTGACGGCGACCTGGGCCGCGCCGGTGTCGGTCCCGGGGGCCGCAGCGGTCACCGGCTACCGGTTCACGCTGTCGCCGGGTGGCCATCACCAGAGCCTCAAGCCGACCGTGCTCAAGGCCTCGGTCGCGAAGCTGGCGGCCGGCACCTACACCGTGAGCGTCGTGGCGGTCAGCAAGGCCGGCAACAGCCCGGCCGCGACGACCACGGTCAAGGTCACGGCCGGTTGATGGGGCGTTAGATCCGGCCGAGCCGCCCGGCCTGATAGTCCTCGAACGCCTGCAGCACCTCGGCCTTGGTGTTCATCACGAACGGGCCCATCCAGGCGACCGGCTCGCGGATCGGCGCGCCGCCAAGGAGGATGACCTCGAGCCCGGCGGCGTACCGGTCGTCCTGGCCGGAGGCCGCGGCGACGGAGATGCTCCCGCCCGGCCCGAACACCGCCAGTTGGCCGGTCTCGATGTCCACCGCTTCGGCACCGACCGTGCCGCGGCCGGCCAGGACATAGGCCAGCGCATTGAAGTCGGGCCGCCACGGCAGCGTCAACGACGCACCGGGCGCGACGGTCGCGTGCACCATCGTCATCGGCGTGTATGTCGACCCCGGACCGGCGTGGCCGTCGACCTCGCCCGCGATCACCCGGACCAGGGACCCGGCGTCGGGCGAGGTGAGCAGCGCGACCTGGCCGCCGCGCAGGTCCTGGTAGCGCGGGGCGACCAGTTTCTGCGCCCGCGGCAGGTTGACCCACAACTGGATTCCGTGGAAGAGCCCGCCGCTTGCGACGAGTGCCTCCGGCGGCTTCTCGATGTGCAGGATGCCGCCGCCCGCGGTCATCCACTGCGTGTCGCCGTTGGTGATCACCCCGCCGCCGCCGTTGGAGTCCTGATGCTCGAAGGTGCCGTCGATGATGTAGGTGACGGTCTCGAACCCGCGGTGCGGGTGCCAGGACGTGCCCTTGGCCTCACCCGGGGAGTACTCGACCTCGCCCATCTGATCCATGTGGACGAACGGGTCGAGGTCGGCCAGGTCGACGCCGGCGAACGCGCGGCGGACCGGGAAGCCCTCGCCTTCGTAGCCGCTCGGCGCCTGGGTCAGGTTCTTGACCGGGCGCGGAACGGCCGTCGTGGGCTCGATCGACCCCACCCGGGTGAGGGTGGACAGGTCGTCGACGGTGACAGCGGGCATCGTGCGCCTCCGGTGGGTCGTTTCAGCAGATCATCCGTGCAACATTATTGCGGACACAACAATTCCAGGTGATCGATGACCGAGGTGTCGGGGCGTGCGGCGAAACTGAAACCTGTTCTAGTATGACCGGCGTGCGCCCGTCCGCGCTCGCCGGAACAGACGAGCAAGCTGCACTCGCCGACGCGGTCAGCGGTTTCGCCGAGCGGGCCGGCCTGACCCAGCAGGCCCGGGCCGCGCTCGACCAGGACCTCGATCGGCTTCCGGTCGGTTGGCCGTCGCTGGCCGACCAAGAGCTGCTGGCGCTGCCGTGGGACGCCCAGGTGTTCGAGACCTGTGTTGCGCTCGAGGTGCTCGGCGGTTCGGTCGCGCCCGGGCCCATCCTGCCCACCTTGCTCGCCGGGTTGCTGATCGCCAGGTTCGGCTCGGCGGAGCTCGCGGCCAAGGTCGAGGCGGCCGCTCGGGACGGCGGCTTCTCGGCCGCGGTCTGCATCAACGGCCAGCTGCTCGGCGGCGCGGACGTCAGCACGGTCGTGCTGCCGATCGACGGCGGTTGGTACGCCGTCGACGCCGCCGGTCTGGTGCTGACCTCGACACCGGGGATCGACCCGAGCCGCCGGATTGCGGTCGCCACCGTCGCGCCGACGGCTGCGGCCGACCGGGCCCTCACCGGTCTGACCGATGCCACCGTCGAGGCCTACGTGGCGGTGCTCCTCGCCGCCGAAGCGGCCGGCGTCGCGTCGTGGTGCGTCGACACGGCGGTCGCCTACGCGAAGGTGCGCGAGCAGTTCGGCCAACCGATCGGGGCATTCCAGGCGGTCAAGCATCGCTGCGCGGACATGCTGTGCGACCTGGAGCTGGCCCGCGCCGCTGCATGGGATGCGGCGACGGCACTCGACGATCCCGAGACGGACGACCCGGCGCGCGCGCTCGCCGTTGCGGTCGCGGCCGCGGTGGCCCCGCAGGCCGCGGTCGACATCGCGAAGAGCCTGGTCCAGGTGCTCGGCGGGATCGGCTTCACCTGGGAGCACGACGCTCATCTGTACCTCAAGCGCGCACTGGCCTCCCGCCAGCTGCTCGGCGGCACCGGCGGGTGGCATCGCCGTGCCGCGGACCTCGCCCGCACCGGCGTACGGCGGCACCACGCGGTCGAGCTCGGCGCAGCCGCCGAACCGATCCGGGCCGAGGTCCGGGACTTCGTGGCGAGCCTCGACGGGCTCGACCCGAAGGCGACCCGAGTCGCGATTGCCGATGCCGGCTATCTCGTGCCGCACTGGCCGACGCCGTACGGGCGAGCCGCCGGTCCGGTCGAGCAACTGGTGATCGATGAGGAGTTCGCGCGGGCCGGCGTGGCCCGGCCTGATCTGGTGATCGGCAGCTGGGCGCTGTCGACAATCCTCGCGCACGGCACTGACGAGCAGCGGGCCCGGTTCGCCCCACCCACGCTGCACGGCGGGATCAGCTGGTGCCAGATGTTCAGCGAGCCGGGTGCGGGCTCGGACCTGGCCGCGCTGCAGACCGCTGCAGTCCGGGTCGATGGTGGCTGGTCACTGACCGGGCAGAAGGTCTGGACGTCCCAGGCGCAGGTGGCCGACTGGGCGATCTGCCTGGCTCGCACGTCGAGCAGTGCCAACCGGCAC
>Ga0265338_10007749_pt1 | contig 13213 bp, 15 predicted proteins | sample 42126metaG_FD_193579 | JGI IMG/M metagenome (GOLD analysis project Ga0265338, IMG submission 193579) | Rhizosphere microbial communities from Carex aquatilis grown in University of Washington, Seatle, WA, United States - 4-21-26 metaG | ecosystem: Host-associated > Plants > Roots > Rhizosphere... | reverse complement strand
GAGGCTGCGCAAGGCTACCTCAGCATGGGTTCGGGGTTCAGCTACGAGAGCCTGCTGAACCAGCTGACGTCAAGTGCTGGCAACGGGTTCGCGAAGTCTGACGCCGAGGTCGCGATCAAGTACCTCAACCCGAACTGGGACCAGCAGGCCGTTGATTCCGCCCAAAGCTACCTCAGCGACGGCACGGGCTTCAGCGAGCAGGGACTCCTCAAGCAGCTCACGTCCAGTGCGGGCAACGGGTTCACCGAGGCGCAGGCAGAATACGCCATCAACCAGGTCCACCCCGACTGGGACGCACAGGCCGTCGATGCCGCCAAGGGCTACATGCAGATAGGCGGGTTCAGCCGGGCCAGCCTGATCCAGCAGCTCACGTCGAGCTACGGCTCCGGGTTCACCGAGGCGCAAGCCGAATACGCCGCCAACCAGGTCGGCCTGTAAGACCCTCCGCCCGACGGTCGAAAACAAGCAGGCTCCGGGTCGGCGACCCGGAGCCTGCCGCCCCGGCAGGACCGCAACCCGCCGGGGCCATCCCGAGCGGCAACGATCGCAGAGAACCGCCCCGCACGAGGCCTCGTGCCGTCACGTTGCCCGCAGCCGCTCCCGCAGCAAGTACAGGCACGACTCCAGCACGTCGTCACCAAGTGCCTCGGGATCCGCGAGCAGGATCTCCACCGCCAGCATCCGCCCAGCCGACGCCGGCAGGCTTGAGATCGTCCCCGTCACCGCGTCCACTGCGCCGCCGCCCTCCGGGTGAACTCCGCGCTCAGCGCCTCGTACCGCTCGGTCAGCGCCTGCAGTTCGTCGCGCACGCGGCCCCGTTCGGCCAGCAGCGCGGGATCATCTAGCCGGGTGAAGTCGTCGTCAGTGGACATGGCCTTTCCTGCCTACTCAGGAACCGGGCGTGTCGCACCCGGCGGCGGACGGGCCCGCATCCTGATAGCGGACCGTATTTATCAGGCTGCCGTGAGTTCCCGCCCGTGTCCCTGTCATGGCAGACTTGGCAGTATGGCTGGCAGTCAGGCAAACAGCGCGGCAGGCTACTTCGGCCGGCAGATGAAGAAGGAACGGCTCGCGCGGGGCTGGTCGGTCCTGGAACTGGCCCGGCGGATGGGCGTGGACGCCGCGCACCTGGGCCGGGTGGAGAGCGGGAAGCGGCCGCCGACGGAGAACCTGGCCGCCCGCTGCGACGAGGCTTTCCCTGACCGGCGGGGCTGGTTCACCGAGTTCTACGGAGAGTCCCGGCACTGGCCCGAGGTCCCCGCCACGTTCAAGTCATGGCCAGAGTACGAGGACCGGTCTGCCAGCCTGCGCGACTGGTCGCCGTCGATCGTGACCGGCCTCCTGCAGACCGAGGACTACGCGCGCTCCCTGATCGCCGTGCAGCCGCACATCACCAGCGAGACCGCCGCCGCCCGGCTGGCCAGCCGCCTAGACCGGCAGCAGCGCGTCCTGGGCCGCGCCGACCCGCCAACCGCGTGGTTCCTGCTCGATGAGCTGTCCCTGTACCGGCAGGTCGGAACGCCCGCCGTGATGACCGACCAGCTCCGCCGCCTGCTCGAGATCGCCGCCATGCCCACCGTCACCATCCAGGTCCTGCCCGCCATCGCCCACCCCGTCAACGCTAGCGGCTTCCTCATGGCCGACGAAGCCGCCTGGGTCGAGCACGCAGCCAGCGGGTTCGTCTACACCGAGCGGGAAATCGTTGCGGGGCTTGCCCTGCGGTTCGATACCCTGCGGGGAGAGTGCTACCGGGTCTCAGAGTCCGCAGCGCTCCTGGAAAGGCTGGAAGGCACATGGAAGGCTGGCGCAAGTCCTCTTACTCAGACGGCAACGGCGGCAACTGCGTAGAGACAGCCACCCGCGACGGCAACGTCGCAGTCAGGGACACCACCGACCGCGACGGCACTACGCTGAGCATCCCCGCCGCCGCGTGGCAGCGGTTCACCGACGCGCTGAAGTAGCAGCCGTCCCCGCGACCAACACGGAAGCCACGGGCGATCCCGTGGCTTCGGTCATCTTTGCGCCGCCACCGTTAGGCACTTGGAGCGTACACCCATTACGCTATCAACCCTTCACAACACAACAACCCTTCCTGATCTGACTGGGGCATGTCGCGCTGCGGCGCTCTCTCCCGTCTCTGGCGACGCAGAGGAATCCCCTTTACCTTCCGGCCTAGCTGACCTTGCGGCTATGCGGTGAGCCCTTCGGCCTGGTAATGCGGGTTGCCGATCAGGATGCCATTGACGTAGACCCGCGGATGCGTCCGCAGCACGTGCATGACCGTGGCGCCGTCAAACAGGTCAAGGTCATAGAGGCAGAAAAAGAGCCGCGGGTAGTCGGGGACGATCCTGTTCAGTTCCGATTCCGCGGCGAACCATTCCGCGATGTCAACGCCGTTCCTGATTAGGAAGCTCTCGTCCCCGACGCCACGGAAGCCGTCATACCCTTGCGAGAACGCCTCGATGACCATGGCCTGCATATTGCCGATGAACGCGTCCTTAGAGAAATGGCCATCCGGCATGTACGCTTCGTCCTCGGTGAGGACATTCAGCATGCCGTCTTTCGCGATGAGCTGGGGAAGAACTTTGCTGCGGACCGCGGACGGCTGGTCGACCATGCAAAAGACCTTGTTCCCGGCCTCCAGGCCTTTCGTAATGTAATCGACGACGATATCGTCCAGCACATTCCGGCTGCCGCTGTAGAAGGCGCATACGTGATCGCCGGGGACGAATCCGAGGCTGGGGTCCTGCGACGCCGGGATTGTCATAGCCAGCCTCCCTGTCTCGTACGGCCAGCCTAACGCAGGGGCCAGGGGGCCGGCCAGGGTCTCTCCCTGGCGCAAAGGGGCGCGCGGTAACGCGACGGTGGGTGGCAGCAGCCACCGTCGATGCGCTGCGGACGAGCAGGCCGCCCTAGGAGGAACCCCATGTCCAGCGCTGTCAGCGCCCGCCCACCGGGCGGGCGGCACCGAGATCAGGAACAGGCCACGGCGAAGGACGAGCAGAACGTGGGCGTGCTCGGCCTGACGTCCGCCACCAGCCTTGTCATCGGCACGGTCATCGGGGCCGGGGTGTTCACCATGCCGGCCGTGCTCGCGGGCGCGGGCACCGTCTCCCTCGCCGTGCTCGCGGTGATCGCCGTGGGCGCGATGGTGCTCGCGGTCTTGTTCGGCCAGCTGACCAGGCGGGTACCGAACTCCGACGGCGGGCTGTACGCGTACGCGCGGCACGAGTTCGGCGACTTCGCCGGGTACCTGACCGGCTGGTGCTACTGGGTTCAGGCGTGGGCGGGCAACGCGGCCATCGTCGCGACCTGGGTGTTCTACGTGGATGCCTTGTTCGGCATCAACCCGTCGGGCCTGGGCAACTGGGGAATCGCCCTGATCGGCTTGTGGGTACCGGCGGCGGTGAACCTGGCGGGGATCAGGCAGACGGCCTGGCTGCAGAACCTCACCGTGGTGCTGAAGTACCTGCCGCTGCTGTTCATCGCCGTCGTGGGCTGGTTCTTCGTCAGCAAGGCGAACTTCGGCGCATTCAACGCCTCGGGCGGCAGCCTGTACTCCGCGATCGGTATCGCCGCCGGAGTCGCGCTGTTCTCGTTCATCGGCGTGGAAACGGCGGCCATCACCGCCAAGCGGGTGAAGGACCCGCGCCGCAACGTCGGCCGCGCCTCGCTGCTCGGCACCGGGGCGGCCGCGATCGTGTACCTGGCCGCGTCAGCCGCGGTCATGGGCCTGGTCAGCCAGCACGCGCTGCTGAACAACGGCGCGCCGTTCGTCAACGCCTTCGACGCGATCTTCCCGCACGGCACGTGGGCCGGGAAGCTGGTCGCCGCGCTCGCCGCGACCTCCGGGTTCGGCGCGCTCATCGGCTGGACCCTGGTCACGGCCGAGGTATCGCGCGCGCCGGCCGCCGACGGCCTGTTCCCGCGGCCGTTCGGCTGGACCGACCGCCGGGGCAACGCGTGGTTCGGCATCGTGGTCGCGGCGCTGCTGCCGTCGCTGCTGATGCTCTGGCGCTACACCACGAGCTCCGGGCTGACGGTGTTCACCGAACTGGTCGACCTGACCGTGGTCACCGTGGCCATCCCGTACCTGTTCTCGGCGTGCGCCCAGCTCACCTTCCTGGTGGCCCGGCGGCGGCCGGTGCAGGGCTGGCTGCTGGCCAGGGACCTGTCGGTCGCCGCCGCGGCCACGCTGTTCTCGCTGTGGGTCACGTTCGCCGCCGGCTACTCGGCGGTGTACCAGGCCATGGTCGTCGTGCTGGCCGGGATCATCCTCTACGCGTTCGTCCGGGCCCACCGCGAGCGCACCGGGCAGGTCCCGGCGCCCGCGGACCCGGCGCCCGCCACCGCAAGCACCGCCACGACCGCAACCGCCGTAGCCGCCGCGACGGCCGCGGCGGCCGGCCCCGAGGACCAGGAGAGACCGTCATGACCTTCAACGTGCAGTCAGAGGTCGGCCAGCTACGGCAGGCCATCATCCACCGGCCGGGCGTGGAGCTGTCCCGGCTCACCCCGCGGAACATCGGGGAGCTGCTGTTCGACGACGTGCTGTGGGCGAGCAAGGCCAAGGAAGAACACGACGCGTTCGCCGAGATCCTCCGCGACCGCGGGGTGCGGGTGCACTACTTCGGTCAGCTGCTGGCCGAGACCCTTGAGCTGAACGAAGGCCGGGAGTTCGTGCTCGACCGGGTGTGCACCCCCGAGCTCCTCGGCCCGACGCTGGCCGGCCCGCTCCGCGAGCTGTTCGCGGACCTCGACGGGCCGCGGCTCGCCGAGTACCTGGTCGGCGGCGTGCTCAAGGCCGACCTGCGGCCGCTGCGGGCCAAGAGCCTGAAGTGGGACATGCTGCGGGCCGACGACTTCGTGCTCCCCCCGCTGCCCAACCACCTGTTCGCCCGGGACAACTCCTGCTGGGTGTACGGCGGGGTGTCGATGAACCCGATGGCCAAGCCCGCCAGGCAGCGAGAGAGCCTGCACGTCCGCGCCGTGTACGACTACCACCCGATGTTCGCCGGCGCCGGCTTCCTCACCTACTACGGCGACGACGACACGAGCCACCTGCCGGCCAGCGTAGAGGGCGGCGACGTGCACGTGCTCGGGCACGGCGCCGTGCTGATCGGCATGGGCGAGCGGACCACGCCGATGGCGGCGGAAATCCTCGCCCGCGCCCTGTTCGACAGCGGCCAGGCCCATACCGTCATCGCGATCGAGCTGCCCAAGTCGCACGCGATGATGCACCTCGACACGGTCATGACGATGATCGACCGCACCACCTTCGTTCTGTACCCCTACATCGACCGGCACCCGCGGTCATGGACCATCACCAGCGCCGATACCGGGGCAGAGCGGCCCGGCGCCGAGCTGAAGGTCACGCACAACCACAGCCTCTGGGACGCCATAGCGGCGGCGATCGGCGTGGACGCGGTCACCGTCCTGGTCACCGACGAGGACATCCGCGCCGCCGAGCGCGAGCAGTGGGACGACGGGAACAACTACCTGGCCGTCGCCCCCGGCGTGATCCTCGGCTACGACCGCAACGTCGCCACCAACACCATGCTGCGCAAGCACGGCATCGAGGTGCTCGAGGTGCCCGGCAGCGAACTCGGCCGCGGCCGTGGCGGCCCCCGCTGCATGACCTGCCCGATCGAGCGCGATCCGGCCTAGGGAGGATCCCATGGACCTGCAAGGACGCAGCCTGCTGACGGTGACCGACCTCAACGACAAAGAGTTCCTCTTCCTGGTTGGCCAGGCCAGGTCGCTGCGGGCGGACAAGCGCCGCGGGGTGACCGGGCGGCGGCTGGCCGGCCGCAACGTCGCGCTGATCTTCGAGAAGACCTCCACCCGGACCCGGTCCGCGTTCGAGGTCGCCGCGTACGACGAGGGCGGCCACGTCACCTACCTCGGCCCGGGCGAATCCCAGCTTGGCCACAAGGAGTCGGTGAAGGACACCGCCCGCGTGCTCGGCCGCATGTTCGACGGCATCGAGTACCGCGGGTTCGCCCAGGAATCCGTCGACGTCCTCGGCGCGTTCGCCGGGGTTCCCGTGTGGAACGGGCTCTCCGACACCTGGCACCCGACCCAGATGCTGGCCGACATCCTGACCATCACCGACCACTGCGACAAGCCGCTGTCCGAGGTGTCCTTCTGCTACCTCGGGGACGGCCGCAACAACACCGCGAACTCGCTGCTCGTGACTGGGGCCACACTCGGCATGGACGCCCGGATCTGCGCCCCGGCGGCGCTGCAGCCGGCGGCGGCGGTGCGGGCCACCGCCGCGGCCCTGGCCGCCGGGTCGGGGGCCAGGCTCACCGTGACCGATGACGTCAGCGCGGGCGTGGCCGGCGTCGACTTCCTCTACACCGACGTCTGGCTGTCCCTTGGCGAGCCGGAGGACCAGTGGGGCGCCCGGATCGACCAGCTCCTGCCCTACCAGGTGAACGCCGCCGTGCTGAAGGCCACCGGCAACCCGGAAGTCAACTTCCTGCACTGCCTGCCCGCCCTGCACAACCGCGACACCGAGATCGGCCGGCGGATCTACGCCAGCCGCGGGCTTGACGCGCTCGAGGTCACCGACGAGGTCTTCGAGTCATCCGCCTCCGTGGTGTTCGACCAGGCGGAGAACCGGATGCACACGATCAAGGCGCTCATGATCGCCACGATCCCGGCCCAGGCGGCGACGGGCGGCCGACCGTGAGCGCGGGCCGGCGATGCGCGTCGTAGTGGCCCTCGGCGGAAACGCCCTGCTCGAGCGGGGCGAGCCGCCGGACGCCGTGATCCAGCGGCGGCACGTCCGGCAGGCCGCGGCCGCCCTCGCCCCGCTGACCGCCGGTCATCAGCTCGTGCTCTGCCACGGCAACGGGCCGCAGGTGGGGGTGCTCGCGCTGGAGAGCCAGTCCGACCTCAGCCTCAGCCGGCCGTACCCGCTCGACGTGCTTGTCGCCCAGACGCAGGGCATGATCGGGTACTGGCTGGTCCAGGAGCTGCATAACGCGGGCATCGACCAGCCGGCGGCCTGCGTCATGAGCCAGGCGGTCGTCGACCCGTCCGATCCCGCGTTCGGCCACCCGGCCAAGTTCATCGGGGCCGGCTACGGCGAGGATGAAGCGCGGGCACTGGCCGCGCGCCTGGGATGGACCATCGCGGCGGACGGGCCCCGCTGGCGGCGCGTGGTCGCCTCACCCAGGCCGCTGGGCCTGGTGGAGATCGAGACCATCCGCTCCCTGGTCGACGCCGGCGTGCTGGTGGTCTGCGGCGGGGGCGGCGGCGTGCCGGTGGCCCGGTCGGGGGCCGGTGCGCTGGCCGGCGTGGAAGCGGTGGTAGACAAGGACCTGACCGCGGCCGAGCTGGCGATCACGCTCAAGGCCGACCGCCTGCTCGTGCTCACCGACGTGCCGGCGGTCATCGACGGGTACGGCACGCCGGCCGCGCGGCAAATCCGGGCCATCGGCGCCGACGCGCTGTCGGCCATGACGTTCCCGGCCGGATCGATGGGGCCGAAGGTCGAAGCATGCCTCCGTTTCGTTAAGGCATCCGGCCAGCCGGCCGCGATCGGCGCGCTGACCGATGCCGCCGCCATCCTGGCCGGCCGGGCGGGCACCACCATCAGGAAGGGAGCGTCATGAGCGGTCTTTCCGGCAGCATCGTGGTCATCATCGGCGGGAGCTCGGGCATGGGGCTTGAGACGGCCCGGCAGGCGCACGCGGCCGGGGCGAAGCTCATCATCACCGGCCGTAACCAAGCAGGGCTCGACGCCGTGCGTGATGAGCTCGGCGCCTCGGTCGCGACGCTCGACCTGGACGATCCCGCCAGGCTCGAGCTCTTCTTCGCTGGCCTGCCCGCGCCGGTGGACCACGTGATGGTGACCGGCGGCGGCCCGGTCTACGCGCCGATCGCTACCCTGGACTTCGACCAGGCGCGCCGGGTGCTCGACCAGCACCTGCTCGGGTCCTTGCGCGTCGCGCGGGAGTGCGCCGGCCGGGTCCGCCCCGGCGGCTCGCTGACCTTCCTCACCAACACCGACTCCCGCCGCCCCGGCAGCGGCCAGGTCATCGCCGCCATCATGGCCGCCGCGCTGCCCGCCATCACGGCGAACGCCGCGCTCGAGCTCGCCCCGGTCCGGGTCAACACGATCGCCGCCGGGTTCGTGGACACCCCGCTGGCGGCTCGCGTGCTCGGCGATGAGCTTGAGCACCGCCGGGAAGAGCTGCGGGCGACGCTGCCGATCCGGCGGGTCGTCGGGCCGGCGGACATCGCCGCGTTCGCCGTCACGCTGATGACCCACACGGCGCTCACGGGCGCGACCTACGACGTCGACGGCGGCCAGCAGCTCATCGGCTGACCTTCGCGATCCGGCTGGGCGCTGCTCGGCCTCCGGGACGTGCTGATGAGCGCGGGCGAGCAGGCGGAAACCGTGACGGCGACCGGCGGGCGGATCGTGGTCGCGGAGGACCACCACCCAGAAGGCGGGCTCGGTTCGGCCGTCGCGGACGCGCTGCTCGGCGCCGGGCAGCAGCACCTGCGGCTCATCCGCCTCGCGGTCGACGGGATGCCGGGCTCGGGGACCGGCGCGGAACTGCTCGCGTGGGCCGGGATCGACGCGGACCACATCGCGGCGGCGGCCCGCAAGCTGGTGGGCGGCTAGCGTTTACCGGTTCCTCGCGGTGCCGGTGCGGCATCAGCCGGACGCCGGCCGGCAGCGGGTTACAGGCGGGAGGTGAGCTCGGCGACGATGTCCGCCGCCGGCTGCGGATTCCTGGCCAGCGCGACGCTCTGCCCGGCCCACAGCGAGAGCGCCTCGATGTCCCCGGTGGTCCCGGTCATCGGCGGCGCCGGCTCGTAGCGGACGATCGCCTCACCCGAGGCGAAGTGCGCGATCACGTCGCCCTGCCCCGGCCGCTGCGCGTCCGGCGGACGGCCCGCGGCCTCCCACGCCCTGGCGGTTGAGTTGCGGAGCGCGCGGTGCGGGGAATCGGGCCACCCGACGTCGTACAGGTTGGGGTACCAGACCGCGTCGGTCTCGGCCGCGGCGATCAGGCGGCGCCGGTAGTCCTCGTGCACCGGCATCTCCTGCGCCAGCAGGAACCGCGTGCCAAGCATCGCGGCCTGGGCGCCAAGCGCGAGCACCGCCGCGACGCCCCGCGCGTCGCCGATCCCGCCGGCCGCGATCACCGGCACGGGCGCCACCGCGTCGACCACGGCGGGCACCAGCGGCAGCGTCGCGACCTTGCCCCAAACGTGCCCGCCCGCCTCCCAGCCCTGCGCGACGATGACATCCACGCCGGATCCGACCGCCCGCCGGGCCTCCTCGGCGCTGCCGACGGTATGCATGACGATCCCCCCGGCGTCGTGCACCCGCTCGACGTAGCCGCCTGGATCGCCCCAGAAGAACAGCACGATCCGCAGCCCGGCCACCAGCGCCTGGTCAAGGCGCTCGTGCATGTCCCCGGTCAGGACCAGGTTGCCGGCGAACGGCCGCGCGGTCAGCGCGGCGGTCTCGCGAACCAGGCCCGCGACGTCGGCCGTCCACGTCAGCGCCACCGTGCCGAGCGCGCCGGCATTCGAGACCGCCGCGGTCAGCCCGGGCACGTCCGCTATCGGCGCCAGGACGACCGGCTGGTCGATCCCGAGCAACTCACACACCGGCGTCCGCATTGCCTGGCCCCTTCGTGATTTCGTGCTGACCGTCAGGTGGAGTCTCAGGTGTACGAGGTCGGGGCCGAGCCGGCCCGCTGGTCCCAGCCGTGGAAGTGCGAGTAGTCGCCCGCGTCCCAGGCTTCGCGCAGCCCCGGGGCGCTCAGGTCCCAGTCGGGACGGATCTCGCTGGTGACGGCGCGCAGGTCGCGCCACAGGTCGTAGAACGACGGACGGCCCCAGAACCAGTAGCCGTTATAAACGCTGTGCACGACAAGGCCCGGCTTGAGCACCAGCGTGTGCGGGATCATCGGGTTGTGCTCGGGGTCGGTGTACTCGGCGATGTCCAGGTCCTGCTGCACGGTCCGGCCGGGATCGGACAGGAACGTCCACTGGGCGCCCACCGACGCGCGGAACTCTTGCAGCGTGTGGTGGTCGTCGGTGGCGATGGTGGCGACCTGGGTGTAGCCCACCGCGATCTTCGGGTAGTTGGCCGCCAGCTCCAGGTGCTGCTGGTGCTCCTTGGGGCAGTAGTTGCCGCGCGCCAGGGTGAGGATCAGCGGATCGCGGCCCTGCAGCTCGCTGAGCTTGCGCACCGTGCCGGCATGGTCCGGGAGAGCGTAGTCGGGGAAGGTGCCGCCAGGCCTGATGTCAGGACGCATCGGAAGACCGCCTCTCTTCGTGTCGGGAAAACGATCGCACGCGAAGCGCGCCATTACCACCGTAGGACCCCCTGGCCCGTCCCCTGGTTGCACCAGTTCCCCGCTCAGCCGCGACCGAATCGCGGGCCGTGGCCGCTCACAGGTCGAGGACGAGGTCCTCGCCCGGCTGCGAGCAGCAGATGAGCGCGCTGCCGTCGGCGGGGTCGTCGACCGGGGCCGGGTCGTAGCCGACCTTTCCTGAGATGACCGCCGTCTCGCAGGTATGGCACACGCCGGTGCGGCATGACCAGCGCACCGGCACGTCGCAGGCCTCGGCGAACTCGAGCAGGCTGGCGTAGCCAGCGTCCCAGGGCGCGCTCAGGTCGCTGCGGGCGAACGTGACCAGGGGACCGGTCCCCGGCTGGCCAGCGGGCGGGTGCGGCCGGCGGGCGGGCGCGGGCGCGATGCCCGGGGTAATCGCGGGCCCGGCGCCGAAGACCTCGGTGCGGATGCGGGCGGCCTGGATGCCGTACGCGGCCAGGGCGGCGGATATGTCCGCCATGAAGGCGGGGGGCCCGCACAGGTAGGCATCGGCGTCGCTTGGCAGGTCAAGGGCGGCCAGGACCGGCGCCGACAGGCGCCCCGCGGTGTCGTAGTCGCGACCCAGGACGTCATCGGGGCCCGGGTCGCTGTAGCAGACGTGCCGGCGCGCGCCGGGCAGCGTGGCCAGCAGGGCGCGGGATTCGGCGGCGAACGGCTCGTCGGCGCGGCGGCGCGCGCCGTGCAGCCACCAGATGTCCCTGGCTGACCGGGCGGCGGCCAGCGCGTGCAGCATGGCGAGCACGGGGGTGGCGCCGACGCCCGCGCTGATCAGCAGCACGGGTCCCGCACCGGGGCGCAGGGTGAAGGTGCCGCGCGGGGCGGCCGCCTCGAGCAGGTCGCCCGCCCGCACCCGGGTGTGCAGGAACTGGCTGGCGGCTCCGTGCTCCTCTCGCTTGACGCTGACGCGGTAGTCGCGGGCACCCGGGGGTCCCGACAGCGAGTAGCTGCGCAGCAGCGGCCGCCCGGCGGGGTCGGGGTGCAGGCGCAGCGTCAGGAACTGCCCGGGCCGGGCGGCCGGCACGCTCCCGCCCCCGGGGTCGGCCAGGTGCAGCGAGATCACCGTCTCGCTCTCCTGGCCGACCCCGGTCACGGCCAGCGGCCGGAACCCGGGCCAGGCCGGGGGCGGGGCCGCTTCGGTGAGGCCGGCGTTGCCGTTGCCGCGGCCGGCCTCGTCGAGCATCTCCTTGAATGAGCCCTTCCACCCGGCGCTGAGCGCCGGGATGCGCAGCGCGCGCAGCAGTTGCTGCCGGGGATGCCCGGGCAGGTACAGCAGCGCGTCCGTCTCCGCGACCGTCATGCCCTCCGGGCCGTCGGCGATCTTGACGATCTCCTGGCCGGCCGCCACCGCGCCCTCGGTCAGCACGCGGAAGTAGAACCCGGGCCGGTGACGGGAAACCAGCAGCGCCGGCATCCGGGGATCGTTCATCCGGATGCCGACCCGGAAGCAGGTGACCCGCGGCTGGGTCACCTCGAAGACCGCGTCGCCGATCCGGTACCGGTCACCGATGCACACCTGGTCGTCGGCCAGGCCCTGCACGGTGAAGTTCTCACCGAACTGCCCGTACACGAAGTCATCCCGGCCAAGTTCTTCCCGCCAGTACTGGTAGGACTCGACCTGGTATACGAACACCGCCCGCTGCTCGCCGCCGTGCCCGGCCAGGTCACCCTGCCCGTCGCCGTCGATATTGAGCCGCCGCGCCATCCGCGGCCCGGCGACCGGCTTCTTCCACACCGCCGTGTGCACCGTCTTGCCGTGCCAGGTCACGTCCTGCGGCAGCCCCACGTTGAGCGACAGCAGAGTCCCGGCCTGTTGCCCCGAAGTCACCACTCAACCCTCTCACGGGGCTGAGCCGCTCGCGCCCGTGACCACCCCTGGCCCTGGCCGCCCTGACTGAGGAGCACCGGGCGGGCGTTCACCATGCCCAGGACTGGCCAAGGGAGCCGCTGCCCGCGCCGGGGGTGATGTCGCGGGCGACGCTCGTGATGAACTCCCGTGCTGCCTCGATGAGTTCCAGCCTGACCTGATCGCAGCCGTCCGGGGTCGGGGCACCCGGCGGCACCTGGCAGGCCCCGGACAGGGTAAGCGCACTGCACCCCTGTTCGGTGGCCGGGGCCAGGACGATGCTGCCCGTCAACCGGACGGTGAACTCGTCGTCCGGCTCAACCGGTTCCCACCCGACCGGAAGTACCACGTGGTCTCCGGCGGGGGCGGTCATTTCCCCGAACGTCACCGCGGTCAGCACCGCTCTGCCGTCAGCGGCCATACCCGGCCGTCCCCGCCCGGCGGGATGCCCGTTCCATGCCGCCTGCCGTTGCGGCAGGCTCATTATCCAGCTGGCGCCGGCCAGGCTGGCCAGCCCGACACACGCGGCATCCATCTCAGTGTGCAGGATGATTTTCGCGCCGGTCATCATGCCCCAAGTACACCTGGCCGCACAGCGGCGCGGCAGGAGCCTTAGTCCTTATCAGGCGGGTCTTTTGGATCCGCCGGCCGGCTAAGCGCGCATGTTCAGCGCGTCGATCAGGGCTTTCGTGACGTCCTTGGTGGTGGCCGTGCCGCCGAGGTCGCGGGTGAGGACGCCGGCGCCGGTGACCGCCTCGATCGCCGCGTGCAGCCGGGACGCCTCGGCGGGCAGGCCGAGGTGCTCGAGCATCAGGGCGGCGCTGCCGACGGCACCGACCGGGTTGGCCAGTCCTTGCCCGGCGATGTCCGGCGCGGAGCCGTGCACGGGCTCGAACATGCTGGGGAAGCGCCGCTGCGGGTTCAGGTTGGCGCTGGCCGCCAGGCCGAGGCTGCCGGCCAGCGCGCTGCCGAGGTCGGACAGGATGTCCGCGTG
>Ga0265338_10007748_pt1 | contig 13216 bp, 6 predicted proteins | sample 42126metaG_FD_193579 | JGI IMG/M metagenome (GOLD analysis project Ga0265338, IMG submission 193579) | Rhizosphere microbial communities from Carex aquatilis grown in University of Washington, Seatle, WA, United States - 4-21-26 metaG | ecosystem: Host-associated > Plants > Roots > Rhizosphere >... | reverse complement strand
GCAGCCAGTAGTCCATGGCGAAGAAGGCGGCCGGCCAGGCGATCAGGTTGGCCCACAGAACCGGCTGGGTGAACTGCCACAGCAGCAGCCGCACCACGTCGGTCGACGACGCGCCCATGGCCTTGCGCACCCCGATCTCCTTGGTGCGCCGCTCGGTGATGAAGGCCGCCAGGGCGAACAGGCCCAGGCAGGCGATGACGACGGCGAGGCCCGCGCAGATGGCGATGGCCGTCCCCTGGGTGATCACGTCGCGGTACAAGCTCTGCACCGCGGCGTCCTCGAAGGCGTAGGCCAGGGGCCGGTCATGGCCGAGCCGGCGCCACAAGGCATCCATGGCGCGCAGGGTTTCGGGCATCCACGCGCCGTCGAGCTTGGCGACGACGAAGCGATCCTGGGCAGGTTCGACGTCGTAGATCATCGGCTGGATGGCCGAGCGGATCGAGCCGAGCGTGAAGTCGTGAACCACGCCGATCACCTGCGACGGATGGGCCGGCGGCGCGGTGTTGTTGTTGACCGCCGCCGACCAGCGGGCCCAGTCGATGGTCTTGCCCACGGCGTCGGCCGGATTGGAAAAGCCGAGCTGGCGCGCGCCGCTTTCGTTCAGCACCACGGTCGGCTGCAGGTCAGGGCCGGCGTCCGGCCGACGCAGCACGACATCCTCGCCGTGGGAGTCCGAGAATAGGCGGCCCGCCAGGGGCTTGACGCCGTGCATCTCGAAGAAGCCGACCTCCACTGTGCCCAGGCCGATGGTCCGAGTAGACCGGTCGGGCATGACGACGAAGGTGCTGGTCGCGCCCACCGCCATGGAGGCGAAGGAGCCGCAGCTCACCTGTCTGACGCCAGGGATCGTCGCCAATTCGTCGCGGAAGGCCGAACGGCAGCTGGTGTCGATGCGCAGGTTCTGGCTGGTGTCGAGCCTCAAGGCGTCGTGCAAGGCGAACTGGGTCTGGCGATAGACGGTGGCCGTCACCAGGATCAGGCCGATGACGATGGCGAACTGGGCCGCCACCAGGACCTGGCGCGCCGCGGCCGAGCCGGGGGACGCCGGCGCTCCGACCTTCAGGGTCGTCGCCGGGCGGAAGCCCGAGAGCAACAGCGCCGGATAGACGCCGGCGAGCACCGCGGTCAGCAGCGCCGCGCCGACGACCGCGCCCGCCAGCCACGGATCGCCGAAATAGTCGAACGCCATGGTCTTCTGCAGGAAGGCGTTCAGGGAGGGCAGTGTCAGTTCGGCCAGGACGATGGCCGCGATCATGGCGATCGCCACATAGAGCAGGGCCTCGCCCATGAACTGGATGATCAGGTCGCGCCGCGTGGCGCCCGACGCCTTGCGAACCCCGACTTCCACCGCGCGGCGGGTGGCGCGGGCGGTCATCAGGGTCACGAAGTTGATCGCCGCGATCAGCACGATCAGCACGCCCTCGCCCGCGACCCCCGCGTCGACCCGGGCGTCGCCGGGCGGGCGCAGGGTGTCATCGGCGGCCCCGAAGGCTTTGGACCCTTGGAAATGCAGCGATGTCAGGGGCGTGAGCGGGAAACCCATCGCCGACGGGCCCTTGTTGGCGGTCGGGAAGCGCCGGTTGGCGAAGCCGGGCAGGCGCGAACGCACCGCATCGGCGGACGCGCCGGGCTTGAGCTTCACATAAGTCAGGGCGGTGGAGTTGAACGGCGAGGGATGACGGTCGTCCAGGGAGAGCAGGGAGGCGGAGGAGCGGCCCGAGGCGAACATCTGGGTCCGCAGGTGGCTGTTGGACGGGATGTCCTGCAACACGGCCATGACCCTCATGGTGCGGAAGTTGGTCAGCAGGCGCTGCTCGTCCAGCGGCAGACCGGGGATCTCAAGGGCGGTGTTGATCTGCAGCGTCCGGCCGATGGGGGCGTCCTGGCCGAAGTACTTGCGGGCCATGGCGCGGGTCAGCACCAGGCCGTCCGGCGCGGCCATGGCCGCGTTGGGATCACCCGCCAGCACCGGCAGGGCCATGATCTTGAAGAAGTCCGGATCGACCCACGCCAGCGGCTCTTCGGTGGCCGTATCGTCCTTCTTCACCACCGCCTTCCAGCCTTCCAGGCGGGCCACGGACTCGATCTCCGGGAAGTCGAGCTTGAGCAGTCGCGCCACCATCGGGGAGGTCTGCTCGAGCTGCATCGGCTTGGCGGCGGGCAGGGTGATCACCGACGACACCCGGTAGACACGCTGATGGTCGGGGACGAAGCGGTCGAAGCTGTATTCGTCGCGCAGGAACAGCCCGATCAGGATCGCCGCGGCGAAGCTGACCGCCAGGCCCAGGATGGTGATCCCGGCGTAGAAGCCGTTGCGGCCGATGTTGCCGAAGGCGGCGGAGACGTAGTTGCGCAGCATCGCCGCTCCTATTCGTAGCGCAGAGCGGCCGCGGGCTTGGAGCGGGCGACCATCCAGGATTGGAAAGAGACCGTGGCCCAGGCGATCAGGGCAGCCGCGGCGGCCGCGGCCACGAACAGCCACACCGGCTGGCCCACGCGATAGGCGAAGCCGTGCAGCCAGTAGTCCATGGCGAAGAAGGCGGCCGGCCAGGCGATCAGGTTGGCCCACAGAACCGGCTGGGTGAACTGCCACAGCAGCAGCCGCACCACGTCGGTCGACGAGGCGCCCATGGCCTTGCGCACCCCGATCTCCTTGATGCGCCGCTCGGTGACGAAGGCGGCCAGGGCGAACAGGCCCAGGCAGGCGATCAGGATCGCCAGACCCGAGCACACGCCGATGAACACCCCTTGGATGATCACGTCCTGGTAGAGGTCCTGGACCGCCTGCGTCTCGAAGACGACGTGCGGCGGCCCGTCGTGGCCCGTGCGCCGCCAGAGCTGGCGCAAGCCCTCCAGCGCCTCGGACATGCGCTGGCGATCGAGTTTCATGACCAGGTAGCTGGACTGGATCGAGTCGACAAAGAAGATCGTGGGGTTCACCGCCGATCGCGCCGAGCCGAGAGTGAAGTCCGGGACCACCCCGATCACCGGCAACGGAGGACTGCCCATATCGTGACCCGCCGGATCCTTGCCCGCAGAAACGGGCAGGGTATTGCCGACGGCTGCGGCGGGACTGGGTAGGTTCAGGAAACGTACGGCGCTTTCGTTGAGGACGATGCTCGGGCGCAGGTGCGCCCGCAGATCGGGCGTCATGTCCGGGCGGTCCAGCACGAGGTCCTCGCCCCGGCTCCTGGAGAAGAACCGGCCCGCCACCGGCTTCAGGCCGTGAAGCTCGAAAAAGCCCACGCCGACGGGTGCGATGTACAGGGTCCGCACGGTACGGTCGGGCGAGAGGACTTGGGTCTGGCGGGTGCCCAGCGCCATGGCCGGGCCGCTGGCGCAGGCGACGGCCTTCACGCCCGGAACGGTTCTCGATTCCCGGTCGAAGGCGGAGTTGCAGGGGCCGGACAGACGGATCACCTGGTCGATATCCAACCGGAGGGCGTCATTGAGGACAAACTGGGTCTGCCGGTAGATCGTCGCGGTCATCACGATCAGGCCGATCAGGATGGCGAACTGGGCGATCACCAGGCCCTGGCGCACCGAGACGGAGCCGGTGGACAGGCCCGCTCCCCCTTTCAGGGCCGCCGCCGGACGGAAGGACGACAGGATCAGCGCGGGATAGGCGCCTGCGAGACCGGTGGTGAGCAGCGCCGCCGCGACCAAGGCTCCGATCAGGCCAGGATCGGCCAGGTAGTCGAATCGCAGGTTGCGCCCGAGGAAAGCGTTCAGGCTGGGCAACGTCAGTTCGGCCGCCACCACGGCCACGAGCATGGCGGTCACCACATAGATCACGGCCTCGCCCAGGAACTGAACGATGAGGTCGCGGCGGCGCGCGCCCGTGGCCTTGCGCACCCCGACTTCCACCGCTCGCCGCGCGCCCCGCGCGGTCATCAGGGTCACGAAATTGATGCCCGCAATCGCCACGATCAGCACGCCCACGGCGGCGATGGCGATGTCCACCCGATGATCGGCCGAGGGGCGCAGGATCGACGTCAGGCCGATGCCGATGGGGATGAAGTGCATCTGGTCGAGTGGAGCCAGCCAGAATCGGTTCTCCGAGTGTTGGCCGGGCGGCCCGGGATAGCCGCGATCCTCGAAGGCCTGCAGCCGGGTGGTCCACCCGGCTGGCGAGGCGCCGGGCTTCAGCCTGACATAGGCCATCTCGAACTCGTTGCCGTCGTTCGGGTGGCGATCCTCAATGGCGACCGGGGAGAAGGACGCCCGGCCCGACGCGAAGATCTGGATGGTCAGGTGGCTCGACGATTGCGGGTCGTCGAGGACCGCCGCGACCCGCATGGGATGGAATCCGGATATCGCCTGAACCTCGCCAGGCGGCAGGCCCAGCCGGCCCTGCGTCTGGGCGTCGACCAGCAGGGTGCGGCCGATCGGCTTGTCGACACCGAAATACCGCCGCGCCGCCGACCGGGTGAGCACCAGGCTGTCGGGGCTGGCCAGGGCGGCGTTCGGGTCGCCGGCCAGGACCGGATAGGGCATCACCTTGAAGAAGTCCGGATCGGCCCAGGTGACCCAGTCATTGGTCGCCTTGTCGCCGATCTTCAGGACGCTGAGCGAGGTGGCGATGCGGGCCGCGGACTGCACCTCGGGGAAGTCCAGCTTCAGCCTGGCGGTCGCGGTGGATGGCACGACGTCGATGGGTCGCGGCTTCTGGCCGGGCAGGATCAGGCGAAGGTTCAGCCGGTAGACCTGCTCGTGCCCCGGCACGAAGCGGTCGAAGCTGTACTCATCGCGCACATACAGCCCGACCAGGATCGCCGCGGTGAAGCTGACCGCCAGGCCCAGGATGGTGATCGCGGCGTAGAGGCCGTTGCGGCCCATGTTGCCGATCGCGGCGGAGACATAGTTGCGCAGCATCGGACGCTCCTATTCGTAGCGCAGCGCGCTCACCGGCTTGGCGCCGGCGACGCGGAGGGTGTGGGTGAGCACGGTGGCGAGGGCGATGAAGAGGGCGGCGGCCGCCGCCGCCAGGAACATCCAGGGCTGCAGCCCGATGTGTCGCGAGAAGCCTTCCAGCCAGCGGCTGAGCGTCCACCAGCCCAGCGGCCAGGCGATCAGGTTGGCCCACAGCACGGGCTGGGCGAAGGACCACAGCATCAGGCGCAGGATGTCGGGAGCCGACGCGCCCATCGCCCGGCGCACGCCGATCTCCTTGGTGCGTTGCTCAGTGGTGAAGGCCGCCAGTCCGAACAGGCCGAGACAGGCGATGAGGACGGCCACGGCGGCGAGCCCCTCGATCAGCCAGCCGTGGCGGATGGTGTTGGCATAGACGGTGTTCAGGTACTCGTCGGTGAAGCGGCGTGGGATAGGCTTCGGATCGCCGGCCTCCCTCCAGATGCGATCAATCGCGCCTAGGGTCTCGGGAATACGGCCCGCCTTGATCTTCACGCTCAGGACCGTCGAGATCAGTGGCAAGACCGGATAGATCGAGGGCTTGGGCGGGCCGTGCGTGAGGTCGAACTGGGTGTCGGCCACAACGCCTGTCACCACCTGGGTTTCGAAGGTTGCCGGCGCGATCTCGTATTGCGTGCGGAATGACCTGCCGATGGCGTCTTGCGGCCGGACCAAGCCCATGGCCCGCGCCATGGCGGCGTTGACCGTGACGTTGCGAGAAAGGCGCAGCTGTCCCCTGAGCCCTGGCGGCTCCATGGAAGCGTCGTCGCCGTGGGTCGGGGTCGGAAGACGGCCGGCCAGGAGCTTCACCCCATAGAGTTGGAAGAAGCCGAAATCGATCGGCTCCAGGCCGGCATTCAATTCGCGGCCGTCGTGCAGGTGGACGGTTTCGTTGAAGTCGCCGGCGCCGAGGGGATTGTCCGACGAGCAGGCCACTCCCGCCACGCCCGGCAGACGGGCGATCCGGTCCACCAGGGCGCGATAGCGACTCTCTCCGAGGTTGATGCATCGGGTCGCGACCTGCAGCACCTGGTCGGTGTCCATGCCGGTCGCCTTGGTCATGGCGAAATGGGTCTGGCGGCTGATCACCATCACCGCCAGCAGCAGCCCGATCAGGACTGTGAACTGCAAGGTGACCAGTCCCTGGCGCAGCAGGGTCGAACCACCGACCCGGGCCTTCAGGCCCTTGAGCACCTCCGCCGGCCGGAAGCTGGCCAGGACGAAGGCGGGATAGACGCCGGCCGCCGCGCCGACCAGAAGACCGAGGCCGATGGCGAACAACAGGGCCGCCGGGTCGCGCCAATAGACGAGTGCCATGTCCCGTTGCAACAGGGCGTTCACGCCCGGGAGCGCCAGCTCCGCCAGCGCCAGGGCGACGATCGCCGCCAACAAGCCCTGCAGAACGGACTCGCCGATGAACTGCAGCACCAGGTGACGCTGCTGCGCCCCGGCGGTCTTGCGCACCCCCACCTCCACGGCGCGCCGGGCGGCGCGGGCGGTCATGAGGTTGAGGAAGTTGATCGCGGCGATCAGCACGATCAGGCCGGCGATTCCCGCCAGCGCGGCCAACACCTTGGCGTCGCCCGGCGGGATGTCCGAGTCGAGCGCATCCTTCATCATATGCAGCTCCCCGTCGGGGATCGCCGACAGGGCCACGCCTTTGGCGAACAGCGTAAGGGGCGCGCCAGGGATCGGCGGGAAGACGCGCTGCTTGACGAACTGGGGCAGGCCCCGGTCGATCGCGGCCGCCTGGGCGGGGTCGGCCAGTCGGAAATAGATCCGGCCGGATACGGCGTAGGCGCCCAGCGAGACGTGCGCCGCGGCGCGACGCGAATAGGGCGAGACCGCCGAGGCGCCGGGCAGGAACAGTTCTGATTTGAAGTTCGAATTCCCGGGCAGGTCTTCGATCACCGCCGTGACCTTGAACGGCGTCGTGCGATCGACCAGCAGGGTATGGCCGATGGGCGCGTCAAGGCCGAAATAGCGGCGCGCCGCGGCCCGGGTCAGAACCAAGCCGTCAGGCTGGCGCATGGCCGTCTGCAGGTTGCCCGCCAGGGTCTTGAACCGGAACAGGTCGAAGAAGTCCGGATCGACCCACGCGACGTCTTCGTTCGCCTCGATCTGGCCTCGGGTCAGGGTCCGGGTTTGCGGTCCGTAGCGGACGACGGTCTTGGCCTGGGGGAAATCAAGCTGGAACGGCGCCGCCATCTCCGGCGGCGTCTGGGCCGAGTAGCCCCTGAGCCCGTCCACGTCGAAATGATCGACCAGGACGTATATATTGCGATCGCCGGGGATGAAGCGGTCGAACGTCAGCTCGTCGCGCACGTACAGCGCGGTCAACATGGCGACGGCCATGCCGATGGCGAGGCCGCCGATCGAGATGGCGGCGTAGAGGCGGTTGCGCGCCAGGTTGCGCAGGGTCGCGGCGAGGATGTTGCGGAACATCGCGGCCTCTATTCGTAGCGCAGCGCGCCGACCGGCTTGGCGCCGGCGACACGGAGGGCATGACCGGACACGGACAGGGCGGCGATCGCCAGCGCGGCGCCGCCGGCGGCAAGGAAGTACCAGGGCGACAGGTCGATCCTTGCAGCGAACCCCTGCAGCCACCGGTTCATCACCCACCAGCCGACGGGCCAGGCGATCAGGTTGGCCCACAGCACGGGCTGGGCGAAGGACCACAGCATCAGGCGCAGAACGGCGGCGGTCGAAGCCCCCATCGCCTTGCGCACGCCGATCTCCTTGGTGCGCTGCTCGGCGGTGAAGGCGGCCGTGCCGAACAGGCCCATGGCGGCGATGAGCACGGCCACGCCGGCCAGGGCGCCGATCAGCCACCCCTCGCGGATCACGCCGGCATAGACCTGGTTCAGGTGGTCGCTTTCGAAACGCCACAGTAGCGGTATGCCCGGGCCGCTGGCCTGCCAGGCCGCCTTCACGGCGGCGATGGTCTCGGGGATGTGGTCCGCCGCGACCTTGAAGCTGAGGTCGGCGTCCGAGTCTGGGACCACCGGGAAATAAGCCGGCTCGACCGGGCCCTTGGTCAGGTCGAAGGCGTAATCCGGAATGACGCCGATGATCTGCAGCGGCGTAAATTGCTTGGGCAGGTTGGAGGCCTGGAAAACGGCGCCGATCGCGGCCTGTGGCGAGGCCAGGCCCAGGGCGCGCACCATCGCCTGGTTGATGACCGTTCCCTGAGGCAAGGCGTTGTCGCCCCGGGGGTCGTCGAAGGCGGTTCCGTCTCCGCCGTGGCTGCGATCGGGCAGCCGGCCCGCCAGGGCGCGCAGGCCATAGAGCTCGAAGAAGCCCCAGTCCACAGGCTTGATGCCGGCCGTCAGCTGCCGTCCGTCCGGCGTCCTGATCGGCTCGTCGAATGTGCTCCGGCCCAGCGCCTGACGGCTGGAGCAGGTGAATCCCTTCACACCGGGAATGCGGCCGAGTCGCTCGGCGAAGGCGCCATGACACGATGGTCCGCCGGTGACGATCACCTGATCGGTGTCCAGGCCCGTGCCCTTGGTCAGGGCGAAACGGGTCTGGTTGGCGATCACCAGGATAGACGACAGGAGGCCGATCAGCAGGGTGAACTGCGCCACCACCAGCACCCGTCGCAGGGCCTGACGACCGCCGCCAGTCGTTCCAGGCTTGAACGCCGCCGACGGCCGGAACGACGAGAGCACCATCGCCGGATAGAGGCCCGCCAGCAGGCCCACCACCAGGATCAGGCCCGCGATCAGGCCCATCAGCTCGGGGTCGCGCCAGTAAGGGAAGCGGATCGAGCGCTGCACGAAGCTGTCCAGCGCCGGCAGTCCCGCCTCGGCCAGGGCCACGGCCAGGACGCCCGCCACGGCGGCGTAGATCAGGCTCTCGCCCAGGAACTGCAGCATCAGGTGACGGCGGGCCGCGCCCGAAACCTTGCGCACGCCCACCTCGACGGCGCGCCGCGCGGCGCGCGCGGTGGCGAGGTTGACGAAGTTGAGGCCGGCGGCGAGCAGGATGAGCATCGCAGTCGCGGTGAGGGCGGACAGTAGCGCCGGATTGGCCGGCGGCACTTCCGCGGTCGGATCGGGGATCAGATGCATCCGGCCGATCGGCGCCAGCGACATGGCCAGGGTCTTGCCGGAGGGCGTCTCGCTGAGGATCGGCGGCGGGAACATCCGCTCGCGGATCAAGGCTTGGAGCTGCCGGTCAACGCTCTTTGCCTGCCGGGGATCGGCCAGTTGCACGAAGGTGCGGAAAGCGAGCCATTTGGTCCCAGGGACATAGGGCTCGGTGTCGAACTGGGCCTGCGGCGCGATCGGCCCGAGGCCGGAGGCGAACACCTCGGCGGTGATATTGGTGTTGCTCGGCGGGTCCTCGATCACCGCCCCCACCGTCGCGATCTCGGTGATCACCTTGTTGGGCGCCGGGACCATCTGCAGCACGAGGCTGCGTCCCAGAGGCGCGTCGGCGCCGAAGTAGCGACGGGCGGCGCTGCGGGTCAGCACCAGGCCGTCCGGCCGCCGGATGGTGGCCTCCGGATCGCCGGCCAGGACCTTGGGCGGAATGACCCTGAAGAACTCCGGGTCGACCCAGCCCACGTCCTGGTAGACCGACGTGGCGCCCTGTTTGATGTACACCCAGGCGTTGTCGTAGCGGGCGACGCGCTTGACCGCCGGAATGCCGACCCTGATCCAGGACGCCATGGGCGCGACGGTTTCGGCCACCGTCTCTGGCCGTTCGCCCGGCGCGGCAAGATGGGTCTGCACCACGAAGGTCCGGTCGCGGTTCGGCAGGGTGCGGTCGAAGGTCAGCTCGTCGCGCACGAACAGGAACGTCAGAATCGCCGCCGCCATGCCGATGGCCAGGCTCGCGATGCTGATCGCGGCGTAGAGCCGGTTGCGCGCCAGGTTCCTCAGGGCCGCGGCGAGGACGTTCGAGAACATCGTCTCACGCCGCCAGCAGGCTTTCGGACACGACGCGGCCGTCCAGCAGGGTGATGGTGCGCTTGGCTTCGGCGGCGTGGACCAGGGAGTGGGTGACCATGACCACCGTCGCGCCGGCGCTCACCGCGCCGTCCAGCAGGCCCATCACCGCCTCGCCGTTGGCGGTGTCGAGGTTGCCGGTCGGTTCGTCGGCCAGGATCAGCTTGGGGCGCGAGACCAGGGCCCGGGCCACGGCCACGCGCTGCTGCTGGCCGCCGGAGAGCTGCTGCGGCCGGTGCTTGGCGCGGTGGCCGATGCCCACATGCTCCAGCGCCTCGGCCACCCGCTGCTTGCGCTCGCGCGCCGGCACCCCACGGTAGATCAGGGCCACCTCGACGTTCTCGGCCACCGTCAGGTCGTCGATCAGGTTGAAGCTCTGGAACACGAAGCCGATGTGGGCCCGGCGCAGCTGGGTCAGCTTGTCCTCCGAGTAGCCGGCGATCTCCTCGCCCATGAACTGGAAGCTGCCCTCGCTCGGGCTGTCGATCAGGCCGAGGATGTTGAGCAGGGTGGACTTGCCGCAACCGGACGGTCCGAGGATGGCGAGGAACTCGCCGCCGCCGATCTCGATGGAGACGCCGTCCAGCGCCCGCGTCTCCACCTCGGTGGTGCGGTAGCTTTTGACGATATCGGTAAGCTTCAGCATCTGGTTCCCCCTTTTGCTGCTTCACTTCAATTGGATGCGGTCGAGCTTCTCGTAGCCCTCGTAGTCCGAGGTGATCACCCGGTCGCCGGGCTGCAGGCCCGACAGAATCTCCACCTGTTCGGTGTTGCGCCGGCCGATCTTGATGCGGCGGCGGTCGGCGCGATGGCCGCCCTTGTCGAGCACGAACACGTAGTCGCCGCCCGAGCGTTCGAGGAAGGCGCCCGCCGGCAGCACCAGGGCGGGCTTGTCGTCGCCCAGCGACAGGCGTCCCTGCACCGCCGCGCCCGTGGTCAGGTTCGGCGGTTCCTTGTCGACGAAGGCCAGGTCGACGGTGAAGGCGCCGTTCTTGACCTGAGGATAGACGCGGATGGCATTCAGCCGCACGTCGCGGCCATCGAAGCTGGCCACCGCCGTCTGGCCCACCTGCACGCGGGGCAGGTAGTATTCGTCCACGTCCGCCGAAACCTTGAAGCCGGTGTCGGGCACCAGCTCCGCCAGGCGATCACCCTGCTTGGCGTTCTGGCCAAGCTTCAGGTCGAACACGGTCAGGCGGCCGGTCATGGGAGCTTTGACGACCAGGTCTTCCAGGCGATCACGGGCCTTGGACATGCTCTCTTCCAGGCGCGAGATCTCATCGCGGATGCCGGGCAGCTGCTGGCGGCGCAGATCGTCCTGGGCCTTGTTGGTGGCGGCCTGCACCGGGCGCTGCTTCAGGTCGAGGTCCAGTTCGTCCTTGAACTGATCGATCTGCTCCTGGGAGAACACGCCCGCCTCATAGCCGCCGCGGCGGTCGAGCGCCCGCCGCAGGCGGATAATGTCGAAGTCGATCTGATCCAGCTGCCGTTCGTTGGCGGCGTGGCTGGCTTCCAGTTGCGTCTCGAACGACTGGGCGGCGGTCAGGCCCTGAGCGGCGTAGGCTTCGCCCGTCAGCACGTCCCGCTCCACCTGGGTGTTGTGGAAGCGGACCAGGGGTTGGCCCTTGGTCACCCGGTCGCCGGCCTGGGCCAGGATCTCCTGCACCTGGCCGCCTTCCAGGGCGTCCAGATAGAGAGTGTCCTTGGGCGTCACCTTGCCTTGGAGCGGGGTGAAATCGTGGAACACGGCCTGGCTCACGGTGTCTATGGTGACGGTGGACGCGGATACACGCAGGGTCCTCGCAGATGCGCCGGACAGGGCCAGGGCGCTGAGGCCCCCCAGGGCGACCACGCCGAGCGCTGCGGCGCCGATCATCACCGACCTGCGGCGCCACCATGCCCGGGCAATCGGGCGATCCATCCCCACCGACATAAGTGCTCGTTCTCCCTCTGAGCCTCAGTATGCCGCCGCGCTGCCCGATGGAGAAATCCCTTGCAAACAATGACTTGGACGCCTCTTGAAGCCGCAGTCCACGCGCGGCTGTTCGGAAACGGACACCGCTCCGGATGGGGAAATATCGTGGGGACTGGGAAATCCGGCCGCACAGGCTAGGCTTGGGCCATGAAAGAGGCGCGGGCCATTCTCGTTCTCGACGACGACCCAGACGTGGCGCTGGCCGCGCGCTACGCCCTGTCGGGCGCCGCGGCGCGCATCGACAGCGCCGTCTCGCTGGATGGCCTGGAGCAGGCCCTGGACGCGGGCCGCTACGCCGCCGTCCTGCTCGACATGAACTTCGTGGCTGGCGAGAGCGGCGGACGCGCCGGCCTCGACGGTCTGACCCGGATCAGGGCCGCCGACCCGGCCCTCGCCGTGGTGCTGATGACCGCCTATGGCGGGGTGCAGGTGGCGGTGGAGGCGCTCAAGCGCGGGGCCGCCGACTTCGTGCTCAAACCGTGGAAGAACGAGCGGCTCATCGAGGCGCTGGGCGTGGCGATGGACTTGACCGAAGCGCGCCGGGCCACGCGCGGCGCGACCCTCGACGACCTGGAGCGCGAGGCCATCCGGCAGGCCCTGGCCGACCACGGCGGCAACATCTCCAAGGCCGCCGCCGCCCTCGGCGTCACGCGCCCGGCGCTCTACCGAAAGATCGAGAAGCATGGGCTCTGACCGGCCCCGGTCGGTTTCCCTGCCGCTGCGGCTCACCCTGGGCGCCGTGGTGTTCGCGGCCCTGATCTGGGGCTTTACCGAGCTTCTGGCCCATACCCGCCTCTACGCCACGGCCCTGATCGTCGGGGCCGCGGCCCTCCTGGCCCTGGTCGCCCTGTTCCGCATGGCCGGCCGGGCCGACGTGGTGCTGTCGCAGATCCTCGACCGCCTCACCTCCGGCGCGGCCGACCGCACCCTCGGGTCGTTGCAGGGCTTTCCGACCCTGGCGCGGGCGGCCGACATAGCCGCCGACCGGCTGCGGCGAGACCGCGAGGACCGCCAGCGCGAGATCGAATACCTCAAGGCCCTGCTCGACACCGTGCCGGCCGCCCTGCTGGTGCTGAAGGCCGACGGCAGCGTGGTCCTCGTGAACCGCGCCGCCTTCGTCCTGTCGGGCCGCGAGGCGCGGCGGCTGACCGACATCCCGGCCCTGGCCGGGGCGGCGAACGCGATCCTCGCCCTGCCGCCCGGCGCGCGCGCCATGCTGCCGGTGGCGCAGGACCGCAAGATGTTCGTCTCCGTCAGTCAGCTCGGCGGGCCCCTCGACGAGCCCTTGCGGCTGGCGGCCCTGCAGCCCGTGGCCGGCGGGCTCGATGTGGTCGAGCAGGCGGCGTGGCGCGACCTGATGCGGGTCCTGGCCCAC
>Ga0265338_10007747_pt1 | contig 13217 bp, 19 predicted proteins | sample 42126metaG_FD_193579 | JGI IMG/M metagenome (GOLD analysis project Ga0265338, IMG submission 193579) | Rhizosphere microbial communities from Carex aquatilis grown in University of Washington, Seatle, WA, United States - 4-21-26 metaG | ecosystem: Host-associated > Plants > Roots > Rhizosphere... | reverse complement strand
AATACTTCTAATCGACTTTCCAGCCCACAAACCCGCCTGGATCTTCTCGCGTTCTTCAACCCCCAAATGTGTGTATTTCATACCTCATATTTTAACGGGTGTTGCACTTGAAGGTTGAATCTGCCGTAGCATCTATATACAAATTGTAATTTTTATGCTTCCATGTACTTAGAAAGACATGGATCTATGCTTAATCAAAATACCATAAAACAGTGCGGCTCATTGCAGGAGCTCGTTGCCAGAAATCTTCCCGAATTAGCTAAAGACGACCTGGAATTTTGGAATGCTCGGCAAGCATTTCTTCGATCAGAGCTATCGAGAATTCTTTGTGTGCCAAAAACTCAGAAGCAGAAACCAAAAGAATACTCATCGTTGGAGTTGTCGATAATTAAAGCTGCCGAAAATGGTTGCGACGTTGGCTAATTAAAAGCCAGTCAACATTATTGTTCATAGGAACTTTACACGCGCTAGACTTGCACTTTTTGCAGGCCGGCGCTTTTTTCTTGCCCACAAAATTGACAAGAATGTTGTTAATTTTCATTGCCCGATAAATTGAAAGGGAAGAAGTATTTGAAGAGGAAAAAATAATATGTTACTCTTTGGTTAAACTGAACAAAGAAAGGATACTTATGATCATTCAAAAAATATGCGGTCACCTGTGCCGTATCGTCTCGAACATGTTTTGCATAGGATTCGGTGGTTGCTCGTGGGGTGGAGCTACAAACAGGAATGGGGCTCGAAGCGAATGGACCTACCTGAGCGGACTTGGGCCTGCGACGATGATTGTCCGCAACGGACAGTCACAATCCACCCTCGGCCTCTGTGCGGTCCATGTTGAGTACGACTCTACTAATGAGCGCGGAAAGGTGCTCTCCTGCAAATGGATAGTTGGTCAAAGGAAAAAAGGCGACCGGCTGATTATTGGGCGCTCTCGGGTGGTTCGAGAGCAACAGAAACTGCGGCAGATATCTACATCGGGACCGATGCAAGGCTGTCTTCAATGATTCTTACAAGCTCCACATCGCGCCAGGCCCTCACCGGTTGGCGCTTTCTTCTTGAAAAATAGCGCGAGAGGGTGTAGCATCATCAGCGGAAAGGAAACATCGTTATGTCTCATTCTTTGACTGAAAAGGCGCCGAGCCCCGCGCAGAAGGAGGAATTGTCGGAAGGCAAGAGGTTCGCCATGTTCACCCTTTGCGGCACCTTGGCCGTCCTCGCCCTCGGCGTCATTTTCGCCCTTAGCTGTTTCAAGCTGGTGAAGTACGCCGCAGGAGTCCACTCCTTTGGGCTGACGCTCTTTGCATGGCTTGGCATCATCGGCGGGACCGGGGTCGTCATATCATGCCTCATGATCGCCGCCGCCGTCTTTTGCCTCGCGCTCTTGGCAAGGCTCTGCCGCGCCACATGAAGGCTCATCTCTCACGCGCCGACTCCCACCGGGGTTGGCGCTTTTTTCTTGCCGTTGAAAGTTGGCAAGATTCTTGTCAACTTTTTGTTGCCAAGGAAATTGAAAGGGAAGAAGTATTTGAAGAGGAAGGGACCGAAAAAATAAATTGTGCTAAACTGTATGTGCCGAATTACCATTTTTATATAAAACACATATGACGAACAACAAAACATGTGGCTCGTGCGAGTCATGCGAGAATTGGAATCCAAAGGAGATCGGCGGCTTGAAAGGATTTATGAAGCAGCTCTATGTCCATCACAAGCCCTCCGGCGGCGCGCTCATCCTGCGCATCGCCTTGGCTCTCGTCTTTATCGCCGAGGGTTGGGCAAAGCTCACGAACGTAGGGGTCACGGAACATTTTTTTGCCACGCTCGGATTGTCTTGGGGCTGGGCACTCCTCGTCATGTATACAGAATTCGTCGGCGGCGTCATGCTCCTCGCCGGCCTCCTAACGAAGCCCGTCTGTGTCGCTCTCGCCATCGACATGGCGGTCGTCGTCTGGGGAGTGCCGTCGCATGGCGGGCCGTTCTGGGGACATCCGTTCGAATTCTTCCTTCTTCTCACGCTCCTCTCGCTCTATGTCGGCGGCCCGGGAAAATATTCTCTGGCGTTCTTTCCGCTCAAGGGAAAGTCCTGATGCAGCGCGGATCGAATCTCTATGAATAAGAAAACGCCGGATCCTTTCGGGTCCGGCGATTTTGTAGATTGTTTTCAGGCTAAAACGAGGTTTTGCCCGGCGTGACGATCTTCTGCGTTGAAAAACTGGAGTTCACCGACGGCAGTCGGCAGCCTCGTCGGCCGCTCTTGCCTGGTGAGCAGTGTTGGGATTCCACAGTTTCCCGCGATCTTCGCGAGTTGAATCCCCTCAAAGAGGCCGCAGATGATTGCAACGTCGACCTCCGCAAGCCTCATCTGTGCTTCAGTCAAGCTCGTGGCAACCACGATCTCGAACTGCACCCCAGTTTGCTTTTGGAAACTGCGCAGCCGGAGAACGATCTCTGCCGCTGCGCTGGGCATCTCATACACCAAGATTTTTTTAATGTTCATTTTTTTCCTTCAAGTTCTTTGTTTACTACATGTACCTGTAGTCCATTATACACGTTTTGAAATATTTGTCAAACTCTAATTTTAACCTTATTTATAGCTTCGAACCACTGTATCCGTCTGTTCCTCCTAAACCACGTCATTTGCCGCCTGGCAAAATGCCATATCGCGGTATTGAGCCGCTCGACGAAATCTTCCTTTGACATCTTGCCCTGCAGATATAGCGCCTCGTAGCGATATTCGAGGCCGAGCTCGTCCATGCGCTTCCATGACAATCCGCCATCGTGCAATCGCCGCGCTTCGGCCAGCATGCCGTGCCGGAGGCGCTTCAAAAGGCGGCTCCGGATCCTCTTTTTCAATTCATCGTAGGATGGCTTGACGCCAATGAAAATAGGCGCATACTTATGGCGCAGGGGCCGGCATTCGGACACGGTTTCGGCAGGTGAGATATCGTCAAGCACGAGAACACGCTCGCTATTCATTGTGATCCCGCCGGTCCCTCTTGATCTTTTTAGAGATGCAGTCGCAACTTCTATCGCCCGGACTATGCGCCGGGCGTTCTTTTTTTCAGAGTCGCTCGCTACAATCGCGCGCCAGCGCTTTTTGTCGAGTCTTTTTAGGATAAGCAGAAGGGAAGCGGGGCCTTTCTTTTCCAATTTTTTGCGGAGACCCTCGTCCGGCGGCACGTTCGGAAAAGGATCCTCGTCGAATATCGCATCGATATAGAAGCCTGTGCCGCCGCAGACGATAGGCAGCTTGCCGCGGGAGGTGATATCGTCGATCGCCGCGCGCGCGAGGAATCGGTAATTCTCCGCGGTAAAGCGCCTCTTCGGATCGGCGACGTCGAGGAGGTGATGCGGAACGCCCCGCATCTCCCGGCGCGTTATCTTGCCCGTGCCGATATCCATCCCGCGATACACCTGCCTCGAATCAGCCGAAACCACCTCGCCGTTCAATTTTTTGGCAAAGGAAACAGCCAGGTCGCTCTTGCCACAGGCAGTCGGACCGAGGATGACGAGGATCTTTTGTTTTTTTATTTTAAGATTTTTTTTCATATCCATTGACACAAGGGGCATCATTTGCGAATATGCTTACTGGACCAGTCGCCAGGCTACAGGAGCTCACCTTCCTCAAGGAAACCAAGCATCTCCAAATTGTTTATATGTATGTTAAATCGGCCCTTGTTCTGCCCCTCACTGACGATTGCACCCTGCGCCGGATCCGATAAAAAGGATGCGGCGCTTTTTCATTTCACTTGACATTTTTATCATACTTTAATAAAATTCACTATAGAACGGTTCGAACGGACGCAACGGAAACGACATAAGGTAAACTGATGGACTCTAGCGGACTGAAAAATAGCATGATAGTTAACTTGAGTTGAATTGACAATCCCTCCAAATGTTTCCAACCGGCAGATCGTTCTGCTTTCGCCCCATGCATCGCGCATGGGGCATTTTCATGGCCCTTTCCATAATAGCTCCGAAGGGCCTACTCTTCATCTATCCCCTCGTCCCAAAGCCTTCATGGCCGAATCGCTTGTTTCATCTTTCTCCTTGGGCCTCTCGCCTCGAGAATCGGACGGCTTCTTTCCTTTTTCCTTCTTTCCTTATACTATATCCCCATGACCCTTGCCACACATGCTGTCGTGGGCGCTGCCATAGCCAGCAGCATACCGCATCATCCTATCCTCGGGTTCACCCTCGCCTTTGCGAGCCATTTTGTGCTTGACGCCATACCGCACTGGGATTACCCTCTGTCCTCGAGCAAGACCGACGATGAGAACCGCATGAACGACGATATGGTCATGGACAAGACCTTTTACTTCGACCTCTCACGAATCGCCCTCGACATGTCATGCGGCGTCCTCCTGGCGCTCGCATTCTTTAGCCTTTCCAGTCCGTACCTATTCTGGGTGCCCATCGTTGGCGTTTGCGGCGCGACCTTGCCTGACGCGCTCCAGTTCGTCTACTGGAAATGGCGCCACCAGCCGCTCATAGCTCTGCAGAGGTTCCATCTCTGGATCCATTCAAAGGTCAATTTCAATGAGAGGCCCATCATCGGCGTGCCGTTCCAAATCGTTGTGATAATTCTGACCATAGCAGCAGCGAAATTGCTGTAAACCATGGAAAAACATACACTAGCCTCCTTACGCGAGAAAACATGGTACAGGACGCTCAGAGCACTGCACGTTCTATTCGTCGTCTTCTGCTATCTTGTCGCGCTTTTGTTCTGCGTCATCATCTTTACCGACGGCACCGACGGCATCAATGTCTTTTTAAAGATCGCATCAGTGCCGATATTCCTGTTCATCGCGTGGATCATCGGAAACACGCCGCAACAGATCTTTTTCTACATACTAGGCCTCGAAGGGTTCCGCAGCCATTATTCAAAGATACGTATGATCATAGGGGTCTGCGTCGGCTGCATCATCGCGATCTCGGCGATAGCGCTCATTTTCCCCGTCGATGACCAAAAGACCTTCACCTCGGGCGCAAGCGCCGCTTCCGGCTCGCCCCAATTCATAGAGACGCTCTCGATGCTCACCGGCGGCCGGACAGGGACAGGGCAAGCGGTCATCCCGATAGACAAGGGAGCCACTTTCTTGCCGATCCTTTTGAATGCTTTGAATGCCGCATCGTCGTCGATCGACTTCACGACGTTTCCCTGGGCGGACGGCACGTTCAACAACGATGTCTTCACAGCGCTCGTGAACGCAACGGATCGAGGCGTACAGGTCCGCCTCCTCCTCGACGCGTTCGGCTCCCACAGCCTCTCAAAGGATTACGTGAGGAGATTAGAGGCCGCCGGCGGAAAGGTGGCAGAATATCATCCGTTCGACATTCTCGACCCGTTGCAATACGACAGCCGTGACCATATACGCTCGATCGTCATTGACGGCACCACGGGGTTCACCGGCGGGATGGGCATAACCAACGAATGGTTCGGCGAGGGGCCGGACAATACGTTCGAAGACATGATGTTCGAAGTCAAAGGCACTATGGCCGAGAGCCTCCAGGATTCGTTCGCCGAGATCTGGAACGATACGACAGGCGAAGTGCTTTCGGGGCCGGCCTTTTATCCGCCGGTTCCGGATGTGTCCGGCACGAACTCCTTCATCGGCATCACGAGCATCCCTTCAGGCGACTACGAGCCGGTCCGCGATGCGTTCCTGCTCACAGCGGCGTCCGCCCAAAAGAAGTTGTACATCGCCGCTTCGTACATAATCCCCGACCGAGACCTCCTGAAAACGCTCGAAGACAAGGCGCGCGACGGCGTCGACGTGCGCATCGTATCGCCGGGAGGGAATACCGTAGCACCAATCCTGCGGGACGCATGGCATTTGGATTACAGCCAGCTCCTCGCAGCGGGAGTCAAGATTTATGAATACCAGCCGTCGATGATACATACGAAATTCATGGTCGCTGACGACACCTGGTCGCTCATCGGCTCGGCGAACATCGACAATCGCTCCGAAGCCATAAATACCGAGAACCTCCTCGGCGTTTCCGACCCGGCGCTCGCGCGGTCGCTCGACGGCACATTCACTGATTATCTGTCGCGCTCAAAGGAGATCACGGCGAGCAGCTGGAAGGGGCAGTACGGCTTCTTCTCGACCATGTACTCGCGATTGCTCCTCATCTTGAACAAGCAGTATTAGAATGCTTCTCGGACCGTCGTCTACGGCCAAAGGAGCTGCATACAAAAACCGCAAGCCGGAGCCTGCGGTCTCTATATATGGCCTTCCTCCCTCTATATTAATATGAAGTTTGGAAAGTGGATGGCCATGTGACGCTGGCATTGCCTACTGTGTTTGTAGAGTAGACCGAGTAGTAATACGTTGTTCTCGGCTGGAGATTCGGGATCGTTATGCTCTGCGAGTAATGGAGGCCCGCATCAGTCATCTCTGTATTGCCGCTCACATAGACATAGTTCGAGTGGCCGCCGAGCGTGAGGGGGCTCGTCGAGTAATAGACGACGCCTTCTGCCGGAACATCTGTATTCCATGTCACTATCGCATTATTTGAATTCACACTGATGTTGACAGTTGTGATCAAAGGCGCTGCCGACATCTGGAGATTCAGCACTGGCAGAGTGATCGGGCCGACTTGGCCGTCCGCGCTGATGCCATTTGTTGTCTGAAAATTCGAAACTGAAGCCTGCGTTATCGAGCCGAAATATCCGGTGACCATGCCTTCGGGATAATTCGTGCCGTCCTGTGACAGGAACGATTGCAGAGACGACACGTCAGACCCGGTGCTGCCGACAGTCAGATTTCTATCGAGCATCTGGGCGCTCGATATGAAAGGAATGCTGATGATGGCCAAAGCGGCGGCTAGGATGCCTGCTCCAAAGATGGCGTTGACATGTCTCTCGATGAAATTCATAGTTTTATTCATACTATTGTTTTGATTTGTTATTTAGTGATAATTGATCGTTTGTGTCGGTTCATCTTGTGCGATTGCGTCCAACCGAGTCCGACAGCTCTTCGATGCGAGACAATATGTTCGACTGCATACATTCTTACAATAGGGTGCCGTCTCAAAAAAGAAATATTACACGGCTCGCAGGCGCTACGATTTCTTTTTGAGGGTGCCGATCTCTCTCTTCAATGCGCTTATCTCATCCTCAAAGCTTTGCGTGCGCCCCTTGAGCTCTGTTTCGAAGTCATTCGTGTGCCGGGCGAGCTTTTCAGCGACGTCCATCATGCCCGTGACGTCTTCCATAGCGAGGAGGATGATCGGCGGGAACAGCGCCTTGCCGTCATCGGAATATATCTGACGTGCGTTCAATATCATCACTTTGCGGCCGATCTTTGGAAAGTCGTGAACGACTTCAAAGCCGTTAAAGAACGTATGCTTTGGCAATATATCCTCGAGGAGCTTGCGCAGAGTAGGTATGTCCCACTGGCCGTTTCCCAATGAATAGATATTTTTGTTCTCCGTATTCTCGCGCAGAGTTTTAAAAGCCAAATAAAAAGGCTCGTTTGCCGCTTTGACGGTGAGATTCTTGTCGAGTATGAGGATCGGCTCCCGCAGGACGTCCACGACAGTCTTTATATATGTCCAGCTTTCTTTCCATTGGTCGTCAAAGAAATCACGACCGACGGTTTTTGGAGCTGCTTCGGTTTTTGATGCGGGCTCGGCCTTTGACGTCGTTTCAATCTCAGGTTCAACCCCGACTCTTAACGTAGTCTCGGTTTCTGAGTCAGCCTTATTTTTTAAGGCCTTCATTTTTTTCTTGTTTGTTGTCTCCATGCGACAGACGCCGTTCCAAAGAGCTGATTATTACAGAAAAGCTCTTGTCAGAGCGGATACTGTGGTATACTGATGCTTGAGATATCATCTTATAATTGCCTGATGTTGTAATGCGCGGGTAATGAAAACAACCGCTCGAAATACGATTCGAGCCTAGGAATAACGATATAATCCCTCCTCAACAAGGCTCTTGTAATGCTCGTGTAATGGAAGACGTAGATATGCGGCTTATTTAGTATTATATGACTAAAGATCAAGAAACAAAGCAACAGTCGATATTAGCCGTAGCTCACGATGATTACGTGAAAGGCCTCACTTCGTATGCTTTTTTCAAGACGAACAATCAGACTGTCGGAGAAGACCTCGTGCAGGACACCTTCTTGAAGACATGGAAATTCATCGTAAAAGGAGGACAAGTGCACATCATGAAGGCTTTCCTCTATCACATACTGAACAGGCTCATCATCGATCAATATCGAAAGCATAAAAACACCTCCCTCGACGCGCTCCTCGAAAAAGGCTACGAACCGAGCGCCGATCCTGAAAACGAATCCGATTCGCTCGACGGAAAATTCGCGCTGGATATGATCGAGTTCCTCCCAGAGACATACCGCAAGATAATGCACATGAGGTTCGTGCAGAACCTGTCCATCAAGGAAGTCTCCCTCATCACCGGCGAAACAAAGAACGCCATCGCTGTCCAGACGCATCGCGGACTGGCCAAACTAAAGATACTCTTCAGCAACCGATCGGTGATAATGTCAGGCCAAGAACAGCTGTAATGTGAGTGCTTTTGGAACGTCTCCAGATACGAAGCAGCATCTCTCGCCTTATACGCACGATTCTTGGGAGCTTATATAACACAATAAAATGTGCTACGGAGCTTCTGGAATCGACAGAGATGTTACAAGGGGCTAACGTCCAAACAGAAACACCGACTTGAAAGAGCCGGTTTTTTGTTCTTTATATTCATCCTTGTTCATCGAGTTCCAAGGACAGCGCCTATCTTTTAAAAAGCTGCGAGAACGTCAGTTTTATCACAGCGAAGAGGTAGACGATCTCGAGAATGCCCGCTGTGTTCACGACGAGGAGAATGACGAACCACCATGGCTCCGCGCGCCGTCCTGAATGCCACAGAGCCAGTCCTTTCCAAAAAAGGCTCCACAAGACGAGCAGTGACAGAGCTATGCCGAGGTTTGGGTTCAAATGCACCATATCTGCATTATATTATGGCATCCTGCCGCTTATCAAGCGAACAAGGATCATGATGACCGCGACGACGAGAAGGATATAGATGAAGCCGCCCAAAGTGTACGAGGTGACCACGCCGAGGAGCCAAAGGATTATCAAAATTATTGCAATAGTGTATAGCATAGAAATTTTTTTTGGTTACAGCAACCAATAAATTAAAGGTCCGTCAGACAGTTCCAAGATTGAAAATAATAATCGTCTGCAGAAGACTTGCTCTGTGACAGATCCGCAGTTGGAGCGTCCTTTTGCACGGATACGGGCGTCAATGCCTTTGTTTCCGCATTTACGGTCGCAGATAGACCCAGGAATCCTATGACGATAAAGGCCGAAGCGATGAGGAATGTATTCATGGTTTTTGTTATTAGTTAATTTATTAGTTAATAATGAAGAGATCTCAATCTGCGTCTCCAACGCGTTATATGTCGTACCAACCGCAAAATTATTACATGAACCCGTGCCTAGGACGCATCTATCGCGCCTTGCGGCATCAGCAGAGCCACTGGCTTTTTTCTGAAGCGAGCCGGAGGCTCATGAACGACACTAACCCTTCGACAAAGATGGCAGCATAGCTGAGCCAGAGAGGGAACATCCAACCATCCACAACAAAGCTCCTATCGAGCATGACCAGGATAAAAGAGGCGAGCGAGGCGATCCCTGCGCCAGATCCGACGATAAGATAATATATCCTTAGGTTCATTTTTGTGATTGTTGCCAGGTTCGCATCGATTTAGGCGCAAAGGTAGAAATCCAGGCAAGGAGGAAGACGTTTCGGATGTGGAGTTATTACCGATGAAACGATGCGGCCGTTTGAGCGGCTATATGATCACGTGGATGAGAGTAAAGTTAAAAAGAGGAACCGCATCGCTTGGCCGCAGGACAGGCTCTTCGGCTTTACCGACGGCGTATTCGCCTTTGCGATCACGCTGTTGGTCCTTAACCTCATCAATCTGCCCGTTCGTGCCGGCGTCCATTCTCTCATACCTCTTTTGCAAGCAAATACGGCGACATTCGCGAGCTTTGCCTTGACCTTCTTCATCATCGCGCGTTTCTGGATGTCGCATACCAGGCTGTTCGCGATCATTAAAAGCTTTGACAGCACTATCGTGCGACTGAACAATACATTGCTGTTCTTTGTAACGACGTTCCCATTCATCGCGTCAGTGCTCGGAAGCCACACGGGAGATGAGGACGCAGTCATACTTTCTGCTGGATGCTTTGCGATCATCGGCATCCTCTTGTATCTCATAGGAAGGCATGCCTACGAGAAGAAGCTTTTCATAAACGAAAATTTCAATGATAATTTCCTCAAGATATTCAGTTTTTTCAGCTTGAGCACCCCGATAGTGTTCATCGTCTCCATCGTCGTCGCTCTTGTCTCGCCCCTTTGTGCAGAGATAATCTGGGCCGCGCTCCTATTCCTCCGTATCGGATTCAGATACTACTATCGCAACAACCACGAAGATGAGATCGAGATTGACGAATTGTGATCCTGTGTGTTCGAGAACATTACGCGCTGTAATGGCTTTCTCGATCCCCCGTCTCTTATGAAGCGCACAAGCATGTGTATATACACATCTATGCGCAACAAATAGGCTTACCTTCGGTTTGACCTATATTTACATTTACGAAACGCCTCCTTTTGGAGGCTTTCGTCAAAAAAGGTCGCTTAGAATCAGCTAATGATCGCTGCGATCACACAAACATGTCACACGAAGAGGATAATGAGGATGAAAATGAAGGCGCGCATTGCCATATGTTCGGACCGATGAAAAAGGAGTTCAAAATGGCCATGCTCGATAAAAAGGAGAAGATATTGAAGGCACAGCTCGAATTCATCGGAAAGATGAGAGGGATGATCGAGAAGATGCCAGAAGGAAAATGACGGTTCGCATGGCAGACCGCAGAAAACCGCTGATCAAATGACAGCGGTTTTTTCTTTTTCTGAATCTAGCCCGGAATGTGCGATCAGAGACCTCTATACCAATGACGGAGACGTGACCGATTCGTCGGCAGGATCCTGCGTGACTATCCTCTGCACGTTCGACCGGTCCAGGAGATGCTGCTGGAGATGCAGGCCTTCGACGGCATTCAAGGGCGGTATGATGATCTCGTTCCTTTCATCCTTTGTGTGCTGATCCACATCCTCGTTGCCGACAGTCAGAACGATGAGGGATACCAGGCCGAAGAAACGGTAGACGAGGCTCTGGTCGATATCGACATTCTGTATTTGACGGAAGGGAACAGAGATCTTGTGCAGATTGATGATGCCTTTGACGAATGACAGATAGTTATACTCGATCTTGTAGCGGAACGACCAATATGAGACATACCCCATGACGATCGCGCTCGCAGCTGCGAGAAAGATGAGCAATGGCAAGATGCTCGCAACCTCCTGCGCGACTGTGATAGCAGCGCTGTTCGTCGAGAGCATCTCCGAGAACGGCGGCAAATTTTTTCCGCCCGAGAGCGCGCCGAGGACCAACATCTCGAGCATAAAGAGGGCAATGGCAAGGAGGCCATATTTAAAGAAGTAGAAATAGAGTGTAGTGCGGCCCAGCCGATAGTAGCCGTTTTTGTCTGCGCTCCTTGACTGCTTTACAGTCACAATAGCATCGATTTGTTGCGTTTTAGAGATCATGATACAAGAGATAGCCGCTCTGAAAGAGCGAATATTACTGTAATAAACGATGGTAAAGAACGGCAGTCTAACTATTACCATGTACTTGATCAAACAACGAGGCACGAAAAATCCCGTCTTGCGCTACCTCGTAGCTACTCCTCTTTTGTGGTTCATGATCGTACCGATCGTCATTTCAGATGTCTTTGTCGAGATATACCACCGCATCGCTTTTCCCATATTTGGAATGCCATGCATCATCCGCTCGCGCTATGTCAGGATAGTGGACCGGGAAAAGCTACCGTATCTATCATGGCCCGAGAAGATCGGCTGCGCCTATTGCGGATATGTGAATGGATGGCTGCATTACGCCTCGACGATCGCCGGAATGACCGAGAGCTATTTTTGCGATATCGCCCATTTGGAAACGCGCGGCTATATCCCATCAGAGCACGAGAAGTCGTTTGTGAGATACGGCGATGAGGCAGCGCTCAAAAAGAGATATTTCATGCATGATCAAAAGTATGGCCGAGACGCCGATTCTAAAGACGAGGCCGAAAGCAATACTGCAGACTGCCCTGTATGACACACTTGCAAAAGCACCTAAAAATGCTGATATTTGTGCGCGATACAGGATTCGGTCACAGGTTTCCTCGCTGCGCTCGGAACCCGCGAAGCCTCCTTTTGTATTTTGTGCGCGATACAGGATTCGAACCTGTGACCCTCCCCACGTCAAGGGGATGCTCTACCAACTGAGCTAACCGCGCAAATAGAAACTGTTGACTTGGACGTTTTCGATTGTAGCAGAATCTTTCGCGAAAATCCAGCATGGACCCGTCCGCTCCCCGGTCGATTGACAAAGAGCCTCCAAAGCGTAGACTATTGCGAGAATCGATACTATATATGCAAGAACCATCAACATTGTCTGTCGTAGAAGCCACTCTTATCTTTCCGATAATAGGGAACCGCGTATTGCTTGCCCTCGGAAAATCCGACAAGAAGATCGGCGCGAATTGTCGCAACGGGTATGGCGGAGGAAACAAAGCCAATGAAAGCCCGATTCAATGCATCATGCGCGAGCTGTCCGAAGAATCGGGAGGAGTCACCGTATCAGCCGACAACCTGAAACACGTGGCCAACATCGACTTCCATAATCAAAAGAAAGACGGCACAAAATTCATCTGCAGAGTCCAAGTGTTCACAGTGCACACTTGGAACGGCAGCTTCAAGAGCTCGGCAGAGATGCTACTGCCAGCCTGGTACAGCATCGACCATCTTCCTTTCCATGAGATGATGGTCGGCGACGAAGACTGGGTCCCGGAGATCCTCGGCAACCATGGCAAGAAATTCAAGGTGACCGTATGGTATGAGGGTCCAGGGGAGAAAAAGCTCCTCAAAGACACTGAAGTAAACGAAGTCGAAACCCTCGAGTGAACAAAGTCGCCGATATCCTCGGCGACTCTTTAATTATCATGATACGTACCCCTTTTAGTAGACACTTTTAGATCCTAGAACCTAGACTAGCCAATAGATGATTTCTGTATTCCACTGGCGTCATTCTGTTTCTGGTCCACTGTTTTCTTTCGTTGTTGTAGTATCT